>Ga0315914_1000047_pt1 | contig 91500 bp, 60 predicted proteins | sample MpolenodulesMG_FD_203920 | JGI IMG/M metagenome (GOLD analysis project Ga0315914, IMG submission 203920) | Medicago polymorpha root nodule microbial communities from Los Angeles, California, United States - elongated nodules | ecosystem: Host-associated > Plants > Roots > Nodule | place: USA...
ATGTAATATTAATGCACATATTTCAAGAATTGAAAACATTAATATCACATATTCACTTCAAAACTATAGTAATTGACAATCTCCATTTATTTAGGAAATGGAGAGGATCTTCACCCGATATATACATAACTATTTTATCAGCCAATTTTATGCCCATATTGCCTGTCCGGGATCATCCAGTCATATATGTCATTTTCCAAGTATAAATGCATTAAGACACATCTCTTTCAAAAAATAAAATTAAGACACATCATGATTTATAAACAGTAACATACGGGATCAACACTGCCATATGGTAGCTTACTAGCCAGCAGCTATAACCTTTGTCGTCCAAGAGAGGGTGGGCATCACTCATAGTATTTTTGCAAATCATCTAAATTCTCAAACATTCCCCCATCCACTCTTATCCTAATAAATGAAAAGAAATGGCCAAAACCCAAAAATATGCTCTATTCATTGTATTCTTGTTAACACAATGTTAAAAGTTGATGGTTGGAAGTTGCAAATAGTGGTTTGGCGACGTCTCTAAAATTATTACCCAGGAATATACGAGCTAAGGTGTTGTTTGAGTCAAATTGTTCTGATGTCCGTTTCGTTCATTAATAGATCAATTTTAAATTGTTTCTGATTTAATCAATAACTTGAGTCCATCAAGGAACCTACATCAATAGTTGTGGGGCATATGCCCCCCACCACAATTTCAAAAGATAACTTTTAACGGATTTAAAAAAATAAATAGATTATACTCCTAAACTGTCTCGTATTTTTAAATATCTATAGTGGTCTAATTAATTTGGACTTCTAATTAAGTTTTGTCGGGTTAAAAGATGATTAATTAACTTATATTTCTCCCAGCATCCTTTTGTTTATGAAATCGAATTTTGTTGTCATTGAAATTAGGAGGCTTTATAATATTTTTCTCATGAACGAAATGATGTAGGAAGAAATTAGGATGTAGTATATATTTTATTTAGAAATGACAGCCTATTAACATTACAAATTTATACATCATTTTCCCTTGTTAGGGTGTCACCGTTAAAAATTTGGATGTATGAATATTTTGATCACTTTAAGTTTTGTTATCTTCGTATGTATTTCACCATTATGTGTTATTACCTTAAACGTTGTGAGTTTGTTCGTAGATTATATTTTTGATGACGTTGACTTTGTATTGGGTTCGATGTATTCTACTAATTTGAAAGAATAAATATATTGTTTTAGTCAAAAGAATGTATACTCCTTTCGGATTGATTGCATTGACACAAATACATCTTATAAAAAAAATCGTATTATTGTCCACAAGCATCAACTTTATATATCATTTGCATATTTTTGTTGAACTTGAAAGTTACTCGAGTTATGGCTAATAACTTTCAACAATGATTCTCTTATCTTCAAAGGATTACTCTAAGAAATGAACATTGTTCCTCGGCTATGAGTTCTTTAACTAATCCAAATATTGTTAAGTACAATGTTTTGGGTATATGAACTATTGAACTAAGAAGTGCATAAAATAAAAGATAAAGACAAAAAGGTAAAAACATAATTAAAAAAATGTGTAAAATAACTTGTTTGATTGATTGTGTCTTAATTTTTTTTTACAAGTTTAGTATTTGTAGACAAACACTAGTCCTAGAGGCGACCTACAAAAATTGGCCTTGTTCGACCATCTACATGATATGTAACGCCTCACAAGACTCTCCAATTTTGCGACATTTTTCGTTGCTCATCCACGCTTGCTCAACTCCTTCAAATGTGGTCCGTTGCTTGTAGTTTTCTTCAGCTAGTAACAGTATAAACATGAAGCATGAGTAAATTTCCCAATTGTCACGCTATATTGCGTTTTGACTAATTCTAACACTTCCACAACCTTTATCCAACAAAAGAGGGTATCTCATGGTAAATCTCTTTATTTTCTTGCAAATGAGATATCTCAATCTCAAACACTCCCTCATCCACTCTTTTCCTAATAAACAAAAAGAAACGGCCACAAACATGCTATTATTGTTAATATATGTAGTAGAATATATACAACGTTAAACGTTGTCAGTTGGTAGTTGTAAATAGTGGTTTTGCAACATCTCTGAAATTACCCATTAGTGCTGTTTAAAGAAATGGTTGGAGATAACATGAATATCCGGGGTTAGAAATGTAAGGTGGAAGAAAAGAAAGAAAAGAAAAAGAGACAAGAAGAAAGTAGAGTATTAAATGTAAAAGTTAGTTATAAGTACTTAATTATGTTGTTATTCATTGTTGGTATTATAGATCTTATGTATCCCTTGATATAATTTATTCTCTCATTAGCAATAATACATGATTCATTTTTCTCTTAGTAATAGCTTCTATCAAGAATAATAATAGAGAGAATGAGAAATTCTATGTTTGAACTCTCTCTGTTGAAACATTATTGTATACATCCACTTTGTCCTAATATTAGATGTAACACATTAGTATGTCTAATTATGTTAGGTGATTGAGAAACCAAATTGATCAACATTACGTAAAGACAAAGACGTACTACTTTAAAATAGTAATAAAACTAAAAACTGACTTGATGCACCTATCGTAAGTCACTTATAATTTCGAGTTCGCAGCTGGTCATGGTCCCCTACCTTGTGATTGCCTTCGTGAGTCTATGGATGTGGATTTCCTCACTTCAAAATTGGGTATTCTCTATTCTATTAGTCTAATTCCTTTCACTACTTTTCATAGAATATAAAATTGACTAGTAGGTACCACAATAGACATTAGTATGTTCGAGACTTTAAAGTATACTTCTCTTGAGATTTTAGCTTCGAATCCTTCCGATGTTGATTATTATGACGAGTTTATACAAAGTTTTATTCCGACTTTAAATGGATCACTATTAGTGGACGATGAGATTGATCTCAGATGAGTTGGTCCAAACACTGGAGTTTCCAATAAAAGAAACCAAACTAGTATGTACTATATCTATTGAAGTGTCTCTCATATTAACACGACCAAAACAATGTTTATAAATATTAATATATTTTTATCTTTTGTTTTGCGTGCTTTGGTTGGCTTGTTCATGAATTATTGAAAAGATAAAAATAATAGGGTCTCTGATTAAAAAAAATCAATTATTCCACAAATAATTGATTGCATTAAAATTTTGGTTTTTTATTTAAAAAAAAAACTTTTGGTTTTTGGTTGTTTTTTTTCTTTTGATGTATTGTAATTTCATAATTGTTTTTAATTTAATTATTTCATTTGGCTTTTTAAGAAAAATAGTTTTTTGTTCAATATTTTAAAAAGTTTCAAATATGTAATATGCACAGTTAGACATGAGAATGGGGCGGGGTGGAGGCGGGTTTTACCTTCTCCGTCCCCAAAGCCTACTCTCATATATTTACTCGTTACTCTACTCATAATCAGAGGGGATGAGAAATCGAATTTCATCCTCGTCCTCGATGGGTTTGGGTATCTCCACCCCATCCCCACCATGGATTTTTTTTTAATAAATATAAAAGTATTTGTTAACCCCGAGCGCAATGTTATAATGCATTATCCAGCAAATAGTTGTTGGCGATCGATGACTATGGAGAAGGAGAAGAAATAGGCCGAGAGTGTGAAATATATGGAAGGAGAAAAGAGAGAGTTGTGATAAGTGACTGTCATCTGAAAGACTGAGACTCTGACTGTGTGAGTGAAATGATTTAAGATTTGAGTTTCTATTTATATAAAAGGGGTAATGAATTGATTTTCTACATTCGGGACGGGTTTGGGTATGGGTTCGGGGTGGGTACATATATCCATGATACCCGTCCCGTACCCATGTTTTAAAATCGGGGAAAACCCAAACCCATACCCAATCTCAATCAAAGTGGGGAAAACCCGTCAAATTGGGTTTGGTTCAGACAGGTACCCGCGAGTATGAGTTTTGTTGTCATGCCTATGCACAGTCTGGAAAATGACACTGCAAAAAATAAAGGCGCATATTCTACCCATGTAATTTGATATTCTTCTTATATTTTACCCTATAATATATGTGACAACAATGATCACCAGAATGCTTACAATTTTGTTTGGTTAAAGACGGTTCCTCTTGAGGTATCTATTTTTGCATGGAGGTTAATGCTTAATAGAGTTCTGACAAGGGATGATTTGATGAAGGGGCGTGTCTTTGCAGTTAATGAGCAAGGTTGCACGACGAATTGCAGTGAGAATGAAGATGTTCATCATTTATCGGTTTAATGTGATTTTTTGGCAGAATTTGATATGTTATTTTCAATTGGCTTGGTTTCTATACAACTTTCAATGGCAGCCTCATGGAGCATATTACTCAGGTTGGTAGTTTTCACATAAAGTTTGAAACTCCCTAAATGTTGTTATTTGGCTTTATGTTTTGGACTATTTGGAAAGAGCTTAACAGGCGCATTTTTCAGCAAAAGGAGAAAAACTTACAAGTCCTATGTGAAAAGGTGAAGTTTCAGTCATATTGATAGTTTAAGTCAAAATATGTTTTGTTCGATTTTGATTAACCAATTATGGAGGCTAAATCCTATTTATTGTTTAACTGCAGTTACATTGCCTGTTTTTGTTATGTTTTTCGTTTGCTCTTGTAATATTGGTGTACTCACTTTGACAAGCTTCTTTAAGTACACATTGTGTTAAAGTGGTTTGTTTTGGTTTGTTAATATATCGTTGATCTTTTTGGCCTTTTAAAAAAAATATAGGTGAAGTTAAGAAAAGTGAGATTTAGAGGTTGAAAATTCTAATATTTTTTGAAAAGTCGCATCTTAATGTCCTAAACATGTCTCCAAAAAATCATGAAAAAATCCAACATCTAGGTCATTTTATGGGCTTCATATCTATTACATGATCAAACATAAGAAGAATATCAAATTACTATGATATAATATGTGTTCTTATTTTTACAAGGTCATTTTTTAGATTTCGCATATATTACAGAAGAAAATTAATGTTTGAAATATAAAATTATTGAAGTAAGAAATTTGTTGAGACAATGAGATAGGCAAAGTTGGTGTAAGAATGAGAATGTGGCTATTTGTAAATGCAAAAAAGAAAGAAAAAAAAAAGATCGTTGAACATTTGCGGCAGTCTTCTGTCTGGTGCAAACTCTAGCGGTAAAAAAGAAGTAGCCATTGATCATTGGTAACGGCTTCCCTCCGCCACAAAGTCAAATTTTGTCTTTTTGTTCCTTGTATTTCTAGCCGATTTATTCCACCACAAATACCACTTTGTGACGACTTTAACCGGCCGCAAATGTCAAATCCTCTATTTATTTTCACGTCCATAATTTGCATGGGCCATTTTTCTGATGCAAATGAGAAAAATGCACAGCAAATGATTTTCGAAATTAATTGGAAATGTATTTGCGTTGGAATTCAGACTGCCGCAAATTCTTGCTACTGATTCAAGGATTTCTTATAGTGAAAAGATTTCTTCCGGCCGCATTATCCTCACTGTCAACACATGGTGACCGTTGGATCAATTTTCAAATGATCGAGATTTCAAATTCAAAATTTAAATTTTCAAAAAAATAAATAAATCAAATATGCATACTTTGCGACTGTCTACGGTGAGTCTAACCATAAACAATGCACAGTTTTTCCCCTTTTTTCTTCGTATGTATCAACCAAAAAAAATAATAATGCACAGGATATCCCAATTGCAGGGAAACAATTTTCACAACCAAGCATACACTAAGAATATTATATTTTACTAAAAAATTTGCTTTAATGAACGTTCGTTTTGAAACTTTTGGACCTGGAACACAAAAGTGCTATTAATTATTACTACCTACTCAAAAGATAATGTTGAATCTAAACTTAATCCTTTGCATGATTGCTAATGAATACCAGTTCAGTTGGCAAAGTATTATAATTTAGAAGTTCATTATGAGTGAAACATCGCTGTAAAGGAATGAACATTTGTAGGGCAATAATCACTGCTTTTTTGTGGTCCCTTTCAACAGCTGCTGCCTTTTCAACTATTTCGATTTCTCATGATAACTGAACATGAGACCTTAAAAGGAGCACATACGATCTCAAGCCAACACCACCACCACATCGGTTTTGTGAAATTGAGTTAAACCTAATATAAAACTTAATAACGTATGGGAATTTGTTCATTGGATAGCACACCAGCCATTTATATCTATACAGAACCGATTTTTCAAGAATTAATTAAACCTAATATAAAGTTTAATATGGTAATCTATGACCATCCACTACTTACATCCACACATTAGGATCCTTTTCCTGAAAATCGAAGGATTAATAAAAATAAATAAAAATAGTAATGGGAAACTTGATACCCTTAATAAAATATGTGACAACTCATAGATGTTATCATATACTAAGAGGAAGGTCACTCAAGGCATCACCAAGTGGCATAGTTTTATTAAAGTGCATATATATTTATATATGTGTGTGTAAGTGTTAAAGGATCAATACATAGGTGCAAATGTACGTAAAGATTGAAATCAGAAGCAAAAGAAATGAGGAGGGCATGCAGGAAAATCTTAAGATCAGTGCCTTGCACGAGCAGGAGAAATGAGTCTAGGAAGGACATGGAGGAAATTCTAAGGGCAAAGCTTTCTACTATCATTGAAGAACCTGCTGAATTGTGTGAAGAGAATCTAACATCACCACCAAGACACATGATGAGGATTTCCAAGAAGCAAGGGAAAAAGAATAAACCAGGACGGTGTTTAGTACCCCATGTTAATCTAAAGCAATCTTATATTCTCTTTATTAATGGCTTTGCTTCAAAAAGTAACTTTGCTGGGTTTCTTCAACGCTAACCTCATCAACCTTCATACTTTACCTTGACAGGGACAATTTCAATTTTTATGATGTATGTAATGATAACGGTGTTTGTGTGTGTAATCCTTAACTATTTTATGTATGTATGTAGTGTGTGTACAGTACTATATTTAAGATGAATTTCTCAAGTTTATTATCTAGTTAAACTTTGGTGTGCTCCACAACACAAAAAAATAATCCCCAGGTAATACAAAATGTGAAGAGACTCAAAGTTTCCATCTTCCTCTTCGTTCTTCAAGTTTTCTGTGTTTTCAGACCTAGGTTATAATTCATTTCTTTTTTATTAGTTTTTTTGAGTAATCTTTCATTAAACTAGACTCTAACCCGTGCGATGCACGGATTTATTAGAGTTTCATGTATAGGTATCAAATTGGTTGTATTATTAGAAACATTTAATGAAATACAATAGTGTTTTAAAAAACTAAATCGATTCATTAGCTAACTATATGATGTATATATTCAATACAAAAAAAATAAAAAATATGAAATCAGACATATATATTTCCTAAGTTGAAATGAGACATATATATTGCTTATAGAAATGATATAAATGGCTATCTTAAAATAATGTAGACAATTTCTCAAAAAATTTAGTCATGCATTAAGGTTCACTTATTACCTGTTCATATTCATTTACAAAATGATAATGATCACACCCATCTAATCCACATTGGAAGTTATTAACTTTACATTATGTATCTATTTGTAAAAAAATAAAAATAAAAAAAAATAAACTTTACATTAGGTCTCCAAAAAGTCTAATCTATAGCACCAATTTTCTGCAAGAATTGAAAGAATCATGTGTGGGTTATGCTAATAGAAATTAATAGATGGTTAGTGGATTTTGGATAGTGTGATACTGAAAAACGAAAAAGGAAATTAATGGTTTGTTAAAAAGGGCATTTGATATTGGATATCAATTAATGGAAACTAAATTAATCAAGAAAACTGCTAGTGGCTTAGTGGTCAAAATGTTGAGAGGAAGCCATTAGGTCTCATGTTTGAATCCCTGCAAAGGTTTTTTCATAAAGATTTTTTTAGCTAATCAAAAAAGGCGGGATTAGGGTTAATCAAGGCTACTTGGAGACTATCTAACATTTAGAAATACTAGACTCTAACCCGTGCGATGCACGAGTTTTTGTAGAGTTTTATATATAAAATATCAAATTGGCTATATTATTAATCCTAGAGTTACATTTAAACTCAGAAACAATCAAACTAAGTGACAATTAAGAGTGATTGACATGCACAATCTCAAAGAAGAAAATTAACAACATTTAGTTTGCATCAACAAAAATTAATATGGAAATCAACAAAAATGAATATGGAGTCAAAGTCATTACTTTGCCAAAACAAAGTAATGTTATAGTCTACTATAGTGATTTTTGCAAATAAAAAGTCAGAACAAAAACTTCATGTAATATAATATAGGAGAAATAAAGAGGTCGACAAAATTACAGGAAAAAGTGAAGTTTTTAATGAAAAAGTTATCATATGGATCAGTCAAATTATCTACAATTTTAAAGATGCAACTTTAATATCGTAACACGTAGTTAGCGTACACAAAAAAAATAAAATAAAAAAGAACTACTATCAATAAAGGTACCGCTAATAATAAAAAATAACTGTTATGAGAGAGGAAACCGTTAGGGCGGTTGGGGCTTTAAAAAAAATGTTTTAGTCGTGTATTTCATTTTTGGAAGCAACAATATTTCAAAAAAAATAGAAGTGGCATAGTGGTTATAGTTATAAACCGTAAGCATATGGTACTTGGTTCAATTCCTTGCAAACTCTTTTTTTCATAAAAATTACTCGGAACCACCAAAAAAAGCGGGATCAGGATTAGGGCAAACTTTTCAGAACTGTTTAACATTTATATATATTAAGATTAAGATATGCAGTACTATTTATCTTCATTTTAATTTAATTTTCTATGATACTGTTAGCTAATATTTTACCAAAAAAAATAAAAATAAGGATTGTGACTATGAGAACTTAGTTGGGATGAAACACTGATTTGAATACACCCAAATATTTGAGTATACTGATACACCAAATCATTAAATTAATAATTAAATGAGTTGTTTTTTTTAAAGAAAAAATATTATTTTCTATCATTAACAATTATAAAAATGAAATCTTATTTATCAAAAGCATCAACGAAATAAAATCTAATTTTTTTGAATTTTTATTACTCATAACGAAGAATATTGATTATTTTTTATGAGAAAATGTTAAAAATTTAATATGATTCTTATAAATAATGAAACTAAGTTTCTATAATTTTAATTTTAGGTTGATTTAAATTTTGTTTTTTTATTTATAATTTTAGTTTTTGAGTAGATTTACATGTTATGATTCATTTTTAGAGTATATGTAAGTTGATTAATTTTGTTAAAATGTTTGCATGATGTTTATGTTATAGTTATGAATTTTAGGGTTATTTTAAATTTTGGTGTTTTCTATTTTTTTTTTAATTTTAGTTTTTGAGTAGATTTACAAGTAAGAGTATATGATTCATTTTAAGAGTAGATATAAGTTGATTAATTTTGTTATATTTTTTGCATGTTTATGTTATAGTTATGATTTTTAGGGTTTATGTATAATTTGCACTCCAAGTGTTTGATGAAATGTTTGAATGATTTTTCATTGGTCGTTTAATTTTTTATGATGTAGGTTTGAAACAGTGACCGATTTATTCAGTGTTTGCATACGCTTCAAAACTGGAAATCCTCATATGTTCAAGGTTCGGTACATTAATGTCATGTTAAAAGGTCTCAAAGATCAACTGGATGAAATTAACCATGGACTCAACCCCGAAGACACAAGGAGGGTGAAATACATTTGGTATGAACGTCCAACGTTGGACGACGGGAGAATAACGTTAAGTCGGCTAGAATTAAAGAATGACGACAACGTGATGAGCATGTTCTCAATTTTTTGGCAGCACAACATGTTCCCGTGGATCGATATGTTTGTCACGTTGTAGAGATCAACTGAAGATATTCTCAACAGTTTGATTCCGTCAAAAGATCGTGATTAAGTAGGGAATGCACCTTCCAACTACAACAATTGTCTTACCTCTGAAATTAGATAAGGTCAAACCTGTTAAACAACAACTCTCAATCATTCACCCAGAAGTTCTATGTTTAGGTAGTGTCTTTATTTTGTTGAAATTTAAATTAAATTTTTGTTAGTTTGCTGAAAATGTTGGTATTGAAGTGTCTTATACTGAATGTAGTGATTTGCAAGCCCCTTTGAAAAGTCAAAAGATTAAGAGAACACAACTTGTATTCTGCAAAACCAACTATATATAAGTTATGATATTGAATTCCTTCGTATAAGATGAGTGTCACGGAATGCACCTCTAAGAGGTTCCTTTGAGTTTGATCGTGCTCCTCTGTCAATTGAAACTTGTCAGTTGGCAGCGCAATAAGATTAAACTCAAAGCAACCTCTTGGAATGCATTCCTTTCTGTGATGACTCGTCTTATATGAGGGAATTCGATGTGATAACACATATAGTTGATTTTGTAGAATACATGTGTTGTGTTCTCTTCGTTCTTATAAGACACTTTAGTGCCAATGTTTTCAGTAAACTTTCAAGAATTTAATTTAAATCTAGCATCATGATGATGTTGCATATATTTAGGGAGTATGTAATGTAACGTAGATGATTTTAAATTTGAATAAATACGCAATTTCGCTTCGAATTGAATAAATACGTAATTTCACTTCGAATTTAATCAATACACAATTTCGCTTCAAATTTATTCAAAACGCAAGATTATTAAATAACAAAATGTTCCAAAATGTGCGGTATATTCAAGATTATTACAAGCCATTACATTATTTAATCATCTCCCTCGTCGCTTATCTCAATTGGGTTGTCCTTGGCAGTCTTTGGGGCACCTACTTTTGGTTGAGGACCAAAATAACATGTCATCTTGCTCCTTCTCAGCCTGGACTGATTATACACCAGCACCTTGGTTTTTTTTTACGGAACCATCACATTCAATTTCGTGCCATGTCGATTTTGCTTTCTTCTTCTTCTCATCACCCTCCTTTTTGTTCAACTGAACATCACCCTGATTCTGAGACATATCTACATAAAGGAAATCGATGATCAAAACCTAAACTAATCCTACCAATTCTATCACAAATTCATAACAACAACAATTCATAAAAAACCTAAAATAATCCCAACAATTCTACAACAATTCATCAAAACCTAAATTAATCCTAAAAACTCTACCACAATTTTCTAACAATTCTACATCAATATTATATTCAACTCTAATCTAACATCAAATCATAAAATCAACAAAACCTAATTACATGACAATTTAACCAAAAAAACTAACAATTCAATCACAAAACAACAATGCAATAGGATGGTAACAACTTACTTGATTTTGTGATCGTAATTGGCGTTGAATCCGCAACAATTGAAAAAATTCGCACCTGAACTTCAATCCGCAACAATGGAGTTTTGCAAACTCATAGGTGCTGTTCTGTTCTTATAACAGCGCATCGGCACATAAGTGCCGACGGAATCCTTGGCACTTAACTGCCCCGGGTTCCGTCGGTGGTTAGTTGCCACCGGTTAACTAACATCGGCACTTAAGTGTCGAAGGGTATCTTAGTCATTTGCACGTATTTTTCAGCCAATGATGATGTGTCAACAACAATTTTCAATTTTTTCTCTCTAAACCTTAATTTAGAGACCACAAGAATAACAATCACCTATATTGGACATAACTTCTTATCACTGGTTTCTGATGGGAATTGCTTTTTGCACCCCTACTTTTACGTGTAAAAAAACTAGAATATGTAATTTTATGTGGGCATAATATAGATGTATAATATAATTTGGTGTAATATATTAAATGTATATAAAAAATCCTTACTAACATCTCTTTTTCTTTTACTTTTGATCAAAAGTTCTCTTTTTATTTAATATTTTAATTTGCCTGTCCAAAATTATTTTGTTTTATTCAACTTTTTTTTCTTGAAGAAAGAAAACTTGTATCATTACTTAAAATTTATTCAATACAATTTGATATTTTCACTCAAATACAAAAACTAGCTTTTAATAGGTCATTTAGTTAAATTATGAGTAACTTCATTTGTTTATCTCTTCACAAACTTCACACTAGATTTTATACAATGATGAGAAAAATAGATCTTATTAACTCAACTATGAGTAACCTTATTTGCTTATTAGCTACACTTTTTAACAAGAGAAAACTATCCACCGCCCTCTTTAATCATAGGTCGAAATCAATCGGCCTTAAGTTGAGTTCATGCACCCAATTAAGAGTTGCAAGTAGACGAGAGCTTCACCAAAGAGTACTTACACTTGTGTACAAATCATTATGTTCTAGTTAACACGAAAGCACCAAACTTATCTCTAATACACATGTTAATATCCACTTTAGGAAAAATACTTATTTGGTCACAAACACAAATAAAAAAATGGTTAGGCACGTACACATAAATTGATAAAATTAAAAGAGAAAATAATTGAATGATATGACTAAATTTATTTTCATTTATTTTTCTCCATTCATGTGAGTGTGACCAAACATTTTTCATATGTATTTGTGTCTATGCAAGACTTTCTTCCACTTTAGTATCACGACAAAAATGTTGCATTTCATGCGGCCCACTCACATATATTATTTTTTAGAAATGCTATCAACACACACTTTTCAACTTGTTCAAAAAAAAACACACACTTTTCAATACAATTGATTAAAATTCACATAGGTCTCACCAAATCATGTGAGCCCCATATAAATTTGGTGGAACTCATGTGAATTTTAACCAATTAAAAAGAGTGTGTTGCTAGCATTTTATTTTTTCCTGTTTAAACCATATTTGGTCCCTCCGCCACCACTCTTACAGTTTTCCAATCTTGCAGCATTGTTTGTGCCCGTGAAAATACCAAAACATGAGCATCAATCATGTTCTTCCAAATCTTATTATTTGGTTGTTTACAATTGTTCCGCATTACACAAGCGAACAAAACCATATTTTCATATGTTAACTTCTGTAAGGTTTCGAAAATGATCCATGTAGCATCTTATAACCAAGTCATCGCATCCTTCACAACTTGAGAGAAAATGCTCATCCTCAAAGTACACTACTCTGATCATTATTAGTACATAGTTCACAATTTCGACAATTCACAACTTTATCTCGAAGTCTCAAGCGAGTTGGAAGACACTTCCCACACACACAAAATCACGTTCATCACCTTTGGAGGTGCTTTAATCTTCCAAATCAAATTCTGGGCCATTTATCTTGAAATGAGATGTTCTATAAGCTCATGTGAACACAAACGGTAAGCACTTTTTATAAAATACTCACCATTACCCTTCTATTCTCCAAATTCGTATGCCATCCAATACCGAAACAAAGATGATAATTTTTGGAGCCACATGTTACTCAAAGATAGAGGAAACAAAAGGAACTTTCCAACTTTTAGTATCTTAAACTAGTCCTAGTCCTAGTCCTAGAGTAGTAAATCCAAAACCTGCTCATTCCAACACGATATGTCACAGCTACTTCCAATTCCAATCATCCATCTACTACCTGCTCTAAGAATAAATTTTGAATCACAATGAGGGAAATATTTAGCTTTAAAAAGTTGGGAAATAAGAAGATTGAGATTTGTCCTTTCACCAACCTTGTTTATCAAGCATATAAAACAAGATTAAGAACATATCGATTTTTAAAGCTCGTACCATCATCGTAGTTATGCATAGAAAGCTTATCCCAATAAAGCTAACGAAAACCTTTATTTTTAACACTCGATTGTTCCCACCAAGAAGTGTTCATCATTTTTTCAATTTTATCACACAATGCTGTAGTGATAGTAAAAATACTCATGATATGTTGGGGTAGATTTAATTACAAATTTGATCCATGCTTCACGCCCAACCTTTAATAAACATTTAATAATACTCCAAGAATTGATCTTCTTCGAAAATCAAATCTTTGATAAAATTAAAAGTGAACTTATTACTTCTTTTTGTATTATACTCCATCGTTTTAAAATCAGTGTCGTTTTTTGCCAAAAAAAATTGTTTCAAAATGAATGTTACTTTCAGTTTCCAATGTAATAAATGTAATAAAAACTTTTTCTTTTCAGTTGTATCTTTCAATTTTATTTTTTTGGTGGTGGCCGGGATTTGAACCTAGATCTTGCATATATTATACATTGTCCCTACCAACTGAGCTAAGCTCACGAGGACATTGTACCTTTCAATTAATATTATAGACAATATTATATACACTACTTCCAAAGTATTATTTTTTCTTTAATGAAAAACAAACCAATAGTTGATTAGGATAATTTGGTAAAATAATATCCCTCTTTCTTTTAATTAATGCATTTCTTAATATGTGTGTAAAAACCTTAACCGACGTTCATTTTGAAACGGAGAGAGGAGATTATAAACCTAAATATTTACCAGTCCCAAGAACAACTTAAACATCAAGAATGTTTTCAAACACGTTTTATTCAATCGTTGATGACATGTTTTATGAAAACAATGTTATTATTAGAGATAGAAGAGAAAGATGCTAAGGAATCCACATATATACCCAGTTTACTTGAGATACAAGCTAACTAGTTACACTTACTGTAATCTCTCATATTAGTGTGTAATTAGGTTAATTGTAACTAGTTACACACTAAATACTTTATATACATTCTCTTAAAAATAAATAATATACATATAACCCTAGTGGCTAGAATTCACCTTATAAAGTGAATAAGTGGGGTGTCCGGGGTTCGAACCCCGACCCCTGCATATAATAATGCACTGTCCTACCAACTGAGCTATGCTTACGGGACCGATATTATATTATTAAATGTGTCAATTGCTAGATCTACAACATATATATAATTAAGCGTGTTCTTCTCTCCTTCTCAAACCCTAGCCCACGCCATTGATGCTTGGTTGGATCTTAAGGATCATTTTGCTAAATCTGATAGAATTCGCATTGCTATGTTACGATCCAAAATCAATAACTTGAAACAAGGTTCAAAAACTGTGTTGGATTATTTTACTGAAATGAAAACTCTTTGTGAAGAGTTGAATTCACATTGTCCTATGCCTCATTGCAGTTGTCCTCATCCATGTCGTTGTGCAGCCATAAGAGAAGCTCGTAATTATAGGCTTGAAGATCAGGTTATTTAGTTTTTTACTGGCTTGAATGATCAGTTCAATGTTGTGAAAACTCAAGTGCTTATGCTTGATCCCCTTCCTTACATCAACAAGGTTTATTCATTGGTTATTCAGAAAGAGAGTAATAATCATTCTCTATCTTCCCCCATTGATGAACCTCTGTCACTTGTTAATGTTGCTGATTCACGTAGGCCACAAGGAAGAGGAAGAGGGTAATCTAATAATTTCAGGCCACCTAGGCATTGTAGTTTTTGTGGAAAGAATAATCACACAGTTGATTTTTGTTATAAAAAGCATGGTCATCCCAAATTTCAGAAGCAAGGTTCTTCTGTCAATGTCTCAAGTAGTACTGATGAAGTTGAGGCACAATCAAGAAGTGGCACTGATGCTTCAATTCCTAGTTCCAATATTTCTTAGGAGAAGTATGATCAACTTGTGAGTTTGTTACAACAAGTAAATTTGCTTCCTGCAACTTCCTCACCTTCCAATGGTAATCATATTCATGCTTCCACTCTTTCTAGTTCAAATTCCTCCACTCCATCAGGTATATCATCTATATTCTCATGTTTTCTTCAATCTAAGTCTGATATATGACTTTTAGATTCAGGTGCTAATGAGCACATTGTTTCCTCTATCCATTGGTTTACTTCTTATCACAAAATCACCCCTAAGCCTGTTAATTTACATAATGGTTCCTCTGTTCTAGTTGAATATGTTGGTACAATTCACTTCACTCCTCAATTTTACCTTGAAAATGTTTTGTATTCACCTTCGTTTACTCTTAATTTGATCTCTATTTCCAAACTTTGTGCTTCTTTGAAGTGTTTTGTCACATTTCATAATGATAAATGTTTCTTACAGGATCTTCACTCCTAGAAGATGATTGGTTTGGGTGATCAATTTGAAGGTCTCTATATATTAGCTTTAGATTTTTTTACATTTCCTTTGAATAATACTTCTTCTGTCAATTTTTTTTCTACCAATAAACTCATTACTATTCCATCTTCTGCATTATGGCACTTTAGGTTAGGTCATGATTCTCACAAAAGGTTATCTCAAAAGGCTCAATTGTATCCCACTTTATCTTTTATATCTCATGCTACTTGTGATATTTGTCATTTTGCCAAACAAAAGAAATTACCATTTCTTCATAGTACTTCTAGCATATTTAAGCTTTTACACTTTGATATTTGGGGTCCCTTGTCCATACCTTTTGTTCATAATCATAGGTATTTTCTTACTATACTTGATGATTATAGCAGATTTGTTTGGATTGTGCTTCTAAAATCCAAATCCGAGGTGTCTCAACATATTCAAAATTTCATTACACTCATTGAAAATCAATTTCATATTACTCCTAAGACTATCAAAACTGATAACGACCCTGAGTTTTTTCTCAATTCCTTTTATACTTCTAAGGGTATCATTCACCATAAATCTTGTGTTGAAACCCCCCAACAAAATGGGAGAGTTGAAAGAAAACACCAACATATGTTGAATGTAGGCAGATCCCTTCTTTACCAGTCAAAATTACTTGCACCTTATTGGTCATATGCCCTTCTGCATGCTACATTCATCATCAATATAGTTACTTCACCTAACCTCCACAATAAATCACCTTATCAACTGCTTCATACTCATATACCTGATGTGAATACTTTCATAGTCTTTGGTTCTTTGTGTTATTCCACTTCCCTTCAGGCACATATAACTAAACTGGCAGCTAGAGCAAGATAATTTGTGTTTCTAGGCTATTATATTGGCTATAAAGGTTATGTTCTCTTAGACATACACATTACAGAAATTCATATCTCCAGAAATGTTAGTTTTCATGAACATATTTTACCATATCCTTCCAATTCATCGTCAATCACCAATAATTGGGATTACTTTCCCTTAGTTTCTTGTCCTTCAAGTAATTCACCTCTTGATACTTCCAATACTCCACCATCACCACGGCCTCCATTTATAGATCCTGATCCACCACATCATGATACTACTCATTCTATTTCTCCTATACCACCACCTGTTTTAAGAAAATCCACTAGAAGTAGTCATCCTCTTGTCCATTTACAAGACTATGTCTATAACATTTCTCATGCATCTGCATCTTCTCATGTCTCATATCCTATTTTTGATTACATTTCATATACTAATCTCTCACCTTCTCATTGTGATTTTCCCTTGTCCATTGCTTCCCAAACTGAGCCCTCTACATATGTTGAAGCTAGTAAATTCACTTGTTGGAAGCAAGCCATGCAAAATGAGATTACTGCTCTTGAAAATACCGGGACTTGGAAACTGGTTGATTTACCACCCAATGTGAAGCTTATAGGGTGCATATGGATTTATAAAATCAAAAACAATACATATGGATCCATTAAAAGGTATAAGGCACGCCTTGTTTCTAAAGGTTACAATTAAGTTGAAGGTTTATATTACTCTGATACTTATTCACTAGTTGCTAAGCTACCTACTGTTAAAACTGTGATTGCTTTGGCTTCTGTTAATCACTGGCACATTCACCAATTAGATGTTAATAACGCGTTTCTGCATGGTGATCTATAAGAAGATGTGTACATGCTAGTGCACCTTATACTGATGACCCTTCATACAGGAGATTGATAGGTAGATTAATTTACTTAACTAATACTAGGCCAGACATTACCTTTGCCACTCAGCAACTTAGCCAGTTTCCCGCCTCTCCTACTGAGAAACACTTTGTGGCTGCCACGAGAATCTTACGATATTTGAAGAAATGTCCTGGTCAGGGTTTGTTCTTCCCAAGACAATCTTCATTGTTTCTTTCTGGCTTTTCAGATGCTGATTGGGCTGGCTGTTTAAACTCTAGAAGATCAATCTCTAGACAATGCTTCTTCCTTGGCAAGTCCCTCATATCTTGGAGAACTAAGAAACAGTTGACTGTCTCTAGATCTTCATCAGAAGCCGAGTATAGAGCCTTAGGTGCAGCAGCTTGTGAATTGCAATGGTTACTGTATTTACTCAGAGATCTTCACGTCACCACTATCAAGCTTCCAGTTCTCTATTTTGATAACCAGAGTGCCTTATATATTGGAGCTAATCCAATTTGTCAGGAAAGGACTAAGCATCTTGAGATTGACTGTCATTTGGTTAGAGAAAAGCTACAGGCTGGCATCATGAAACTACTTCTAGTATCCTCTAAGGATCAGTTAGCAGATTTCTTCACAAAGCCTCTCCTTCCTCGACAATTCAACACTTTGTTATCCAAGCTGGGAATGCTTAATATTTATCATTCTCCAGCTTATGTGGGACTATTAGAGATAGAAGAGAAATATGTTAAGGAATCCACATCTATACCTAGTTTACTTGAGATACAAGCTAACTAGTTACACTTACTCTAATCTCTCATATTATAGTGTGTAATTAGGTTAATTGTAATATACTAGTTGCCTATAAATACTTGATGTATCGTACATTTCCATCTATGAGAATGAGACTATTATTCATTTCTTACTTTCCATAACAGTTATTACATGACAATCATAGAATTGTGCTCCTTTTTTTGTCAAGTAGTGATATATGGATTTCATAGAAAAAGGAGGGCAAGCCCATAAGAAGTGAGAGTTGGCTTTTCTTAAATGATTTGTTAGTAAAATGAAAAATTAATCAATTATTGGTATTTCAACATACTTATAATTTATTTTTTAAAAAACAAATTTAAGATTTATTTCAACGTACTTAATTTATTTCAACATTATTAATCATTAATTTATTCATTAATGATTACTATTTTTAACTTTTTTTTACCAAATTAATAATATTATTAACTTAAAAATTTATCTTTGTTACAAAAAAATATAATATGTCACCTGCCTTTATCTATCTGTATAAAATGATAAAAATCAAACTAATAGGAGATGGTTCTAGCATTAAGAGTCAATATCCTCAATTTGAATCAAAGTTTGAAAGCTCACTAAAAAATATCTTTATATTTAACGTCCAATAGTGTTTCAAACAGGACCACCTCTTACGGATGAATATATGAAGAAAAAGAAAAAAATAGGAAAAAAAAACCCTTGCAATTTGTTAAATAAAGTTGTCAAATTTACACTAGGACATAATTTTTTCATACGAAATTGTTATTTTCCTTCAAATAAAATGGTACACGAGTAAGTCCACAAGTCCTAACTAATGTCAAAATTGTTAGATCGAATGTTATGAAATTGGCATCTGTCTAATAAAACGTTGCACGAGTACTATATATCTGAATAAGATGCCACATGTTTCATCTTTTCCTTAAGCAAGGTTATTATTTATTCTTCTACTTTTTGATGAAAAAATCGTTTTCTTCTAATGGAAGCACGTTATATATCCGTTAAAGAAGAAAACTCGATTCACATTAACTGGTTTCCATTCATTTGTTGCTTTAGTCAACTTCATGCTAAGGTCATTAGCTGTATTTGTAAATCAAAATATTAGTATACTTTATGGCATCCGATGGATCTGCAAATATTGAAAAATTGAAAATGCTTTCAAACGCGGGCTTTTTATTCGTAAGCAAAAATAGATTAGTGTATAATATATCAATCACATGAGCGCAGCTAAGATTTAATTCCACCACTACAAGATAGTCATCTGGTTTTAAGGAGGAGATTTACATTATTATTAAACTAAATAAATTTAAGCCAAAGACAAAAGTGTGAAAGGTGTAGTTTACTCTAAAAACATAAATTGACCAAAATAAAATATCAAAATAGAATGAGGATGAAACTTGGTCACATGAGCTTTTTCTTGAGTGATCTGATTTGAGTATAAAAAATTGCTTCAATAAGTCAATCCCACATTTTAATAATTGTTTGCTTCTAAGTGACATTTTAAGATTTATTTTGACTGCTAACATCCACGAATTTGTGATGCACTCTATTTGGCCTCGTTGTAAATAGTTCTTTACTAATAATAACCATGGTTAAGTTAGTAAATAACTATTTACAATGAGGCCTAATACACAACAGGTGCAATTTCTAATCTCGACTCAAATCAGTTGCAATTGTTGAGTGGCGGCTCTGGTGCGCGCACTGTGGTGGTGGTGGTGGGTTTGATAGATAGAATAAAACATAAAGATGAGAGGAGAGAGGATCTAGAAACAGAAGAAAAAAAATCAGGTGTTGGTCGTGTATGATAATATCTGATGGAGATGCTGTGGATGAGTGTCATGTCGAGATGAACCAATACATCTCAAGTGTGGAATGCACCTATGATTTTACTAAAAAATAATGCTTACTAAATACTAGTATATTTCAATTAGCAACATATGCTACTCTAACAAAATTAGATTGATTTGAGTTTTTGCTTCTTCTATTAGTACGTATTCTTTAAGGGTCCGTTTGGTTCGAGAATTAGGAGGGGAGGGAAGGGAAGAGATTTTAACGGAGGGGAGGGGAGGAGAAATATTTTAATTAAAAATGTGTTTGGTTCGCGGGGGTTTACCCTTAAACTTAATTAAATAAAAGAAACTACTTGATTTTACAATTTCAGAGACCAACCAATGACAAACACACATCTAAGCTGCTTATTTTATCTCAAACTGGCTCATATATTTTCCACAATAAGATATGAACCGGTGAATTAACATTAAAAAAAAGGATCAACAAGCAATAATAAGTTGAATTAAAATAATAATAAGGTCGTTAACATCAACAAAGTAGTAGTAGAAGTGGTTTTAGATGTAACAAATAAGAGTTATAAATAATATAATAATAAAAGTTGTTACAAAAAAAAAAAACAAATAAGAATAAGATAACCTAATAATAATAAAAGTTGTTTAATATTGAGATTTGAAATTAATTTAAGGATAATTATGGCAATGCAATCAAATTTTAAAAAGATTTGCTCCCCTTCTAAAAATTGAACCAAACACTTCAAATTAAAAATCTTTTATCCCCTTCCCGCCCCTCCAAAACTCTCGAACCAAACAGACCCTAAGTAACATCCTTTATTTCATCAATTTATCACTCATCAAATATTCTAATTACACTAGCTACAACATTTTGTTGAGTAAAAACACATTAAAATTTGTTAGAGTATGTTAGATACAATTTTAAAAATATCTCCTAAAAAATAAAGTGTCATAAATATTTTGATGGCCTTAAGAGTAACAGAAGCAACCACCAGACACCTACTATTGCTAGCCACATGCCCGTGAATTAAAGTTAATACTAGAAGAATCACTATCACCAAAATAAAAGTTGATGGAATCACATGGAGGTGAAGAACAAGGCATGGCTCAGAAACATCTTAAATTGGAAACAAGAAAGTAGAAATATGATAATATTCCAACTATTTATTGATAATAATGGCAATCAGAAGTAAAAGTACCAAAAACTGGTATGGTTCTTCCAACCAAATTTAATGGCAAAAATGTATGCCGCACACATACAGCTGTGAAAATAGAAATTTCAGTAAAAAATAATAATAACCCTATCTCTATGTTCCCCAATAACTCATTAATCAATTATTCAAGCATAGAACTTTGAAATACTTGACTTTTTGTGCTTTGTCCCATACTTGAGAAAACCAACTTTGGACTAGTAATTTGCAGTTACATTTCCTATTCATGTTTCTCTTTAACAACACCAAATTAAGGGTCCCCTACCAAAGTCCTTAACCCTTGCAGCTTTGCGGGGGTTAAAAAGACCTTGTTATTGTTTGGAGTGTGTGTATTATCTTGGGATTCTGAAGTTCCTAACTCTAATAATACGCATGAAATCCTGCTCCAGAATTGACCAATTTTGTTTTTTCCCCCAATGTCTGCCTTGTTATAAGGCTTCTCAATGAGAGAATTTAGGTGAAAAATGAGATATAATAGTAATTTTTTAAATATTTCTAAGTTGAAAATATTCACATATTTCCCTAATTACTACTTTTCGTTGAAGAATATGATCGATCATGTTTAATTTAGCAAAATATCTTGTCCTCCTACCCACATATTTTTATATTGAAGTTCAAACCTAAATCTTTGCTTAAGAAACTTGAGTTCAATTCAACCTAATTTTGATAAATAAAATTTTAAATTATACTATGCAAACTCTAAACATAATATGCTTCAATTGTCCCAATACAACTTAAATTTTATTTTCTTTTATTTTACACAGTAAATACTCATAGTGGCATTTGATATGTTGGGTCGCAGGTTTGAACCCGAGATTCTTTACGACTTATTGTAGGTGAGCTTTGATCTAGGATCTTTGGAAAAAGAAGGAAAAAAATAAACTTAGGCCAATATAAAAACCTAATAATGATTAATATATTTGAAAAGTTAGAGTCGCACGCAACCACCAAGATCAATTTCTGAATCAATTCTTCTATAGTATGCTAACGCCATTAGAAAAGACAAGAAGGAAGGAGCAGTTAAAGATATGACTCATAAACCTACCAGCAAAACCATTAAACAATATAAAGAAACAGACCAATTTTTGCTTCAAGAATAATGAACAATATACATACATGTTCCAAATTCTAATCATAAAACTGCTTAGTAACAACAAAACAGACTGGTTTCTGTTTGTATTTACCACTACCATAAACATGAGGAGGAATCAACTTTACGGTGGTGGCTGCTACTATTGTTTAAAAGCTGTGAAAACCTTCTTCTACGGTAATAAAAACCGCATTTAAACCTTGGAAAAAACACCAACTTTCTTAGTCCACGAGCATACCTTAACTTTAACCATACAACTTTCTTAGCACGAACTAAAGACCCTTTGATTCTTTCTGTCAGACTCTTCTTTCTACAGAACTGGTAGCTTCTTAGGAATAACTGTCTCTTCTCTATCATGGTGTAGTTCTGATCAGGAAAGTTGTAATATCCAAAAGACTCAGTTCTAAATAATGGATTCATAGTCACACTTCCCATGTCTTGGTTTGAACTTTGAAGAACTCTGTTTGGAAGTATAGAACAAAGTATTATATATAATATGATTCGATGAACTTTGTAGTTTTTCAAAGATGGAGACAAATACGTGGTAAGTAAAGAAAAAGAAGAAGAAAAGGGGGTATGAATATGAATATGAAGTATAAGGTGTAAAAGTTCAACGAACCTGATTTGGAATTGCTTTGTTTTCGCTGCGTTATGACCAGGACGCCACCACACAGTGGCTTAAAGTCTTGAAACAAACTCAATATTTTCTTCTTCTTCTTCTCTCTTAAGTATTGGGGCAGTACATTATTTTAAAGTATAGGAGTACTTTATAATAACACGTTGACAACTGGATAAGCTCTTCTTCTTTTAGATGGACGGTCACGTGCTTTTTGTGTTGTCTGTTATACTTTCCATTGCAAAAAAACATCTTAGACTCGTTTTTTTGGTACAAGGAAAAAACATGGTGATAAAAGAATATGTAACTAATTAAGAAGTTAAACGAATTCTCCTAAGCATGCAAATTATCGATGTTTAGTTAAAAAGGAGACTCTGAACTTCGTTAGGAGGAGTCTCAATAAAAAAAAAGTTTAAGGCAACACTAAAATTTGTAATTCAACCGTCCCAAGTATGATTTATCTTAATATTTCAATTAAGGCCGGTAAGCCACTAGTGATTCATAGTCATTCTCCAAATTAAGGTAAGTTATTCCATGCATTCGCGCCAAATTTACGAGTTGAGAAAGTGTGTAGATTTTTTTTTTGTTTTTGGATTTTGGCTGAAGTAATTTGAATTGCCTGGAGGGTGGTTCGAATCAAGGTAATTTGAATCATCTTAACGAGTAATTCAGATTACCTGTTCCTTTTTTCGGATCATGACGTTTGTGGTAGGTGCTATTCGAATCATGTTGAAGCTCACACACAGTGATTCGAATTACACGGATAAATGATTATAAAACATGTTTTTACCTCATTATTCACTTGTACCAAAAAAATAGAATCCTTAGGAAACTTAAAGGTTGAGGGTTTGTGCTTTTTGGGAGAGAGATTATGACTCAAGAACAAGAGGCAAGAATAGAGAACACAAAGAAGATCATGACTCTTGTGTTGAGGTTCTTGAATGAGTGACAAACACCAATAAAGAGGGAAGTCAAAATGGGATCTTGGATTGAGGAATGGTGTTGAGATTGTAGTGTTTAATAACACATCGCAAACACCTTGGGAAACAGAAAAAATCATTGAGTGGGTTGAAAAGGGGGAAAGGAGAAAAATTATGGATTATTCTTGGTGATCATTAAAGTTAAACCCTAGGTCACTTTTGCAACTTCCTTGTTGTTAAGAGAAATGGTAAACATTAGAGTTTCCTCTTGTTAAGCTTTTGAAACTAATTTTTTGTAATTATTTTACATCTCATATACCAAGTAACCCTGTGGAGTGGGCATCTTATGAACACTTTTTAACAGTGAAAAGTCGAGAGTTGGTGTCTCTCTAAAATATCAATTTTTGGTTCATCCTTGTGCGTAGGAGTCATGAGGGCTAACCCATGGTGCACAACGAAGGAAAGATAATCAAAGAAATGAGAGAAACCAACAAAAGTGACATAAAGATTGAAGACGAGGCTGCAATCGATATAAATTTGGACATGGCAATGGTGGACTAAGTTCAAATTTAGCCAGCAGTAGTTATGAGAAGTGGGAAATTTTAACAAAGAAGATTTGAAAGAGGATACTCAAGAAATGAGTATGGTAAATTTCAAATTCAATGCTACAGTGAATAGAAGTTAGGTCACTACACTTCATAATGTAGTTTTTCAAAAATAGAGTAGAAGAGAAGACCAACTATGTGGACGAAAATGATGAAAAGTTTAAATAGTGCTTCTAACGCATGAAAGTGATGATTAAAGCCACACAAATTCATGGTAACTTGGCACTGGTGTAAACAATTGTATATGCTTAAAGGGGGAGCATGTTCGTGGATCTAGACGAATGAGTAAGTAACAATGTCTCATTTGGTTGTAATTTAAATATTTCAATATTGATTTGCCTGAAAGATGGAAAAATAAATCTATTTCAAATGTCTACTACAATTCATATACGAAGAACAACATTTTGAGTATCAGACTACTTTTACAAATAGCCTATGATATTTAGATGAAAGGTTTAAGTCTCATCAATAAGGCCAATGTTAAAAAAATAAGATACTTTTGTTGAGATGATGTTTTAAAATATATCTAAATAGGTCGATTTGGAGTTGGTATGTGTTTCCGTGATAGTTGTCGAAACTGTCCAAGCTTGCTCCACGTAGTTCCCTTTTATCAACCAATCGTCGAGTGTGAGACAACAACCCTCAAGATAGTTGTTTAGTTAGCAATATATAATGGCTACGAGTGTGTCACTTTTGAGAGTGATAACCAAACCGTCGTTAATGTTGTTTGGACTAGTTATTGTATGATAATGAACTATGGACTTTGGTATCTAGATCCAAGACGTTGCTCCAATCTAATACTAGTTATAATCTAACTTTTATATGAAAGCAAGCTAATAGATTCACTCACAATCTTTGCTAGAACGTATGTAGGTCAGTTTAACTCAATCTTTTTCTACTCTCCCCCTCATTGTGTTACCAACATTATCTTTGATGAAATGAGATCAACTATCTTTCTCTAAATAAAAGACTACATCAATTAAATATGTCTATGTTTTTTTGTTTTTTATGAAAATGTGTATGTCCTTTAATTTCAAGAACTAAAGATATAATTTATTTTAGGGGAAAAAAGAATATAGGATATTTATACTTTTTTTGGACAGAATATAAGATATTTTATAGTGACTATAATGCATACACATATTTTAAATAAAAAATATCGGCAGTAATTAAAAGCACAGTAGTTACTAACAGCCACACAAGGTGCACACAGAAACAAGGACGTGGATGTTTAAAAGAACATCATTTGCTTCATTAGAGAGTGTGCGGCCTTATCCTTCCTTGCCGCTCCTTCTCCTCTCACAAACCCAAAATGGCTTCTTCCATCGGAACTTCTTCCATAAACAAAACCCAACTTCTCAATACACCAACTTCATTTTCCTTTTCACTCTACAACACCACTTCCCGTCTCAACACCCTTCTCCGACTCCGTCCTAACCACAAAACCCCTACTGTTTCCTTCGTTATTTCTGCTATTGCCACCCCCAACGCTCCTATCCTCACTCCTCAAGAAGCCTTCAAGGGTTTTGCTTTCGATGACGCTAACGACCAACTTAGTCATGTTCCTGTTGCCGTCAGCACAAACGAACTTGATATTTCCAAGCTTCGTTTTCCTTCTCAGCTTGTTGACTCGCTTCAGAGACGTGGAATTACTAGTCTTTTCCCCATTCAGGTATATCCAACTTCAACTAATTAAACCTTATCTTGTAAAATTTTGTTTCATTAAACTAAACCTTATCTTGTTGATTAGAGAGCTGTGTTGCTGCCTGCATTAGAAGGTAGAGATATCATTGCTCGTGCAAAGACTGGAACTGGGAAGACATTAGCATTTGGAATTCCAATTATCAAGGGTCTCACTGAGAATGAACAAAGCAATATGAGGTAGGTCATATTTTTTTCGTCTATCATAAAGCCTGTTTGTTAATTTAATTATAATGATGCATTTCGATGTTTTTTTTATCTCAGGCGGTCTGGTCGGCTTCCTAAAGTACTGGTCCTTGCACCAACTAGGGAGTTAGCAAAGCAAGTAGAGAAGGAGATAAAAGAATCTGCACCTTATTTAAACACAGTTTGTGTTTATGGTGGTGTTTCTTATGATATTCAGAGGAATGCACTTTCACGCGGTGTTGATGTTGTGGTTGGAACACCTGGGAGACTAATTGACCTCATAAATGGGAGAACTCTTAAACTTAGTGAAATTCAGTATTTGGTACTTGATGAAGCTGATCAAATGCTTGCTGTTGGGTTTGAGGAGAATGTGGAAGAAATTTTAGAAACCATCCCATCTCAGCGCCAGATTATGCTTTTCTCTGCAACCATGCCGGGTTGGGTCAAGAAGTTGTCAAGAAAACATTTGAACAATCCATTGACTATTGATTTGGTAAAATTGTTGTTACTTTTTAACTTCTCTGCCGAATTACATGTCTCATTTATTTGATTTTTACAATTTGATTTCCCAATATGTGTTGATTATAGAGTTAAAGAGGTGTAGCCTACCCCCCAATGATTCGAGTCTTGTTGACGTAAAAAGTCACGTAAATGGCAGGAATTTGCTTAAGATTTTTTGTGTCGAATGCATGTCATACCATAATCTATGGCTTTATGGCTTTTCTATTGACTTATTACTAAGCAATGTTTGTGTGGGTAAAATGCCCAATAATTTTGTGGTCTTTGTGACCCTATTTCATGAATAATCTAGTTTACAGCAGCGGTGCATAATCACATTTTCATCTTTTTGGAAGCATCATGCCATCACATGATATGCATGTATAATCAATTGGAGAGAAATGAAGGGAAAGAATTCATAGATTTGGACTATAACTGAATAGATTTTGCATATTCTTCTAATTATTTATGTCAAACAGCTGGATTTATGCTTATTGATCTTTACGTTATTGTAATTATGGTTTGTTTTAATCGCCACAAAATGGTATTGATGGACTTTCACTTTTCTTTTTAACAAGGTCGGTGACAGAGAAGAAAAGCTTGCTGAAGGGATCAAACTTTATGCTGTATCAGCCACTGCATCATCAAAGCGGAGAATTCTTTATGGTCTTATAAGTGTAAGTTTGTTGTTATTTTCAGTCTTAGCTTGTTGTTTGGTAACATCTACAGTTTGCTTCTCTGAGGTTTTGTTAAGTAGTTATGGTGAGTAAAGCCTGCTCACTGTTTAAAATGATAATACAATAAAATCGTCTTGTTCAGAAGCAGGTTACCAACTGTTTAAACGAACTCCATGGTTTGGCATTCATGCATATTGATCAAGTTTGTATAATCATTCTGATGTAAAGATGTAGTTCATGTTGAATACCCCGACACAAACTTATGGCTGTCTATTCTCTAAGACTTATTTTCTGTTGCAAGTTTCATATCTATTAGTTGCATGTTTCCAAATGCCTTAAAGTTACCCCTGAATACAAGAAAGGCAGTTCAATAATTTTGCGGTATGTTATCATGTTTTTTAGGCCTACGCAAACGGTGGGAAGACCATTGTTTTCACACGGACAAAAAGGGATGCGGATGAAATATCATTGTCACTAACAGATAGCATAGCTTCTAAACCACTACACGGTGATATCTCTCAGTATCAGAGAGAGAAAACATTGAATGGTTTTCGGCAAGGAAGATTCACAGTGCTTGTTGCTACCGACGTTGCTTCTCGTGGACTAGATATTCCCAATGTTGATTTGGTAAGTTCAAAGTGACGTTTTTTGGTCCATGTCCAAACATCTTATCTTCAGTCTCGGTTCTATAAAAATCATCTCAAATTCTATCAGCTTTTAAATTTTTATCATGCATTTTAATATATATAATGCCAACTAAGGCTTTGATAAAACCTTTCATGTTGATTACTGTTATTTGGTATTTAGGCTTTTAAGTTTAAGATTTTGGTTTTAAAATTTGGTGTCTACAAATTTGGGTCGTGAGATATTACTATCTATAGGTTAGATTAACAAAGCATGTTTATTTTGGGTAAGGATTTCTCAATTTTTAATTTGGTTTGCCTGTTGTATGTAAATTTTGGATTGTCTGTTTGATATAAGGATATTCAATGTTTCTACTACATCTGACCTTATTACTCAATCTCTGTCACTGTATGTTATTTAATCTGATTTGGCAATTATAATTTTATGCTATAAAATGTGTTTGTTTAAACAATGCATTGGTTAATTCTTTTATAGCAATTTCAATTTTGTTTACCATCAGATGAGTTTAAGGTTTCTATTTATTTTTTATTTTTTTAAAAAGATGTTTTTATGCTTTGGTATAATAGTTAATTGCTTTCTCTTCTCAATATATTGAAAACCTTGTTGCCATTCCAATGTTTTTTATTTTTTTTTTATTTCAGATTATACATTATGAACTTCCCGATGGTCCCGAGACTTTTGTTCATCGCTCTGGTCGTACTGGACGTGCAGGAAAAGAGGGTACAGCTGTTGTAATGTACACCACTTCCCAGAAAAGAACTATTATATCCTTTGAGCGCGAAGTAGGCTGCACGTTTGAATTTATTAGTCCACCACCTATGCAAGATTTACCCGAATCATCTACCAGGCAAGTTGTTCCTACACTTGATAGAGATAGAAGTAATTATAGAGGATCTAGGGATCAAAGTGGTTTTAGAACCGGTGGGGATGAATGGCGAACTGGAGGTGGACGATCAAGTGGGTATTCGTCATCAAACAGATCTCCGTCTTCAGGTTCTAGGGATCAGAGAGGTTTTAAAACCGGTGGGGATGACTGGCTAACTGGAGGTGGACGATCAAGTGGGTATTCGTCATCAAACAGATCTTCATCGTCATCAGGTTCTAGGGAGAGAGGTTTTCAAACCGGTGGTGATGACTGGTTAATTGGAGGTAGACGATCAAGCGGGTATTCATCATCAAACAGATCTTCATCACCAAACAGGAGGTAACAGGACATAAGCTATGTTTTACTCTTGTTTGATAATTTCTTTTAAGATTCGTTTGCTTTATAGGTGTACGTATAACTCATGGCATCTGAATGTGCATTGCAGAGGTAGTTATGGAGGGAGCTGTTTTAGTTGTGGACAACCAGGGCATCGGGCGTCAGATTGTCCCAATTAACGGGACTTCTCTTAGTTGGAACACATTCAATTTTGGCGTCACCTTGTTCAAGAATTCAGCTACATCCAGTGATGGCCTAAGTGGTTCAAGAAATTGAAAGGTGCTTCCCAAAAGAACTACAAATTAAAGCTACTTTACAACATCCTTCTTATTTAGTAATCTCCATAGAGGTTCCCGCATTTGATATCAGACTTTTTTCTTTCTGTTTCCGTGATGTAAAATTGATTTAGTGTTTGTGTTGGGGCAATGATATTCAGCAAGAGAATGTTAATTGTATACTGCTGATTTGCCTGCTCAGCCGTCTTTCAGAAAAAGACAGGAATAACTTTTGTAGAAAGAATATGTTTCCAATCACTCCATAGAAATATTAGCTATCATATAAGTATGTCCTGTATAATTTTCTTTCAAACAAGCTTGCCCGTAGTACGAAAATGATCTCTAAGTTGTGGTTTTTGGTCGTTGTAATACCTGCTCACTATGCACATGAACCATGTGTTTGTTTCAAAGTATGCAAATATATTTATGAAAGTGAGTTTGTGAATGTAACACTCTTATATTTAAGATCAGCATAATAGATTCTTCTGTTTTTTTTTTCCTTCGTGCTGCTGTGAATTCCCGAAAGAATGAAAGCCTTTATAAATCTAACAAATTATACATCTCTCTATTACCTTATTTTCACGGCACTTATTCGTATTAAGACTAAATTAATTTAAAAGTATACTTGAAACTATCATGTATTTATTTATTCAACATAGTTGTAGGTATCACAGTGAGGCCCTTCCTAATTCCTATTGTGTATTTGAACCAAAGCTACAAATTGCAGTTTCTCACACACATTTCAAAAGCTAAAGCAAAAAAAAAAAATGCAAGATACGCATATAACTTTTCATGAAACTAAGAACATAAACAAGATACGCATATTTCATGAAACCAGTCACACTACAGAGAATCACTTGGTATTATTTGCTAAAGAGAATGTTTATGACAGTTCTAAAAACAGGGCCTCTTTTGTTGCTAAGAACCTCCTTAACAGCCTTCTCATCAGGGACAAACCCCTTACCCTTCATTTCCTCGAGCAGCTTCTCCGCCTCATCGATCTTCTCCTCCCTAACCAATCCCTCAAACACTGAAGCATAAGTCTCAGCATTAGGCCCCATCCCTTTCTCCATCATCTCCAACAAATACTTCTTCGCATCCTTCAAAAACTTAGCATCAATAGCAAGTCCCTTAATAAGAACAGTGTAGGTATAAGCATTCGGCCAAACCCCAGAAGCAAGCATACGCATGTAAGCTTTATGAGCTTCCTTTGGTTGACCAGCATTTGCATAAGCTTCGATGATAGCGGTGTTGGCCACCACGTCGGGCATTTGGTTTTTGTCTTTGATTTGACTGAAAAGTTCCAGTGCTTCATGGGTTAAACCTTGTTGAGACAAAGCGTCGAACATCTTGACTGCGTGGTTGAATAGCCCGTCACCAATTCGCATTTTGTGGAAGATTTGTTGCAAGTTTTTTGGGTCTTTTGGTTCTTCTATTGCTGGTTTTTTGCTGAATGGGTCGTAAGGGGGTGGTAGGTTCTTGTTGGTTTCAGTGGGTTTTGTTGTTGTGAGGGTGTTTTCGTCGTCAGAATCGGAGTCAGAGAGAGAGAAGTTGATTTTGGTGTCGATGGTTTTGTTGGTGGATGTGAAATGGCGTGGAATGGGTGAAGTGAAAGTGTTGGATTTGAAGGTGGAAAATAAAGCGCGAGATATTGGTGATGTAACTGTGCGTCTTGCTGCATACAAAGCCATTGATACTATTCTCTATGTCAAGCAACGCAGTGCAGTAGCAAGAAGGGGAAAGCGTGCTTTCTTTCTTTCTCCGTTACAAATCCTTCTGGAAAATTCCAAGGGTGGCGTCTGGTTAGCTTACATTCACCCGAGCCTAGGCGTAAACATTTAGAACCAAGATATCCAAGTCATATATTATATTGTAATTGTAGTGTTGAAATTGACTGCGGTTAAATTTGAGTAATAACCATTAAATGAGACGATACAAGTCTCTTCTAGCTTAACAACGTTAAAATTTTTAGAGAGAGTTAACCGTTCATTTTGGTCTCATAAAACTCAGAAGATTGATCTCCGCAGTTACACATTTGATATACATTAAAAAAAAAAAAACAAGAGTCTCTACTACAAAGAGGAATACCCCATGTAGAAAGACGACGAAAACCACCAAAAATGAAAATCAAAAGAAAAATTCGATTCATTCGCTGTCAACCAACATCATGAATGAAGCTTAATAATATCAAGAAGTTGCTTATGAGTCGACATTGTGTTGTTAAATTCTCGAGCTATGTTCTTTTCAAATTGCCCAAAGACATGCCAACCAAACAACTTAAAAGCATGCATGAATGTTCTTTTTTGAAAGCATGTTTTTTTGTGTGAGTTGAATATCATCTTGACACAATTGAAAAGACTAATCACTCGAATTAGATAAGACCACAATATTGACCCGAGACCTATGAGTGTGCTTATTATCAATGTCTCATGTTCGATTTTCCCCAATGTTAATTTAAGTGGACTAATTTAATTTCTTAAAAAAAGAAGAAGATAAGACCGCAATAAAAGACAAAACTCCTTTATTATTTGTTATTTTTTATCAGTACTTTCATCTTAAATGTGTTTTGTTTGGTTCATGTAGCTATCCTAATGGATATTACATATCTTTAAATATGAAGCTGGATAATAATTTGTCAATCGCAATCAACGTTAATACTTTTTTTTGAAAAAAAAAATCAGCGGTGTTATAGATACTAATATTTAACATTGGAGTTTAACAATATGGAAAAAAGTAGGAAGTAAACTGTAAAAATCTAAACATTCATTATCCATTCGACTCAAAAAAATTCATTATCCAAAGCGCATTTAAAATTGGCTTTTATTACTGAAAAAAAAAGAAGAAAAGGGTATTCAAATTTGGCATTGTGCTCTGGATCAGAAATGGAATAATAGAAGGAATAAAGAATTATGCGGAGTATATTATCGTAATTTCGCTTTGTGTTTGAAGGGTCCAATAGTAGAATTAATAATAAGAAAAGAATTCAAAAAATAATGTGAATTATAGTATTCCAAAGGGTCCAATAAGAATGGAAATTTTCGACAACGAATAGAATGAATAAAAAATAAAAATAAAAATAAAAATAAAAATCACATTTCAAAAGAGGACAAAAAAATTGGAAGGTAATCTGAACAGAATCGTTCGAAGAAGTGTAAAAGAAGAAGAACAAATAAGCAAACTTGTAAGAAGATAACAGAGCTGAACAACAATAACAATAACAAACTATTTCGAGTTCTTTAACCGTGAAACTCATCGGAATCATAATCGGAATCGGAAACGGAATCGAAGATGTCGATTCCGAAAGAACCAGAAGAAGTAATGAAGCTACGAGGAGGATCCGTTCTCGGAAAGAAAACAATTCTTAAGAGCGACCATTTCCCTGGTTGCCAGAACAAACGATTGCGTCCGAATATTGAAGGAGCTCCCAATTATCGTCAGGTTCATCTTCATCACACAGATTTTATCACTTTTTTTTTTTTGTTAATTGCTTTCGTTTTGGTGATTTTCGCGTTTGTTGATTATTAGGCTGAGAAGTTGCATGTTCACGGTGTTGCGATTCCTACAATTGATGGAATCAGAAATGTTCTTAAGCACATTGGTGCTGAAATTGAAGGCGAGAAGAGAGCTCATGTTCTTTGGATTAGTCTTCGTGAAGAACCGGTATATTAATTCAATTTGAATTTGAAATTCTCTTATGCATTATGTGCTTAATGTTTTGATAACATATTCATTTCCATGTAATTTTGTGGTTTTCAGCTTTAATTCTTAGGTTTTAAATACTATATGTTATGTAAATGACTTGAAATTGAAATTGTTACTCTAATTAGCATATAAATATATAACGCTATGTAAATGAATTGAAATTCTCTCTGTAATTAGCAATTAAATATGTGTGCTATGTAAATGAATTGAAATTTTCTGTGTAATTAGTAATGTATTTGTAGCCAAGTGTCTTATTGAAATTATGTCGTTGGATTTGCCACAGAGAGAATATCAAAATTGATTTTAACTCCTGTTAAATGCGGAATTTGTCGTATTGACATACTCTGTTGCTTGCGAATATAAATTGACTTTGACTCCGAACTTTGGTTTGATTTGAAGTGATAACATGCTATTGCATTAGGTTGAAAAACTTGTTATAACTTTTGTATTAATTTTTTAACTGCAAACTTAATTTTCAAACTAAAATAATTGAATGCAAACTTAATTTCAACCAAATCAATTCTATAAAATCGAGCTCATTCAAAATCACTTTGGTCAAACTCTCTTCCAAAAATGCATGTGTTTTTATTCTAGCTCTGAATATGATGATTGATGCTCCAGTAAAATTCCTCACTGCATCTCTTCTAAATTTTCACTCTCTTGAAATCAGGTTGTGTACATTAATGGGCGCCCCTTTGTTTTGCGTGATGTGGAGAGACCATTCTCTAACCTTGAGTATACGGTATGTTATTGTTGAATTCTTGTCGCTTTAATTTGGTACATTCTTTCCTGTTTAAGCCCTGAGATTTTGAGGAGATAAGTTTTGGTTCCAGGGTGGCTGTCAACAGTCAACCTAATATGACCTTTGAATCCTTGATACTGTTGGATTAATGCATTTAGGTTGAACTGAGCTTGTTAATATTTCAACTGAAATTTGTTTGAGTTTTAATTATTTTGCATTTTGTACATAATAATCAGGGAATTAATAGGGAAAGAGTTGAACAAATGGAAGCTCGTTTGAAAGAAGATATTCTGAATGAAGCTGCAAGGTATATTCGTGGTTCCCTTCAGTATTTATCCCTAACCTATATTGCATGAAAAAAATCTTATTTTCAAAATGGCATGGCAGATATGGAAATAAGATTCTTGTGACTGATGAGCTGCCAGACGGTCAGATGGTGGACCAATGGGAATCAGTGTCATGTAATTCTGTGAAGACACCACTAGAGGTATGGGTGAAACTTGTCTGTAGTGGGTGTGTAAGGCTATTCAGCCAGTTTTCTGAACAAAATGCAGCAAAGTTGTTTTCTTGGCTGTAGGTGTACCAGGAATTGCAAGTGGAAGGATATCTTGTTGATTATGAACGTGTTCCAGTAACCGATGAAAAATCCCCCAAGGAACAGGATTTTGATATTTTGGTAAGTTGTTAGTTTTAAATATTACTTTGATTAAAAGCTTCTGAATGAGATATCTTTGCTAGATAAACATGCTTGATCCTGATTTCATTCTATTTGTTATTCTTTACCATTTTTAGTGTTACTATCTTAATTAATATTCTCTGGATTCTATCAAGTGGTCAAGTGATTCATTATGCCAGTGTCACTCTTTATTTTCTTGTCAGTGATCTTCTGATGAATATTGCATAAATATTAGAATGTATTTTAGATTTTATTTGGTACATCACAGCAGTTATCATTCATAGAAAATTCATTAAGTTTCCTGAAACTATTGACTTTACATCTTAGATACCCTTCATGTTCATTTTAGGTTCATAAAATTTCACAAGCTGATGTAAATACAGAGATAATTTTTAATTGTCAAATGGGGCGTGGACGAACTACAACCGGAATGGTCATTGCGACTTTGATTTATCTGAATCGAATTGGAGCTTCTGGTGCGTATTTAATTTGAATTTTTTCTATATAGACTTCCTTTACTCCATTTGTTCATTTTATATTATACATGTCATTGTTCGTTCTTCAGCATTTGATGTTAAGTTTATCAGTCCCTCTTTAATGATTCAAAAAATCAAAATAATTAAGATGCACTTTACTACACCAATGCGATAGATATGACCTAGCATTCCAGTATTTGGTAAAAATAAATGTCAATAGCTTTTTCAGTTTGTGTAGGCAGTGTAGCAATTTTAATTTTATTTGTGAAGGAGACATTAGCCAGTTCGTCTGTCCTCTATGTATATGGTATGTCTACCTGGGTTGTGATTTTATTAGTCTTTTAGTAGAAAGGTCAGCTGATTATTTCTCTAGCTTCTTTTAGAAATGTACATATATGGAAATACAGCCTTTTAGGTCTTCTCTAAAGGGTGTAATTCTTTTTCATATTACCTCTAGGTTACAGGGTCCGTGTCTAGCAAATGAACAAGTCTAACATATAACCAGAGAGCACTTACCTATTATGAAAGTGAGAAAAAACCCAACACACCCATTGGAATAATAAGTTAGGACTATTTGTTTACCCGTGCGTACACAATAAGTTCCAAAAAAGTGGGATTACTAGGGTATTTACTGAATTACCACTGTTTAATTAGTATGATCCTTGAGCTTATGCTGATGATACTGAACTTTTTTAATAATTTCAATATATTTATTTACTCCATCATTCAGTTTAGACTATAGGGTTACCAGTTCAATATATTTTCTCTGTTGTCCTTCGACATGGGTTTGGTCTTTGTCACCCCATGTTTCAATATATGTTTTTTTTCCTTCAATGTATTGCTGACTTAGTGATTTGTAAAAAAAAAAAAAATAGGGATTCCAAGAAGCAACTCAGTTGGTACAGTTTCTCAATGTCTGACTAATGTCCCAGACCATATGCCTAACTCTGAGGAGGCAATTCGAAGGGGAGAATATACAGTCATAAGAAGCTTGATTCGTGTGTTAGAGGTATTAATATAAACTTTGATATTTCTTTTAGATGGTACAAAATATGTTTTATTTGTCCTAATCAGTTCACTTTTTTCCAGGGTGGTGTTGACGGGAAAAGACAAGTTGACAAAGTCATAGACAAGTGTGCATCAATGCAGGTATCTGTTTCAATCCCTTCAAGGAAGCACTTTTAAAGAGGGACAGCTTCGGTACCCTGAGTGAGGATTAGCCTCACACCTTAAGGGTGTTGGGATACCTCGCAAGAACAAAAAAAGAAGAAAGAAAACTCCTTGGTTGTTTAGACTTCCTTTTAGATGTTGCAAATTTCTTTTCATTGTATGTGGAAGTTTGATTTTTATATACTAACTGAAGATGCACCATTTAATCCTTGTTTGTTTTTGTTCCAGAACTTACGTGAAGCAATTGCCACTTATCGTAATAGTATTCTGCGGCAACCAGATGAGATGAAAAGGGAGGCATCACTTTCTTTTTTTGTGGAGTACTTGGAGAGATACTACTTTTTGATATGTTTTACTGTATACATACATTCAGAAATGGCTGCACTCCAAGCTAGGTCTGCTGCTAGTCATACTAGTTTTGCTGACTGGATGAGAGCTAGGCCAGAGCTCTACAGCATTATTCGCAGGTTGCTTCTTTTTTCCCTCCCAATAATTGGAGTACAGTCTACTTTTTTTTTCTTTTTTTCTTTTTGAAATTATTATTTTTTTAATAAAAATTTCCTTTCATTAGGCCTGTGGATCTTATCTATTGGGCCAAACTGACGATGACTAGTGAATAGTTTCCTGCGATGTAACCTAGCATTAAAAAGGTGAAACTGCATTAATGTAACTGACGTTGCCTCTACTTTGAGGCATGATGTTTTGTTCAGTAGGAGGTCACAGTTTTCCTCGTACTTTCCTATCGCCAGTGTTATTAAAGAAATCCTTGATGTCAATATTTCTTAGGCTCAAATGTTTTATTAATCAACTGAGTAATACCATTAAGGATTATGTTTGTGCTAGTGTGGTTCTCAGACCACCATTAACTTGTGTGTGAAGATATGTTGATTCATGATGATGTGTGGTGTTTGGTGAGTTGAAAAGCTTATTGACTTGGCTCAAAGTTACCTTTTAAGGATTCCAATGCTAAGTTGGCTCCAAAGAAGGCCTCGGGATAGAAATTTTATAGGAAATATTGCACCAGGAGTTCTCTAACTTAATTTATCATATCAGAGTAGTCTTTTATCTTCTTTTTTCTCGTGTCAAGTTAGTCATTTTTCGTGTCAAGTTAGTCTTTTATATTTAAAAATGTCAACAACGCTGGATAAAATCTCATTTTTCATCAATGTCTGTTATCAAAAGTCTTACTTGACCATTCAAAAAAGTAAATTACATCCTCAATCCATCTAAATTACTTCGAATTCAAAATAACAGTTACATTCCCTAATCCGTCAAATTAACATTTTTTATTTCTTTCAGTTTTGGATCTAAGATAGTGGTCTTCTCGTTGTTAACTCGTGTCTAATATTGATGTTTAGTGATGAAACATTCTTTGTTGTAGATCATAAATGGTCAGGTACGCAAATCTATAACAGAAGTAGATGAAAATGATGGTCACTCTAACAGTGTAAACATTTTTAAGCTTAAGAACAAACTTGACACGAAAAAGATAAAGGACTACGTTGACGCACACTGTTATGATAAAGAACTTCATACAATTTTGTCAATTTTTATAAATTGGGACTTTATGCTATGCTTCTATTACATTTTTTTGATCAAGAAAAAGCTGGGCTACTTTTTGCTGTTCACATTGTGGCTTGATATCAATTATCTGGAAAGAGGCCAGAGGGATTTTTGCTTATGGTTTAGAGATTTTCTTGGTCAACATTCACTGAAAATTACCAGATATATAGTGTTTGCATTATGTTCTTACGCTGATAAGCTAGTATTCGACAGAACCCATTTACTTAAATAAATAAATTTTCCCTTCATATAACGCGATAACTATTCACCAATTGGATTTTTAATTGCAATCTGATTTGGTTGAATTGTTGATCTTATGATCGTTAAAAATATATATGCATAATTTATTTCCTTTGCCGCTTATTTACATTGCAGGTTGCTGAGGAGAGACCCTATGGGTGCACTTGGATATTCCAGTTTGAAACCATCTCTAAAGAAGATAGCTGAATCTACTGATGGCCGCCCTTCTGAGATGGGTGTGGTTGCTGCCTTGAGAAATGGTGAGGTACTTGGCAGTCAAACTGTTCTAAAAAGTGATCATTGCCCGGGATGTCAAAATCCAAGATTGCCTGAAAGAGTGGAGGGGGCACCTAATTTCAGAGAAGTTCCTGGCTTTCCAGTTTATGGAGTCGCAAATCCAACCATTGATGGTATTCGATCCGTCCTTCGTAGGATTGGTGGCTCCAAAGGTGGACGCCCGGTCCTTTGGCATAACATGAGAGAAGAACCTGTTATTTACATCAATGGGAAACCATTTGTTCTCCGTGAAGTTGAAAGACCGTACAAAAACATGCGGGAATACACGGTAAAATTTACTGAGTCTTTCATATCTCTTGAATAAACTTTTAAGTTAAGAAAGGGGTATTGCTAAGTAGGTATTGAATTCAGAACAGTTTGTTTCATCTGGTTTGCAATCCACTGGTTCATACTTCATATATCACCAATCAGCCTTCGCAGGTTTTCTTGTAGTATGTCAGTAGGGTGTCACAGCTGTTCTAGTTGTACTGTTAGAATAGGAGGCACCGTCCTCTAAAAGAAGGTAATAGTTTAATTGGGAAATAGTGTATATAGATAAGTAGCGTATTTTAATGGATATTGTTGGTCTTGAAAAGAATGGAATTAGCATGGAGATCGTGTGTTCAGTCTTTACTTTGCTGTTGTTTAGCTTTTCGTGAGTTAAGAGTCTCACATTGAGTGAGATATGGTCTGAATGTGTTTATAAGTGGTGGGTAGTATTCATCTTACAAGCCGATTTTGTAAGTAGGAGTTACACACATCTCAGATTCTAAGATGGTGTTCCCACCAAAGACGTGATTATGTCATTACAATACTATCTTCTAAGCCTCTTTGCCTTGTAGTGAGTACAGGATCGTTTCACTCTGATAATATTTTATGTTAGATCCAACTTCAAAACCTATAATCCATGGTTTTCGATGTATGGTTTGCACTTGATTTTTGTACCCATTTGACGCCTTTCTGAATTTTATGACAGCTCGTAATTTTTATGCCAATTGTGTGAATTTGGCTTGTAGGGAATTGGTCGTGAAAGGGTGGAGAAAATGGAAGCCCGGTTAAAAGAAGATATCCTAAGGGAAGCTGAGCAGTATGACAATGCCATAATGGTTATTCATGAAACAGACGATGGGCAGATATATGATGCTTGGGAGCAAGTAACCTCTGATGTAATTCAAACCCCACTTGAAGTTTTTAAAAGTCTAGAGGCTGATGGATTTCCCATAAAGTATGCACGTGTGCCTATCACTGATGGAAAAGCTCCTAAAAGTTCTGATTTTGACACAATGGCTTTTAATATTGCTTCTGCTACAAAGAACACTGCTTTTGTTTTTAATTGTCAGGTAGTTTCTTAATCCTCATCTCTTCCGTTATATTCTTTATGGATATATTTCTATATATGTGTATTGGATTTTCTCTTCTCTCGTATCTTATTTTCCTTTTCATCTCTTACTGCTAATGCCTCATTCATATTTCAGATGGGTAGGGGCAGAACAACCACAGGCACTGTCATAGCTTGCCTTGTGAAACTTCGAATTGATTCTGGGAGGCCTATAAAAATCCTGGGAGATAATGTAACCCAGGAAGAAGTGGACGGCGGTTTCTTAAGTGGAGATGAAGTTGGGGGCTATGTCACTGCCCCCAATAATTTGCAAATAAAGACGGATGAGAAACAAAAGCATGTTTTTGGTATAAATGACATCCTCTTGTTATGGAAGATAACCGCGTTTTTTGATAATGGGGTGGAGTGCCGGGAGGCCTTAGATGGTATTATTGATAGATGTTCTGCACTTCAAAACATTCGCCAAGCTGTTTTAGAATATAGAAAAGTATTCAATCAACAACATGTTGAGCCAAGGGTAAGGAGGGTGGCATTAAATCGTGGTGCTGAATACTTGGAACGGTATTTCCGTCTTATTGCTTTTGCAGCATATCTTGGAAGTGAAGCATTTGATGGGTTTTGTGGAGAAGGAGAATCCAAAGTGTCATTTAAGAATTGGTTGCATCAGAGACCAGAGGTGCAAGCTATGAAATGGAGCATAAGATTGAGACCGGGGAGATTTTTCACTGTCCCTGTAAATATTTTTTGCCCTTTTAAAGTTATTTCCCCCCCTCCCCAAGGTTTGAAATAATATTAAGCTTACACCAATTGCCAACTTCAATTGTAGGAAAAGTTGAGAGCACCACAAGAGTCTCAACATGGAGATGCAGTGATGGAGGCATTTGTTAAGTCCCGGAGTGGTTCAGTTCTTGGAAAAGGTTCCATACTAAAAATGTATTTCTTTCCTGGTCAGAGAACTTCCAGCCACATACAAATACATGGCGCACCACACGTTTTCAAGGTACACTTGCACATGTAACTGCTACATTAAATAACTATAGTTAAATTTTTGATCCAAGGGTAAGGCTACTACACATCCAATGGAGACCTACTTGATCATCCATTTGTGGTAACTTTACTGTGCTGTAGCGAAAAATTTGGTTTAGCATGTGCAATAGATAAGGGATATCTGTCCAAAAGCTGGTTTTATTTTTTAAAACTCTGAATTTTGCCTTATTAACTAGTTGAATCTAGCCTGTTTATCTGTCTTTTGTGGTAGTGGATTGGGAACAGCAAAGAATTGGTCAAAACTGGATTGAAGCAATTATAGATTTATTTTTATCATTGTAAATGTAAATTCATATTCATAAATTTGTTTATCATAACTATTTATTTCCTCTTTCAATCATAAAGTTGTAGTACTGTTATATTGTTTATATGTACATTCACTTTCTTACTATTATACATAAACCTCAGTCATGCTGATTCTCTTGTCCACCTGGTCTGTGATTCCCTATAATTTCTCTTATACACACCCTTACGATTGGAAGTTTCCTTACATTTTTATTTTAGTTTTTCAATATTGTTCTATGGCTAATTGTATTTTAGGTTTTCAATATTGTACTATGGCTAATCAGGATATGCTAACAACAGATAGCGTTGAGGTTTTGATGTGGAAGGGCTTTTCGGAAAAACATAATATAAAATTGTAATTTCAATTTTTCTATGATTTGTTCTTTATGTGTGTGCTTGGATGTGCATGCTTTATATTTTCTTATTCGCTATACGTGAAGAATATAATTAGTGAAATATATATATTCTGGTGTGATGATTTTGGGAATTTATACTATGCCTGAATGTTTTTTTCCAAGGTTGATGAATACTCTGTGTATTCCATGGCAACCCCAACCATCTCTGGGGCCAAGGAGATGCTAAAGTATCTGGGTTCTAATCCTAAAGCAAAAGCCTCGGCTGCTCAAAAAGTAATTTTGACTGATCTGAGGGAGGAAGCAGTTGTCTATATCAAGGGTACTCCCTTTGTCCTGAGGGAGTTAAACAAACCCTATGATACGCTCAAGCATGTGGGAATCACCGGTCCTGTGGTAAGTCATCTTGTACTATTATGTATCTATCCGAACATGTCACAAAATGTATTGTTATGAGTCATGGTAACTGCAATGCAGGTGGAACACATGGAAGCAAGGTTGAAAGAAGATATAATAGCTGAGATTAGACAGTCTGGTGGGCTGATGCTGTTTCACCGTGAAGAATATAACCCTTCAACAAACCAGTCTAATGTTGTCGGATACTGGGAAAACATTTTGGCAGACGATGTGAAAACAACTGTAGAGGTTTATTCTGCTCTAAAAGATGAGGGATATGATATTGTCTATCAGAGGATACCGTTAACGAGGGAGAGAGATGCTTTGGCCTCTGATGTTGATGCAATACAGTGCTGTAAAGATGAGTAAGTATTCCTATTTCTTACAAGGAAGCTATCAACATGTGTATCGTAAAGTTCACTGGTATATTTGTTTTTATTTCTATGCTGACTGTGCATCTATAGATACATTAATCAATGTATGATTGCAAATCTTTCTCTCCAAGGTGAACTCGTTGCCATTCCTGTAATGGTGTGGATTATCCATAAACATAAATTAATTTTTCTATCTGGTGGGTTAGTGGCATTAGATGCAATAGTGACATTGTTCTTGACACATTCCATGGGCATATGTTTATGTTCTGTTTAGAAACAGTATATTCATTATTTAATCTTTCGAAACAATTCTTTAAATATAATAATATACTTCTAAACTCTTGCTGTTTGTAGCTCTGCAGAGAGTTATCTTTTTGTATCACACACTGGTTTTGGTGGAGTTGCATATGCAATGGCCATTATCTGTATTAGACTCGGTGCAGAAGCAAACTTTGCATTCACTGTCCAACAGCCGTTGCTTACTCCTCAGCAATATGCAGCGACCGAAGAGAACTTTCCCGCTCGAGCTTCTAATGAAGCAGCACTCAAGATGGGTGACTATCGTGACATATTGAGCCTTACAAGAGTCCTCATACATGGTCCCCAAAGCAAAGCAGACGTTGACATTGTTATTGACAGGTTATAAACCAAATTTTAATCAAAGTTATGCAGTATTATATTCTTTCAGATGTAGAAATACTTGTTGTTGGAATTAATGGTATTCTTCATGCCCTTAACAATGCAGTTGTTGCCATTATTATTGACAGGTTATCAAACAAAGTTCTATCTTAAAGCTTTGCTAACTAAATAACATCTAACTTTAAGAAACATGGTCATTATCAAAGTGGATGTCAGCGACCTACTTTTTTTTTTTTACCTTTTGTAATTATTATTTGGTGGTTATGAAATTAGTGCATCGTGCATCAGTTTACTTAGGGAACATAGCATAATTTTATTTTTATTGGAGGTACTGATGTTTTCTTTGTTCAACAGATGTGCAGGCGCAGGGCATCTACGAGATGATATTCTTTATTATTGTAAAGAATTTGAGAAGTTTACTGATGGTGATGATGAGGAACGTGCGTATCTTATGGACATGGGTGTCAAGGCTTTGAGGTATTTTTCGCATTCAACTGAATCACTCTCATTTTCCAGTTGCATTTTTCCTTTTCTTATTCAGTCCTTAATTGTTATGTGGAGAATGGGTGTTAGCTATTTATAAATAAGGTGGGGATTAATCGAAGGTAGGGTTTTTTAAGTCTGTCATCGATAGTGCTGTTAGAATTTATACAACTATTCAATTATTTTAAACAGAATTCTAGAAAAATTCCACAAGAATATATCATGAAATGGCTAATATAATAGCTTCTTGAAGAATTATAATATATGCTAATTTTACCACATTTAAACAATGTTGAATTCATGAATTTCTTTGAACATCATGTTCATGATTAAATAGGAAGGGTCTAGCTAATAAAAATGATTTTTTTTTATTCAGAAGTACAACCTTTAATCTTTTGGTTTCAATAAAACTTTTTATTGTTGATTCCTTATTTGGTGCCTTATGATACTTGTTAGCATAATCTAAAGTTTTTTAGCATGATAAGCTTGATATAGTTTCCATCCAATCCAATGATAGATTTTTTAAGATGTTAATCTCTTAACACTTTCAACCCTACGTATATAGTTATATCTACGGTGAATGGTTGGTAATTGCAACCATTTATGTATCACCTTGTTTGCAGGCGATATTTCTTTCTCATCACATTCAGGTCTTATCTTTACTGCACCTCCCCGTCCAATATGGAATTTGCTGCATGGATGGATGCAAGGCCTGAACTTGGTCATCTATGTAACAATCTTAGAATTGATAAGTAATGTAGCAATGTTGATAGTTATGTCAATGTATAGTTGACAGTTGCTGTTGCAATTTGTAACATACATCCCCTCCTTCCCCATGCTCGCTCAATATTGTAAAATGCGGCAGGATCTTGATAGTTAGCGGACTGCTCACTCATAGGCAAAAGCCATGGTATACTTCAGTCACCTTGCATTCTACCCTGTATGTTTTGAGAAGCTCGCTCTGACATCGGCACATACAGTACATAACAGTTGGAGGAGCAACATTTGCTTGCTTCCAGCATAGTGGTTGCTGGACTCATTTGGCATTAGGTAACGTAACACTATTAAGGGACGTTTAATATCCCTTATTGTTCTCCTATTCCATTGAGATATTATGATAGGATCTTTAGGTGTAGTCCATTATATTAATAAGGTGGTTCTGTCTTTGATTACCAGCTTCAATCCATCAATCTGTAGAATGGTGGATCTATTTTATGTCATGATGATTCTATACCCAAGAACTTGGATATGGTCGTACAAGAGGAAATTATGATCAATTTTAATAGTATGAAACCCTTTCCCCTATTTCCCCCTGCTAAAATGATATAAATGATTCTAGATTAGAGATGAACAAATGGGAATCAAACTTCTGAGAAAGTAGACGACTCACAGAAGTACATCCATCCCTATTTATATAAGATCTCGTTTTAACTTTTTCTTTGCCCTTTGATATAAGACACTTTATAAAATTTCCCACGCATTAATGATTTCTTACAAAGATGCTTTTATTTAATTTATTATTCAAAAATATAAATACTCTCACTCATGATATTAATAATTACAGGGACGATTATGTAAAATTAATGCATTTGAAACAAACTTGTCACTCAATTTTTTTTTATACCGAAGATTTTTGCTAGAATTTTCTTTATGGGACGAACGGAGTATTTTTTTAATTTTTTTTGCTTGCTTGTTTTTATGTTGGTTTCTTGGGTGAGAGATAGTAAGTCCCTCTTCCTTCAAAAAAAGATAGTTAGTCCCTCGTCCTTCATTATTAAATGGTGATGATGATCATAGACGTGGTTGCCCTTTTTTCTTTATAGTAGTAATTAAATTCTTATTTTTATCACCTTTTTTTATCAACATAAATGGATACGCACATTTTCCATCTAACGTGTCTATGGTTTTCGTTTTTATACTAAATATTTCACTTAATCTAGATGTTATTACGTTACATTGTGTATATGATGTTGAATTTGTGTGTCTAAATATCATGGTTTGATAGATATGCTTGTATAATTCACGAGGAGTAGAAATGATTCAAGAATGCAAAGATAATGTATTAACCACAAGGAATATTCATTGATTTACATATTTTTTTCTTGTATAGAAAAAACTTATTTTCCTTGATTCGATGATACGACAAAGGAAAATTGATTTTAAAGGTCTTATAGTTTGACCTTTATTTCAGGTTGGTCCTTAAGAATTTTTTTTCTCTTCAAATTAGTCCTACTCAAAGATTAATATTTGAAAAGTTATGTTAATGGTCTTATAGTTTGACCTTTATATCAGGTGGGTCCTTGAGTATTTTTTTTCTCTTCAAATTAGTATTTTATGTTAAATTTGGGTATATTTGATGATTATTGCACACCAACTTTTGTTTCAAAATAAAGATATGATTTACGAGCAATATTTAGGACTTTATTCATCACGGATTACAATAGAGATGAATTACTCATTATTTTGGGTTCATAAATTCAAAATATTGCTCGGAATGAAATCATTGTTGTGAAAAAAGTTTTTGGATATGATAATTTAAATTTAAAGAAGTGAAGGGAGAGAAGAAAATGAATATGTTTGTGTTATGTCAATATTAAAAAAATGTCACACATGCTATATTTTAATGAAACTTGTGTGAAAGATTGTAAATAGAAAACAAAAGTTTAATATAAAGGACCAAATCCTGAAAGAAGAAAAAACTTAAAAACCAATAGAAAAAAATGATCAATCTTAAAAGACTGCATGCATAATTTTGCCTATATTATATCATGCTCAATTTTTATGGATAGGAAAATGGCCTGGTTCCATAAATAAAAAGGAAAATGGCTTGGTTCCATAAATAAAAAGGAAAATGGATAGGTTGATAATTATTTTCTTCAATTCTACTTTCTGATACTTGACATTTTTAAAGATTGTTGTTTGATGACTTGGGAAGTTGAAGGACTATTCTCAAAAATGACTTCATAGCCATCTCCCATGTTATCCATCCCTTGAGACAGGAGTTGCCAGAAAATTCCACCTGCACATGAGCCTCCATTGATAGCACTTGTAGATATGGCATTGTATACTTTGTTAAAGTAATTGTCCCTTTTATCTATGCTATATCCAGCTGACTTTGAAGACTTTCCAAACTCTGCTATAATAATTGGCTTCCCTAAAACAGTATTTGAATCCTGAATATGTGCTCCTATCCATTTATCAACAAATACATTTTGGGCAGTCTCGTCTGAGCCATGTATCCTGCATCAGCCACAATCCCAATTAATTTTATGTAACATACATTAAAGGGTCTTTTTTTTTCTTCTTATGTTACATAAATTGTGGCTAAAAAAATACTAATCAAATTAATTTACAAAATTAAGTTCATTCTAAATTTCAAAATCACGTTTAACTAATGTTCACAGAAAAAACAAGAGTTGGTGATTTGATAAAAAAAAATTAAAAGAGTTGAGGTTCATAAAAATATTACTATTGATGAAATATAGGGTTTACCATTGATCAGGGTATATATGAATGGTTGCAAAATCGATTTGAGGAATTTGATTGTTAGAGATAAAATCAGTCCCGACTTGAGCAGTGTTGGGATTGAAATGCTTCTTTTGTGACATTGTTTCACCGTAGAACCCTTCAAGCCCTATTTCCAACATATGATTGCTATCAATGGATTTGACGTCGGGAGCCATCTCAGTAACCCAATTCTACAATAAATTAATCAAAAGTATGTGTCATAAACTCATAATAACTTCATTTCAATGCAATGAATGGTGGTGCGAGATATAAATACTTAAGATTACCGAATAAACAAGAATGATTAAACATTATCAAGTAGTTTAGAGACTAAAAACTCACTAATTAAAATGAATAAGTGAGAAATTTAGGGTGTGTTTGATTTGCTAAAAAATGAAGGCCAGGACAGAACAACTTTAGTTGTTCAGTGTTTGATTTATAAAACCTGTTTCAGGTACCGGACAAACTGGAGGCAAGAGATAGGATAAAAACTGATATTTTTGTCCCTCACCAAACCACAACACAACTTTTTGTCCCACGTACAAGTTGTCTAAAATAGCAAAATAGCATTTCGTCCTCCAAAAATCATATGAAACAAAACAAATTAATTATTCAATGCTATTAAAATTTGTCATGTACTGTTATGTCTTGTGTTGTGTTGTTCTGTCTTGTATTGTTCTGTCAAGTACTTAATGTTTTGCAAACCAAACACACCCTTAGAGTTTAAACTCCGACCTCTACATACCTAATGTCTTATTTTTTTAAGGGTATATGAAGCAAAAAATGCCTCAATTATACTTGAGAACTACACACACGCAAGCAATACTAAGTGGAGCAAACAAAAAGGAAGGACATCAAAAGGACCTGAATTGATTTTCCAGAGTCATTTACGTAACGGGGCTCATTCATAAGCTCCCAAGCAAAAATAGTCGGGTCATCCTTGTATAACACTCCACTAATGGTGTTCTTTCTTGTCAGCACAGCCTGTAATGAACCATGAATCAAAAGAATAATGCTACCAATCATTTTGGGTTACATACATGAAAACATGACCTTATATAAAATTATTTTTAACAATCCAGTAAACTAAATGTGTTTTTGAATCATTAATTTATACATTGACTTATTGTACGAAATAATTCCCATTGGTTTAATTTTGTTGTATTTCAAGGAAAAGTAAATTGCCAATACAAATTTATAGAACTAATTCAAGATGTATAGAATTAAAGAATTATATGATACCTTAACATAAATTTTGTAAACTAACAATCGCTATATATATATTTATAGTGCTAATTCAAGATATAAATTGAAAGAATTTTGATACCTTAACATGATTTTTGTAGTATTGCTTAACAACAGGATTTGTAAAGAAGTCATCATTGTTTTTGATATTTTGACCACGTTCTCTTGCCCACTGCACATATTTGTTTTTGCCTCCAAAATCATTCCAATTATTCACTAAGCTTAGTATAAGTTTCACTCCATATTTGCTTGCCTCTGATATCACAAAATCCAGTGCCTATGTACAAATGTAAATAGTCAACGAAAATTAAATCCAGTGAGTAAAATAGAAAATGATGAAAAACATATAGTGGAATGACTACACATTTTCAAAATTTGTCAAAAAAATAGAGCAAGTTTTAGAATTAGAAGTAAACATTATTTAACGGAAATTAGAAGTAAAACATATAGTGGAATAAATTACACATAAATTAATATGAAAATAGACGGAATATTAAATATTAAACTTCTTCATTTGAATTATTTTTATTAAATGTTTTAAACGAAAACTTTTAATGCTTCTTAAAAAAATGAAAGGTGTCCTCGTGAGCTAAACTCAATTGGTTGGGACAATGCATAATATATGCAAGGTCTGGGGTTCAAACCCTGAGCACCAAAAAAAAAATGAAAACTTTTGATTTAACATTTAATAAAATAAAAATCTATAGAAAAAATTATGTTGAAAAGGAAATATAATTAATAAGATTAATTACTTTATGATTTTTATTTAATTGATCAATTTTTTTTTAAAAGACAAATTTTTGGTCATAATTGTTGTATAAATTAATTAAAAATCAATAAAATAAATAAAATATATGTTGTTTATAAGAACATAATTATATTTGAATTCATTTTTTATAATTTAAAATGTTCGTAAACTATTTTTTTCACAGACATAAACTAATGTTTTAAACATTCTTTTCCTCAAGTTTAAAATTTTTTTAAACACCATTTCTTGTGGCTAATTTTTTTGTACACGTTAACCCACTTGGGTTGGCTCGGTGGTATTGACTTGGGATTTGGGGGTGTGCTCCTCCTCGAGGTCTCAGGTTCGATTCTCCCCGGTGTCAATTTGGGTGGGTTAATTTAACTTCTTCAAAAAAAATAAAAAAATTGTACACGTTCTTTTTAAGTAGGCGAGATACATTCACGCAACGTTAGGTAAAACCACCTATTATGTATTTGCCCGTCAAATAAAAAAACATATAATAGAGAACTTCTTTTTATATAATTAAACTAGTTACTAATTACTAAGAAATATTACTTTGAACCTATAAAAAAAATATTACCTTGAAAACATTTTCATCATAAGAACCAGGAGAGATTTGAAGAGCTTTATAACCTCCGTCGTTGAAAGCCCATGTTCTTCCTACATTTAAGCCATGTTGAGAAGCTTGTTGAAAAGTGGAAGTGACCTTAGAACTTGTAGATGGATCAGATGCCATGGTTGTTAACCAATAGGAATTGAATCCATTCACATAGTGTGTCTTCCCATTCAAAATAAAATGTGTTCCTTTTCTTTGAACGAAACCAGCATCAATGTTAGCACCAACGTTAACTCTTTGGGCGTTCCCATGTTGAATAACAGCCAAAGCCACTAGGAAATACGTCAATACCAAAATTTGAAACCCCATGCCTAAGTTCTGAATCACAGTAACCAAAATGCATGTAGCTCACTCTGAATTATAAAGCCATTATATCGTGGAAGGAAAATATACAAATTTAATTTAATTTAATTAAAAAAATTAAGTCACTAATTAACTCTTTGACCATAATAATTATTAGTTGAAACTAGAAAGGAAAACAATATATATCAATTAAAAACAAAAGCATAGCGTTTGCCAAACGATCTCTCTCATAACATTTTTCTAAAATTTCCTTCTTTAAAACGGGTAAAATCTTCTCAATTTGTGGTGTTTGGTTTTATTATGATCTTTCTTGGTGGGAAGTTTTCGGTTATGATTGTTTAAATATACTTGTTTTTTTGTTGTTTTAGATTTTTTTTTATCTTATAAAAAATATTTTGCTCAATCCTACAATAATTAACGCAAATAAGACAGATTACAGAGTAGTAAAAATCCAAACCGTACCCAAGGAAACAACAAAGGATGAAACTTCAACATATTACAATCAAAGCAAAAATAGGCCACGGATGGCGTATAGTAAAAGAAAATTGATGTTTACACTTTAAACAAGGCTGTAACGCACCAGAAAAAGACGTAAATGTCCATCGACAGTTAACTGTCAGTTAAAATTCATCGGCAATTAACCGCCGATGAAGTTATATTGGTAAATTACTAATGTTTTCTAGCATTGAGTGAAGTTTGAACAACATTCTTCATAGTAAAAGGGAATATATAACCAATCACTCCCAAAACCAAAATATACTAGGTCCCGAAAGCAGTCCCCCAAACAGCCAAACTCCATCAAAACAAAAAACTAGCTCAACACAACAAAAACAATGTAAGAGATCATGATAAAAAAACTGAAACCAAAATCATGCACACATCATTATTATCAAATTTAAACTGCAAATATTAATTTGAAGTAAGAAAAAATCTGTAAAAGAAATTGATGGATTTGAATGGTTGTAAAGCTTTTGTTTCTAAACCAAACCCTACTAGTTGTAACCAAAAAACCAAACCCTAATAGTCAAATGACCTATTGTTAATTATTTTATATAACAAGAACTAAACAACATTAACCCTAGCCATGCTTCGTTATATAGATTTTTTTTTTTTTGAACAAGCCAAAATGAGATATATTAACAAAAGTTTTGTACCCCTAGCACAAGAAGTGCCAAAGAAAACAAAACAAAGTTACAACAAAGTTCCGATCAAAACAGAAACGGAAAACAATAAGAGTACATCAGCCAATCCCCAAACAACCAAAGGGACGCTGCCACCACATATGATAACCAAAAGGAAAACATACATTTTTTGCTTTCAACCATTTGAGAGATTTTGTTTGGGTAGCTTTTTCTAAAAGAAAATTGAATATTTTATATCTGAATATCTATTTCTACATATTTTTTGAATGAATCTTTTTTCATATAGTTTTTTTTTTTAGGGAAAAAGGGGTGCAACAATCATCTGCAACACCCTTAGTAGTAGATTTAAGATAAAAGATGAAAGGAACAATACAAAGCATTGGGGGACATAACAACAAAAAAGTAATGCAAAATATCGACGGTGGATCTTGCATTGAGAGACAGGTGATGAGGTGATGTTAAGAAGAGTCCCATCGCATCACAACTGCTGAAAACTATTGAACCGTGTTTTTTTTTAATAGTTGAATAACTTATATATTTATATATCTAACCCTAGGAGTCTGATTAATGTTAAATATTTTGTAATAAGATATTTTTCACAATAATATTAGAGTCTTGCTAAAAATTGTACGAAGCAAATGACGCAAAAATAGCGAGAATATTTTTTTTTAGGGAACAAAAATAGCAAGAATATAACTGTGATGTTTTAAAAAAAATAGAAAACTAAATAAGTCTTGATGGAAACCAAGGCCATGTGATTGTGAAATTCAACAGCCCATGTCATTTCATTTCATTTTTCAGGTTTCGTAATAAGGAGCATTATCCATAATTTTATATAAGTAATCAAATGTTTTTTTTTAATGGAAAATTATCAAATGTTCGTTACTCATCAAAATACTTACACAATTATTTTATTTATATTATTAGTTTAAATTACTTATAAATTAACGATGAATCATAATAATAAAATTCTCTAGATGATTGTAAAAATACTTATATTATTTTTCTATGCTTCTAAACAATTCTAAAGTTATATATTTGAGTGAATGGTGTTTGTATTAGTTAATTTATTTATGATTATTTATATTATATTCTCAATGTAAATATGGTTTAATTCAAGATATATGGTTTAATTCTGAGTCTAAAATAGAACCGACAAGTGTGCAGCATGCATACCAAAATCAAGTGGAAGAACACTTGAAATCCCCAACCATTTTAAAATAAAAAACCAAATTCTTCCAAAAAAAAAAAGTCACACTTCAAGAAAATTGATTTATTGTTCCTCATTTCCACAACCACCTGTGCACAACGAAGAACCCCTTGGCGGACCAAATTATCTTTGGTTGGAATCCTCTCATATTCAAAGTTCTCCAAGAAAAAGGAGACTTTTAAAGGAGCCGCTTTATTCAAAATGAGATCCGATAGAAGTGCACGAACATTGTAATTTTCAAGATTTAATAACTGATAAACTCCTTTAACTGAGTAACCTTTTTTCCAAACCCAATTGTCTGGTAAATTTTCCTACAAAAACATTATCAAGCAAAGAACAGCACTCTTCCTACTGCTCATTCTCCCAAACAAATAACCTCCTCCTCCATCTTCACCCATCACCCTCAATTCCCCCACCATAGCCTCCACGTCTTTGATACTAAAATATTTTTATCTACAAAAATGTCAAAAATTTGACTAAATCTAAACTGAAGTTTACCTCATTCCATCCGGTTATCGAACCAAAATGAGGTATTTTTACCATATGTAGCTTTAACTGCCAACCATCATCAAACCACCACTCATATGCCATCCCTACGCCCTCTCCCACCCCACACAAATCCTTCCACCACCCATATTCCCTATTACCTCCTCCTCTGATACGATTCCCCTCTACCCCATACTTAGCCATGAGTACTTTAAACCAAATCCTCTCTCTTATCAACATGTAACCTCCAACACCATTTCTCCAACAACGCCAAATTAAACTCCTTAATTCTTCTGATTCTCAACCCTCCAAACCCCCCTATCTAAACACACTTTACCCCACCAATGAATTTTTCAAGCTTTCTCACTCCCCCTCCCCCAATAAAAAAGATTTAAAAAAGGATTCAATGAAAGAAACTATACATGTGGGAGCCTGGAAGGAGGAAAGAAAATAAATTGAGTGTGAAAACAAGACAGATTTGATAAGCACAAGATGACCACACCATAGACAAATTTTTACTCTTCCAACCAAACAATCTTTTTACGATGCTTTCAACCACGAGATTCCAAAACAAAATGTGGTGCCGATTACCACTAATCGAAAAATCCAAGTAAACGACCGATCATACAATTCAACACCAACCAACATATTCTTATGAAAATTCACTTTTAGGCCAAAAATAAGCTCAAACATAATCAAGTTAGCCTTTAATGCTCTAATACTTCCCCAACTCTTTTCACATAAAAGCAATGTATTATCAACAAACTGCAAATGTGAAAGTTGAGTATCCGTCCCAACACCATTGCCAGAAAATATGCCCGCGTCAATCGGGGATTTTAACATAACATTCAGACCTTTAATTGCAATAAAAAGTATATATAAAAAAAATGAAAGAAGGTCACCTTGGCGCAACCTTCCCAAATATGAATACCTCAGTTGGACTGCCACTGCCATTCACTAATATCGATGCAGTTACTGAGCAAACACATTCCATAATGTGGTCAGAAAACAAAGCAATGATCAATTTTTGATTGCAAAAATTTAGTGAGATTGTTCTTTCTCTGTGATCCTTCTCTTCCACTAGCAGCTTGGAGTCGCTTTCCACGATGAGTTGCGAAAAACCTTGTCTTTTGGCTATCCTTAAGCCCTCATACATGTCCCACATCTCAGCATAAAGAGCATCACATGTTCCAATCTTCCGAACATAACCTTTTAGCCACTGATCGTTGGAGTCTCAAATAAGGCCCCCACAGCCTGCGCTGTCCACTGACTCCTTATAAGCTCCATCACAATTCAGTTTCACCCAATCTCCATGTGGTCTCTTCCAGCCGATGTATATAGTGTCAAAATTTTGTGACACTTGTGGCAGGTGAGGATGTTTGCCCCTTCCAATGGCTTGGACAAGTTCAAAAATGATACGAATAGGATCAATAGGCCGATGAAAGTCCTCCTCTCAAAGATAGTTTTGTTCATAATTTTATCTTTTTAAGACAAATGTTAATATATTAATTTGTTAGTATTTTTTTTGCTTGCTAGAACTTGAACCATGTACCTTTAACTTGTCAATTCCTACTCAAATCAGTTAAACTTTCCGACCCATGAATAATTTTACCTTATCTTTATAGTTTCGAATCTTAAAATTTTCCTTGCTAATCCTGATTTGCATTTTGTTGTATGTTGGATTGGTGTACACCTGTACAGGATGTGCTCCTTTATTATTGTAATAGTATCTTTGATTATATATATATATATAAATTCGAATAAATATACTAGTACTATATCTATTAAAGAAAAGAAAAAAAGATATAATAGTATCATCCTTGAAACATTATTTCTTAGGCAAACACGACTCACAATGAGCAGGAATATATTATATCATGCACAATTTTCTGAAAATTAAGCCACTATTTGATATGTGACATCTTCATAGATTGTTGTTTGATGATCTCGCCAGTTGAAGGACTATTCATAAAAATGACTTCATAGCCATCTCCATAGGTATCCATTCCTTGAGACAGGAGTTGCCAAAAGATTCCACCTGCACATGAGCCTCCATTGCTAGCACTTTTAGATATGACATTGTATACTTTCTTAAAGTAACTATCCCTTATAGCTATGTTATATCCAGATGACTTTGAAGACATTCCAAACTCTGCTATAACCAAGGGCTTTTTTAAAATAGTATTTGAGTCCTGAATATGAGCTTCTATCCATTTATCAACAAAGACACTTTTAGCTGTCTTGTTTGAGCCCTGTAACCTGTATCATTCATAATTCCAATTAATATTATGGATCAGTTTGTTTTAGATTTTTAAATATTTATTTTTATATAAATTATTTAGAGATTATTCTTTAAATACCGTTAGAAAAGTATCATAAATTGTGGATGAAAAGGCATTCGAGTTGAAAACTAAATTTTTATTAATATGGTTGAAAAAGCTTTGACATCGTAAATTATGGTTTTCTCTTCATTCTATTATAGATGATTTTCTTCAAAAGTTAATTAATTGCTAGTTCATTTTCAACAGAAAAGTCATTTTTCAAGAAAAATAATTTTTTACAAAGATTTTTCAAGAAAATAAAAAATGTTTAAAAAAATCTAAAAGAAATAGGTTTTGGGTAATGAGATCAACTTTTTTTTTCTTCCACGTAACCTAGTTGCTAGTCTCATTCATCTCAATTGTGGAGAAGAGAAGTGAAAATTTCGAATACGAACTCAACTCATGTCCTACATATCAACTTCCCTATGCTACCAACTGAATTATATTTACGGTTTATAGTGATGTTCACTTTATTTCAAATGTCTTTATATTTATGTGTCCATATATATAAAAAAGCAACTTTATTCCAAATATGATTTTATGAAAAAGACGATTTGATGTTTTCTCCAAACTTCTATTGATAAAGAGTAATAGATAATTATAGTCATGAATTATTTTTCATCAAACTAATAACCAAATTACATTTAGAAGAGTTAACAATTTAACCAAAAGTGTCCCCTAAGTATAACTTAGTCAATAGCCGTAGGGAGGTTTATATTTAGAGGTCTCAGTTTGAACTTGAGACTTTTTTTTTTTTTTTTGGTGTCTGAGATTTGAATCGCGAACCTTACATATATTATGTGTTGTCCTTATCAACTGAGCTAAGCTCACGGGGACGATCTCTTACTTCTCTATACGTATGGTGTGTGAGTTTAACTAACCACTACACTATTTGAAAATAAATTAATTAATTTGACAAAAATTAAATGAGTTAAGGTTAATAAAAATATTATTGATAAAAAAAAAAATTATTGATGAATTTATGTAGGATTTACCATTCATCGGGATATACATGAATGGTGGCAAAATCGATTTGAGGAATTTGATTGTTTGAGATAAAATCAGTTCCAACTTTAAAAGGATTGGGATTGAACTTCTTTTGTGGCGTTCTTTCACCGTAGAACCCTTCGAGCCCTATTTCCAACAAATGTTTGCTATCAATGGATTTGACATAGGCGGCCATCTCTCTAACCCAATTCTACAATAATTAATGCAAATTATGTGTAAGAAAATCATATTAACATGATTTCAATGAAAATGAACCGTGATAGATATAAATACGTACACTATTTTCATCCTTACAAAATTATGAATACCGCCACCAAAGTAATATTAAATTTGTCGGTAATCAATGTTATTTCACGTGTTTACTTTTAAGATAGATGTTAGGAAACTACGCACAATTTCCCCATAGTCAGATTAAATGGAAGTGAAATAAATGCGGAATAATAACACACAAGACTGTTAACGAAGTTCGGCCAATAATGCCTACTCTCCGGACTGCTGCAGATCTCTTTTATAAAAAGGGAAATATATGTGTTTACAAATGTTCACAAACTCTCACTACCCACAACCCAATTACACCGAAGAATTTTCTCTAAAATTCTCACAATGAGTTTTTTTCTAACTCTCTACTGATGTAATACACTACTAGTGTTGTTGTGTTTTGCTTCTGATACTTCTACCTTCAAATGCACCTCTATTTATAGAGGTAATGAACCGTGAAAGTTGCAAAGCTATGCAATCCTTTCACACCAAAGTCATCTAACCAAAATGTAAAACCTGGATGTGAATGCCATGCTTTCAAACTTAGCAACCTATGCTTCTGCACCGAGTTATACCATAGGCTTACTGTTTCTTTTAATTTGCACCACTAAAACTTTGGGTCCAACTTAGACCCATTTAACCTAAACCATTGATATAATAGTAAAGTATTGGGACGCACCAGATTGAATATTGAGAACCTGTCAAGCAAGTTGACTAGTATTTCATGCTTACATGAGCTTGGGTGTAGTGAATAATTTCTTTTTAGCAGCTTTTGAAAAAAAAACTCTACTGTTATTTGGTTTTAAAGAGAAAGTATCGATTGCATTTAAAAGTATAAATACTCTTTAATATTTTAGCTTATATCAAATGATTAGTTTTTTTTAGCTTAAATCAAACAACTAATTAATTTAATTAACTCGATTGATTGTACTAACTAGTATTTTTTTGCGGTTAGTATTTAAAATAATTAATTTAGTTCATTCACATTTTTGTTTTTTTTTATGAAGCTAAACTAACCCCCTCAAATTGGCATCAGAGAGAATCGAACCTGAGACCTTGAGGAGGAGCACACTCCCAGGTTCCAAGTTAATACCACTAAGCCAACCCAAGTGGGTCCACATTTTTGTTTTATTGTAATCAGTTTATTTATTTTATTAAACCATTTGCATTTCTTAGTCATTTTAGTTTTAAATTGATTCTTTATGTCAGTAAAAATGTGTATCTAGTCCTTTAAGTCATAATGCACCATTAACCTTTTTTCATCAAACTAAGTCAAAAAATGTTTATGCAGACGTTTATTGTTAAGTTGGTAGGTCCAAATTTATTGCTCTCTAAAATATGGTTTATAAATGTTTTATTCAGTATTAATGTGAAACAAATTTGATAGATTAAATTTTTAATGTTGTTGATTATATATTTATCTGTAAAATTGAATTGGAAAACATAAAGAAGAAAAAGTAGGTGAGTAATCATGTTTGTAAATATTTGTAGAAAAAATGTTTGTAAATATTTGTAAGTTAAAAAATATACAAGCATATAAAAAAAATTGGGAGTGAAATATTTTATAAATCATATAGAATTTCAGAGTTTAGGTTCAAATTTCTTATAAAAATAAAAATATTTCAGAAACAATGAGAATATTTACTTCGCAGAATAATTGATGAGGTATACTATCGATTTTGAAAATACTTTATTAATTCAAAAAACACACCACCCCAATTTAAACGGGCCCACTTTTATACAATAACGTGCTTTTTTTTATAGTTTAGATTGAATAAAAAAAAACATGTACGGAATAAGCCAATAGGAATTAATACACTGTTTTATCATATGGTGTGGTGAGAATCTTTTTACCGGATCTAAACATGCAGTGGTAGGTCATTTTAATGGTTCAAGTTCGACCCAAAGAATAAGTGGTCCAAATTAAAGGGACCCGAGGCTTACTATTTGAAAGAAAAATGCAACCTTGAATAAATGCATGAGACTTTATGTGACAATTTACTTCAGCAAATTGGCTGATTATCCCACGTACATGTGATGTTCACCAACAATAGAAACAGATAATTAATTTATATTTCCATTTCAACATTTGTTACAAGTTGTAGAAAAATATAAGTATGTTAGAAATAATGAATTCATTTGAAAATTTGAATGTGGTCTTGTAAATGACATTAAATTTAATATTACTTTGTTGGTTTAAGGTTTTGATTTATAGATTAAAAAATACTACACTATCAAAAAAATAGATTAAAAAATACTAACAACTTTTTTTTTTTTACTTTTCTCAATCATGATTTTTGCAAAATACTAACATAAATATAAACCATCTGAATTTAAATACATAGATATATATAAATATAGTATATGACCTTTTATAATTTCTTAGGCACATTAAGGTTGAGAAAGATACACACATGAAAGAGTTGTTTTAGAAGTAGAACAAACAAAAAGAAAACTTACCTGAATTGATTTTCCGGAGTCATTTATATAACGTGGTTCATTTATAAGCTCCCAAGAGAAAATAGTTGGGTCATCTTTGTATAACACCCCATTTATAGTGTTATTTCTTGTCAGCACAGCCTACAATCCATCATCCAAAGAATAAAGGAAGAATTGAGTTTGGTCATTAACTTATACATTGGCTTATTGTAAAAAAAAAAGTATGATACCTTAACATGGTTTTTGTAGTATCGCTTAATAACGGGATGTGTAAAGAAGTCATCGTCGCTTTTGACATGTTGACCACGTTCTCTTGCCCATTGAACATATTTATGTTTGCCTCCCAAAGCATTCCAATTATTCACCAAGCCAAGTATAAGTTGCACTCCGTATTTTCTTGACTCTGATATCACAAAATCCAATCCCTACATCGAAAAATCCAACAGGTAAAATAGAAAATGAGGTATATATGTGTGTATGTGTGTGTGTCTTTTGGTGTATATATTTTCACAAAATTTATTTATTAAAAAAACAAAACAACAGCACACTTTGGCCATTGCTACCTAACGTTTAATGCATCAACAAAATGAAAATGTGCCTTAGTTTCTATTATCATAATTATATTTGTATTCATATTATTTTTAAAAATCCTCTCAAAAAAACGTTTTTATTTAAAAATGTTTGTAAACTAATTATTAAAACATTCTTGTTCTCGTCTCATAAATCCTAGCTCAACTGACAAAAATGCCGAAATTGTTAGTCGGACGTCATGATCGGGGTTTGAACTTCAGTACCTCCACTTTGTGTGTGTGAGTTTAGGATGGTTTTGTCATCCCGTCTATCTAAGAAAAAAACCATTCTTGTTCTCAAAACATTTCGAATGTTTAAAGCACTACTTTTTTTGGGCCAAAATGTTTTAATTGTTTTGATTGCGAAAGACAAGCATTCATGCAACGTTATGAAAACAACCACAAACGGTTTTTAATTTGTTAATATCAAACAAGAACCCATCAAAGTAATTAAGATTGGTATATTAAATAATATAGGATTTTTATATATAATTAAGCTAAACTATATTGTAAAAAAAAATAAAAATCAAGAAACATTACCTTGAAGACATTTTCATCGTACTTGCCAGGAGAGATCTGAAGGGCTTTATAACCTCCATCGTTGCAAGCCCATGTTCTTCCTACATTCAAACCATGTCGAGAAGCTTGTTGGAAATTTGAAGTGACCTTAGACCTTGTAGATGGGTCAGATGCCATGATCATTAACCAATATGAATTGAATCCATTCACATAATGTGGCTTCCCATTCATTATAAAATGAGTACCTTTTCTTTGAACGAAACTATCACCAACGTTAACTCTTTGGGTGTTCCCATGTTGAAAAATAACCAAAGCCAATATGAAATGCATTAATAGACTCAATACCAAAATTTTGAACCCCATGCCTCAGTTCTGAATCATAATAGCCAAAATATATATGTGGCTCACTCATATAGTCATATAGTCTCGTGAGTTATAAATCTTAAAAGAATTGAATATATATAAAATTAATATGCACAAAATAAGTAACTGATTAAACTCTTTGACCATACGCAATATCTATACTTGTTTCTTTTATTAAATAGTAGTTGATAATAGAATTAGAAAGAAAAACCAAATACTACCAATTAAAACACAAAAGCATGGACTTGACGAAAGAAAAGAAAAAACACGAAAGCATGGTCTTCAAAAAAAGTATCTCATTGATATTTTCTGGAAAATTTCTTTTAGAAGATCCAACTCACCAAAATAAAAGAGACCATGAAAAGGAAATAAGGGTAAAAAGAGCAAAATCGTTTAGCATAAAATATGCTATGATTTAATGCCCAACCTGTCTATTGTTGGCTTTAGGTTATGATGATTGGATTTAAAAAAAAGTAAAAAAGTAAATAACTTTACGATATCGTAATCATCTTAGATTTTTCTTTTGCAGAAGTTGTGTTTTAGTGTACTAACGTATGTTTGTATATCAATCTACTTATACCAATATTTCAAAACACCTCAAACGGGTATTCCAACAAAATCAATAAAAAAAATTCGTCTCTATTTAAATATTATTTTGTTGTTAGAGTGCAGTGTCATTCTCAAGACATAATTCAAGTGATTGAATTTAGGAATTCAAATGGGTTTACGAAAGAAGGGAGCTAGATGTTAATTTGGTTCCTAAATTTTTAAAGTATATAAAAATAGAGTTTCTACCGTACACAAATAAATTGAAGTGTATCGACAATTTTTTTCAAGTAGTATAGTGGTCGGAGTTCACACATTTTAAATATAAAGAAGTGGGGTGTCGTGAGTTTAAACCATGATTCATGCATATATTATACAATGTTCATAACAATTGAGGTCTTGAGATTATTTGGTTTGCAACTGTCTGGAAAATCTAGAAAGAAAGAAATAGCAGGCTATTTACGGATAAAACATGTTCGGCAATTCAGGTGGTTGATAAGATTAAGCTCCTCAATTTCATGTGGTTGAAGGCGAAATTCACTACTCTTCCCTTTAACTTTCATGGCCGGTGGCTTAGTCCGTTCACCATTCAGGGCATATGCTAATAGTTATTTTTGATCTAGTTTTATATTTCTGTACAGTTTCCTTGTAAATATTGTTCGGATCTTGCTGTGTCTTTCTTAGTACATCTTGTGCTAGGAAAGTCACATTGTTTTGGTAATATATTCTATTTTAACTTCTTCTAAAAAAAAAGCTCACAGGATCAAATGTATCGACATTTATTGCTTAAATAAATAAACTAACGATCATTTTATGAAATATAAAATTATTTATCAACTTTTATATTTTATAAAACTTAGTTGAATATAAAAGTTGATAAATAGTTTTATATTTTGTCATGAAAAATATTCAAGTAATAAAATCGAAAATAAGTGAAATTTATTTCACCAACGCTTTTGGTAAATAAGATTTAATTATTATAATTTTAAATGATAAAAGTAATTTAAAAAAAAAACTTAATTTACTATTAGTTTAAAGATCGAGTGTATCGGTACATGTCAAGTTTTTGAGTGTAATGTAGAAATCATCATATAAAAATAATAAATCATCTTTAAAGTATACTCCCTCTGTCTCATATTATAAGCAAAAAAATCTCATTTTCTTTGTCCCAAAATATAAGCGAAAAAGATCAACTTGTATGTTATTTAAAAAAAAATCATCTTTCCCAAAGTAAAATTAAATGCAAATTGCATTCAGTTTGTTCTCCTTTCTATTCTCTCCATAAATCATTAACCAATAAGAATTGTTTTTACATCTTTCTATGAAATTTATTCCAAGAAGAATACAAAAAATTATACATCAAACTGCTATGTTTTTGTTTTCTGAATAAGTGTAAATTTGTGTTTTTTGCTTATAAATTGGGACGGAGGGAGTATTAAATTCTTCATTTTACTTTGTATATGAAAATATGTCACATTAACCCTTCTTAATAACACACCCCCTCCGTCCCTTAATCTAAGCCCTCATTGCAAATTTCACAAAGATTAAGAAAATGTGAAAGTGTAATTAATATGTTCATTTTGTGTGGGAATATTACTAAATTGTCCTTGTTTGTAGTGTATTTAAATTTGACTTTTTTCATATACCAATTGTATTAATTAGGGCTATGTTTGAGGAAAAAAATTGCATCTTGAAAATTGAAAGAGTGGTTATATTTAAGGACAATTTTTTTTCAATGAATGCTTATAACTAGGGCAGGAGGGAATAGATTAAAGTGACGAATTTCATACACCATCTGGTCATTATTATGAGCAAAAATCAACATTTTATATTCATTCATTAAATGATGTATGTGGTCTATATTAAAGACCACATACATCATTTAATAAATGAATGTTGATTTTAAGAATTGTTTATTACATGTATTTATCTTAACTAAATTGGAGAGATAATTTAATAAGTAATTGATAGTTTATTCTAGTTTATAATTGCCCAATCCTTTTTTATTCAAAATATGCCACATTAACCTATTATGACTATCAATGAAAATAGTGTTACACTAACGTCCAATAAACGCGCGCATTTCAAATTTTGATTGGGAAAATAAAATAAAGCAATATATTCAAAACTTTGAGATCGCTCTTTCACTCTGCTGCAATTCTCTCACAACTTGGAGACTCCAACATTCAGAAAATCTAACCGGTAAATTCAAATCATCTCAACCGTTTTTCATCTTCTTCTCTCTTGCATCGTGTGTTCTCGTTCTGTTCAGTTTTGTGTAATTTACTTGTCACGTTTGTATTTTATCTTTCTAATTTCTAAATCTTCAGATTTTGCTTTTGATTTGTTTTTTTCTCTCTCCCGTTTTTGTTTAATTGATGAATTTTCTACATGTTTTGGTTACGTGTGTAAGTTTGAGTTTAGATTTTGAGTATTTTTTGATGAACTTCTAGTATCAGTTTGAATTTTGAAATGAATTTTAGTAAACTCGGTCCCTACTTAGATTAACTTATTTGAGTTTATCTACTGACATAAGTTTTGTGAGACGGCTTGGGAGAAAATATGTAAATAGCTTATGACATTGTTCATAAGCTGTTTCCAGCTGACTTTCATAATAACTTATTAAAACAACTTAAGAGTTCATTCAAAAACAGCTTAGTCCCTATTTGGAATTGCTTATTTGAGCTTATCTACTAGCATAAGTTTTGTGAGACTATTTGAGAGAACCTATCAAAACAACTTCTAGCTCATACGAACACAATTTAACTATTTTATCTTTCGCTATAGAAATAGCTTATACATAACCGCTTATCATGATAAGCGCATGTGCTATAAGCTGCAAATTTTAGTGGAGAAGTTTATGTTACCTAGAAATTATAATTCAAACTTTTTTTATACTTGTATGCTTAACCAATGTCAGCTCAAAAAGGAAGCATGGACAGTGGAGCTTCAAGGAAACGTATGAAACCTGGGGTAACTGTTTTCGCCTTTCAACCTTTTTCTTGTCATGAATTTACTGCATTTCTAGCATTCTTTGATGTTTCATTTTCACAATAAACAGGTACAAGAAAAGATTGGAGATGAAGCAGAATCGCAGATTGTGCTTGTACAGGAGGAAGGGTTTGAGACTAACCAAGTTGGGTCTGAAGAAATGGAGCTCAATATTTCTCTTGTTCTTGAGAAGATTGAGAATTTTACTCAGAGGGTAGCTATATATAGTTGTTACACTTACACACTGTTTGAAGCTTGAAATCATACTCTAGATGAATGTTAAATCATTGAAATGTTTAATTGTGGATTTCTTGTAGGTATCTGAGCTCTTGGAATCAGGGAAAACAATGTTTAAGGAGCTATGCAATGAATTTGAAGAGAAACTGATTATGTGAGTTATGAAGTTACCATTGAACATTCAATGTTTAAACTATCTTTCACTTTAAATATTGTTAGTTTTTGACTTTTTATGGTCTGATTCTTTTAACTTTCAAATAAGCAGGATCCACAAGGAGCAGGTTGAAAAATGGCAGGAAGAAATCAAAGAACTTCGAGCAATCGATGCCTCAAATGAGGAAGCCAATGCTCTTCTGCAAAATGCTCGATATGTACTTCAGCTCACTCGTAATGATTAGTCAATGTAATTGCCTCATCTCATGTCTAGGTATATGCATAATCACTCACCCCCCTAAACATTAATAATCAGGTAAAAAGTATACTTTGATAGAAGAGGTGTGAATGTGCTAACTTTGGGAATACTTGGGCTGTCTTGGATCATTATCCAATTCATTTCTATTGGGCTGTGTTTGACTGTTTATCATTAGATTAAACTTTACTTCAAAATATGTAATCATGAGTCATGACATTTGGTTAAAATTGTTGGAGGCATGGTAATAGTAATGACCGATAAATCTGTAGCATTTTAGTTTGAGGGATGGCATTTCAGAAACAGGACCAATGTTTCTTGAATTCTGTAAGTGCTGCATGGTAAAAAGATGCAGCAGTATTCCAACCTTTTTCCCCCTTAATGTCATTCTTTTTTGAACTTGCCTTTGTTTGAATTCAACTTGACTTGACTAATTTGTTGTTGATGATTTGAGCTTTGCTAGAGCCTGGTATTTTTTAGAGGGTTGATATTGAGATGTTTAGTAGCAGTTTTTCCAATGTCTACTGATTAGGTGCAAATTTATGAGGTTTATAATATGTCTTCTTAACCTTTACCTGGAACCCATTTGTACACTGTTAAAAATAAGTTCTTTGTTAGTGAACATTGAATTAATTCAGTAGATTTTATGTGTGGTAATATCATGTTCCAAACTTCTGAGTGGGCTGTTAATAAAATATACAGCAATGTTGGTAGATTTAAGTGATGATAAAGTTTTTCAAAAAAATGGAAGTGATGATAAAGCAAGAATTATATAACTAAAGGAGATGATTATACACGATCAACAGATCCAGTTGAATTTTTGAGCCGTTGTACCATTTCATTACAATGTATTACTGTATTGTAATTTATAATTTCTACCAAGGTTCACTTAATTCACTAAGTCAGTATCTTTAAATGAGATTAATTAAACCAGCAAAAATTCCATGTTACGGTTCCACCACTGAACTACAAACAGTTAAATCATGGTTGAAGTAGGTAATATTCAATTTAAAACATACCTAGTTCACATTTGAATTCGTTCAATTGGTTGATCCAGTCCAATTTTTAAGAATTATTTAAATTTTTTGACTTTTGATTAAGAGAACAATCTTCTGACATTAAAAGAATAATATTCAGACAAAACAATAATTTAATTATACACTTTATCATGCAAATTAGCAAAGCTGTCACAACAACTACATTCGATTGTACCACTTACGTACCACGGTATGAACGACAAAGCATGTTCTTTCACAGGAGAATGAGACTTATTGAACCATATTGATATTGGAGGGTTAATTAATGTGTGTATTTCACACTACAGCTATTTCTATAGTAAGAGAAGAATAAGTTTTCAGTCAACATCACCTTTTTTTGTTCGAATTTGAGGTAGCTTTTTCTATGGGCTAACATCCTCAAGTAGAGTTATAAATACCCACTTGAGTGGTATCATCTTAAGCACAAAATTAAGAAAGTTTGACAATGGAAAGGGTGATTTTTATTAGTGCAGTAGTAGTGATTGTGAGGTAGTTCACCTCAGAACTAAGAGTAGCATCAGCAGCTTGGCAGAAAGCTCATGCAACTTTCTATGGTGGAAGTGATGCCTCAGGAACTATGGGTAAAGCAAATATAACTGCACTTTGTCTTGTGTGTTTTTTTCTCATCATTTATAAATTTCATTTGTTATACAAATACAAAATAAGAGTTTTTTTTAATCTGTCTGTACTTCTTTAACTTGTCTGTACTGTACTTGTAGGGGGTGCATGTGGATATGAAAATCTGTACAAAGATGGTTATGGAATAAAAACAGCTGCATTGAGTACTGCTTTGTTTAATGATGGCAAGTCGTGTGGTGGTTGCTATCGGATTGTTTGTGATGCAAGTCAAGTTCCCCAATGGTGTCTCTGGGGAACTTCCATAACAATTACAGCCACTAATTTTTGTCCCCCAAACTTTGCTCTCCCAAGTAGCAATGGCGGTTGGTGTAATCCTCCTAGACCACATTTTGACATGTCACAACCTGCTTTTCAAATGATCGCCAAATATAAGGCTGGGATTGTTCCAATCCTTTACAGAAAGTATGTTATATACTTGTGTTTACACTTTGTCTTATCTTTCAATTTATTACTTATTAGGAATCGAGTTCGGTACTTCTGAGTTTACAACACTCACACATGCACTTGTGCATTAACCATTTGTACTAAAAAAATATGTTTATTCCAAGAAAAATCTTTTTTAATGACATGCAGTACAATTTTCCATCAATTTTTCTCCGGACAAATTTGTACGAAATCTTAAAAGTGAAAACCATTTAAAAAGTTAAACTTGTTAAAGTGATTAAGCTAGCTATCTAATGTTGCTCAATGTTGTATGGAATCTGTTCAGAGTTGGGTGCAAAAGAAGTGGAGGCATAAGGTTTACAATCAATGGGAGAGACTATTTTGAACTAGTGCTTATAAGCAATGTAGGGGGAGCAGGAGATATCTCCAAAGTTTGGATCAAAGGTTCTAAAATGAGAAGCTGGGAAACTATGTCAAGGAATTGGGGTGCTAACTGGCAAAGCTTAAGCTATCTGAAAGGTCAGAGCCTGTCCTTCAGAATTCAACTCACTAATGGAAAGACTCGTACAGCTATTAATGTGGCACCGTCTAGTTGGAGATTTGGTCAGTCTTTCATCAGCAAGGTTCAGTTCTGATTGAAAGGGTACTTATAAATATTATTCAATATACATTAATCTTTACTACATCCTTTATAAATATATTCATGTCAATTTACTGAGTTAGAAGGTATAAGAGAAAAGAGAGAGATTATTAGTTAATCTCTAATTTGATCTTCAAAGTGTAAGGGTCAGACAATTTAGTCCTCAAAATTACGAAAATGTAATTTGGTCAATTAATTTTAAGAACGTCAATTAATTTAGTCTCTACTAAAACATCTTTTTACTACTATTGTTGCATCATGACAATCCAAAGGCTTTTAAATTCAAAATGAAAAAATAAATAAAAAAAATAAACTGTGATAAAAAAAATAAATTGATTGATTTACATTCTTAAATTTAAAGAACTAAGTGTGACTTCATAAAAGAAAAATTGTTATTCTTCGTGAGCTTAACTCAGTTAATAAGGACAATGCATAATAATATATTCAAGGTTCAGGTTCGAATCCCCGTTAAAAACAAAGAAGTTATTTCAATGCCTTTCAAATTCAACTATGAAGACCACACCAACTTGAGCAAATATGTAAGGCATCAAATGAAGCTAGCATGTAGAGCATGTTATTTCAATGCCTTCCAAATTCAACTATGAAGACCACACCAACTTCAGCAAATATGTAAGCCATCAAATGAAGCTAGCCCGTAGAGCATTCACAATCGAGATACCTGTTTTTGGTATTTAAAAGAGTTTTACGTGTAAACATCATTCATTTATAATTTTTTAAAAATAGTACCCATAAGAAACACCCATCTCTCAAACTCAACATCTCACACAAATTTTTTAAATGGGACTCACTAATCAACTATCAATAATTTTATATCATTACATTTCAATTTTTTAATATTAAAAAAATGTGAACCTCCCTTAAAATTAGGTCTTAAGTGAGACTTTAAGTCTTATAAGACCTAAAAAAAATATCTCCATTGGGGTACCTAACAAGTAGCAGGTCTTATTACTACCAGCGGTGAAATGGTGGGCAGGTCTCTTGTTGATGATATTTGGCACAAGCATGTCCCTTCGAAGGTGTCTCTGCTGGTGTGACGCATCCTCCGTGATCGTATACCAACTAAAGACAACTTGGTGGTGCGCGGTGTTATCACTTCAACGGACATGTTGTGTGCGCTTGGTTGTGACTCCATTGATTCGGTAACTCATCTTTTTCTTCAATGTACTCTATCGGCTGATCTTTGGGCTCTAGTTTGGCATTGGTTGGGCATCTCTTTTGTGCATGCTGGTGAGCTTCGAGATCATTTTATTCAGTTCACTAGGATAGCAGGAATGCCAATCTGTTCACACATATTCTTCAGGATTATTTGGTTTGCTACTATTTGGGTGCTTTGGAAGGAAAGGAACAGCCATGTATTTCAAAATATCGGTTCCACTTCCTTTGTTCTCATTGAAAAAGTAAAGCTTCATTCTTTCCTTTGGCTGAAATCTAAACAGACTGCTTTTGCTTACACTTACCATGACTGGTGGAAATACCCCATCCCGCGTATGGGTGTTATTTTGTAATTTACAATTTCGGTTTGTGCTCTGAGTTGATTTTTGCACCATAACTTTGTAAATATTTTTTGGTGTTCCACCGTTTGCACACTTTGTACGGGTGATATCATCGTTGGTTTCGTAATATATCTCATTTTGATTTGTTCAAAAAAAAAGATAGCAGGTCTTAAAAGTTTAAGATCCCAATGGAGGTAAGGTCTTAGAAGTCTTTTTTTATTGTAAAATATTGTAGCAGTAAAAATTTTAAAAAATAATTAATATTGTTTTGAAAATTTAGAAAGATTGAGGCATCCAAAGTTTTTTTGACGTTAACAATTCGATTCCAAGAAAGAAAGAATTTAGTAATTTAGAGTCTAGTCGTTGGAATGTAAATTGTTTCACTAAAAATTGAATTCGCATTCTCTTATTAACTCATATCAATGAAATTAATTATTAAACTAAATTGTTTGGTTTGGGTTCCTTTGTGTAATTTTGACTTTGGTGACTTTATTTTTATCTCTCTCATAACCAATAATTTTCTTTCATTAAAATAATATATTTTAATCATTCATATATTTTTCTATCTCATCTAAAATTCACCAAAATCATGAAGTATTTTTAGGAGTAACGATACATAGACCACCATATGTGACAACCCTCCATTGTACAATCCTCAAATATGGAGGGAAAATCAAGAGCGTACCTTTAACTTCTTAAATAACATAAGACTATTACTTTTCTCACCCTACCTATTACTCGTAAATCTTTTTGTTTTCTGTTATTTTTAAATGAAATGCCCATGTGATTTTCAGATTTTATAATCCGAATTTAGTTTTTCTTTTGTTTTGTAAAAATGAGTTTTTCACTAATTTAAATTTTATAACCCGAACACCCTAAAAAATAGGGTTTGTTCCTTTTTTTTTTTAAAACACCCTTATTTAGGGAAAAAAATATTTCGGATTATATAATTCAAACTATAACAGTTCAAATTTTTGTACTATGGATAGTCAGTTCAAGGATCATATTAACCTTCTTAACTCTCATCTTTCTGTTTTAAGTCATTGCTACTTGATTAGATTGCTTCAAAACTTTCTAGTAAAATTAGAAAAAGAAAAAAATCAAGGATAAAGACTCCCTAGAATGAACTTCTTTCGGGACTCAGCCCCTCAAAATCCAAAACTTCATCGTTTACTCTCATTCTTAATATTTTTTTTATATTTTCGATAGTTTCAGAAAAATCCGAAATTTTTTTGCATTAGTTTTATTTGATTTTTAGAATTTTTTGGTGCTATCTTTTTATTTTCTTTGACATGCTTTATCATTTTTTTTACTTTACTTTTTGTTGTTTTTAAAAGTGAGATTCGCAACTATTGAAATAAAAGAGATTCTAATTACTGCTTATGTATAAGCAAATTTCAGATTTTATTGTTTTTAGGCAAATAAAAATATTATAAATAAAAAGAAGTACAAAAAGCTGAGGGGACATAAACCTGACTCAGCAACCACAAAATAAACCCAAAGAGGGCAAATGAACATAGATTAACAAAAAAGTGGTAAAACGTAACCAAATACTTAGGATCCTAACACATATCAGAAACACAATCTAGCGAACCCAACGCGGGGCACGAAACCAAATTGCAAAAAGAGTGATATGTTTCAGGTCATAAGCATTAAAACAGACAGAGACAGGCTGAAAATATTCGACACATCTTGAGGTATGGTGAATGAACCACGCCAGCACGGACAAATTATAAAATATGAAACCCCATAAACATTTTTATAAAATAAAAAGGACACATGAGAATGTAAGAGTATGAGAAAAGTAATAGTAATAAATTAAGGATAATTTTTATGTAATAAAGAATTCTTCATCAACTTTTATATTTTAGAAAATATAATTTCATTAGCATTTAAAAAGTATAACAAACCAGTTGAGTATATTTATACTTATTTTTTCATTATCCCAATTATACCCTTAAATAATTTTTTCTATAATAAAGATCGTTGTTGGCGTCATCATTAAAAAAGTAACAAACATTTACATTTTTATTTAATCAAAATCAAGAATTCATAAAAAAAAACACTGTTTATAATTTTCAAACATTGGTACAATAAAAAGAGCGGAAAGACGAGCACGTGAGTGCCCATCTTTTCACAAGTGTGTGTATATATATATAAAGAAAATAACCCACTTTTAGCTCTTTTTGACTGACTTTTTCTGTGTTAAAAAATGTCCTCAATTTTCAATACAAATAACACATGTAACAAATAGATAAGAATAAATTTAAATATTAAAATAAAAGTGTAACAAACACAAATGTCCAGTTTTTTCTTTATCATTTAAAAAGTGTAACAAACTAAATGATTATATATATACTTACTTTTTCATTATATCAATTATACCCTTAAAAAACAAATTTTTCTATAATAAAGATTGTTGTTGGTGTCGTTTAAAAAATTAGATTATACATTTTTTATATTGTTCGTTTCATTGAAATAGATAATCATGGTTAGTTTGATTTGTTATAATTTGAAAGCAAAAAACATTTATATTTTTACTTTTAATCAAAACTAGTGTATTTACCCGGTGTTGCCCGAGTTAGACATCTAATTAAGGAAGACCAAAATTTTGTATATATAGTATTCGCAAATAAAATTTACCACATATCGGTACGGGACAAATATCTTAGTAGGCACACACGAATAAAATTGAAAAAAAATATTCTAAGCACCCTTGAATTAATAGATACACAAAGATGAAATTAATTGACTTTAGTAAAATTATTAACACATATAGAATAAATTAAACATTTTTTAAGTACCCCGACTCACATAAATTCGTACTCGTTATTAAAATAATTTTTTGTTATAAAAGTACTTTCGTCTTTTGATACTTATTTTCTCTCTCCTCTCTAGAAATATATATTTTTTGAAAAGCTACTCCTAATAATATATATCTTTTCATTTGAAAGGTAATATCTTTTTAGTGGATCCTAGTTTAAGAAAAAACTATATCAAATAGATACAATGCTCTTTAAAGTAATTTTGTTATAACTTACACAAAATTACTTTTTTTTCTTTAAAAAAAGTAATTTTGTGTAAGTTATAACAAATGACTTCATAGAGCATGTTTGTTGAGGATTAGAATCGACATAATTTTTATATTCAATAGTTTAGATTTTTTTTTTACATTTTATTTTAAAAAAAAAATCAGAATCTATATTGTTTGTTTATCGTAATAAAATAATAAAAAAATTATATTATTTGCTTATCGTAATAAAAGAAAATAAAAATAGTTTGTTTAATAAAATTATATAAAATGAATTTTTCATTACAAAAACACTTCAATCTTTTGATATTTATTTGCTCTCTATATGAATTTTTGTTACAAAAGAGTAAAAGTAGGCTGATGTGTCAAATGATAAGGATGATATAAAATTGTTTTTTTTATAGTCATATACAGAATAAGAATATATTATTGACAAATACTATTGATGATAGAAAATTTTAAAATATAATGAGTAGTTTTTTGAGAATAATTACAAAATAAAAGATAGACCAAGATAGACTATCGACTGATATCGTTCATAATTTTCAAACGTTAGCACACTAAAAAGAACAATTTATTTTCGCTGCATAATGTAAAAAAAACAAAAAAAATTATTAAGGTTTATAGAGTGGGGTCGGTCTAATTAGTGCCACGTAAAGCAAAACAAGAGTAACAAAATAGGAAAAAAAAATGGGCAATTTCGTAAAAATAGAAAAACAAAGTTGCACCTACCTGTATGTATCTATAAATTACGTAACCCTGTGTTTATTCTTTAATAGCTAGCTATTCTCTTTTCTAATCGTAAAAAGAAAAAAGCTGCTTCTTCTATTCCTTCAAGGTAAATTTTTCCTCTCCTATTTCGTCTCTATATCACGTATTCGTAGGTTTTCCCTACACTTTATTGTACTTGTTCAGTTATTTGGTTACATAAGATCGTTAGATACTATTGTTTTTGTTTCTTCGTTGTTTTTTCTGCGTTTTCTTTTCTTTTCGAATACGCTGTATTGTTGTTACTGATTTGCATTTTTCGACTTGTTGTTGCTAGTATAATATATTTATTTCAGGGAAATGAAAATAGAATTATTGTGTAGGTTTATTGTAGTATTGTTGATAGCTTGTTTTTTGTGTTGAATTGGCAGATATTTTTTGTGATTTCAAGTTTAAGGAGTAATGGTTAAGGATAAAGTTCATATTAACATTGTGGTTATTGGTCATGTTGACTCTGGGAAGTCAACTACTGCTGGTCATTTGATCTACAAACTTGGAGGTATTGAAAAGGATGTCATTGAGAGACTTGAGAAAGAAGCTACTGAGATAAACAAGCCATCGTTCAAGTATGCTTGGGTGCTCGACAAGCTCAAGGCCGAGCGTGAAAGAGGTATCACAATTGACATTTCTCTGTCCAAGTTTGAGACAACCAAGTACTACTGCACTCTCATTGATGCCCCCGGACACAGGGATTTCATTAAGAACATGATCACCGGGACGTCCCAAGCTGACTGTGCTGTTCTCATCATTGATTCCACAACTGGTAGTTTTGAAGCTGGTTATTCTCAGGAAGGTCAGACCTCTGAACATGCTCTTCTTGCATTTGTTCTTGGTGTGCGCCAAATGATCTGCTGCTGCAACAAGGTATTTATATTTTCATCCTGTTTGAAGTTGTATTTCATTGTTTTTATATTTCATTTGTATAAGTACTAATTGTGTGTCATCTATATTGACAGATGGATGCAACTACACCCAAATACTCCAAGGATAGGTATGAAGAAATTGTGAAGGAATTTTCACCCTTTTTGAATGATGTTGGCTATAACCTAGATGAAATTCCATTTGTTCCCATCTCTGGTTTTGAGGGAGATAACATCATTGAACGCTCTACTAACCTTGACTGGTACAAGGGTCCCACCCTTCTTGAAGCTCTTGACCAAATCAAGGAGCCTAAGAGGCTATTAGACAAGCCTCTCCGATTACCACTTCAGGATGTCTACAAGATTGGAGGAATTGGAACTGTGCCTGTGGGACGGGTTGAGACCGGTGTCTTGAAACCTGGAATGGCGGTGACTTTTGCCCCAACTGGGCTGAAAACTCTTGTGAATTCTATGGAGATGCACCATGAAAAGCTCAACGAGGCCCTTCCTGGTGACATTGTGGGATTTAATGTTCAGCAAGGGTCTGCTAAGGATCTCCAGCGAGGCTATGTTGCCTCAAACTCCAAGCATGACCCAGCCACGGAGGCTGCTAAATTTACATCTCGTGTTATCATCACGAATCAAACTGGCCGGATTCAAAATGGCTATACACCTATTCTGGACTGCCACACCTCCCACGTTGCTGTCAAGTTTGCTAAGCTTGTTACCAAGTTTGACAGGTTTTCTGGTTTGGAAATTGAGAAGGAGCCCAAATTCTTGAAGAATGGTGATGCTGGTGTTGTTAAGATGATTCCCACCAAGCCCATGGTGGTAGAGGATTTTTTTACTTATCCTCCACTTGGCCGTTTTGCTGTCAGAGACATGCGTCAAACTGTGGCTGTTGGAGCCATCATGGCTGTGAAGAAGAAGGATCCTCATGCAGAAGGTAAGATCGCTAAGTCGGCATTGAAGAAGTGAATCTTGCAGGATGATCTGTCTAGTGAAGTCTATTGTATTTATTTTACGATAAATGGTCGTTGATCCGTAGTATGTCTATTTATAGTCTAGTAAACTTGATTCAGGTTAAGTGTCAAGTCTGCACCGTCATCACACAGCTTTTGTTCCAAGAACTGGCTTCTAGATTGATGGTGGCAGGGGCGTTTCTTTTTTCGTTTTTATGCTATGATTACCGTGTCTTGTGTGAATACTTGATTTTGTAAACAGCAACTTTCCGGACCTGCTGATTTTCTTTTGAATATCAACTATTTATTTGTTTGTTTATTCCTTGTTGTGATGTTTTAAGTTTTTGCTGGGTCATGTCACTTGCTGCACTGCATAATCTCTTATCATTTGTTATTTGTGTCTAAAATTTACATTTGCCTAGTAGGAACCCCCACATTTACAGAAGTTATATTTGCCAAATGCCAATGTTGTTATATTAGCATATGGGGTTCGAATATTATACCCAGGTAATTAAATCGGACAGGACATTGAAACAGGTGGGAGGTATCAGTTCAAGTTATAAATGTCTGATGGGTGTCATGTTAGTAGTATATTAGTTGTCCGGATTAGACATAGTAATTTTTGAAATCGTAGTTTTGTGTTTTATACAAGAGTATGCACGCGCCCATATATATTAAAATGTTGGATTGATTTTGAGATTTCTCTTTGACTCTGCTGCATTCCTTCTCTTCTCTACAAGTTTGAGACTCCAACAATCAAACCTAACGCGGTCAGAAAATCGAACTGATAAAACCATCTCAACTGTTTGAAGAAATATTAAAAGAATTTTGTAGAAGATTACATGTTGTTTGAAGATAAACTTTCAGTATAAGTTTCAAATTAATTTTAGTATCTTAACATAAAAAAAAAAACCTGTAAGAACTTTTCAATAAGTTTTGTGTGACTGTTTGAGATAACTTTTGGAAACAGCTTATAACATTGTTCATAAGCTATTTTTAGCTTATTTTCCTAAGTTTTCTAAGATAGCTTACTAAATCAGTTTTTAGCTTATACGAAATCAATTTAACTTTATTTGCTATAGAAATAGCTTATACATAAGTTATTATCATGATAAGTACTTGAGCTGTAAGCTGCAAATTTTAGTGGAGAAATTTATGTAACCTAGAAATTATAATTTCAAACTTGTTTTATATCTGTAGGCTTAACCAATGTCAGCTCAAAAGCGACAGTGGAGCTTCAAGGAAAAGTATGAAACCTGGGGTAATTGTTGTTTCGCCGTTCAACCTTTTTCCTGTAATGAATTTACAGCATTTCTAGCATTCTTTGATGTTTCATTTGCTTTTCTTTTCACAATAAACAGGTACCAGAAAAGACTGGAGTTGAAGCAGAATCGCAGATTGTACTTGTACAGTTGGAAGGATTTGAGACTAACCAAATTGGGTCTGAAGAAATGGAACTCAATATTTCTCTTGTTCTTGAGAAAATTGAGAATTTTACTGAGAGTAGCAATACATAGTTGTTACACTTACACACTGTTTGAAGCTTGAAATCATACTCTAGATGAATGATAACTCTTTGAAATGTTTAATTGTTGATTGCCTGTAGGTATCTGAGCTTCTAGAATTAGGGAAAACAATGCTTAAGGAGCTATGCAATGAATTTGAAGAGAAACTGATTATGTGAGATATGAAGTTACCATTGAATATTCAAAGCTGAAATCATCTTTCACTATGAATATTGTTGGTTTTTGAATTTTCGTTATGTGATTCTCTGAACTTCGAAATATGCAGGATTCACAAGGAGCAGGTCAAAAAATGGCAGGAAGAAATCAAAGAATTGTGTGTACTTATTTTTTTCCAACATTTCCAATTAAGCGTTATTTTGTTGTGGCAAAATAACACCCAGATTTTTTGTACTAAAAGAAGTTTGGCTCTGGTTTATACTCAAAGTCTTTGCTGTAAATAATGAGTAATGAGTCATTGAAGATATAAGGATAAAAATATCCACAGTTGATTGTGATGAAACTCATGTGTGATATAATTTTATGTCGCGACTTCTGAGTAAGCTTTGGTAGATTTAAGTGATGATATAGTTTTCAAAAAAATAAAATAAAGTGATGTTAACCAAGATAAGGCCATTGCATGTTACTACTGTACTTCCAAGTCGTGAGTGATAAAAACACCGGTTCCATCCTTCAATCTTTTAGATATTAGAACTTTCATAAAAGATGATTGTGTTTGATCTCAAACGGAGTTTTGGCTTGAAAAACTTATGTGAAATGTTTTGCATATTCAGGGTGTGTTTGGGAGGGGAAGTCAAGTTATCGGATTGTTTGTGATGCAAGTCAAGTTCCTCAATGGTGCCTCAGGGGAACTTCCATAACAATTACTGCCACTAATTTTTGTCCCCCAAACTTTGCTCTCCCAAGTAACAATGGTGGTTGGTGTAATCCTCCTAGACCACATTTTGACATGTCACAACCTGCTTTTCAAATGATCGCCAAATATAAAGCTGGGATTGTTCCAATCCTTTACAGAAAGTATGTTATATACTTGTTTTTACACTTTGTCTTATTAGAAATATATGGTGCTACTCTTTATTAAAAAAGACAACATGAATATAATATTAAAGTATCATCCTTGAAACATTACTTCTTAGGTAAACACGACTCACGAGGAGTAAGAATATTTATTAACTTTAATAAACCTGTTCTTCCATAAAAAAAAGTTCTTATTTTCTATGATACATACATTACGGTGATATGTTATATCATGCACATATTTTGATGGATAAGTAAAATGGATACTTTCTGCAATTCTACTATTTGATTTTTGACATTGTCACAGATTGTTGTTTGATGACCTCGGCAGTTGAAGGATTGTTCTCAAAAATGACGTCATAGCCATCTCCATAGGTATCCATTCCTTGAGACAGAAGTAGCCAAAAAATTCCACCTGCACATGAGCCTCCACTCATAGCACTTTTAGATATGGCATTGTATACTTTCTTAAAGTAATTATCCCTTATAGCTATGCTAAATCCAGGTGTCTTTGAAGACTTTCCAAACTCTTGTAGGATAATGGGCTTTCCTAAAATAGTATTTGAGTCTTGAAAATGAGCTTCTATCCATTTGTCAACAAATACACTTTTGGCTGTCTCGTTTGAGCCTTGTAACCTACATCATTCATATATAATCCAGATTTGTCAAAAAAAAGATGATGCATCAGTCCAAGACGATGCACCAGATGATGCATCGGAAAATTTAATAATGGCATATTACTCTAAATGTGTGATTTTATAAAAATATTCCATTCAAAATTGGTTTTCTCTCCAAAATTCTATTTATAGAGTGATAAAATATGTAAACATAATTTATCTTTCTTAAAACTCAATACTAACCAAATTAGTAATTTAATAATTTAAGCTTGTATTTGTTCCCATTTATAAATATGCGGTTGGTAGAGATATTGTTATATGTTGAAGTCGACGTTTGAAACTCAGATTTTTATTTATTCATCTCAAGAGATGAATTTATAGTCATTGAATTACGTAAAAAAAACAATTTGGCCAAAATTAAAAAAGTTAAGTTTAATAATAAAAAAGAAATTAGATGAATTTATAAAGGATTACCATGTATCGGGGTATAAATGAATGGTTGCAAAATCGATTTGAGGAATTTGATTGTTGGAGATAAAATCCGTTCCAACCGGAAGAGAATTGGGGTTGAATAGCTTCTTTTGTGGCATTGTTTCACCGTAGAACCCTTCAAGTCCTATTTCCAACAAATGATTGCTATCAATGGATTTAACATAGGCCGTCATCTCACCAACCCAATTCTACAATAAATAATTAATAATATAAATTATGTGTCAAAAATTCATAGTAACTTGATTTCAATGACGAAATTGTTAATGAATGACCATAAATATAAATATATGGGTTGTGGTAACATGTGTTTAAGGCACGAGTTAAGAATTCTACGAATAGTAATTTATATATTTTGAAACAGAGATTTCATCGTTAATTTTTGCAAATGCCATGGTGTGATTTTATGTTTTAACTAATCATGCAACCATTACATGTTTCTTTGTCTTGAAGAAATTTATATCGTTAGGGGCGTCTCACATTTTTTTTTTGTGGTGGCCAATGTTTGAACCTCGGACCTTGCATATATTATGCATTGTCCTTACCAACTGAGTTAAGCTCACGAGGACCGTCTCACATATATTTGGTCCAAAGGCAGACATTACTATTTTTAAAAAAAAATAAAATATATATATATATTTCAATTATTCCCTAATTTATATTATTATAATTTCATTTCTTACTAAAAATGGTAAGATCCCACCTTTGGACAATTTTTCAAAAGATCCTATTAGATTGAGTATTTATAATGCAAGTATACTACAAATACCTGGTAAAAATAAAAATAAAGTACAATCAATGAATGTATACTCTTAGTACACCAAAAAAAAAAAAGAATCTATACTCTTACTTTTTAAAGATATAATTAAATGAAAAAATAATTCGATTATTTCTTGATTTTCTAAAACAACTAATTGAACTTTTGAAACAAAAATAATAACCATCCAAATTTAAAGATATATATAGATACACACACCATTATATAAATACAACTCAAAAGTTAACTACCAATTAACTACTTTTTGGTAAAACTATTTTAGACATTTTTACATATAACAACTCAATTTTTTTCAAATTTTTATTTAAATTTAAGCTACACCATAATTATAGGAAATTTGAAAACTAATTACTGATTTTTGAGTAATTCTATAACACATTTATCATTAACAACATATACTTTTCAAAAAGAAAAAAAATGAAAAACATATAAATTGAATATTCAAAGTAAAATTAAATAAGTTCGGATAAATAAACAACATAAATAAAGTAGATATTACACGATAGAAAATACGGATAGACAAACATGTTCCGTCTTTTTGCTAGGATATATAGCATGTCCTTTTATGATTTTGTAAGCATTGTTAAGTTAGAGAAAGACACACACATGAAATACTTGCTTTTATATGTAGAGCAAACAGAAAGTAAATGAGTTTATTTTTCATGCCTTCTCGGCATGATTTTTTTTATAGCAATTAACATGGCACAACAAATCAAAATCAAAATATGAGTATAGTAAAAGTCAAATGTTTCTAATTATATGACGGTTGCGAATGATTGACAATCTTAAAAATATAACACTAAAAGTGTATATGAACAAATAAAAAAAAGGACCTGAATTGATTTTCCGGAGTCATTAAATATGCAACGAGGTTCATTCATGAGCTCCCATGCAAAAATGGTTGGGTCATCCTTATACAATACTCCATTTATGGTGTTCTTTCTTGTCAGTACAGCCTGCAATCATCAATCCATCAAAAATATTGTGTTACCACACTTGAGTTATATATAAAATCATTAACAATCCATACAAAATTATGTATGATGATACCTTAACATTGTTTTTGTAGTATTGCTTAACAAGAGGGTTAATAAAGAAGTCATCTTCAATTTTGACATTTTGACCACGTTCTCTTGCCCACTGCACATATTTCTTTTTGCCTCCAAAATCATTCCAATTATTCACTAAGCTCAGTATAAGTTTCACTCCATATTTGTTTGCCTCTGATATCACAAAATCCAATCCCTACGTACACATGCATATATTCAACGAAAAATCCAGCAAGTAAAATTGAAAATGATATAAGGGCCCGTTTGATGGTCAGTATAGGATAGAGGTAGTATATGATATAAAGCTGTATAGAAATAGGATATGATAAGGACATGATAAGTATTAATCCTATCATTTGTTTGATGCGCACATGATAACAAACAAAAAATCATTATAATTAAATGAAGAAATTGCTCTCATAATTAATTAAATATTGTAAAAATGACATGTTATTAATTATAATAGAAAATACATGCTATCATTATTTTAAAAATGACAATATTTTAGAAATGGAAGAATATCAAGATAATAAATAAATAAGGAATGATCTTATAATCTCATCAGGATAATTTTTAACCCAACTTATACTCATGATAGAAATTACAAAGGAAAGTTAGGATAGGATAGGAAAATGGTTTATTTTATCCTTGGTGCATCAAACATGGGATTTAAACAGGATATGATTAATGTATCATATCTTGTCTTTATATCCTGACCATCAAACGGATCCTAAAAGTACAGTGGTGTAATAACACCTTCTTCTTTTTTTTGTAGGAACACTTTTTTTATATACTGTTTTTATAAGGCGAGAGACACATTTTCATGCAACGTCAAAAAAATACCACACAAAAGGTTTTAAATTTGTACATATCAAGCATTTAACCATTAAATATATATTATATTTAGAGAGCATTTTATATAATTAAGCTAGTTACTAATCAAGAAATATTACCTTGAAGACATTTTCATCATAAGAACCAGGAGAGATCTGAAGAGGTTTATAATCTCCATCGTTGAAAGCCAATGTTCTTCCTACATTTAAACCATGTTGAGAAGCTTGTTGAAAAGTGGACGTGACCTTGGTCCTTGTAGATGGGTCAGATGCCATTGTCATCAACCAGTAGGAATTGAATCCATTCACATAATGTGGTTTCTCATTTAAAATAAAATGAGTGCCTTTTCTTTTAACAAAACTAGTACCAACGTTAACTCTTTGGCAATTCCCATGTTGAACAACAACCAACGACACTATGAAATACGTCAATAGTAAAATTTGGAACCCCATGACTTGGTTCTGAATCACAATATCACAATGATTAAAATGTGTGTAGCTCACACCCAGTGTACGTAGTCCAATTTATAAATCTTTGAAGAAAAATGTAGAAAGTTTATTTTCATCAATCAATACGCACAAACTAAGCAACTAATTAAACTCTCTGACCATACATAATATACATGTAATAGTTATTTTTATTAAATAGGTTCACATTTGAATTAGGAAGAAAAACAAAATACTACCATTTCAATAGTATATATAAAGTAATATTTTTTATGTTACGTGTCACTCCCACGTTTGGTCTTAATATTTTTATTTTTTTCTATTTTTTTAAAACAGAATTATCTATTTGGATAAAACTTATATAAAGTACCTAGGGTACTGTTCAAACTGGTATCCAATAAAATCCTGACACATAGGTTTTCATTCTAAATTGAACTAACGCTATGAGTGCTTCTCCGTTACTAAAACTAAATTAAAGCATTAAACTATACAATACTGGATCACAAATTTGCATAGAGTGTTTGACACCAGGCAGGGAAGACATTAAAGGACATTGTGAGCAGCCACGGATCTAGGCATAGTGGATTAAGACTTTGATATTTTAATGGGTCCCCTCTTAAAATAATAATTGCCCCATTAAATAGAAATTTATATCATAAAAAGGGTTTCATGCATGAATTTTATAAAATCAAATTTGTAAATGAATTTGATATGAAATTTTGAATAATTTCCACCATTCTTTTTAAATATAAAGACACGTAAAGAACAATTTTAACTTATAGATGTTGACGAGTCTTTAATTTTTCTAATATATAATAGGATAATGATTATAATCTCGATTATTTTGCTCAATGATAATGATGTTATTATTATATCATTTTTACATTGCTAAAAATTTTCTATAAATATTTATCATATAAAATCTTGCCCCGTAAATCAACATTTTTGGATTACTCGCTGATTGTGAGTGCTTCCTAGAACTGAAGGACATAGATACTATTGTCAAAGATTTCCACAACTATGGCAGAATATGGTTAGGGAGTGGTGCAACATATCCTGTACTGATAAAAATTGCTCTCCTCTGCTTTCCCCCGGTGCCAACGATGATGGGTTTTCCAGTGAGACTCATCAATCTGATTACCTCGTTGTGTAAGATGGATCAGAAAGTCATTGTTCCGGGATAGGTTGCCTACAAAAGACAATCTATTTCGACGCGACGTTCTTGATCAAAATTCCTTGGAGTGTGTGGCAGGGTGCGGTTCAGTTGAATCGTCTGCTAATTTGTTTCTTCATTGTAACTTTTTTGGGTCTGTCTGGCATTTAATTTATGGGTGGTTGGGCATCTCTGCGGCTGCACCTCAGTTCTTGCCGGACCATTTTATTCATTTTAGTTTTCTTGGAGGCTCAGGAAAGGTTTGTCAGTCAATTTTACAGGTTATCTGGTTTGCTACTATCTGGAAAATATGGAAAGAAAGAAATAACAGGCTATTCACAGATAAAACATGCTCAATACCACAAGTGGTTGATAAGATTAAGTCCCTCACTTTTATGTGGTTGAAGGCGAGATTTGCAACTCTTCCCTTTAACTTACATGGCTGTTGGCTTAGTCCTTTCACCATTCTGGGCATAGACTAATAGTTATTTATGTTTTAGTGTTCTTTATTGCTATGTTTCCTTGTAAATATTGTTGAGACTTAGCAGCTCCTTTCTTAGTACATCTTGTGCTAGGAATGTGACTGTATTTTGATAATATAATTCATTTTAACTTCTTCAAAAAATAATTACACATTTCATGTCTTTAGCCATGCAGTGTTAAACAACATTTTTATTTTGGCTTCTTTTTCATTTGCGGAAATGTAATAATACATTGATACTGAATTGAATTGCAGAATACAATGGAATAAAACTACTCTGTATTAAAAATTGCAGGAAAAAAAAAAAGAAACTGCGATTTATAACTTTAATGTTCATTTTACTCATGTTTGCAATATTCTCGTGATTGTTTTCTCATCGTAAATAGCATTATTCAAAAACTAATACCGCATAAATGAAATTCCACCAACTCTCATCATTCCAATGGTGTAAATCATCATTAACACATAGTATCATTAGATCAAAACCTTCTATAAATTCTCCTAATAACTTGCAAAAATCATTTGTACCCCAATCTTCCCTCAAAAAATAATTACTCGTTAAGTCTATTATATTTTTATAAAATTGGTTCAAATATTAATTTATATGTTGATCGTACGACTGTGGTATTAAGAAAACAATAAACAATTCGTAAAACAAAATTATGCTTGATTGCATATATACATTTATTTAAAAAAACTTCATACGTACTTTTTTTGACATGATAAAAAATATATTTATTTTTTTAAGTATCATGTTTTTGCCTCAGTGTGGTTTGCTGTTTTGAAATGGTTAGGGGATCTACTATGCATTCCCACGTCATGTGTTAAATCATGCCAACATGTGTTTAATGACGAGAAAGTCTAATATATTCACAACCTCAAATCAAAAAGATTTAGACACATTCACATAAAATAAAAAAATTAAAACAAAAATAAATCAGTCACATCCATTAGTATCATTTAATTTCATTCTCATTTAATTTTTTTTTTATGTTTTGTGAGTGTGCTCAAATTATTTTGATTTTTGGTTGTGTCTATCTAAGACTTTCTCGTTTAATGGCTAACCATGCGGGGAACAATTCTGAAGGAAAATGTTTTGGTGATTTGATGGTTGTACCGTACCATTTAGAAGGTTCGCTAGTCGCAACAAACTGTTTTTCCATGTTTTCTAATCTCGGGATGAAAGTAACTTTTGCATTATGTATATGTTAAGTTCTTGTTTAGTGGTGGTTGAAACATCAATCGGAAGATTTTTGTTATGATTTAACAAATGTTAGGATTACCCATCAGAAAATGTCTTGTTAAGTTTGATATTTTTTTCTTTGTAGTTTCTATTTTGTGAAGTTTTAGGGTAGAAAGTGTGCGTATCTAGATGGAGGTTACGAGGTAAATCTCTTTTATTTATTTCAGATCAAAAGGTTGCACGTGGTAAGGGAGACAATGCAAGAGGCTCGATGATATATCTTCATATGCTCATGTCGTACTAGTTCGGATTATTCCTTATGATTCCAAACATGTATATAGCAGATGTACGATCCTGCAATGATGTATATATTTATTTTGTCGAATTTTTTTATTATTTTAATTTTAATGTATCCAGTACTAAATTTAACATAAATGCTAAATATTCTAGATAAGTTTAGTATGGGTGTTACAATTTGATGGGTTAGGGTTTTGGGTCCTTTCAATCCTAACATGCACTATTATCCTCGAGAGATACTTGTGAGCAGATTGAAGCAAATTGACCTTGGTGACCCTAATTCAATGCATTTAGGGCAAACTCGTATGATAGTCTGTGTGAGACCTAATGATTTAGGAGGGGACCTGGTCTACTGAGGATATGGGTATTGACCCCGTCTGGTACACATACCTTTAGTGAAACGAACATATGGGAAACCAAAATAAATATTATTTAAGTCTTATTAATTTTATAAATTTTAAATGTTATATTTAATTTTAAATGTTTTCAAATTTTGAATTATTTTCATAGCTTCATAGTTTTTCAAATAACATAAACGAGGCAATAATTTTGAGAAAAATTATGTTCAAAAATGATTTGGATTATTGAAAAAATAACTACGGGAATTTCTATCTCATAGTAGTTTCATTCCTTGATTAAAAACCGACTTCTTTGTCCAAAAAAAAAGTGGTGTAATAATTTAAGGTTCTTCTATTTTACCAAAAAAACATTTCAGCTTTTAAAAAACAAAACAATTTTTGTTTAAAGCGGAAAGGTTCTTATCAAATTTGTTTATTTGGTGAATAAATAAAAGTCTCTTACTTGTGAAGCTTGAGCAATAGAAGTCTCTTTCAGTTGTGATTGAGCATTAGAAGTCTCTTACATGCGTACTTGATCAATATAAGTTTCTTGGAGTTGTCCTTGAGCATTGGAAGTCTTTTGTAGTTGTGCTTGAACATTAGAAGTCTCTTGGTAGTGACCTCTAGCATTTAAAGTCTCTTGCAGTTGTGCTTGAGTATAAGAAGTCTCTTGGTAGTGACCTTGGATATTTGGAAGTCTCTTGCAAGTGTGTTTGAGCATTTGGAAGTGTCTTTGAGAAATTGTAATCTAGTGAGATTATAGTGAAATCACTTGGAAATGCAAGAGGACTGAACTACTTCTGTGCTGTGGGGGGAAGCAGTATAAGTTGCTTGTTGCTTGTGTTTGCCCCCCCTCCCCCCTCTCATCTTTGTGTTTTGTTTTATCCGCTGCACCCAGACTCTGATCAGAATCAACACTTGAAAAATAACAACAAAAAAACCAACACAATTGAACCCCCCCTTCTTGTGTTTTTCTCACCTTATCTTATTTGTGTTTTATCCCGAGTTAGGGACCATTATGACATCGAGGTATAAAATCAAGGACCAAAGTGACAATTTACTCTTTTTTCCTCCCTTTCAATATTTTTTTAAAAGTAGGTTTTTGAATCCAAAAATCAACCCAACTTGGAGAGTCTATGAGCTATTGGAGGGGTCTAGAGAGCAATTTTTCAATTTTTTTGATAAGTGTGGTGGTCTTGCAAAGTCAAGTTCGACTTAGCCTACTACCACTCTATTCACAAACACTAACACCCTTTGTATGTGGAAAATTACCTTTCTCTTTTTTAAGATTGCTCGTTTCCTTGATCCTGCGAGAGTTAATCCACGTTCAACATTTTTCAGTGGTAGTTATCTCACATTGACATTTTTAAGATCAGTTGACATTAATTAAAAGGTGATTGAACTGATCTAAAAATATCAGCGTGAGTTAATTACGTTGAAAAATGTCGAAAGTGAGTTAACTCCCGCTAGGTCAAAGGAATGAGCAATTTTGTGTTAGGGAGAAAATGTGCGTGCACTAGGATTTACACCCGTGCAACGCACAGGCGAAAAGAGATTTATTGTGGCGTTAACAAAAGTTAACTCTGAACATATCAAAAAATTAAAAACATATAATGTAATTCTTAGACAAATCAAATGTTATTGTCTTCTTGAAAATAAATATGACTTCCATCTATGTAACATTCAGTTTAATTGAAAACGATTACACAATATTGACCAATAATAATTAAATGACTACATAAGTTTTAAGTGACACAAAAAAATAATCGACACTTGAAAGAACAATTAATCCAAATCCTTCTTGAAGATAGATGCATCATCGCTTGATAGCTCCAAAGATATCTACAAAATAAAACAAAGGTTTTTGAATTTTATCAATATAGGTTGAATAATTCAATTTTTATTCAAAATTCCCTATGAGGAGGAAGGTTCCGTAAGCCTCCCGTGTTTTTTTGGGGCATATGTTTGAAAGTATCTTAATGAATGGGTAAACAAAAAGTGAGTCTTAAGTCAAATAATAATTTTGAATTATGTTGTGAGAGATTAAGCTCTTCGGCTAAACTGTACTTTTCTTGTGTGTTGTCTTTTCACACAAGGTTAATGTTATGTTTTTCACCTGAGGTGAACACTTTGAACGTTCAAACAATTATTGTTAAATTCTAAACTCAGGGTTTACGTTGTCAAAACAAAGGAGTGATGTTACTTATTTATAAACTCATTTTCAAGTTTTATCTTATCAAATGTGAAACTCTTAACAAATTTGTTAACGTGGATTTCAAGTTAAAATTGGAATGAGTTCGACCAACCACCTGCTTATTTGTGTCCAGTTGGCAACCAGGTCAACAGACAACTTATAATTGTAGCCTAAAATGATTATAGAAAGAAAATTCTAATTCTGAACATTAATTTTTTACTTCTACCTTACAATTCTTTACTTATTGTGATATATATGATGAAGACTGACGTCAAATCTTGATATCCAAAGAAGACATTTTCACAAAGATGTTTCGTATGAATGTTCCAAGTTGTGATGTGGTAAAAATTTCAATAGCCTTGTTCAATGTCCTTCAACCTCAAGTTGTATCTCTCATTTAAATACAAATCATGTAAAACTTCTTTTCTTTGTAAACATTTTGATTGGATTTTGAGGACTGACTAAAAAAACATTGGATTAAAATGCATATATAATAATAAAAATATTAATTCTATGATACTATATAGAGATTGATGTGATTATTTGGTTGAGCTTATATATTCTACAAATGTGTAACACCAAACAAACTCTCCCAAGTCCCAACCAACCTACCAAAATCAGTTACCCTTGAAAACCTCAACAAATCATCATATCCCATCTTCTCCTATATATATACTCAAACCTTCCCTCATTTTTCATAACTCTTTGCCACTCACACTTACTTTACAACCAAAGTTCAAATTCAAATCCAATAACAAAAAAGAAAACAATTGAGAAGAATGTGTGATCTACAGATTCAACAAGAATCCATGTTGATCCCTCACAAACAGAAACAATCCATGATTATTCCAACATCATCATCTGCTCACAACAACTCTGTCAAACGCCGTTCACCATCATCATCAACTCCTCACCAACCATCATCCAAGAAGCATTCTTTTGACGCAAGCAATCTCACCCGTAATAGCTTCTCTGCCATTACACTTCCTTTCAGTCTCCGTGGCAATGTTCTTCACCGCTGTGTATCCGATCCATGCTCCTTGCCGAATCAATCCATGCCGGTTAAAGGGTCCTCGACTGCTTTGCCGCCTCTGCCTCCGATCAGGAGATGTATATCTGAAGTTATTGATCCAAATGAGGTTAAAGAAGCAGTTTCTTGTTATTTGAACTCTGTTGAAAAAACTACTTCTGAATCTGATTCAATGGTATGTGTCAAAGTAATCTTTTTTTGATTTGGAATAATGGATTTTGTTTGTTTTCTGTAGAGGCTTAAAAGGATGAAGGATCGGTTAAAAGAAATGAAGAAAGTGTGGGAGGAAGTTCTGGTAGATGAGGAAGAAAATGAAAAAGAAAAAAAACAAGAGCCCTCTCCTGATGCTGAAGATGAAAACGAACAAGAACAAGAGCCCTCTCCTGATGCAGAAGATGAAAAAGAACAAGAACGAGAGCCCTCTCCTGATGCCAAAGACGAAAAGAACAAGAACGAGAGCCCTGTCCTGATGCCGAAGATGAAAAGGAAGAAGAACACTCTCTTGACTCTTTTGTTGCTGATGATGAAAAAGTCATATCTCAGGTACATGTCTTGAATCTTCGACTGTGATTGTCTTTTCTATTGTAATCTTCAATGTATTAGGTTCATGAATTGGTACTTACAAGTTATGCTCATAAATTTATAAGTTTTTTCTTATTTATATGTATATCCTAGTTGTGCTTGCATAATTATGTAGGATCTGCAACAATTTAACTGGGGGTTATGGGAGGGTATTGGATTTGATCATAGTTTCACTTGTAATCATAGTTTGTGTGCAACAATTTTAACAACTCAATTATGTAGGATCTGGGATTTATGGGAAGGTATTGAATGTTTCCTTGCTTGTTCACATAATTTCTCTTCTGTAGTTAAGCAATAGTCATATACGTTAATGCTAGTAAGTAGCAAAGTTGTCCATTGCAGATCACAGAAAGTAGTGGTTTGTTCAAATTCGGATACGCTGCAGTACTATAGCTGATATTTGGTGACACTTTGTCCTAAATCGTGTATCGCAGAATAATATCTATTCACACCTGCACAATCGTGTAACTGATTATATCAAAATATCTGCATAAATAATGTAGTAGAATGTAATTTGTAGACTTTCCCTTATCAACATATACAGATCTGAAGTAAAATAATTATTTGATCAACTGTGTGCTGTGCTTCCCTCCACTGCATTTTTCCTTTGGTTTTTAATTTACCGAATCTTGGTGAGAATAAATACTCTTCCTTTCAAGAATTTTGTGGGCAATATGTTAGAGTTAGAGGCTGCATATTGAAGGGTAAAAATGCTAAATTTTAAGACAGGAACATACTGAAGAATGAAGATGACATATTCAATTATAGTTTCATGTGTAGTGTAGCCACCTTTATTCCTGTGTTAGAATGTTCATAGCTATAGCACTACCTAAACTTTTGGTCTCATTACAACTTCATGTGTAGTGTAGCCACCTTATGTTCCACTAAATTATGTGCGATCTGGGGGTTTGGCTAAGAAGCATACTAAATGGCTGATGTGATCATAATTGCACTTGTAATCATTGTTTTAAATTGCGATTGCAGTCGCACTTGTGGTCATGATGTGAACCTTTACATAGTGGGAAAATGCGGCCGATGTGACTAAAATTGTGTCTGTGACACCCTTGTAGAGACCTCAAAATCCTCTAAAAAGCGGCTGCAATAGCAATGTAGTTATGGCGACAACAAGTTAAAACTATATACATGATTTTCAGATTAATTGTTTTTCGTGCTGAATGAATTCATTTATATTTTTTCAGGATGAATTGGGAAATGAGTATGAAGAAGCTATTAGTGTGGAGTGGGTTGATAAATGTTTAAGCCTTACCTTCAAGTGTCCATGTGGCAAGGGATATGAGGTTCTAATATGTGCAAACAATTGTTACTATAAGTTAGTGTAGAAGAATCAGTATGTTTAATTGATTCCTTGGGGATGGATCACTTCTGTTTATATTCTGATTTAGTTTGGAAAAGTCTTCTCTGTTTTCATATGTAGTAGCATTTGGTTGTCAATTTATATTTGTACATCACTTACATTTGTTTTGTAAATAAGTTGGTATATACCATCTCAACATTCTTTGAACTTAATGAATGAAAGTATTTTTATACCATCTAGGAACTGACCAGTTCATCGGTTGGTTTGATCCGATTATCTTGCAATCTAATTTAACCGTTAAACTACGGATGAACCAAGATTGATTTGGCTGATTTTTAATTTATAAAACTGGATTAGCATTTATGTCAATAATGAAATTCTTATAGTAGTATTCACAGATTTTGGGTTTGCGACGTTATTATTGACACAGCTTACTACCTTAGCAAGTACAAAACCTAAATTTACATGTGTCAACATAAAACCTCCGCAAAACATGCTCTGATGAGCTACAAAGAAACAAGAACAACAAGCCCTTAGCAACAGAAAAAAACATGCTATATTGCATTCAATTCAATTCTTTGCTAAATGAATTCTGCCTGCATATACAGAAGCAAGTCAGTCAGAAAAGATTACCCTATAATGAGGTATTTCCGCAGTGAATTACCTCTAGAAGAGATTATCATTTGGCCGCAAGTACGAAGAAATCAATGTCATCAATTGTGTATCCCTGCTATATTTCACACATTGTTGTTTAGGAAAACACCAACGTGCAAAAAAAAATATATTAGGGGGAAAGTAATGAGATATTAAAATGAATCTGAAGTTTTTTTTGTTGATAATTTTATTAAAAGTTGATACAATAATAATAAATTAAAATTTATATATACAAAAAAAAACTATATTTCCTTTAATTTCATAAATAATATTTTTTGTACAAATTTCATTAGAGTAGTGATATTTTAACAACCATTTTGGTACAACCTTTGAGACAAATTTGTTGTTCTCTCTTCTCATTGGTCAAAAACAATAGAGAGAGAAAAATGAAGAGAGAGAATAAAAACATAATGTGAGTATGAAAGAGAAAGTTGTACCAAAATGGTTGTACAAATATCATTTCTCATTTCATTATAAGTTTTAAAAATAAAAAAGAATGATAAACTCCTCCCAAAAAATTTCACCATGTATATTTTTTTCCATCTATTAATTAAAACAATAATAATATTAAGTGTTATATCCTTAAATAAAAAATATAAGTGTTGCTTTCTAAAAAAATTTAAAACACTTGTTTCTTCATTCGCTCATGCTCTGCATCGCGAAAGTTAGTTGCTTAGCTCAGATTTATTTTCAAATAAATTAGAGATATGTTTTTGACAAAATAAAATATAAAGCATAAGAGAAGCAACATATTAAATTTCAAATCCAAATGTTTCGCTTGGATTTGAAACATTTAATTAATAGATGTGTGTCTATTCCTTAATAGACACACATTATTTAACCTAGCAAATTCAATCACAATATTTATGAATATACTTCAATTAATTTCTTCCAAACTTCAGTTTCAACATCTTAATGTTTTGTGATGGAGTTCTGATGACATGTCATAGTACGTTATTCTTAACATATTTTAAGTCATTATTATTCAGTTTTGATGCAAGTTAGAAGAGTTTTAGAACAATTGTCTATGGTTTTTGGGACATTTTGTAATATTTTCATTTTGAATCATGTAATTCTAGTTTTCCCGATGTTGGAACAAGGGTGTTTCACAAGTCACCTATTGAGTTTTGACAATAACAAGGTATTAAAAATAATCAATTGGATATGCTAAACAATTTGTTCAAGTGTGCAGGATCCATAATCAAAGTACTA
>Ga0315914_1000048_pt1 | contig 90982 bp, 39 predicted proteins | sample MpolenodulesMG_FD_203920 | JGI IMG/M metagenome (GOLD analysis project Ga0315914, IMG submission 203920) | Medicago polymorpha root nodule microbial communities from Los Angeles, California, United States - elongated nodules | ecosystem: Host-associated > Plants > Roots > Nodule | place: USA...
CAATAAAATGTAAAAATAATTAGTATGATTTTTATAAACATTAAAATGATGTTTTTTCTTATGAAATGACATTTTCTAAAATATAAATATCAACAAATAGCTCTTTATTCCATAAAAATAATAGTTAATTTAAAGATTTTTAAAGTAGGAGTACCGGTACACCTTAATTTGCGGGTGTACCGTAGAAGTTCCCATCTTAATATATGAGTTATTAAATAGATTAGGGAGTCATCTCATATTCTATTTATGGCATTTTTTATGGTACACTCGAAAATTTTGAGTGTACCGGTACACCCGTGTATTTAAATGAATAGTTTAATGATTTATTTTCTTTAGAAAAAAATATTTTCTATCATTTATAATTATAATAGTTATATTTTATTTTTCAAAAGTGTCGGCTAAGCAAAATAAATTCAATTTTTTTTAATTTTTATTACTCATAATTGTGAATATTGATTATTTTTTTAATAAAATGTTAAAAAATTTAGTATAATTCTTATAAAAATGAAATGATGTTTTTTCTTATGGGATAATATTTCTAAAATATAAAAGTCGATAAATATCTCTTTATTACATAAAAATTATCGTTAACTTATAGATTTATGATACAGGTGTGCCGGTATACCTTAATTTAAGAGTGTGCCGTAGATACTTCCTAAATTTTCAATTGTACGTCTTCAAGTAAACTATGACTTAGCACCAGTTTTCAATTGTTACCAGTGCTTCTTTTGAGGATGCTGATACACTGATAATTAGCAGTCGTCAAGAAAACGGAGCAATTCTCTATAATTGGAGAGGTAACAAAGTCCGGAGAACAAACATTACTGCAAGTAAAGCTATTACCAATAATTATAGAACTAGCTATCAAGTAAGCTGGTCTTCAACCAGCGATTACATTGAGAGCTTAGTTTCAATTTTTTGAAAGTAAGTTCCTCTTTCATGGTTTACTTGTTTGAATTTTCATTCTTTGTATATGTTGTTATAATTATAGTGGATTTTGTAAAAAAAAAATTATGGCTGCTTAGGTTGATTGTATATTTGAATGACTATCTATTGGTTATTTTGTTAAAGACTTGACAATCTCCTGGTTTTGATGAATTTGTTTTTGTTTTTTATTTGTTATTATCAACTAGAAATTAACTAAATTCATTCTCTCTTGAATTTTCATTGTTTGGTTTGTCATCCAAATGTTTTAAACAAAACTTAAGTATGAAATAATAATTGAGTGAAAGGTTGAAGTGGGAAACAAGTTACATGCATCAACAGACTTACGGATAGGTTTATACATAGATAAGAAAAGGGAAAACCAGTCTAACTTTATTTCTTTTGTGAAATATAATGAGTATTTTTCTGGTTGAATTGAACATACGTTTGTGAATTGTATCTCCTTGGTTACTTTTGGTGATGAAGTTTTGGAATGAGTGTCAATTGGTTTCCAAATACACACAACATATTAAGCTAATGGGTAATATTTCTTTTAGCAAAATGTAATCTAGGTTGTAGTTTGAGCTACAAGGGCTTTTTGTACTTTGTATCACAATGGTTTTTGAATCCTATTGGGTGTGTGGGGGTCTGTGGTGATGCATGAACTGAAGATTCATAAAGTTAAGTGTCAAGATTTTGTCATATGTGTGAGCTCAGTTATTCTGTTTCTGTTGGTGGCAAGATTCACACAGTCCATATGGTTCTAGCAGATGGATTATACCATCATAATTGATTGGTGATGCCTCAGGTGAGGTTTTTAATTGTCTGCAGTAATGCATACAGATGAATATTATTAGGGTGTTTGTTGAGCCTAAAAGTGTTCGAGCAGTGGTTTATTGTTTGCTCTATTATTTGAGTGTGTAGCATATTAGCGGGTGTAGCAAGATTTTATGCGGCAAAGGAATAGCAGCAGGGGTGGGCACACCATGCCTGCATGTTTAAGCTTCATTTGATGTGGCGCTTTATTTGGGTATTCCAAACCGGTGTATTTTTGTTTTCTATCCTTAACATTTCTTATGCTTGGGTAGTAATTAATTAATTATCTTTTTGCCTCTTAAAAAAGTCTTAGTTTAGTTAATGTTATGCTTGCACTGCTACAATGCTATAAATGCTGTGCGTATTCATTAGAATAACCAAGTATAACATGATGATGATATTTCTAGTTTTTATATTAGATTGCATTTTCTTAAGAATTTGAAATTCAGAACCTTTACATAAATTAGGTCTTGTTTTTACTTTGGCAGGCGGGCAACAAAAAGTTGAAGCAACACTAAATCCTAATATGTTATGCTTGGAAGTTGTTTCTTTGGCTCAGTTTTGAAATGATGAAGCTAAGAAGGCAATGCTTGTCAAGGGATATAGTTGTGAGTTTTAAAGAGAGTTAGATTTGCGTTGTTTTCAATTTTCTAGCTTGTAAGAAATGATTTTGAATAAAGTGAGCTTGAAAGAAAGCTTTTATTCATTCTGTCATGAACTATTTCAACAGGCCTTTGATTTATCTTAGTTGTTTTTTTGAAGGACCGATTTGTCTTAGTTGTTGTTACCGTTTGGATCGATTTATCTTAGTTATTGAATTTCCATTGAAAGTTATAAAATATGTAGTTGACATTCCCTTGAGTGTATGTCTCTGTTTGATGATGTTTTTACTATCAAGTCTTTGTCTATTGTTATGTTAATGGTGATTATTTATGAATCTTAAAGAATGCTACATGTGGTTCACTTCGTGGATTTGTATGATGATTGAAACAAGGTCATGTATGTTCATGTGAAGGAAGAAGGTGCATTCAGCGCAGGGATGAATTTTTGCAGTATAAAAGTTGCTGGTCATTCCGGAAATAAGCATGATATTGTTTAGTTTTGTTGTGGGATTTGGTAGAATGGTAGCTAGTGATCACCGTCTTTCTCAATTCACTAATATACTGTCCTACTTATTTGTGAATTGAGAAAGACTTGTGCTTTGTACCTTGGAGTAAATCAAAGTGGGCAGGGTAATGTTGTGATTATAACATGAAAATGTGCTGAAAAGTGGTGCAGGATTCTGATTGAAGCATCAAAGGTCTATATGGTTGCATGTTATTCACCTTTCTAACTTACGGATCTTATTGCAGTAATGGTGTCCAGTCTGCTATAAAAATTGTGTTATTGGTTGCTGTTATGGTTTGACAGTATCCTTGGTTTAATTATAAAGCTGATTTTTGGTTAGCCTTGTGTTGGTTTTGTTAGGCGTTAAGGGACAAACTGACATGCTCACTCCGGAGGTGGTTCTGGTGAAGGCGAAGGTAGTGGATCATCCTATAAATTTCCATTTATCTGACATTGACATAGTTTAGAAAATTGCATTTCATTGTTGCCACATAAAATTAATAATATAAAGTGGACTTCAACTCACCCCAATTTCTTCGCAATTGCCCAGCTCCGCGGTAAGAGGTTGAGGGGGAAAGGAGACCAGCGTGGTGAGTTTGGAGTCTCTTTCTATACTCACTGACGGCATTATTGATCCTAAGTTTTCTTCACGATTAAAGGAGTTAATGGTGGCATTTTATGGTGGGTAAGGCCTCTAATTTTCCCCTTAAAATTTAAATATCACAATATGTAGCCAGATACCCATTTGTTACAACTTACAAGTATACCCACCACCAAAAGGAGTCATTTTGAAAACAGAAAACGTCAAGGGAAAAAAGGGAGAAAAAACTTTTATGGGCTTAAAACAGAAAAATCTTATATTTAAGACTAAACACACAAACTTAAACCTGGAAACTTTCTTCAGTATTGTGAAATTTGGAAATGTTTCATACACAGCTATATCACAACCTGTACAATAAACTATTTAGTTTTCAAAAACATTTCTACTCTTAACACAAAATGCAACAAATAAAGCATTTAATTTAACTGAGATACACAGTGAAATCCAAGGCCATATGTCAGTTCAGTGATAAATCGCACGGCTGAATCAAGTAGTCGAGTGATATGCATTCAGAAAATAAACGCAGAGATACAAATTTTTAAACCGAAGAGATCCATCGATGCAACATCTTTCCATTGCAAATCACCCCGCTTTTTTTTCTTCTGTCTTCTGTGTGCATCATCTTTTATGTGCTTCATAGTTCATACTGTTTGTTGCACTTTTGGAATATTTAGAGGGAGCTGTGTTAGACTTGGACAATATGCCACACATATCTCCTGAGGCAATGAACTAGTAAATTTGTCATATTTGTGAGCTCATTAGTTTTGGTAGAGAATCTATATCAAGATTTGAAGAAAAAAGTAAATTATGCATGTCCAAATATTCACCTACGACTACTTCCAAGTTCCAACGAGGGTTAATTAAGATCTAGGTTTGGTGTATGAATGAATAAACCAATTCAAGTTTGAGAAAGAAAAAACTCACAGAAAGCTGATAATGCAGTCATGCCGAGTATGCTGAAAATTCTTGGCAATGCACTAAGAAATGGAAACCAGTGGCAGTGATGGAGACTGCTATTCATATCAGAATTGGAACTGAGATATTTAAGTTTTTGATATGCACAATATATGTAGATGTTGCATTCTTCTTAATGTAATGAGGTGGATATGTCATGTGAAATTGATATTGAAATGCCGATTGAAGGTGGCAGTGTTGGCGTGGCGGTTATTTCAAAATATGATTCTGACTAAGGTTAATTTATTCAGAGAGAAGTACAAAATGATGCATAAACAGAATGCTCTTATGGGTGTGGTCTAAGAGAAAGTGCTTCAATATTTTTTTGGAGTGCGACTTAAACATGGAGATCTGATGCAAGATTTTGAGTTGGTTGAACGTATTTAGAGTGCTTCACAATTCTGCATTATCAAACTTCCATTGGTTCGAAGGATTGTGTGGAACGGGGACAGTTAGTACAAAAAATATATATATATGTGTAATTTGGTTCCCCTGCATATGAGTAATGTTGAAAGGGTGCAACAAAAATATAAATAGAAAAAAATAGGACTAAAATTGAAATTATACAAAAATATTAAATAAAATAAATGAATTATATATATTCATACATGATACAAGAGTTCTCGCTAAAATTAGAACAAGAGTTCCTCCAAGTTCATACATGTTTGCAGAAAAATGGCAGTGTATAGCATAACAACAAGAAGAAGAGGATTTCTGAATTCTGAAACAGTGTTGAATACTTGCTTCAATGCTTTGTCTATTGTACCATTGTCACAGACTCTGTTTTCTTATTTGAATTAAATCTCATGTTTCTCTACATAAATACAAATCAAATTAATTTTCAACTCTCTCTTTTCTCCTCCCTCAACAAAATATAACAACACCCCAAAATGAAATTTGATATCATATTATTTCATCATATATCAAAAATTAAAAATAATGACACCAAAAAGGATAATGATTAAGCTAAGCGATATGATACATCTTGGATTCCTTCAAAGGACCAGTATGGTTAAAAAAATTAAGTGTCTTAATCCACTTCTCTTGATTCTTCAACAAATGAACCGCAATAGTATCATTCACTAGCTCATGACTACAAACAGAAACAGGATCAGGATAATTATACATAGACCATTTTGCATTAAACCTATTTAATCCTCTACGACCCCATCTCATCCAATCACCAAACACCTTATCTTCTGGACCCTCCACGTGTTTCTTTGGTATATCAGAACCATGAATCCACTCAACAATATCCCAACTTACCAAAAACCCCATCCCTGACATGTAATGTTTAAAAGGGTCCATGCTTCCACACGGTATCACAAAACCATAGTATAAATCCTCCTTCGGTAACGGTTTTAACGATTTTACCAAACTGTTTAACCTCACGTAGGTATCATCATCTGCTTTCATAACGTAGTGGTATGGAGGGTAATCTGGTCCATTTATTGTTTCATTGAAAATCTCTGGTAAGCTTGTGAAGAACGTTGATGTTTTTCCTTTGTTCATGTTTTCTGTGCAGTTGAGAATTATGATGTCGTTGTAACGCATGATTTCCAACGAGATTATGGTTTTTTGATCTTCTTTTGTCAGGTTACAGAACACGAACTTCACGTCGACTTTGGCACCTTCGGGGTTTTGTGTACCGTATACTAGACGGAGGAAGTGTCGTCTTAGGTATTGGTCGGGGAGTGTGAGAACTCCGATGAGGATTCGAATCTCTTGTTCTTGTTGTTGTTGTTGTTCGTTTGTTGAAATTGAGGTGGAAGTGTTTGTTGTGTTGTCTGAGAGTGTGCATCGACCAAATTTTAGAAGATTCTCGAATCGAACTTGGTTTATGGAAGCTAATATGCAGAGGAAGAAGATGGATATGAAACATAAGAGCATGAAACGTTTTCGGTTTGGTTTTGGAGATTTCATTGCCACTATATTGTGTTGTTGTTGAATGGTGAAATTCAGAAATGGCAAAAGAAGAAGAAGAACGAAAAGGAATGTGAATTACGGAGTGCTGGGAAATGTGAGTGGTGATAAAACTAATTAATAAAATAAAAATTGTTGAGTTTCTTAGAGGTAACGCATTGGTTTTCTTTTCGTCCTCTTGGGATTTCCCTTTCACTTTTGACTTCTTCTATTGTAAGAAGAGTGTGATAGATAATATTTCATCCCTTTTAAAATAAGGATTTTACACGTATATTATGAAATAAATTAATTAAAAAAATGGTCTTGCTAACAACTGCCTTAAGGGCACTAGTTAAAGAAACCAAAAGTAGTGCTTCTAGATTGGAAACTACAATTTTCAAACTTTTAAAAAGTTGAATTTATCGCTTTTCACCACTTTCCAACACAATGCTTCTATTATTGTTCTCTTAACCACTGATCCAAGGGCACTCTTTAACATTTCCCTTAAAAGAAATATAGATGTTATTTTACCAAATTATCATAATCAATCATTGGTTTGTTTTTCATTAAAGAAAACATTATATTTTGGAAGTAATGAATATAGTATTAATTGAATGGTACAGTTGAAAAGAAAAGGTTATTATTTCATACCAAATTATCCTAATCAACCATTGTTTTGTTTTTCATTAAAGAAAATATAATATTTTGAAAGTAATGTATATAGTATTAATTGAAAGGTACAATTGAAAAGAAAAGGTTATTATTGCATTGGAAATTGAAAGTGACATTTATTTTAAAACAATTTTTTTTGCTAAAACGACACTCATTTTAAAATGGATGGATTATATTGTTTTCCCACCTTAGCACCATTTTTTCCCTTTTGTTCACTTTTAGATCTTTGTGTAAGATTCACATTGTTAGCGTAATAACATGTGGAGAAGAATGTGTATTTATACACAACTCATTTGGTTTCTCAAAATATGTGTGACTTTTTGTGTAGTAGAATAATTCTTTTATAATATTTGTAATACACATAGGTGGAAGACACAATGACAATAAGTTGCGTCGCTAAATCTAAAAGTATGCTTATTATTTGAACATGCTCTTGAACTCTACCACTTGCTTATTTAACATGTCATTTAAACATTAAAATATATAGTTAAACATTAAAAGAAATTAAGACTGTTTGTGTAATATGCTGGAAATCAATTAACGGTTAATTTAATTACTAACTAAAGTTTATTAAATGTTGAGAAATATTGTGATGATTTGATTAACTAGACTAAGGATCGGTGTGGATCTTTCAATGTATGTCCCTAATATGTGCCTGATATGGAGTAACTTCACAAATTAATTATTAGTTAATTGAACACTGGCGTGAGAAAGCAACATTGAGATGGTGGAGTTCAGCCTAAATGCTGGCTGGAACAGTATGTTGAATCTCGTTTCGTTTGCGTGATTTTGATATAAAGTGGTTTGGTCAACTTTTCGTAAGTAGGCATATTGCATGAATGAAGAAGGAGGGTTTGGACATAACTCACGCCATACTTGACTGTAAAGCAAGTAACACCGTTGACCAGGAAACAATTAGTTTTTGATCTTATTGACCAGCACCAGTTTAAACAATTTCAATTTGGTTCTGCTTGTGCTATAGCCTAATGCCTCCTAAGTTATAATACATGGTCTTAATTAAAATACATTGTGTATCATCAAAATACATTGTGTTAATTGTTGGATTTGCTTAGTTGTGAGATTTTCATCAGGAAATATGAGGTTGAATTCAAAGTCATGGTGGCTATGTTTTATGGGCCGTTGTGGTTAATATTGTTACACTAAAGACACATTTATTTAGGTTTAAATATGAAACTCAATATACATGACTTTTTCTGAGATTTTAGTGGCATAGGGTGAACTTACAATTTGGGTCTTAGTTACTAACAAATATATATAAACATCAAAATTGATACAGAAAACTTTGAACTTTTTATTTAATATTCAAGTGCTCATACAAAACAATAAATGGAAACTAAGTTCATTACTAACAAGCACATCTTCTTTTAAAAACTAAGCAATTTTTTTGGGCCTAATAAACCCCTAAAAAGAATATTTTGGGGCTCAAATTCCGTACTTATTTTTTAGGGTCTAGGGCGGTCGTCGTCTTCGCTCTGCCTCAGATACGGTTATGTCAATAGATAATGACTAATGAGTAAGTCTTCAATGAGTAACTCAATAGATAGTTTAATATTGTTATACTAGAGACATCTTTATTTAGGTTTAAATATGAAACTTTACAATTTTGTATACAAGTTTTAGGCGACGCATATCACTTCATCTACAAACCATAAAAGAATTCAACAATAGAAACGACCAAGTGATGGTGCATGAAGAAACAAATTTTATTTTAAAACATTAATCATTATACTTTTTGTATATATTTTTGTTTGAAAGATTTATACTTTTTATATATAACAATTAGTAAAAGTTAAAATTTTATTGTTCTAATTAGCTTAATTGAGTTGATAAAAAATATTACTCCCTCCGTTCTATAATAACTAAACCATTTGCAAAAAAAATAGTATCCCAAAATAAGTAAGTCATTTCACTTTTCAATACAATATTAATTATTTTTTCCTTTATAACTCTAATTAATATTACTTTCATCACTCTCGTTTCATTATATTTCAGTTCGCATTTATGATATGGAAGAATGCATCAATACTTAACAAGAGCACTTAAAACTATTTTTTTCTCTTTCATTTATACATTTTTCTTAATATGTGTGAAATGGGCAAATGACTCAGTTAATCCGGGACATAAAGAGTATATAATATAGACAAGAAAGAGAGTTTGAACTCCAAACCCTCTGTCTGTTTACGGAATTTTTGTCCATTAAACTAATTAACAACTTTTTGCATATATCATGAATTGTCCTTACCAAAGTTAAAACCATATTTATAAAAATAATATAGCCTTGAGAAAAAGTTAAAATCCTCTTTGTGTAAATGTAAAACAAATAAAACCCTAAATGAATAAAAAGTCTCGGTGAAAAAAATGCAAAAGCAAACGCAGCAGCTCCATAAAAAAATGCAGTAGCTGCTCACTTTGCTCTTGTATCAGAAACGAGTAGCCAGGACTTGGTCGTCGCCGCCACTAACAGTGAGAAACTCCGTCCACGATTTCCTTTTTCTTTTATATTTTTATTTTTCTTTATGCGATTACAGCTCGATTTGCGTCGCAGCTCCGCATCGCGATTCAAAACATACGGAGGTTTGGATCCGAAAATTGACAACTGACCGTGGTTTTGCATTTGCAGGGTTTAGTACATTTCATTCTTATTCATTATGGCTAACGGTCCAGCACCGTTTTCTGAGATTGGCAAAAGAGCAAGAGGTATTACAATAATTCAGTATTTTTATTCAAACCTTAGGTTTAAGGTCCTGATTCGAGCTTATCTCGTGTCTTAGAAATAGCTTATTCATAAGCACTTATGCTATAAGCTGCAACATTAGTTGTTTCACCAAAGAGAGCCTAAATAGATCCCTTGTTACAATTTATTACTTATTCACCCCTCACTCAAGTATACATCATATATGTAAGACATGTCACTTAACCAAAATATTTTGATTAAGTTAAGTAGAATTTATCAACCTACAAGATTGCAGAATCTCTCAATAAATCACCTCACCAATGTATTAATCGCCAGGGTTCTGAGAGAATGAGTATGAAAAGTTTTTCTCCTTTTGAGAAACCTTTTTAATCATTAGAAGTCACCCGTGGTTAAACATCTAGATTTTTGGGCATTGGCTTCTTTATATTTCCCGTTACGTCACATTTGAATTTTCTAAACTATATTTATGGTACTAAGTTGTCAGTTTTATGGTTTGCTTGCAGATCTCTTGTACAAGGATTATAATTTTGACCACAAGTTTAGCCTGTCGATTCCAAGTTCCACTGGATTGGTAATTCTTACCCCACTTTTCAATTATTATCATTAATTATATTTTTTTCTTTGCAGTAGAGTGTTCAAATCCTTTTTGCTTGAATATGCCATAGTTCTAATCACACAGTCGCACATATCCGCGCTTGTGCGTCTCTCAGTGCGTGCGAATTAACTTGATTCTTTTTTTATATATAATGATAAAATTTATTTACGTCCATTTGTCTATTTTTCTCTCTTTAAACTATCAAATGAAATAAAAAAAGATGAGTATGAATTTATTTTATATAATAATACATCATTGATTGATACAGATAAGTTTGTAAAGTTTTACTCATTGAAATGTGAATATTTGACTTTGTTGTTATTGTTATAATCAAATATCATTGGTTGTGGCATCAAATAAACTTTTGAGATACTCTATAGAATTATCTTTATTCACAAAGAATCACCGTTTCTTCTATTTAGGGTAATATATCAATTATCATATATGTTAAAAATTGGAAGTCACCGTGTATTGTAATGTATGTCGACTATCCAAACCTACTCCCTTCTACCATATGGAATTGTACCGTCAAATATTGCACTAACTTGGAGAGAACGGATATTACTTTTTCCTTCCTTGATAAAGTTGATTTTATAAATTTTGCAACTTTTATATATTTATCTTTCAATTTGTTGGTGGTTTATATATATATATATATATATATATATATATATTCTCATGGGGATGGGTGCTAAAGAAGATGCATATTTGTGGCAATGGGCAACCTGTATTAATGTTATATTTTTCAAATGTATTGTAAAACAGGGAGCAGCTTTTAGTCTGTTCTTCTAACTGATGTAGTAATGTGCCTGATTTCAAATTCAATTTTCCATTTGGCAGGGCCTTACAGCTACAGGGTTGAAGAGGGATCAATTTTTTGTTGGTGACTTAAACACGCTTTACAAGAGTGGAAATGTTACAGTGGATGTGAAAGTCAATACAGACTCTAATGTAAGAAATAGAGATATTTTTTTACCATCAAATATTATTCCTTTTATATATGATAATATAGGTGTACCCGTAGTGCTGCTTCTCTTAATCTTTTGATCAGTGATTTTTGCAACTTCATAAAAATTAAAACTGCTTCAGTTATGTATGGTGATTTGAACTGAAACCAGTAGTTAATAACTTAGTAAGAGTGTAAGATGCTTCATTTTAGTTTTTACTTTTACCATCTCGTAATTATAATAATGTTTATGTGATTCACTTCCTCAGGTATCTACAAAAGTGACTTTGAATGATGTTTCCCTTTCCCATAGTAAAAAAGTAGCGTTGAGCTTCAATATACCCGATCACAAGTCAGGAAAGGTGAGTAAAATCTAGCTTTTCAATGTGTGATAATGTTAATGCATGTTTCTTGAGACTGAATTTAAGGATGCAGTGTTTGTATTTGCTCTGGAAAATATTTAAAGTGTTACCTTATATTTAATTATTTATCTTTGTGGATTTCATGAATGCGCAGCTATCCTGGAATTTAATCCATAATATCAATGATGATAAAGCTTTTCAAATAAGCTCTTTAGTCAATAAGAGGGACTGTGTTCCTTAAGTTATGCTGAAAATTGTTGTTTGCATATTTTGTTGGTGATAGTTGATTCACTTGCAAGTTGATAAGCTAAATATATGATATCATTAAGTTAAACTTAAAAGATATGAATTTTGTGTGTGTAAGATGTGGTAGACAGATTGTCTCTTTGTGGTTAAAGTTACCAGCAATCATTAATAACTGTAACACCGATGAAATGTTTTTACTTGAGCAGTAACTACGTGAAACAGCCATTCCAGTCATGGAGTGTGGCTTCCTATATTTGACAATTTTTTACCCTTCCAAAACCCATAATGTTGGTGAGGTTCAGCTTCATGCGTAGGATCCTTTTCATATGGTTAGCAAGATATATGCACTGTATTAACTTTGGCATTCTTACGACGCATCTGACTGTGGAATGTTATGTCAGTTGGATGTGCAGTATCTTCATCCTCATGCAGCTATTGATTCCAGTATTGGCCTGAACCCAGCCCCTCTATTGGAGCTTTCTGCTGCAATTGGAAGCAAAGATATATCTATGGGTGCTGAAGTTGGATTCGATACAACCTCTGCTTCATTCTCAAAATATAATGCCGGGATTGCCTTCAATAAACCAGATTTCTCTGCAACACTTATGCTGTAAGTGTTGTCAGTACTACTTTCCTGGTTCAGTTTCATAAATCCATTTCATAATATCCTGTTAAATTTCTTAAACCAAAGAAACCATATCATTGCCTTCAATAAACCATATGACGGTTCAGTATCATAATTCATATCATAATTTGTTATTTGGAACTTTTTAACCAAAAAAAGTAAAGGGCTTCTTTGGTTTAAGAAACATGATATGGTTTCACTAATCATTATGTGGGTGTTACCCTGTTTTCACTTTTATTTAAAGATTTTTATACAGAAAATGGTCGATATCTATTCTTGTCATATTCTAGACAAATATTTAAAAGGGTAAATTACACTAATAATGGTTTTAGGATTGTAGAAAATATAAGGAATTTCCAGTTACCTATTTTGCCTTATTTAAATCTTTGCCCAGAATAATTATTGAATCTATTATTGTCCCACTGTTGATAGTAGTGAACAGAAAATGTTTTCTTATATTAAAAATACTCTAGGTTATCATTGAATTCTGGAACCCAAAAGTTATGAACAATTGCTAAGTAAGATTTGAGCTGAACTAATTGCATCGCACTGGACTTAAGGTTATTTATAGGTTTTATTTCTGAACTTTTAAATCTAAATTGATTAAAACCACAGTTCATCAAAGAAAACGAAACACGGGCATGGTTTTTGCGATTAGACCCACACATATATCTTCTGTCTTTTAAGTTTTGCAGATAAGCAATCTTATAACAGTGTAGAGAATTGTATGGTTTGCGTGAAGTTTTCTACAAACCTTGGGTTATTTCAATTCTTTTATTCGATTATTATTTTGGAGAGAGGATATCACACGACGAACGCCTCTGAATGGCAGCATCTACGTCCGATTAAAAAAGGGTTCATCAATATTTACCTCATTTATAACCGTTTGATTATAATAAAAAGTCACAAACTGTTGTGAAAACTTGATACAGACTAATCTCCATCATTCCTTTTTTTTAAACAAATAAATCAACGGTTAGTGAAAAGGAATAATTGATGTACCATTTTCAAATCAACGGTTAGTGAAAAGGAATAATTGATGTACCATTTTCAACGCAATATGCCTTAGACCAGACCTCTTTGATATATGGAGATAGTTTTTATTGTTTCCCACATATCTTCATCAGTCGTAAATTATTTGTACAAGTGCGCCAAAACAATTGTTTGTACAAGTCTTATTTATTTTTAAACGACACTAGTATAGAAGCCACACATTTTACAGAAAATAATACAACGGAGATTAAGAGGGATATCCATGTGCGTATATATGGATGGACCATATATTCCTTACTTTTCCCTTTTTTTAGTGTCTTACTTTTACCAACAGTATGTGGAAGTTTTCTTTTCTTTCGGAAGTTGTAGGATTCAGCAAATGTGTTTACTTACTTTGGTAGGGTAACAAAACATGGACTCACTGTTTATGCAGGGCTGATAAAGGACAGTCTCTGAAGGCATCTTACATTCATTATGTGGACCGCCCAGATGGATTAACAGTTGCTGCTGAACTCGCTCACAGGTTGTCCTCTTCTGAGAACAGATTTACCTTTGGGACCTCACAGTCAATAGATCCAAAAACAGTTTTGAAGACTCGATTCAGCGATGATGGCAAAGCTGCCTTCCAATGCCAACGAGCGTGGAGGCCAAATTCACTCATAACCCTATCTGCCGAGTACGACTCCAAAAAAATCATTGGTTCACCTGCCAAATTTGGTCTTGCTCTTTCTCTTAAGCCTTAAACTGGTTTGCCAATCAAATCTTATTCAACGACTTCTTAACTTTACCGTTCTATCATTTTACATTGTTGCCATTACCCCTGGTGGGATGTTTTAAGCCCTCTCATATCATAAGGTAAACCAAAGGAATCAGTATAATTTGTGAAATCTTCTAAAGCGGCACAGGGGAAGAGACCCAGTTTTGAAAACTTACATAATGATTAGAATTTTTGTTGCCGATTTATTGTACTGCCATTCTATATCTGGCATGTGAGTTGTGGGATAAACGTTTTATTTATGGTCAGGTGAATAGTGGATGTCTGAGGTCTAATCTCATTATTTTACACAACATCTTCTCATATGAACCAATTGTGGTTTATCATTCTATTCCTTCAACACTTCATCTACAGAATAATACGCATCTCGAGCAGTTGAATGATACAATTTAGATGTTTTACACCAAGGATGTAGTATGAATAAGCGTAGATGAGGTGCTGGAGATGGATTCATATGGTGTATGTGAATAAATTCAATTATATGTATTATCTTTTTGACGTGGTTACATATTGGATATTGATGTCCAGACTTGTATCAGATTCTTTGCAATTCCACACTACTAGCATATTTCTTGGACACCGGGTAAATAAAACTGGATCGAATTGGTTGATTCAGTCTAATAAATTGGAAACCATACATATCTTTGGTCTAATGAGTCGTTCGTAGGACTGCTCAAAAAGTTGCTAAATCGGTTAAAAACTTACTTAAACCAGCAAAAATCAGCTTTTCTACTGTCAAGAAAGGCATGGCTTTCTTCTATTTTTAAGAAAAAGCACAATCACGTTTTTTAGCTTTGTTTTCAACAAAATTGATATATATATATATATCAAAACTATCGTAAATCACAATCTATTTTGATAAAACGTGCGAAAAGGAAATGCTACAAATTGAAGTTTTTGGATTTTGTGTTGCATTTTGTACCAGGAAGCTTGCTCAAACGTGGGTTTGTGATCAAAGACGATGAACCAAATAGATATTAATTAAAGATTAAATTGTTTAATTAAGTTAAACGTTATTTTAATGTTACTATAAATAAAAATTATGTAACACTTGCCACATAGATTTCCTTTAGATATGTGTTAATATAGTGACAAACTATAAAAAGTAGTAATAAGGTGGCGAGGAGTGTAATTTCATTTCGTAGTGAAAGAAAGAAAGAAAGAAAGGGATTCTGGGTGGTTTGTTGCGTGAGAGAGAGTTTGAATCAAAAATGTCACACAGCGACACCATACCCCTTCACGCATCATCCCAATCTGACATCGACGAGATCGAAAATCTGATTTACGCTTCTCCGGCCACCGTTCTTCCTGCTCGTCCACCATCTCCTCCACGCGCTTCAATCCCCGTCACTTCTTCCACTTCTTCTCCTTTCATCAATTCCAATCTTCCTAATCCTGCACCTCCCAAATCCTCTTCTCACCCCCCTCTCCCAAAACCCCCTTCTTCTTCTCTCCCTCCTCTTCCTCCTCCTCCTTCTTCTACCCGACCTGATATCTCCACCTCCGGATTCGGACCTGCTCCCAATACCTTGACTGAACCTGTTTGGGATACTGTCAAAAGAGATCTCTCCAGGATTGTTAGTAATTTGAAACTTGTTGTTTTTCCTAACCCTAATCGTGAAGATCCTGGTAAGGCTTTGCGTGATTGGGATCTTTGGGGACCTTTCTTCTTCATTGTTTTCTTAGGTCTCACTCTTTCTTGGTCTGCTTCTGTCAAAAAGGTATCATCCTATTCAGATCATCAATTACATTATGATTTTGTTCTTATTATTTTTCTATATTATGTTGATGTGGAAGGTTGTTATAGTAATTTGTCTAGATCTTGAAGATTAATGATTGTTCATATTCAATTCAGATTAGAATGATTTTCTTTATTTCTATATACATTTGTTTCTTTCTTTAATGTTAAGGAGCATGATATTAGTAGGTGAGATGAGTTAATTGCTAACCTGTTAGGATTATACTTGAATCTAGATACATTTATATATGGACATAGTGGATCAATTCAGTGTTGAATTAAGTCAATGATCTTGTGCATTTCGAGTACATTGATTTTTTGTTACCCAGCCAAACGCAGCTCTGATATGTAGAACTGTGTCTGTTCAAGAGATTTCTCTAATAATAAATGTTAATAGTCTTTATGTTGTTAATTATGCTCATTTTTATCCGGACTCATAATAAATTGAATTTCTTGCTGGGATTCTCTTCAATTTGTGGTTTGGTATGTAGTTCTTCACACATTGTCGACACTGATTATATTCTCGCCACTCTCTTTCTCTGCGTGAATTTATACCAAAGGGATTGGAACATATAAATTCTGAAAATAGAGAAGTAAAATCTTTATTAGCCTTGTTTTTTTTAATTGTCTGTGTATATGTTTATAAGGATGGCTCGGTGGTTGGTATATGTTTATAAGGATGGCTTGGTGGTTTAGAGTCATAGGGTGCAAGGTTCAAATCCCACTCTCCGCTAACATCTAACAAATTTAACAATTTATTAACATTTTCCTTTCCAAAAAACATTTAGATTGCATTTTGATAGAAATATAATATTGGCCGTATTCTTTCTCTGACTTCCCACAAAACTGTTTTTTGAACTTGTATTTGCAATTTTCAAAGTAATGGTGTGCATTTGTAGAGTTTTGTCTCCCTATAGATTAGTAATGCTTGTGACTTGTCATCTCTTGCAAAGATGGTACTGTGATCTTACCCTCATTACCTAGAAGTGCATAATTTGTTTTCTGCATTTGCATAAACGATAAAGTTTTCTGCATTGGTATAAATGACCAACTGCAACTAATCAGGGAAGGGTTTCGAAAACAATAAAACCAATCAACACAATTCCTAATCCTAAATTGTAACACGGACATATAATGAGCCTAACTACAAATACGTTCAGAATTAACTGAACGTGCAGATTTCAATGAGTCCATGATCTGTTTGCAACCTTTTCTGTTGTGTGAGTGAAGGAAAAAAAAACTATTTGTATTCCACTAGTGATGAAATATGTGTTGCCCAAATGGGACAGCTACACCATATAATGGAAAGAAATTGGGGCTTCTCTTTGTTAGATGAGTGGACTCACTTATCCATCATAGCAAGTCCACCCACATAAGACCTTCCGCATTCACCCATTACTGAAAGTGCTTCACAATAATTATCTCAATTAAATCCAATAATATAAACTACATAATTGGGACTAACAATTACAATATACAACAACAACAACCAAGCCTTATCCCCACTAAGTGGAGCTGGAATACTAACAAGACAATATATTCCAATATTTTGACATCAAATAATTTGAGTATTAGGAACAATAAATCTGACTAGGCTAGTTCAAGTTTTAAAATAACCCAACAAGTTTTCCTTTGAAATTTTCCTTAGATAGCTGGAGTACTCAGTTTTGAAGTTTTCAATTGATGGGATTTTTAGTAAACAAGAACTGTGGTAGCCAACAGTTTTCAGAACTGCTGCCTGCTTCCCTCTCCCTCTAACATGTCATTCATTTCTATAAAGCATATAACGCATTGGCTGTGATAGATGCAAGTAAGAGCTGGTGATGGCTACAAAAGTTTAAAGTATCAATAGACTTACTATTTCCCAAGAGCATCCAACTATTAGGCCGATGGCTTCAGGCGTTCAGCACAGGGGAGCACCAAAATAAGCTGATGTCATAGTATAAATTAAACAGTCGTATCTATCAATAGAATCCTTTTCTTCTCCATGAGTTGGATTGCTTATTGTCTTGTTTTACCTTTATCCTTTCTGCTAGGACCATGCAAAGTTAGCTTTCAGTTTGGAATCTGTAAGGTTGTTGAGGGGGATGATATAGTGATTGGTTTATGAGGGCCAGCAGTGTGTATAATTTTACCAAGTTTCACTCCTGTATTGCTCTTGTATTAACCATTTATAGAAAATGGACTGTGAATTTTCATTTTTGTTGGGGGGTTCAAATTCTAAGTTGGCTCCTTTGTCTTTGATACTATATATTCTGCTCATTATTTGCAGCTCTTTACTCTTGTTTTCTACATTATTTGCACGACCTGTCAAATGAATTTGGTCAGTTTTAGTCATATTCCTTCTAACATTTTCTTTTTATTGTCTCAGTCTGAGGTTTTTGCGGTTGCATTTGCCTTACTTGCTGCTGGTGCTGTGATTTTGACATTGAATGTCCTGCTTCTGGTAATAGCCTCTTTCTCTCTTTCATCTCACCATTTTATGAGCTTTTAACTTTTTTTTCATTGTCATTTACTTGTCGAGGTGTTGTAAAATATCTGTTTTGATGTATAAAAAGGAAGTTTTAATTGTAGCATAAGGTAGCCTAATTGAGAGGCAAAAGGGGCAGGGGCATATATTTGACTTTGTCTTCGTCTCTTCAACTTTTCAGGGTGGACACATTATTTTCTTCCAGAGTCTGAGTCTGCTAGGTTATTGCTTATTCCCTCTTGATGTTGGGGCATTGATTTGTATGTTGAAGAACAATGTCATAGTGAAAGTGGTAGTGGTATGTGTGACATTGGCGTGGAGCTCTTGGGCTGCATATCCTTTCATGAGTTCTGCAGTCAACCCCAGAAGAAAAGCTCTTGCTCTCTACCCTGTTTTTCTCATGTATGTATCTGTTGGTTTTCTCATCATTGCCATTGACTAAATGCATCAATGTTTCTGATTACTTTATTCAGATAACTACTTGGAATTCCCTTCTAAATAGGAATTTTTGTTTAATGATCAACCTATCTTATTCTTTGTTACCCTTCTTTTGTACTCGCGCCCCCTTTTCTTTTTCTGTTTGATATTTTTGTTAGATATATTTGAAGACAAATGATTGTATAATATTACATGGAATATATGATGAGACCAAACTTGCTGCAAGTGTCTTATTGAAATATGATACTAGGATATGCAAGATTGATTTATTTGTAATTCTTCCGCTAAAATACTGCGAGAGGTATGAAGCCTAAAATACTGCGTACCGTCTTTTAGAGTATGTGTAATTGTACTCTTGTTTTCTAAATCTATAACTTAATTATATCACTTTTTCTGAAATAAAGAGCTATTTGTCGATATTTATATTTTAAAATATATCATTTCATAAGAAAAAATATTGTTTTATTGTTTATAAGAATCGTACTAAATTTTTTATATTTAATTGTAAAAAATAATCAAAATTCTCTGTCACGAGTAATAAAAATTCAGAAAAAATAAATTTTATTTCATCAACATTTTTGGAAAATAAGATTTAGTTATTATAATTATAAGTGATAGAAAATCATTTTTCTTTAAAAATAACTCATTTAACTATTAATTTAAAGTTTTGGTGACCTTTACACTCAAATTTAATTTTTATGTTTACCATAGAATTTGTCGTTTAATTTATCGGTTGCATCGCATTACAACAAATCTATTAGGAGGTGATGAAACAATATTGTTTAATTGTTATTCCTAACTTGTTTCTCATGGATTCTTCACATTCTTTTAGTTTTTAGCATTTATTTGACGGTATTAAGGATCAAATTGATAGATAAAATTAATAATCCATTGATCATCAATCTTTATGACATAATTCATGGACCAATTTGATTTTTGCTGAATAATTCATGGATCGATTTGAGAGTGCAACAATTTGTATTGACTTTCATTTATAAAAAGAAATCAAATTTTTTACAATCAAATTTGTCCATGTACACGTGGAAGCTGACTTGGAACTCCACGTCAATGTTTAACAAGACACGTCAGCGCTGTTAACGACGAGATTTGACGGAGGGACGAAATTGACCGGTGCATGCAAATTTGAGGACCAAAATGCCTATGCGTCCAACTTGTAAGTTGTTCAAAAATTGAATTCATCACTTTTCACCGTTTACCAACATAATATTTTCAATTTTTGTTTCTTTAATTCTTTAGTATTTTGCTTTCTTTTTTATATTTCCATACAAAATATCATATAAATCGCGCAATCTTCATTTCACTGCCAAAATCTTTGATGTGTGTGTTAGTGTGCTTCTCTTGAGTGTGAGCAACAACTTGATACATGGCTCGTGTTGCTTCTTTTTTGACCATGCAATAGTTGAATTGAAATGAAATTCCATTTACTATACAATTCCTAAGTCACATCCAATCCGACAATAATCATATACATGTTGGAATCTCGTAACCGAAAAAGCTAAGAAAGGTTTCAATAATTAGGATTAGTAGGATAGGATGGAGACATTAGAGCGTTCGTTGTTTCCCTATATATAGATTGCTGGCTGCGTTTGTATAGACTAGTTGCCCCATCCTCAACAATTACTACTAGTAAGTACTCATTTCACTTTTGATTTAACTTAGATAAGAGCAAATCTTTGTCCTATATGATTATGATTTAGAATAGAGATGATGGGTTAATGCTTTGAAACTTAAATTTTTAGTGGACGTAAATGAGCTACTGACCCCCCGTGAGTTCTTTCACCAACTAGCTAATTGGAGGCTATAAACGGTCCTGCATAGTGCCATAATATACTTCCTCCGAAACATTATTATAAATAAAATAATGCTTTTTATATTTACCGAATGGTTGATTTATGTGACCATTAATATAGATCATATATATCACTTATTCAATGAACCTAAAAATAGAGTTTTACTTATAATAGTGACTTAAGAGAGTAACTATATGAATTTTAGACTGTGTATTGCGACAATATCCAATCAATTGTATTTAAATGTAGAGTATGACCTCAAAATTTTTATGAGCTTAACTTAATTGGTAAGTATATTGTATAATATATGTAAAGGTCGGAGTTTGAACCTCAAATACCTCATTTATTCATTTTAAAAAGATGAATTTATAATTTTTAGCCACTTCGTTGCTTGATAAAAAAAATGTATGACCTCAAATATTCAGATTTTAGCTTATTTTTTTAATCAAATAACTCATTTTTTTGAAAAATATATATTAAAATAACTTATTTTTTTGGACCTGTCAGGGCAGGTTGTCTTAATACTAGAATATAATTGTCACGACTGTGCTTCTTTTTGGGCTCATCGCTCGTGTGTTGGAGAACTAACAAGCAGAGTATTGTGTCCAAGTCATCAATTGAAGTTAAATATCGAGCACTTCATGTTGCAACATGTGAAATCTAATAAGCAAAATGTTGTGCCCAAGTTATCAAGTGAAGTTAAGTACCGAGCTCTTTAGATTTTCATGTCACAAGTTCACGACGACTTTTATTCTATTGAGGTAGTCAAAGCGTGTTACATATTGCATTCAACCCAATATTTCACGAGCACACTCAACATTTAGAGATAGAATGTCACATTGTACGGGACAAAATTCAAGATGGCATTATGTGGTTACTTCATGTCACTTCTCAAGATCAATTGGTTGACTTCTTCACAAACTCACTTCTTCTGAAGCCCTTTTCAAGTTTGGTTTCCAAGATGAATATTGTAGACATTTACTAATCTTAATCTTACGATGGGATATTAGATGATATTAGTACATTGCAATCTCCACCGGCTAGAAAAGTCACTTAGCAAGGTCAACAACCTAATCAAGTGTTATTAGAACTCGTTTTAGTTGGTGAAGAGTTAGTTACAACTGATAGCCTGCTACTCAAGTTACCTAGTCACACTCACATATATATAGCAATGTTGCAGTTACTTCACATTTTAGATCATTGAATCAATAAACGAGGTTTTAATTCTAAATTCTCTTTGATTTTGATCTCATAATAAATGTAACATTAACTACTTCTTTTCTTTTCTGCATCGTTCTAATTTTATCGGATATCCTAAAAGGGATATATTAACTACTTCTTTTCAATTGTACTCTCTATGTATACTACATCAAAAACATTAGTTATAGTTTGCATTCATTAATTGAATTTCTTTATATATAATAATACACGTTGTAAAATTGCGACATATATTTAAGAACAATGGAAATATTTATTTATAGGATTTTGCTAACAAGTGTCTTAAGATCATCTCCAATGAGAAGGTCTTAGAGAATTGCTTTTTTGACACTCAGAAGTTCCTAATAACACAAGTAAATTACTAAAATACCTCCAATGGTAGTTAACTACTATTGAGTTATAACTACAAAACCAGCGGCAGTTTCCAGCGGCAGTTAACTGCCGCTGGGTTTTTTGGTCTTTTACTTGTGTTGCTAAGACATATCTAATGTCAGAAAAGCAATCCTCAAGGTCTTAACCATTTGAGACCAGTACCTATTAGGTATCCCCATTGGAAAGAATCTTTTTTAGGGTCTTATAAGACTCGGGGTCTTACTTAAGAACTCCACTTTTATGCAAGACCCTCACTTTTTTAATATTAAAAAATTAAAATGTAATGATATAAAGTTATTGATAGTTGACTAGTGGGTCTCATTTAAAAGATTTTTGTGAGATGCTGGGTTGGAGGGATTAAGTTTTTATTATGTACTACTGTTAAAAAATTATAAATGAAAGATGTGTACACGTAAGATCCATTTAAGTACCCAAAAATAGATGTCACCATTGTGCATGATATTTAAGAAAACTATAAATAGAAAAATATTATCTTAAAAACATAAATCAAATATATGAAAAAGTAACAATTACATGTATTTTTATGCAAAAAAATAGTAATATTGATTGTTAAACAATATTCCAAAGACACTTCTTTAAATCCAAGGAAGTACTAAACATGGGAATGTCCTTGTATCGAACTATAGGCGATAAGTCCAATTTTTGCCGTAACCTGGCCTTTCATGCTAGTTCATATGTAGGGTCAAACAATGAGTACCAGTATTGAATATAGTGATGTTGTAGTTGGCATGTTGTATATATTTTTCTTACGGTATAATCATTCTTTTGCTCAACCTACCTATAAGTAGCCATACCCATTTTGATAAGACCGAATTTCAACGGATAGTAGAGTAAAAAAACCTAGAGTGGTTGCTTTGAAATTTTAGATGGTCTAACTTAAGGTTGAAAATGAGTCGAATCGAATATAATAGAATTGGGCTCGACTTGATAGGAATTAATTGAACTCGAAACTTGATTCAAGTTTTTTCGAATCTTCTTTTTGACTCAAACTCGACTCGAGTGTAGTTCATGAACAACTTGGCTTGATAGCTCAAAAAAATAATTTAAAACTCAATTAAATTTTGACCCATAATCAAGTAATTGAAACTTAAGTTAGCGATAACGAGAAAATTTGTTGAGAACACATTACATTAAATTATTAATAACGTTGTGTAACCTGAACTCCAAATTTGCGAGGCTTCGTCGCACATTGTTGTTTATATAGCTAGCTTCTTCTCTACTTTCCATTAATGTATCCGAGATAGGACTATGAAAGCTAACCATAAACTCTCATGACACATGTTAACATTTTCCTTTAACTATAGTAATATGCTATTAGAAAATCCATTTACCAAAAACATAAAAAATTGCATATGCTTAAATGTTTTTTCAAATATTCAATTTAAGAAACATGAGAAGTTTTAAAACAAGTTCAACATAAATTATTTGAATATATAAAATCAATTATATAAACTTAAACATTAATTTTTGAACTAGCTTATGAACCAAACGAGTCGAACTATATAAAACTTAAATTTAACTCATTTAATTAACGAACTCAAGTGTACATCAAATAGAGAGGATCTCAACCTCCAACTATTATATGTAAGAACGTCTACAATAGAGTTCTCCAATTTGAATTTTTAAATAAATTTCACATGTATGTTATTTAATTTATATTTTATAATTTTTAATAATATTTAATAAACACTCAAGTTTTTCAATTCAACACCTAAAAAAAGTTCTAAATAGAGTACATAAACAAGACTGTATCATTGCATTTTAACAATATTCATTTATTTTTTTAAGAAAAAAACAATACTCATTTATTTTAATACTAAAATCGTGTGACTCCACATAAACGCGAGTGCTTATTAAAGGTACTCAATTCAACAACAACCTTTCACTTTTACTCCCCCATACGTGAAGTAGAGATAATCTTCATGATTCTGATCCTCATTTTTTCTTCATTATCTCTTAGTCTCCATGTTCTTCCTTCATCAAATTGTGTCTATCTTTCTCTAGATTTTAGAGAGAATATCAAGCGAGAGAGAGATTAAAAATAAGATCAAGATAGGGAATATCAAAAGAGAGATAGACACAAATTGAAGGAGAGAATAAGGAAATGAGAGGATTTAACTTGTCAACTACATTCTTTTTAACAAACTGAGGACTTTATTTAGGAGAGAGATTGATAGATATAAATAAATATTCAAAGGAACCCAATAATAAAACAAATTTATTAACCTGAGTTTTACTTATATTTCATTTGTGTATCTTTCGTACAAATAAAACTTTATAAAAATGAAGATTATCTCAACTCCATCCATCTATCGAGGAGAAAAGATGGAAGATATTTGCTGAGTTAAGAAAAAGACCATTTGTCGTGTAAATTTTTCTGCAATGGAATTTCAGCTACTGATTCATTGTTGTCGTAACGGATCTACATGATTGAAAGGCCAATATCACCATTGGACACTCTCCTGTGAAAAAATACCACTTAAGATGATTTTGTTAGTTTTTAAGATTTAAATCCTTAACCTTAATTTTAAAACTCATTGTACCATAAAGGAAACTCATTTCCTTAACCAAAGCCTTAAACTTATATTGACTATTTTTTTTTAAAGAAACATTATATTGACTATTAATTCCAAAGGTTTTGGTAAATAGTGTCTCAAGGATACTTCCTCCGGTCTCAAATGTAAGCAACTTTTCACTTTTTAAATTCACTCAATAAATGATGTATGTGGTATATGATGTAGACTACATACATTATTTATTGAGTGAACCAAAAAAGTGAAAAATTGCTTACATTTGAGACTAGAGGGAGTACATGTTAACAACAAAACAAAAAATATAGGAATTTTGTTTAAAAAATAATAATAATTTATTGAAATTTATCAAGAAATATTAAATAGAAATGAATGGTATACAGATTGTACGGTATACAGAACCAATGAAAGACGCTTGCAGGCACTCATGACTGCGTCACTGTGCTCTCTATTCTGCTGCAGACCATCATTTCTAGTTAACGTGAGTGATGATGGTGAATTGGTATGTACGGAAATGCAGAAGGAAATACATAAAAGTGATAAAACGTTTGCCCTACGTAATAGATGGGATTGGTGCTCAACTTTTAACCTTAGAGCATGAATATCGGTAGATTTTCTACCACTCCTTCACCAAAACCAAGGACACATGTCAGAGTGTCTTTGATATTTTGCTTTGAAACCAGTTTCAAATCTTACCATCGTTCCTTGCATTGCTACCGTTCCTTTTGCTTTTTGTGCATTAAAAAAAAATAAAAAATAGTATTTACAAAGTAAAAAAAAGACTCTTTTGATATATCGTGGAGTTTAGTGGGATCCATTTTAGAGTTTTTGATGGGTAATATGAATATTCAAAAAATGTGGTTGAGCGGTTTAAATAATTGAAAAAGTGTGAAATAATATAATATAATATGTAAGACCTATTTATACCATCCATATGGGTGGTATGGATGTGGATGCTCTTACTTGCAAAGATATCACGAATAGGATGCAATAGGTGTTGTCCTGCGGTAGAGCATCCGGGGGTTGAAACTGGGTGACATTAAAACATCTCTAACGGGATGTCCTTGCTTAACAAGGACCACTTCCTCTTAAATACTTTTATTGGACCATTTGAGTACGGTGACTTTTTTTTTTTTTGGTCAAGTGATGACTTTGCCTTTATCTCCTTATTAACTAATAATTCTCTTTCGTCAAAATAATTTATTTTAATCACTCATATATCATTTTCTCTCATCTAAAACACATTAAAATCACGAGAGCCATCGAAACTCAAAGTCGAGTGCTACACATAATCTCTCATCCCAACAATCATTTTTCTTATATCTTTTTCTCACCTTAAATACTTTAAAATACTATAATTTTATCGTAACTTTTCTTCCACAAAGTCGCTCAATTCCAATCATTATAAACATATTTTACATTTTCCGATTATTTAAACAAGGTTTTTGTTAAACAGTGCCTTGAGTCACTTTTTAAAGATTTTAAATTAAGAAATTATTCTTTAAAAAATTAAATAATCCAATTTTTATTTTATTGAATACATACAGAGTCGTTCCAATAAAATTGGAGGCTCGACTCTAATATCAAAAATGGCCTCTAATAAAAATAATTAATGATAATTTGAACAAATGCAAATTAACAATAAACGTTATTTTGATTTTAACTTGTTTTGTTGAAATTTTTGTTGTTGATAGATGTATGGGTTTGGTCTAACTTGTCAATTTACTCTTTATTTTTGTCAAATAATAAGTGTTTGATTTAAACCTACATTAACAAAAGAAGATATTATCCTACATCCCATCAATTATACTCATACCCCTATAAATAATTGAGGCCCCCATAAATTGGAGGCTCGGCTCCGTAGAACTCCTTGTGCATGACAAAGAATGGCTCTGAATACATACATTTTCATTGCTAAAAACATACGCTAATTTTCATATAAACTTATCATTTTGGATCCTTAAAGAATCCTCCATAAAACTCATTAGCATTTTCTTTTGAGAAGTTTATTAACATTAGTTGGTTTGGGTCACTGGAGCTAACCTAATTGAGATGGATTTCTCTTGGTGCGATACCTAATTTTTTTTCTTACCAAAAAGTATGGTGTATGAGATAAAAAAAATTAGAGCTGAGAATAGAGAGATATGAAGCATTATTTTATGGTGTCATACGATTAAATAAAAAGTGTTTGGTCACACACAAAGACATTGTTCTCAAAATATTCAATTATTTTTTATCAGTTTTTCTTTTAATATTAAAAAAATATTTATTTATATGTGTGTGTCCAAACATTATTTATTTAGTTTTGTGACCATGTTAGAATTCTTCGAAATATGATATTTCAAAATCTTGTGTTTAAACAACACAACCCTTGCTTTAACATCTATTAGTATGTTGTCCAAATACACACAAGTTAAAAATAAAAATAAACTAAACCAAACTATACAATTTAACTGTTTTTCTTTATCTTCTTTAAAATCCACACTTTGTAGCACACTTGAAAATTATATATTATATACTATTCATGTTTGGTTATGGAATATGCTTTGTTAACACCCAGGCAAGTTACAATAGTGTTGCATTTTATTCTTTAGTTGTGTTATTTAATTAAAACATAAAAATATGGATACAGTAAGTGACATTGTATATACTTGTTTATATCTCTTTTAATTTTTTTTATCTTTTTCAACTCACGTGCATTTTAAAAATATGAGAAGTGCTATACAACACGACTCTTTACCCCCACGACAATGCACGAAACACAAATCATGCGGCAGGCAAAACAAAGTGGCAGAAAATAAATAATTAATAAAATGAAAAACAATTCATCAAACGGCTTAAGAATGTCGTGTGCCTTCGTGCTTGTCAATATGTCGTGCTATCAAGCATTTTTCTGAAAATATATATAAAAGGATATCGTTTTAAAATCAAAATTTTGATGTCAAAAGTATCATTTATCGTTATTAATGGATTTTATTTTTGTGGCATCAAGTTCAATGTAAAGTAAAAGGAATTATATGCTTCAATAATAATCATTCAAATCCCATAAAAAATATTATTCCCTCCGGTTCTATTTACAAGAAACATTTGACTTTTTTGATTCATTGAATAATTGATGTATTTGGTCCATATTTTAGACCAGATACATCAATTACTAAATGAATCTAAAAAATCAATTGTTTATTGTAAATAGGACCAGAGAGGGTACTAATCATTCAAAGTTTCGGTTGTTGAAAATCAATCCCCTTTTTCGCATCTTTGAGACCCTTTGTTGAAATTAAGGAACCTTTGGATCAAGATGGACATATAACAGAATTTTTTTGTTAATAGGATTTTTTTTTAGCATAATAGACTAATCATTTGAGTTTAGGTATAATTATAATTGGTGCTAAAATTCTCCCTCAATAGAGTTAACAATAATAATATTATTTTATCATGAGTTAACACCTAGTATTTATTAACTATGGTTAATGAAATAGTTAAGTGAAATTCAATAAATAAGTTACTCACAATAACAACTAGTATCACATAAAGATAATTTAACATCACATCGACTCTGATATCATTATTGGATCATGAAAGAAGTTTGAAGATCATCACATTGAGCTTGTAATAAACACATAAAGAGAATTTAATATCATATCTTTATTCAAAACATTAAATACATGAATCATTTCTTTTTTTGGTTACAATATACATGAACCATTTCGAGTTGAGATCCTCTCAATTTACGACTTTCTCCATTTTCTCCATTTAGAAAGATATATACTCAAAAAATATTGAAAAGAGTATACAATAATTAATAATGACGGGACTCATTTATTGAAAACATTTACTTTTTTTTTGTGTATCTATTTCTCTCCAAATAGTGAAGGTTGAAAATATATAAGTGAAATGATTTTTCATTTACATGTTTTTAACCTTCACTATTTTTTTTTTTATCAAATATGAGAATTCTAAATCACATTCGACACACCAACACAAATCTCAAGCTAAGTAAAATACGAACAAAAATGATTCAAATTAGATATTAAAAATCTACAAATTCCAATTGATTTAATCTTAAACATATTTTCATTCATATATGCTAAAGAATCCTTTGTTTGACAGCTTGTCTTGACTTGTAAATGCCATCCATCGTTCATTTACACTATATATTTTTCAATGTAATTTTTTTTTAAAAAAGTTCCATTCAAAATTTCTTTTATTTATGCCTTCTATAATTTAATAAAAGGTTCACCATTCAATTTATGCATGGTTCCCATCAACATAGCGCAGGTATCTGATATTTCTTTGTACCAACGGTTGCAATGATAAACAAAAGCCACCCTTTTAGGTTGAGTAAAATGACACTCACTTGTTCTATTTCTATGGTTCTTATCACTTGATTGGTACTATCATTATTTTTTTTTTGTTGCAGAGAGTTGGTTGCTAGGAGGGGTATCATTTTTTGGTGAATTTGCCCGACGTGAAAAAAAAATAATGCACGTTTCATTTATGAATTTTAGTGGTGAACTAATTTTTTGGTTGGTGATTCATCCAGTTAATTAGTCATGTGTATAAATTTTTCTCCAAAAAATTTATAAAGTAAAGAATTGCACACCACTTTTATTAGTTTTTTCCCTCATCGCATGAAATGTTCAAATTAAACTACATGCGTTGAAAGTAACGTCGTTGTAAACAAGCCGACTCCGTTGAAATTATTCGTACTTTTATTTTTTGTCTTGAGGATAAAAATGTACGGCAAATTAACCAAATTTTCTAACAAAAGAAGCCAAAAATAGATCACATCCATTCTATTTGATTTTGGTGGGACAGTTAATTTGCCTTAACGGGGAACCATTAGAATAAAAATCTTTGCTTTGATCTCCTAGCAAGCAAAAGAGAAAGCTCAGTACATCGTCCTTGTTTGTAATGTAGTAGCTTCATGAATCAAGATCATGCTACTAAGTAAAAGGATTTTGCAGCTTTTTTTTTATGTGATTATTTGCATGAGTATGTATGTGGACGTGTTTTCTAATCTTCAAAGTGTTGTATTGCACGTGTTGCTACTGCTACATTTCATCCCAACAAAAAAAAAATACTTGTTCAGACTTTAGATGGGCTGAATATTTCCAACTAATCATACTTAATTCCGGTAAAACTAATACTAAGGCTGCAGAACAAGAATAAATTAAATGTCAACGATGCTTATCCTATAGTACTATTTAATTTATTCAATTCAATTGAGTGCAATTTTATGTTTTCAAGTGGAAAAAGTAAAAGCAATATTTGAAAATGAAGGGAAACAAGTTTACGGACATAAACAATTTGGCGTGTGAAAATGACAATGAATGAATATGAAAAATTGAGATTCTACGTCTGAGGCTTTTATGCTTTTTTTGAATTTAAAGGCGACAATTAATAGCCAGCAATTTTGAATTGTTCTTTTTTTTATTTTTATTTTAAATTCTTTGTTTTTGGGTACAATGTTCTTGTTTTTTTAAGGAGAGGTACAATGTTCTTGTTAATTTTATTAAGTGGTCAATCATCATAGTATTATATATATATATATATATATTTTTAGTGGTATTGGTCAATTAGTTTTTTGGTGAATATTAAGTGGTAAAGTTAAATAAAATTCGCCACACCACGCCACACACCGTAGACTTAATGCTAAGGCTTTTTGTTTTCTTATGCAGCAAGTGTTAAGAAGAAAGGGTCTCTCTCCTAATCCCCTTACAAAGTATTGACAAGGCTAATTTTCAAATTTATAGTGGATAAGTTCGAATGATGGTTCGTTTATAGTGTTCATTATCTCACGAAAAAAATTAAGTTGAATTATGGATTTATTCAAAAAAAATTAAGTTGAATTACAGATAAAAAATAAACATTTTAACCAAATTAAAACACGTTAGAAATTAAAGTTTATCGACGTTTCTTTTTAACTTATCATATATTCCGTCGAATGAAACTTATCCAATTTAAGAGACACATTAATATGATCATCTACTGACCGGTATTCAAAATATCCGTTTTTTATGTTGCAAGAGACTAGTCATTGCGACTAAATTCAATATCATATTCTCATATGATAGTTATGTCAATACCTTTGTTTTAATTAAAAATGTTGCTCACTGGCTTGGAAAATTTCAATTTTTGTGTCAAATGACATATGTAAAGTTTTTATTTGAATTTTAATTTAAAAGAAATCCTTCATTTCAGTATAATTTTCTTTCGGTCTAATGTTATATAGCACAATATCTTTTTTTTTTATTTAGGAAAGGTAGTACAATACTTATAGGACATTAAATGTAAACATTTTTTTTAGTGAAATTCAAATATCAGTTCACTTTTTTTTTTTAAGAAAAATATCAGTTCACTATGTTGCGAAAGTTTGACGTTTTCCTCTTTATCTTATAAAAAATGAAGAGGTAGTTGATTGTTTTTCTTAGGCAAGTCAAATAAGATCATTTTGGTAAGGATGATATCATGAATACAATTTAGAACAACATCAAATTTGAACCAAAAAAAACATCAAGAATGTTAGTCGTATATGCAGTCATCTGAGCCAAATTTGAACCATTACATTAGCTTGCTTTCTAATAAACTCCAGCATGAGCAAATTTGTCTGAGCCTAATACTATTGTTATTGTTAAATGTTAATTATGCACCCCAGCTCAAAAAGTAAGAGGAATAACTATGATAACCATCAACTAAGAGAAATACTATTGCTAATTTGTCTGAACCTAATACTATTATTAATTTGCTACATTCCCATTTTTCTTTGAACAAATTATATAGCAATACCACTACTCTTAGCTTGACAACCTAATAGCCTTTTACAACTCAATATCAAAATCAACAGTTCACCATCAAAATATTGTCAACTTTTTCTTAATGTATGAGAAGACTTTCTAGTTACTTTTGAGCCTCTTACCCTCCTTTTTCCTAACACAAAATCTGGGTTCTCTTTAGTTGTTTCCACCGGTTAATTCTGTTCATAGTACCCAAAACACCCTCTTATCCTATCCACTGGCACAGTATTTTTTTAAAGAATCAAATTATTAAAAAGGTTAACGGTATTGATCCAATCAGACACCGACACCTAAGGCAAGCTTAGATTAAGAAAAATAAATTAGTTGTAATAAATAATAAAATAAACGCATTACATCAATCACAGTACATGACGAACTCAAAATAATACTAGAAAAACCGTTTCCATCTACCTAACCAATGTAACTATTTATTTATTACTACTACGTAATCAACAATGCAGCAATGCACTGTACAGCAATTGCAAATCTGAGTCACTGCAATTTCAAATAGTATTAGAGCATCAGCATCCATAGACTAACTGTCCAGTTTTTTTGGATATACAAGTGAGTTCCACACACATTATACATCATTCATTATATTTTTTTTAATAAATAGTCATTTGCATCTCCAAATGTGTAACAGTAACTACAGTAATATCCTTCAATGTATCGAAGTTTCAAAATAATCACATAATCCTCGATATCACCCAAGTATTTTTGTGAGATTAAAATGTCGAAATATCAATGACATGTATTGCACCAACAGCTCTATATTTTAACACTACTTAATTCTTTCAAATAAAAATTTACTACTACAGTACACCAGCCAAGTTTTAGTTAGGCATGATAAGTTGGTTGATAACCAACTCCACCTCCACCTCCAGCCTAGTTTGAAGCCTCAAAATAGATTAGTATAATTAAAATTTGTTATTATTAGCTAACAGTGCTGCTACCCTACTCATTACTCATATTCCCTACAGGTCCTATCAACGCTAATAGCCTTTTCCATTCCATGTGCATGTGCACCCCAGGTGTTTACCAACCTCCCAGCTGGCTACCCAGGCTGTAAAGGCCTAACCATACTTACTTGGAACCAATCTTAAACTAGTTGCAATTAATAACGTAAAATTACCATAATCATTCAAAATATAAGACAGATTAATTCCATAGTTCAAAATTTAGAAGCTATAGCTTCTTCCCCCTGTATTTCATTTGTTGAATCAAATTCACATGATACACTGCATGCTGCATATTGTAGTTTCATCATTAGATAATCACTTGATTTTCTCTTCCTCCTCTGATCCTTCCTTGCAATCATCTTCAATCTCAGATTCTTGTTTAGGACTGTCACTATCAAGTGCCCTTTTCTCTTGCTCTTCCTCTTCAACATCATCTTCATCTCCAACCCCATTAATTTCCCTCCTCACAACACCACCATTTTTTGCATTCCTCTCTGCTCTCACCTTCAAAACCTCCAACAACTCATCCACAGCTTTCTCTTTCTTCCTCCTATTCTTAATCAAAACCTCACTTATATCTGCTGGAGTCATCCTCGCCATTTCAACAACTTCCTCCAATTCCTTCAAAACAGAGTCATCCAAATCAACACCCTCTTCACACCCCAAATAATTCTTCAACAAAATCTTCAAAGCTTGTATCGAACAATAACTCATGAAAATATGCATATCCATTCTCCCACTCCTCAACAAAGCAGGATCAAGCTTCTCAATATGATTCGTAGTAAACACAAAAATCCTTTCACTTCCACAACAAGACCATAACCCATCAGTGAAATTCAACAACCCAGAAAGCGTTATTGAATTCCCATTCTCTTCACCACTAACACCACCTCTCATTTCACCAACACCATTCTCATAGAAACTCCTAGAATTAACAGAAACAGAACCAACACTTTTCTTATTGTTTTTTCTGTTAGAGAGGTTGATAGAACAATCAATATCCTCAATAACAATAATAGACTTAGAACTTGTTTTCATAAGAAGTTTTCTAAGTTCAGAATTATTATGAACTTCGGTTAACTCCAAATCATAAATATCATAACCAAGAAAATTAGCCATAGCAGCAATCATGCTAGATTTTCCAGTTCCTGGAGGACCATAAAGAAGATAACCTCTTTTCCAAGCCCTACCAGTTTTATGATAAAAGCCTTGTCCATTTGCAAAATCTTGCAAATCTTCCATAATCTCTTTCTTCTTCACAGGATCCATAGCCAATGTATCAAAAGTACTTGGATGCTTAAACGGCACAGATTCCCATGGATGACCCCTTGAATCCAACGACCCACCTCTTGAATTTGTGTACAATAAACGATCTTGATTCTTTCTTCGAATATCACTAGCTTTTTCCATAATGTAATCCAAATAAGAGTTTAACAACAAGTGTTTATCTTTTTTCTTGATACGAAGAGTGAAACCTCGTTTTTCATCTGGTAATGGACGCCATGAAAATGTTTGAGAGTTTCTCTGTGTGACAACATGTTCCCAAACAACGTTAACGCCGTTAAATGTGTCGATGATGCTGTCATTGTTGGCGAGACTGAACGTGAAGGCGCTTGAGTTAACGGCGCGTGTTAAGCTTAAACGGTTTCCGGTGATGGAAACGGAGGAACTTAGGTAAAGCTGAACAGCGTTGTAGAGTTCGTTGGTGTTAACGCCGTCGATTTCGGTTATTTCGAAGTAACAGTAAGATGAGAAACAGTTGAAGAATTTGTTGAAAAGTTTAGCGGAAGCGAAACGGAGTTCAGGTGGGAAAACTGTTTGGAGGATTGTTTGGAAGAATGCAAATACACCAAGAATTGATGCAAGAGAAGTCCAATATTCTTTCATTCTAATGGTTTTGGCTTTAGATAGGATTGATGGGTTTTTTGAGAGAAGATATGAAATAAAATAATGTAATTTTTAATGGGAAGGTGATGATGTATTTATAGAGAGTGGGTGGGGGTATATGAGGGAAGGGAAGGGAAGTTTGTGGAGAATAGAGGAAAGGAAAAGGCAAAAAGGGGGTTTGATTTCGATTTGTTTTGTTTTGTTTTGTTTTGTATTGGTGTAATTGAATTCAAGTGAATGAGTGGGTGGGGCATGTAAGTACAAAGGAAAACAGCAGAGCAAAGAGGAGAAGGAAAAAAACAAAAAGGTTATTTGGAATTTTGTGTGTTTAGGTTGGGGAGATATCAGAGATGGGGCCTAAATCTAATTGGGTGTGTTTAGACTGCAACCAACGATTGATTCTTTTTTTACTTTTACATTGGTATGGAATTTTTTTTAACCTTTTTGTCACCGATGGCTGATGAGGAGGACTCTGAATTAACTTGTTTCAACTGGGTTTGAAAAATTGTAAGGATGGAGTACAACTGGTTGCAGGTCTGTAAATAAAACAGCATCTACTAGTACTACAACTAAAGGTTAAAAATAGTGTACCCATTTTCTTTTTGTTCCTGATGTGGTCGAAATTAAGGGTTAACAAGCGTTAAACCTAGATTGAAAAGAAACAAAGCTTTGAAAATAGGGTTTTAGAAACCATCAGGAATTGATAAAGCTCTCAGGAATATTATTGATTGAACAAGATATATGTCTCTTAGGCTACAACTGTTTAAGCTTAAATAGGAAAATAAAAAACTTTAATGGATCAAAAATAACAAATTGAAACAAAATAACAGAAAATTACTAAAATTAAGCTAAAATAAAATTACTAAGAAAACTCTCATATATCAAGTTGAATTAAATGATATTTAGTTTTTTTAATTCAATTTTTATCAGACATATTTTTATTTTTGTGCTGATAGGGTTGTACAATATGCATGTGAGTTTTGCAGGAATTATTCATATACCTGAGAAGATCATATGCTATTGGATTTTGGATATAATGACGTTCTTTAGAAAATGAGTGGAGGGTACTTAGCACTTTAATTATGTCATTCTCGGTGGAATTCATGCACTTTGTAAGTGTGGAGTTTTATTTTCAACTCCTTTAATTACTTAATTAGGTACTTAATCTATATATCTGTATTTGTGAATTGGCTTTGATGTTTTAGTACTTATCATTGCCACGTTAACAGAGGGCTAACAGAGGCATATAGATTTTGGGCCCCATGAAACCTAAGAATTGATTGGAGTTGGAAGGGAATGTGACCCCCACCATCTTAATTAACCTCACATGTATACACATTTTTCTAATTATATTTTCTCTGAATCATTTCTTTTCATTATCATTGTCCAAATCTTTCTTACTGGACATAATATGGCCTGCTTGTCAGTTGATAAAAGATTGAGGAAGTAAGTTATTATTTGAGAGAATCAAGATGGTGGGATTCGTTGGCACCTCTCCTTCTATCAGATTCGAAGCCATTTTTGGGAGCATAAAACTGGGAATTATTTTCTGTCTAAATAAAAAGAAAGAAGCTAGGGAGAATTATTTTAATCTGCTGTTGTTATAGGCGTGTCAAGTGTCTATACACTTCTCCTTTCAAAAAAGTGTCCATACACTTCTTTCTTCTCTTTTTTTATTACAATTTTATAGTAATATGATGAGTGATTGAAGTTGGATAAATGAGGTCAAATCTTAACGAGGCATTCAAATAATCATGGAAGGTTGGGTAAGATCATTATGTTGTAAGATCATTCCTTTGAATGTGCTGGTGTTTATTTAGCGGTTGCTTCAAAATAGATTTGCCACAAAAGATAATTTAGTTAAGTTAATGAGCGCTTCAGAAACACTTTAAATATATGGTCTTGTTAATGAGTGTCCATGAACACTATTTAAGATACAAAATTTAGAAAATATTCTTTAAAAAAGTTAAATGTTACAAATTCTAATGCATTGATTATAGAGTTTTTCATTAAAACTTATTATTAATGGTTCTTAAAGAGTGTCCCGGAGGTACTCGTTAACACTTTCCTTAAATATATTATAGTGTAAGATTTTTGAAAAAAGTTTATGTATTCAATACATTTGAAATTAAGATATTTAACTTTTTTTCCCTAAAAAAAAAGATATTTAACTTTTTGAAAGAATAATTTTTAATTTGAGATCTTTAAAGAGTGCTTCAAAGACACTCTTTAACAAGACTCATTAATTAAAACTTTTTGAAAGAATAATATCTAATTTGAGATCCTTAAAGAGTGTTACAAAGACACTCGTTAACAAGACTCATTAATTTTCCTAAAAAAAAAAACAAGACTCATTAATTAAACATAGGATATGTCTATTTGTTCTTTTGGTTGCCAAAAACATGAAATTGTTTTGCCTTGTAAGTACAACTAAGTTTTAATTTTTAGGGAAGGTACAATTAAGTTAATATATGTAAAAATGTTGATATGCATGGTTTGAGTTTGAATTTGAGATTTTTCATCTCTCTACACTTAAATTGTATGAATCTAGCTAATATGTAGTTGATAAAAAAAAATGAAATTATTTCCCATCCTTTTATGGTCAATTTTACTCTCATGTTTTGTATGTTGATTTTTATTGGCTATGAATCAAATCTAATGTGCAATTTGAGGATGGATCAAATTTGGAAAGCTTTGCGGGTTTACTTAGAAGTGAGAGAATTGTGTAGTTTAAATTGTTTTTCTAACAAAAAGATGAAGAGTTTTACAAAGTAGCAAATGAGGCAATTTGTATGGCCCAGAGTTGGATGCACAGCAATTTTAAGGTTCTGTTTGAGTGTTGGAGACAAATGCTGACTTTGAAGAGAAAAAAAGAGGAAATATTAATAAACAAATAAAAGAAAAGATCGTTACCTGAAATGACGAAATGATTGATTTTTCTTCATAATATAAGATTTTATTAATATGGGGATCTCAGCAAATTTACTCAAAAAAAAAAAAAATTATCAAAAAAGTATTTTGGAAGACTTTGATAAATGTTTCAAATCTCTTTCAGACGTTTCTTTCAATTTAAATAAGTGATTTCCACGTATATTTAATGTTTTCCTTTATGTTTTTTTTTCTTTTTTTTCTGATTTCGTCGTCTGATTGTTGTGTTGTGTTGTGTTGTTCGTCGTCTTGTACGGTGTTGTTTTGATTTTGCATCTTGTTGCGATGTTTGTTTGTTTATATTGAAAGATTGGCTTCAGTCAATCACAGATTCAATCAATGATTTGGATGTCAACGTTGCAGATCCGGAAGCATGTGTATTTTGATGATTTAAATTTTATCATATTATTTGTAGCCATTTTGCCGTTGTATGCTATTAACTTGTGTGCTGTGAATTTGTTCGTAGATTCATCATTTATGTTCTTAGCAATCTTGATTCTGATATATTATATCAATTTGAATGAATGAATATCATTTTTGTTTTCGACAAAAAAAATCTTTTCCACATAATAATACTTTCAAAATCATTCTTCATAAAACCATTCTCTTAGACAAAATAGAATAATTATCTCTTATTTTCTCTTCTTTCCCTCCCATAAATAAAATATTTTGTCACAATTGGCTATAATTAGTTTCCTGTAATTATGATGTATCATAGTTAGATAATTGATCAAACATAACACAATAGTTGTATATATTCTATTCACATGAATGATAAAAGCAAGCATTCCATTATCTAACATGATATCAGAGCTTGTCGAATTCAAGGGTCACCTACATATCCACGCACCAAGCCCAAAGAGTGTTGGGCGTGAGGGGGTGTGTGGGAAAAAACCAAGTCTCATATCAGATAGATGAGACTCTTGATAAGAGTTTATAAAGAGGAGACACTCCTTACCTTGCAAGCCGGTTTTGTAAGGATGAGTTAAACCTCAAATTTCAACAATAAAACCATCCTCTCCCCTCCAAACTCGAAAACAAAATTAAGAGTTTCATTTATTCATTGTCATACTGGTTGAACAGCCCAATGTTGTGCTTTGATGTATCAGTTGGAAGGTGATTGATGTGGTTTCAATTAGTGAAGAAATTGTAGTAATTTTGTTTGTCGAAGGTGTTTCTAAAGATGAATATTGTTGTGTGAAATTTTGAAGATGTATAAAATAAAGAAACATGCTTGGAGTTAGGGGTGTTCATAGTCCGGTTTGAATCGGTTTTGATGTAAAAACTCATCCGATCTAAAGATAAAATCATATGCGGTTCGGTTTAGTATTGAGGTTGAATTGATTTCTAATGCATTAATATTCAATCAAGCCTATATTATATAGGGATTCTACATGACAAGATTGTTAAACTCGGTTTTCTATACTAATCAAAATTTTAAGTATAACATTCGTACAAGATTTTTTCGAAAACAAGAATTTTGAATAAATATTCATAACAACTTATTAATTTAGACACTTTTGATAATTTAAATTTGACAAATTCTTATTTACTCATCAATAAAAAGTGGGTAATGTGGTTGTAATTTCAAAATTTTACCTTTTCCCCCCAAATATTTTGGTTTAGCTTATGTGATTTTTGAAAGAATAAATTTTTTAAATTTTTTATAATCAAGGGTATGTGGAAATATTTGATGTTTGGATTGTAGTAATATATCGGAAAAAAAGAAAGAAAGAAAAGTTCCATCTAAAAGCGATGGAGTGGTAATTTTGTTCGATCTTCGAACAATGGAGTGGTAATTTTGTTTCATTCCATTGTAAAATATCCAAACAATGGAATTGACTCTCTATTCCATTCCGTTCTGTTCATTTTATAATATCCAAAATATAGCTTAAAACTTATTCATCCCACCCCTCTACATTTTCTTTAAGGGAAATATTAATGAGTGTCCCTGGAATACTCTTTAAGCATTTTAAATAATAAGTTTTTTTTTATAAAAAGTTGGATAATCAATGCATTGAAAATTGTAATAGTTGATTTTCAAAGAAATAATTTGCTAAATTCAAGATCCTTAAAGAATGCCTGGAGATCCTCGTTAACAAGATCATTTCTTTAATCATCCGATCCTTAGACGAAAGTTGCCGGTAATCTGAAGTTAGATCAAAGTGAATATACGATACCCTGTTGCATCAATAAACCGGGTAGAATAATTGGGGAGAGGATTCAGTGTCTTTGGTTTCGGTACCTGTCTTTAGTTCATTTTAGATGAGAGAAGGTTGGATGATTAGAGTACAATGGACCATCATGATGGCAACTGCATAACCGTTCGATCTTTAAAGCTCTTAACAGACTACACTACATAACTCTTTTTTGCCGCTCAAACTCCTTCTTACTTCATTCACTGGTGGCGGCCTCAGCTGAGAGCTTCTCTGAACTTTGCATTATTCGAAGCATCTCCGAAGCAATCGCGACTTCTTCTAGAACCTACCGTGTTGTGGTACTTTCTTCTTCTTCTTCTTCTTCAATTCTATTCTCATTTCGTCTTCGTTTTTGCTTGCTCAGAAAATCCAAACAATCCGAGAAAATGCTCAATCATTTTATTGTATGTTTCGAATTTCTAATGAGTAACGCTGTTCACAACGATCGCGGATATTCAATTTGTACATTGCTTCGCGCATTTATGAATTTGAATTTGAAGATGATATTCAATTCTTCGTGATTGTGTTAATTACGTATTAGAATGCCATTTCCTAGGGTTTGTACATGATATAATTATACAAATTACCAGAAATGCATCTTCATTTTTAGTTAAATTTTATTTTCTATTGCATTCATCTTTTCACCTCTTAGAATACAAATTGTAGCATGTATTGTTATAGGTTTATGGATAAAGTTTTAATGAATTTAAAAAAATATTAACCGAATAACTGATATTACTGGTTTTGGAATTATTTGATTAAGATATGGTTTACCACATACCTTGATATTACTGATTTTGTATTATAGCTGGTAATGATAAATCAGTGATTAGGTATTGATTAGAAAATCCTGCTTATGTTCTGATTTTGAATTATTATGGTTATATATATTTATACGATTGAATTATGATTATTGTCTTACTTAAAATTGTTGAATGCATTTGCAGCCATGGATAGTGATGAGGAGTGCTCAATTGTTCTTGAGTTATCTGAAAATGATCCTTTCTTTGATGAAAAGAAGGTAAATATAAGATAATTGAGTTTTTATAAATGTTATTTAAGTTTTTTTTTTTTTTTTTTTTCTGATCTTTATAGTTTATCACAAATGTCTGTTTGTTATAAAATTTCCTTAATCACTAAAAAATGATGCAATTCTTCCATATGGTATGATTCAACAAAACATATGTCCATGACAAAAAATTCTGTAATTGTTTCAAATTCATGTGTTTCAAATGTAAGAAAAATTAAGCGGCTAAGGGTAGCAAACTGCTCCAAGTCTAACGTTATTCAAGGCAATATAATTTCACAATGACTAAGCTATGATAATATCTGACTCTGGTTGGTTTTTCTCTCTTAGGAATTTCCGTAACTGCTTATGGTTTTATTGAACTAAGTCCAAAGCCATTTATACTGTAATGACTAATCTGGATTGTTTGTTTTATCAGAAATTACTACGATGTAAGGGGTTTGGTCCCAAGGAACGGATACATCTCAAGTGCTCCTCGGGACCTTCTTTGATGAATGATACCGTAAAGATCTTACTTCAGATTGCAAGAATCATACAGTTAAATGAGGTTACTTTCTTTTCTTCTCTCTGACTTTGACATACTCAGATACACAGTATCACTCTAAGGAGAAACTATAGTTAGGGGGTTCTGTTAGTCTTCTTTGGCTTCCCCACACATCTTGTTAAAAAATTCTTTTTACTCTTCAAATAATATGCAATCAAAGTATTTTTCTTATGTATTTAACAAGTAGAAAACTGAAATGCACTGCACTCTCTCTTGTTTGGGACATCGAATACTCATGAATTAATTGATTTACTGAGCTTCAGCTGGAACTCTATTTTGCTGAAGATGATGCCTCGGTGGAGTTTTACAGCCCCAGGAATGAGTTGGAGGCTCTCAATTCAATTGTTTCGCTCACCGACAAATCACTTTCTAGTTGTCCACATTTCCATACAAACGTCCTGCAAGGGTTACAGCAAAAGATTCTTGATTTAATTTCTGATTTTGGGGACCAAAACAATATGAAGGGAGTACTTGAAAAGTACCACAGTTGTGAGAGAGAAGAACACCTGATTGAGTGGGGTAAAAGCCATGGTGTAAAGACAGGATTAAAGATAGCTTGTGAGTTTCATCGTAATTTTTTGTCTTTTCAATTGCTTTCTCATTTGAGAACAATTTCCTTTCCTTTGCACAGGTATTATCTTTATGATTTGTAATACAGATTTCTTCTCCCCTTAATCTACACAGATGTTGAAGGAGCAGGTCGGGGAATGATAGCAGGGAAAGATCTAAAAGTTGGAGATATTGCTATAGAGATTCCCGTGTCCATTATCATTTCCGAGGAGCTTGTGCTTGAAACTGATATGGTATGCGCCCTTATTAAAAAATGAGAAAGTATTTTATTTAAAATGGTGCTGTATTGCTTCCGAGTTGAATTGAATATAAAAACTTTTTGTTACTGCACCTTACTTATCTTCTGTATTTCAAATATAAATGTCACATAGGATGCAAGTTATAATGTCCATCCTTACCGAATAGGAGCAACCACTCTTTCTTTGTTGGGACCTATGAAGCACGGACACTGAACACGACACGGACACCCACATGCCGACACCGATAATAATTTAAGAAAATGAATTCAGTGTAATTATAGGCGTCGTGTCGGTGTCGGACACCGACGCGTATCCGGCACCGGGACACACCTAATCCGAGGAGTGTCCGTGCTTCATAGGTTGGGGCGAATTACAACATAATTGAATATTCACCCCTTATGACATAATTGAATTACAACATATACATCCTAAGCAACATTATTTCTTAAAATAAATTGAAAAAGACAACTATCATACGTTCACTCCACTGTGTTCTTAATAACTTTTATTTTTTAAACGCGTTGTGTTCTTAATAACTGATAATTGTCCTTATCCAATTCAGTATCGTCTCTTGAAAGAGGTTGATGCCATATCATCTGAGACAATATTGCTGTTATGGAGTATGAAAGAGAAGTACAACTGTGATTCAAAATTCAAAATTTACTTTGACACACTTCCAGAAAAATTTAATACAGGTTAGCTTACTTTACGACATGCTTTATGCATACGCCGCACATACATAGATATAAGTTTTATACAAATCACCAGTATTGCAAGTCACTGCGATGCACAGCACAATCTTTATACTTGAAGAATTTATTTGGCGCTTCCTAGGCCTTTTTTTAGTGTTAACCCTCCGGTTCTCGGGGGAAAAGGGCTTGGTAATCCGTAGTTTGGCCGGGAGGTAAGTAAAGCCTGGTCAAGAATTGTTCCATCCAGGAATCGAACTTAGGTTTGTCCTTGGTGGAGCTCATTAACCATTTGAGGCCAATTGCTTGGTTGTGCTTCATGGGGCTTTGAACATACTAAAGTAACTCGAAATTATGTATCAACCAAAGAAAATACTAAATTAGCTCTAAATTCAAAGGACGACCTATTATATAGGTTCCTTTGGTAATTACTCTTTCTGTATCTCAAATTTCTCTATTGTCTGTTTCGTCATCAACCATATGGAACTGTTTTAAGTAATAGCTTTGCTAGAGCAAGACATCTTTATGACTCGGTGTCCCTTTTTTTCTTCATCTAAAAATCCCCCCTTTTAACTCTAGACCTGTTACTTTTGTTCGTTTGATGATCTCTATGGTTAACATCTGCATGCCGGTTTTCCCTCTCTAGAAAGCAGCGGGAATCATAGGCAATACTTATTATTTATGTCCTTTTAATGGTTTATGAAAAATGGTTAATTTGGTGTTTGTTTTCCTTGTTTTATTTGCTAGGGGAAAAACTTGGCAAGTATGATAGTTGATTGAATTATAAGGGTAAATGGACTTTGAACCCAATATTTTGGGGTTTTAAGTATCTGACTTGTTTCTACCTTCTTTCTAGTGGAAATACTAGAGGAATCATGGTGTAATAATGCTTTGGACCTCCTAAAATTGATCTGGTTGTTATGTGCCGGCATAGAGGCATAACACATTGCATCTACTTTCTATTTATTTTAATTTAAACACAAATCCACACCCATCAACACACCCATAAATAATCAATTTCATCAATTCAAAATGTACCAATTTATGTGTAAATCAGTTGTATCAATCTACCACTTGTTGGTTTATTGAATTTAATATCTATAGGTCTATAACTTGGTCACTAACACTGATATATCCCATAACTTTGCTGCGTTGGAACTGGAAGAGAACTAATAGCTAGGTCCAACTTCAAGAAAACCAACCATTTGGATAATTTAATCCAGAAAGGAACTATAAGATCTATGTAAGTTCTGTGTAGGGAAGTTATTGTGAGAGGTGAGAGTTGCTGAACTGTTGAGTACGGAACTTCTTTTTTTTGTGATGGAAGAGTTAGTGATGTTTCTATATAGTTGAAGCAAGAGTTACGCGTGAAGTACAATTTTATGCTTTGGTGTAGTTTTTTTTTTGCCCTTACACACTAGAGTGGTATGGCTCTACAGTTAACCATGAGGAAGTGGAGACCATCATCATTGTCATTATTTGTTGGTTTCGGTCGAGGGATATCATTCTTGGGAAATTGCTTGCTTCCTGATATAGGCGACTTGTGACATACACGCCTTGCTTGTTTCACTACACATAAGGGTCATGCTTTGCTAACAAGTGTTCCACTTGTTAAGAAGATAAAAAAAAAGAAATAATTGATGAGTTTAATGAAACAAAAGTCAATTTTTAAAGTTTCAATGTACTGAATGCGCAATTCCCAAGATAAAAGTTTCCTCATTAGACTTCTTAACAAGTGCCCTTGTTGGCATTTCCCTTTATTATAATTGCAGTTATCAATAAGCTCATTTCTTACTGTTAAATGACATTAATGAACTATCTGTTCATTATCTCTTGGTCTGTTCTGAAATCTATGGTTGACTGTATTGCAATCATTGAGTGCACGAAATGATATATCAAGAGCAAGGTTAACCAGGTACCTAGGCTAAGGTAAATAAAGGTGTAAACAGTAAAGGATATATCATATTTTTATGAAATCATTGTTCACTGTTACCTTTATTAGATTTTCTTTCCCATGTTTTCAAATATCTTTGATATTTAATTTGCAGGATTGAGTTTTGGGATTGAAGCGATTACAATGCTAGATGGAACCTTGCTGTTTGAAGAGATAATGCAATCAAGACAGGTAAATTATGCCCAGGTTCCGACCTTCTATTGTTTTTACATTGAAGGTTCTGCCTTTCTTTGATATGTCGTAAACCTAATAATCTTCACCAATTTGTTTATTCAGTATTTAGGTTATTGATCTTGTTAATTTTAAGTGGCAATGTGTAAGGAACCCGGGGAGATTGAAATGAATAGAAACAATGAAAAGAGAGATAGAGAACTAAGTCTCTCTTCTAAGGATTTTCCCTTTACTCACGAGCTATTAAATGTGTAGAACTCCCTTCTATTCTTATTTTTCTATTTATACATGATATCCCTTCTAACTAACCATCTATTCTAAGTAATTCTAACTAATCTAATACCCCTTTATTCTTTATCCTAACACAACGTACACCTGCCCCTGATAACTACGAATTTAAAAATTTAAACAATACGTGCACTAATTTATATGACTTGTTTAAATGATGGTTCATTTAAGGGTCTTTCCTGCTGCTTGACTCTTTTTGCTGATACCGAAATCCATCATTTTCAAAATAATCTCCTAATGTCTTTGCATCATTTGCTTGGGTGACTTGTCTCAAAGTCATTAATCTAAACTATTATGCAAATGTTAAATCTGCCAAGAAGCTTATTGTTCTTAGAAAAATTGTTAAAGTGTAATAGATAACGTCAAATGCATCCCTTCCCAAAAACATTCTTAAATTACAAATGTCCTCCTTTATTTTGAAAAATTACACTTTCCTTACTAGAGAGAGGATAATGTGTTACACTTATGTCTATTTTAGTATAAATGAATTTCGTAGCAGCGATGAGTAACCATGAATTAGCTTCCTAAAGACAATTTATTAGAAATCAAAATTAAAATTAAAATTAAAATTAGAGTAGAAACTGCATTATTGAAGAAGCTAATGTATTACAGCAGATGACCCTGCAACACCCTAGGGCAATGTTCCTCAACACGACTAAGGGAAAGCAAAAACTGGAAAAATAATGCTCTCCACTTATCATTTCCCTGATAATGTTGATACATGTGGGTTCAATAATTTACACGGCTACCTCCCATTTTACCCTCTACCCGTGCCCTTTTCCTTAAATATTTCTTTTGCTATTGGTCTTCCAGACCCAAGGTCCACGGCTTAGTTAGAAGAGCTACCTGTCCTATATCTCGCGCGTAACATGGTTCTCTCTCTTTCTCTCTCTGTCTTAATTACTCAATGTTACCTGTTGCTAATTTTCTGTTCCTTCCTCAACTTTGGAAATTGAAACTTTAGAAAGTGAAATAAAGTTTGATCACCCTTGCTATCAGTTTTGGGTCTGTATCAAAAAATTTGTTCCACCTTCTAAAGTTCCAAAATAGATGAAGTTTAAAACTATAACTACTAATGATGCCGAGAGTTTCTAAAACATAAAAGCTTTGTCGGAGAGGCTTATTCACATTAAAACAGAGCATATATTAATCTGTTAGGGAATGAGCATGTAATTTAGACTTCACCCAAGGAAAGGGGAATGTGATTTATCCTAATGGATGATATCTAGCAGCACTTGTGCTCCTATCTATTATTCTTTCATAAAACGTCGATCACTCAGAAATGACAATCATCTCATCTTTGTGCATGTTTATTACCGATTACTTGTACTTATTTATAGTGCTAAAGGCTGAAGAAAAGAGACATATTATAATATTATTACTATAGGAAAGATTGCAGGCAGTAGTAAAACTGGTGTTTAGCAGCAGCAGGAAACAAATGAATCCACCGTACCCAATCAAGCGTCGAGCAAAATAATTAGAGTCAGCAATGGAGAAAGTCAAAAGGATTACCGTCTGTTTCCTCTTTTTGGTTTTGGATATCTAAGTATTTGGATCTGTGTATCCGGCTAGAGCCTGATATGGATTGGATTATAAACATATTTACTTTTATCTGGTTAAAATGAACAACCCTAATTATTTTAAGGATTTGTCTAAGATGTGCAATATTGCACATGTTAAAAGAACTAAAAATAGCATTTTTTTTATTGAAAAACAACAGTCATTTATTAAAAAGTTATATAATTTAATATAAAATGCACAGGTTTTAATACAAACTTCTTATTTTAAACTTCTTAACATGTGCAAATTTTCACATGATAGAAAAACCCTTATTTTAAAGGATAATAGGATTTGAATCATTTTCCATTTTGAATGACATCACATCATGTCAAGACTTAAAAATGAAACAAGAACGTGCTATTAAAACATGATAAGGTTAAAAAATATATTCGACTTGCGAGTATGTGATGCCACGAGGACAGACCTATAGCGTGGTTCTAATTTTTTCTCATGATTAATGCTTAGTTTGGTACTTGATAATGTGATGTGATGCCAGTGATGGTGAAATTGACATATGATTAATTCTTATGTGCCTATGTGTGGGAGAAGTAAGCAACAGGGGTGTTGGGTTTGGTTAAATTTTTACATGACAAATTAAGAAAGTCAAAAAAATAACTTCGGTTGGATGTGGAAACATAATGATGGAAGTGTTTGTGTGCTGTTCTTTTCGATGCTTCACTGACATGTTTGATCATCTGCCATGTGGATGGAGAGAAGTACAGTACCTTCCTCTAGTAGGTAAATTTTGGAGCTTACTCAAATCCTTGGAGTTCTAACATTTCCACCCAGCCAGTTTTAAATTTGGTTTTATCCTTAAATGTCTCTAAACCCATTCATGGAACTCGGTCCAAAGAGAAAAAAGTTGTTAGATTTAATATCCAATCCATAAATGGATAGAAGATGGATTTGGTATGGATTTTGGAAAACCTCTCCAGCCCCTACCTGCATTTAATGAATGATGACGTTTATGTTGTTCTTTCTTTTTTGTGGCAGCACTTACATGCTCAGTATGATGAGTTGGTTCCTGCTTTGTGCAATGGTTTTCCTGATATATTTCCTCCAGAGATTTACACTTGGGATAATTTTTTATGGGCTTGTGAACTTTGGTATTCCAATAGCATGAAGATAATGTATTCAGATGGAAAACTGAGGACATGTTTGATACCTCTTGCTGGCTTTCTTAATCATTCAGTACGTAAATTTTCATTTTTGTATTGATATTGTTGTCTGTAATTTTTCTCTTCTTCCTCCGTCATTGGTTTTGAATATCTAGGTAGAAGTGTTTTAGAATAGTTATTTATCACTTTCAATAAGGAAGCAAAAGATGATGGAATTTCAAAATAAAATGGCTTTAATTACCTTTTCAAGAATAGCATATTCTTCTAGGACTGGGCTCCCATTATTTGTTTTTCTGCATATTTAGACTTTAGATCATTAATGCAAGTAGATGGTACCCATGATTGGTGAAATTTAAGTACCATTTGTTAATTTCTGTACTGGTGGGAGCTGTTCTATGATATTAAGCGATTATGTTTTACAATTGTTTACTTGCTTGAGAATTGCCTGGATTATGTGGTTTATAATATTGTTGCCTGATAATTTGCACTGTAACCTAGCAATGTTTGAGACCTCTATATTATTTTTCTCAATTCACTTTTGGTTTGTGACAACAGCTGTGCCCACATATTACACACTATGGCAAAGTAGATCCTTCAACAAATTCATTGAAATTTTGTCTATCAAGACCATGCCGATCTGGAGAAGAATGCTGCTTAAGCTATGGGAACTTCTCCAGCTCTCATTTTATTACATTTTATGGCTTCTTACCTCAAGGAGACAACCTGTATGATGTCATTCCTTTAGGTAATATTATTGCCCTATTCCTTCTATCTATATGTATCTCAATTCTTAAGTAACACCCCTTTCAGAATTTAATGGTTCTTTGTTGTAAGTTTGCTGAGCTGGTGCTGTCTGTCAATAGATATCCTAATTGTCATTTGCAGATATCGATAGTTCTGATGTTGATTCTATTGAGGATAAACCTGTGTCCAACTGGACGACTCACATGGTGCGTGGTACCTGGCTCTCCAACAATCACAGCATATTCTATTATGGTCTTCCCTCTCCATTATTGGATCATCTTCGGAGATCTCGAAGTCCTGTGATGCAAACAAAGACTTTCGTACCGTTCTTTCTCCCTCGACTCTTAATTTGTTTTCAGACTTGTATTTCATGTATCATCCCGCATTCTGTTGTTATGAAATTTCCCTCAAGTTTTTTCTTTTATTTTGTTTTCAATCCAAAAGTTTTCTATGCATTGCATAGTTTAATTTGTTTGACCTTCTGCAGAGAAATAAAATATTAATTAAATCAAATTAAATGCTTACTTGAATGCATATTAGGCAAAATTCCTACTACAGTTTAAATGTTATTTTTTCTACATAATGTTAAAATATTACACAGTTCACCGAATTTTACAGCTGAATTTTTAATCAACCAAATATTTTTCTTCCACAGTTGCAAGGAAACTTGGAAAATGAGCTAGAAGTTCTTGGAGATCTCAAAGACATCTTTGACGACATGATGGACAGTATGGGTGAAGTCGATCTTGATAACAGGTGAAGGCCCTAGAGTTCATGCTTTAGTTTTAATCAAATTGATTTTGAAAGAATCGATGCTAAAATAAATGATTTTTAAAAAAGTGGAGGTTAAAAGAATTAATTCACTTTTGAGGTCTGAAAATGAAAAATTGGGTCTAGAAGAATCAATTCTACTCACATAAAAGGTAAACAAATTTACTTCTCTTAAAATCAATTCTAGTCACATATCCACCAAATATCCAAGCAACCAAGTTACTGCAGCAATTGATTTTAGTAGACTCTAATGGAACTCTAACTCAGCATTCAGCTGTTACCGAAACAGGCTATTAGTTGGTCCTTTACTGAAACAAATCATGTATCTTCTGTTGACATGATATCTTTTTGCTTCTCAGAGAAAGCTACACCTGGGATGAAAAATTGGCTGTGGATTGTAAAAATCTACAAAGACGAATAGCCCATTCTGTTTCAACTTCTTGCTGTACTGGTATCAACATGTTGAAGAATGAACTGCACAAGTGTTTGGCTGAGGACATTGTAGGTTAATCGATCCATGCGGTAGATTTAATTTGGACCTTAGTTTAGATTTTGACATATTGATGGTAAAAATCAGAATAATGTTTTGCCGTCATTGCTATTTGGTGGAGCTTAGCTGCCTCGACCATATGGGACAGCGAAGCTTGGAATTTTTTGCTTTAGGTTAAAAAATGTTTGGTTCCAGATTTTTTTTTTCCGGTAAGAAACAGTTGCTTGCTGTAAACATACTACCATCTAAAATGCTTACGATTCGCCTAGAGAAAAGAAAAGCATGTTCATCGCATAACCTTTGAAATGCATGGTCACGAGTGTCCTAAAAACTATATGGGTCATGCTTAACAAAAAAAACATTTTTTTATTGGAAAAAAAATCACGTTTTAAGATTTTTGAAAGAATTGACTAGGCAACAGCCAAAATATTATTATATTATGATATATGGAAAAATGCTAAATGGCGTCGTTAGGGCATGAGTTAAAAAAACCAAAATAAAATTATTATATTGAAAAGTGTTGAAAAGAAGTAAATTTAATTTTTTAAAAGTAAAAAAAAAATGTTTTCAATGTTAAACTATTATTTTTGGTTTCCAAAACAAGGGTCGTACACAATCTTTATTATTTTTGTTTCCGTAAACTTAGCATTTTCTTAACGATATGCACATTTAGATTATACTATTGAATGACATTCTCATGTTGAATAATTATATCTTGATTTATGGCTTCAAAAAATTTATAGGTCTAATTGCAATTTTGATTCCTTTATTTTGTTTAAAAACTACAAAGCAACTAGATGGGGATAGAGACCTTAGTCATATAGCATACAATAAGTGACTAATAGAAGTCGGATACGACTCAAAAAATTAAAGGAGCACCTAAATCACAACTTAAGTTAGCGCAATAGTTGGCCCCATGTTAGCTAGGATGAACAATAACTTTCCAAACTAACTGAATGTGACGACGAATCCTAAGCTTTGACAAGAATGATTCAACTTCTCACCACCCGTCAACATCTTAACCACGGTTTAAGAGTCAATATAAAGCTCTCCGTATTAAAATTCAAGGCCTCTAGCATTATATAAACCTTCTAAAACAACCCACAACTATTACACAAGCGATGCAACCCCCACATATTTGGGAAATCCTCCAAGCCATTCTCCACTACTTCCTTTAATAATCCCACCACAATCGTCTCGATTTTCATCTTTGGACGATCCATCTATACACCAATGCACCCAATTTTACGTAGGAAAATTCCACTTGATGAGATTTTCAACCTTAAAGTTGGATTTTCCTATGTAAAGTCTTAATATAATCCGCAACTTACACCAATACACCCAACTTCAGCATATCTCATTGCCACGGTGTAAGTCTTAATATAATCCGCAACTGTTAGCCAATGGTGATTCGAATGTTGCCAAATTTCAGTATAATTATTTGCTCCGCCACACCTATAAAGTATGACAAGCACTTGCCCATCATAACAACATTACTATCATCAACTGATGTTAATATCAATCCATTGTGCAAGGATTTTGGTTTCCATATTTTATAATATCGATCCAAAATAATTTATTATTTTATTATATGCTCCATATATAATGACTTCATCAAAATTTATAAATTTACTTTCATTTATTTGTCATCGATCATAATGAATTATATATCAAAATACCTTGATAGTTATTTTCGTTTGATGATAAATGTATGCGAAAAAAAATCTCATAAATTTTCTTAATTTAAAAAATTATTTATATTATATAGTAACAACATTAATTGATAAAGTGCATAGTAACAACATTAATTGATAAAGTTAGGTAAATTATCGGGGAAAGATAATAAGTAAAAAAATAAAAGAAAAACACGAACTCTTAATTCTTAAAATTATTCCTTAAAAAAAAAAACACGAACTGGCATATACTAGCCAAATCATGTTTCGAAACAGCCAATAAGAAGGATATATTTGGTACCATATACTAGTATTTAGACAATAATAAAACAAAATACAGTAGTAATTGGAATAAGGGCCCCCAGAAAAAAAGCATTAGAAATGCATTGGTAATCCTATGAGGCAACAACCATATACGCACTGGCCTCTTCTTGTCCCTTTCTCTCTCCAACCGCCGACGCTTCTCTTATCTCCACTCACCATCATTTTTATTCCTCCACTTCCCACTCCTCTACAAACATCCATATAATCTTCACCACACACCCTCCAATCAAAACCATACACGTCATATCTAAAGTACTTTTAAAATTAAAAATCCCAATATCCGATTTAAAGATCCATAAAACGGGATCCAATTAAAAAAAACATATCAAAATTCTATCTGTAACGACTCAATCTAACACATGACCTAGAGTAATCGGAACTGAAACTTTGAGAGAAGCACATATAGATTGACCCAACCTAACAGATGATCTAGAGCAATCAGAACTAAAATTTTGATAGAAACGCACTCAAAACTAAGACTAATTCCATATAGATTGACCTAACCCGAGACATAATCTTAGAGCAATCGTAATGAAATTTTATATAAGCGCATCCAAAATTGAAACTCTAAGATCTGAGGTCTATCCCAAGCTAACTCCTAACTCTCAAACACCAATCTAAAATATGGTTACACGTGTCAAATAACATATGGTTAGAGTATTTAAGATATTGTGAAGAGTACCATAGGTTATGAAAACCCAACCGAAAAAGGAGAACTGGTTTTGCATAAGAGAGAAAGGGTTCGCTTAAACGTTTCTTTCTGAAGGTTTCTTTCTCTCTCCTCTGCTTTGATTCGCTGAAGAGAAGTATAGAGAGAGAGAAGAAACCATATACACATAACCAACTACTCTCGTTGTTGTTCACGTGTGTTATAGCGAGTTTCCTTTGATCTTGGAATCAAATTCGAAGTTTCTTTCTTTTTTGTTATTTTCCTTTTGAAGATGTTGGTAGCTAATAGTTTCGATCTATGGCGAAAAGATGCTTTCTTCTCTGCAGCCGAGGAGGTTCAGGAATCCGCTGATATGTACGCTTCCTCTCTTCAAACCCTCCTCACTTTTTTATTTATTTATACAAAATTCGATTAATTTCGTCTTAAATTGTGAGATTGAATATATATTGTCTATGTTTGCAATCTATAGTTCTGTTCATTAACTATTTTTTGAACACTCATGGTAGTGAATTTGGGTTTCAACTTCAAATTCATAATTTGTTTAAGCCTTTACTTGTTTTAATTTGTGGTAGTTTTTTGGGTAGTTAAATGGAACAATAGAAACAAGGAGGGCTGAGAACTATTAAATTTTAATTATGTTTATCGGCTATCTCGAAAGTTTGAAATATTGGTAAGTTCACACTTTTAATGATCTCACATGAAGAGTATGCATATTGCATGAGTGGTTTTGCAATTAGGAGGTAGAGTGGTCATGCCAACAGTGCCTATTCATTAAATGAATTAAGTTTCCGTCTTGGTACAATAATTTTCATTTATTGTTTTATACAGAATGGAATCAGCATACAGGGCATGGTTAAGAGAGAGGAGAGAAAGGTCAAATCCTGAAGAATTAAATGAATTATGCAGGGAGCTTCAAACTGCTTTGGGTACTGCTAAATGGCAGGTATAATAGCTAGATAATTCATTTCCGCTTGTCGATATATTTCTTTATTAAATTGACTTTTTCGCAAATGTCTGAAGTTTTCTTATTGTAGCTTCTTAGATAAGTCAACTTTTCAAGTATTTAATTTTTCAATTGTTAATTTTCTGTTTTAATTTTAAAACAGTTGGAAGAATTGGAAAAAGCTATTAGGCTAAGCTACCGACATCTTGGTGATGACAACCGAGCTACTAGGCACAGGCAGTTTATATCTGCCATTGAAAGCCAAATTTCCCAGGTTGAAGCAGATCTGAGGGAATCTAATATTGAGGAAGGTAAGCAACCCCTTCGGTGGGTAAATTTGGACGAAGAAGAGCGAGATGATTTTGCTGCGTTTCTATCTGGAACCTGTGAGACTGTGCAAAGCACTAAAGATGAATGTGTGAATGTTTCTCCTTCGATGAAAACCTCAATTCGGGAGAAACAAGTGAGCAAAGAAGATAAAATTGTAAATGTAAATGCTTTTTACCGTTGGGATGGTTCTACTAATGAAAAGGCTTCTGTGGATGCTATTGCTGTTAACAAAGACAGAGATTACGCAATAGAAATAAAAGCAGATGCCGATTCTAGAAATAGTGATGACGTAGTTTATCAAACAGATACAACAACTAGTACAAGGAAGACATGGAGTCCTCCACCTAATTATGCTGCTTTAAGAATTGTAATAGCTGATGAAAATGAGCAGGGAAATCAACTTACACGGACTGTTGATGCCACCCCTAAAGAGAAAGGATCCAAACCTCTCTTCTGGAAACAAAAATTCGAAGAATATCCTCAGGCCATGCGAGCTGTTCATATGTTCAATCAGGTTAGATCTATGTATAAATTTTGAGAAAAAGACATGTAAAAGATATGAACTTTTACTTTGCTTACAATCACGATTTATGAAATGTGTCCTGACAAATATTATGCCTTACAAGGCGAAGCTTACGAGTTTTTGCACTCTGCAGATTTTTGGTCGCATCGGTCTATGCCAACGACAGCTTCGAAGTCCTTTGCATCTGCGACATGGTCGTTCTCTTAAAGTTACACTTGCTCTAATGATGATCATTTTTCTACTTGGTAAGCTTTCAGTTTCCTGCTCCTAAAAGATTCTTAACAGCTGGAAATTCCATATGTATCAATCTGCACTTGTTTCTGCTTTATTCTCATGTTCATATCAACAAATCAAATAAAAAGCATGGCATTGTCTAGGGAAGAATATTCGAGTAGCTAGTTTTGGTATCAAAATTATAATCCTTATGGTTTTGAAAACAATCAATCATTTCATTTTGTTGCATCTCCTTTAGAAATTTGGTAGCAAGGCCCTCTTGTGCGTGTTTCTTTTACGCATGATGTCCAAATTAAATAGAGGCAAAATCTTCTTGACCGTACAAAAAGTTTTACAACACATTATGCCCCCAATATTTTATCTGCACCTGTTCATATGGAGGCGAGATCTTTTCTATATGTTTGGTTTGCGTTTGCATTATTGAAGGAATATTTTTAGCTAGCTGGATTATTCTGATTTTTTCATGTTGCATGCTGCCAATCATGTTTTGGCAATAGATTAATCATTTTGGTTTTCTCAGCTGTTTCATACTTCTTTTATTAAACCTTTGCTTTCTTAATTGCTGTATTAAACATTGCTAATTATGATTATTTTCTTTCCATTGTATGTAGTACCCTTTGTATTTTATTCCACTTGAGCTAAAGGGCTTCTTCACTCAATCAATTAAAGAGGTATTTCCAAAACATTAGAACTTTTTGTATTATTTTTTTTATTACATAGAGGGCCGAAGCCCGGATTATGTTTTTGTATTTTTGTAATGAATAAAAATAAAATAAATCTGAAAATTGTGGCAACTGGCAAGGATGTTTATGGTGTAAGCTAACATACAGATAATTACTTTTTCCTTAAAACATGGTTGGAAACTATGAAAGATTGCTTTTCCTTTTTCCTCAGATGGATTGTTGTGGACTGTGGTTTGGTTTACCAGCAAAATAGTTTATTCACGTTTCCTTCATCTGCTGCCCAAAAGTAGAAGCTATTCATTCAAGCCAAATCTTGACTTTTGAGGTTGTAAGATAGGGACATCACAAATAATTTATAACATCGTCTTTGTTTGAAGATTATTAAAAATCTTATTATATAACTTCTCTTGCAACATGGTTGTTTATTATTTTTAAAGGGATAAGAAATCTTATTAAATTAGTATATATGTATAAAACATTTACATTGAGTTTTCAAAAGCAAAGTCAAAATCTCAATTAAAAACTGTTCAATTTTTTTCAGCAACTTAAAAAATAAATTGTTTTGATATTATATATCTAGGATGTAGAAAACTTAAAGAAATTGGACAATGAAATCATTCTTTTTAGGAGCTAGATTTTTATTTGAAGGCAATAAATAAATGGATGTATATGAATGAATGTTGTGGTTTTGCAGGGCTTTCTTTGTCCTGATGGTGATTGATAAAAGGTCAATTGGTGTTTGAGAATTGAGATACCTATCTGCCTGTGCTGGAAAAATGAGTCAGTCAAGGGCAACCAACCAATCAGTGTCACATTCTTGTATTTAGTGGTTGTTATTATTATAAGATTAAGATGAATGTATTCACTCCCACATGTGTAGTGTGTGGAAGCCGACATCATAACCATTACCAACCACCTTTCTAAAACGATGGGAAAAGGATAGGTGTATGTCTACTTTAGTTTCCTGGGCCTGTTTTTAAGTGTATATACATTTATCATAAAATATTGTTTAATGCAACTTCCACTATACTACTATTTGGCTATTTGCATTGGTTGCAAGATAATGCAAGCTAATTTAAAGTTGTTTATATGAAAAGATTCAGTATTTATTTATAGTGAATACTTAATATTTTTTAGGTGGATTGCTGCACCTTAACAAATTGTAATGATATCACTTATCTGACTTCACCTCTGGCCCTTTCCTTCCCTAACTGCTGCCATGAATTTAGTCTCCTTCTTTAAACTAACACCCTCTAAATCCCACTTCAGCATTTAAGGAACTTTTGCTTTGAGAAAAAAAATGATGATAAGAAGACATTTTTAATTTTTTTAGAGTTTAAGGGAGATGTAATAACCGAAAATCAATCACGTATATAATGAGAACCTTACTATTCTAACATGTGAGTTCTTCAAAGAATGGTTACATGCAATTTCACTCTTATAAAATAATAACAAAAGTTGATTTAATCGGTAAGAAGTTGATCTATATCATACAAGGACAAAAGTTTGTTGAACTTTAGTGGTGTAATGTTCTCTTTGGCGATTGATGGCCTTATAAATTTTTTTTATCTGCAAGTGATTTCATGATAAATTTAACTAGTAAATTATTCCAAACACACCTTTCCTATAATTAACCAACCGTGTTAAGAATATAAATAAAAGAAATTGGTGACGGGCCTCATCTCTAGACCGTTTGGCCCAATAACTGAAAAAGAAATGAAGTGTATTAACGATCTGATCTGCAACTCTTTCCGATTCTATTCCTGTTTCCATCCTTCAATTTTCAACTAACCAAAATCCAAATCTGAAACAAACGAAACCATTTTTCTTCACAACTCAATTTCATTTTCCTTAAATCAGAAAACCCTAACCAAAATCCCGATCCGAATCATTCATTACAATGTCTTGTTTAGCACTCTCTCTACAACCAACCAATGGATCCGATATCCTTCTTCAAACCCGCGAGTGGTTCCCACCCTCACGCGCCCTCGGCGCTCTCTCCGCTTTCCGCCACACGCGCCGCGCATTCGCCGCAACCAAGAATAACAAAAACAACGCCCCCGAAGACGCCTACGCCGCCGAATCCATCGGTGACGATCCCCTCGCCGCTTCCAGTGGTCAAGTCATCGTCGGAGTTGAAAGCCGTTACCGCATCGTTTATCGTTTAGTTAACGGAATCTACGTCCTTGGAATAACCGTCGCCGATCACGATAACTCCGTCAATGTTTTCGAATGCATTCATATTGTTAATCAAGCTGTTAGTGTCGTCGTCACCGCTTGCCGTGGCGTTGATGTTACTCCGGAGAAGCTCGGCCGGAAATACGCCGAGATCTATATGGCACTTGATATTGTCCTTCGTGGCGTTAGCAATATCCGTCTCGCTGCGATGCTTGCCACAATGCACGGTGATAGTATTGCTAAGATGGTGCATTCTGCAATTGATACGGAGAATAAGATCCGTGGTGCTGATAATTGGTCTTCGGCGGAGGTGCATTCCGTCGAACACCAAGCAAGCATCGATGCATTTGCAAATGCGAGATTTGAATTGCCGCAGGAGACGCTTGAAGCCGGTGATGAAGTGGTGGCTAGCCTTGCTGCTCCGGTGACCAGTGAACAGAATGAAGAGCTTCAACAGAAGCAGAAACAGGAAGAGGTTGAAGTGGAAAAGGATCCATTTGCGGCTAGTGATGCCATTAACAAACCTCAGGAGCTTGTGAGTGGGTTTAAGAAGACTAAGGATGGTTCTTCCAATGATTTGGCTACAGCTTTGGAAGGTCTTGATGTTACTACATTGCCGCCACCTGAGGCAACACAATCGACTCATATAAATGTGGAGGGATTTGAAGGAAATTATGGTGGAGTTGAGTTTGGAATGGAACAAGCTTCGATTGGTGAAGCTTTTGAAGGTTTCAATGATGCTTGGGGTGGGGGACTCGATGCTTCGGAGTTTGTGGGTCCAACCAAGGCACCAAAACCTCAGGGTCTTGGTGGAGTTGAGCTCTTGCAGACAGGGCCAGATGTTGCACCTAAGGAAACAGCTGGGGAGGGTGGTGTACTTGAGAATTTGGTGAAGAAAACCGAAATGAAGGGTCCTGAGATGTATATCTCGGAAGAAATTAGTGTAGAGTTCAGGGAATCAGTGCTTGCACGGGCTGGATTTATGGGTGTTGTTTACCTCAAAACTTTGCCACCTAAAAGTTCCGATGGTGATAAAGAAACTGAATTCTCATTCCGAGTTGAGGGAACGAAAGCTGTTAAACGATTTGCTTTGCAGAGTTCTCGTGTTAGTAGCCTTGAGAATGGGATGTTCCATGTTAGGACAGCGGCGTCAGAAGAGCCTATACCGATTATGAAATTTAGTTTGCTTCCGAAGTTGACACCTTTGCCTTTGAGGGTTCGACTTATAAAACGACACACGGGGAGTTTCCTTTCTGTTATGATACAATATGTTTCAAACCCTGATTTGCTTGCTCCATTGACTGATGTTACATTCATTTTGAAACTACCAGTTGACCCAACTCTTTTGAAGGTTTCTCCAAAAGCTGTTTTGAATAGGGTTGATAAAGAAATTAAATGGCTTGTGCCAGAGATTCCATTGAAGGGCTCTCCTGGAAGGTTGAGAGTAAGGATGCCAGTAGATTCTACCGAAGATGATGATGAAGAAATTGAGGTAGTTGGTTATGTGAAATTTTCTGTACAAACAACTGAGACGTTGTCCGGAGTTTCTATACGGCCTGCTTCGGAGGGAAAGACAGACTTCTACGAGGTTAGTCACAAACTTGAGAGTGGGGTTTACATGTGTAACTGATTTGTAATCATAGATGATTATTAGGATATGTAGTTTTTCATTTTGTGTTCAGAGATTGTATGGTTTGGTTGTTTATAACATTCTTGGATATTTAGCATGTACCTTGAGCTGTGAAAATTTGTTTGTGTGTTTCGGCTATTAATTTTCATCAATGGATTGTATGTGGTCTTCATCAATGGATTGTATTTGGTCTTCGCAATATCTTATTTATTAGAAATTCTCTTACTCTCTCAGTTTCGGGAAGTCTTTTGTCCATTAAGTTTATTTGATGCTACAGTTGTCATCAACGTAGAACAATCCAGGAGTACTGTTCTTCCTTTTGAGAGAGTACTCCCGCACTAAATAAACCAATAGTACTCCTTTTGCTAGAGTACAGTCCTGATAAACCTAAACTGCTCCTCGACTTTCATTAATTGTTAATTAGACCAAAAGCCTGAATTACAATATTCTACTTTTTCTAAGAACTTTTTGTCCTAAATTTTGAATGATAACATAATATTTCTTAATTATAACAATAATTAACTACGAATCTACTTCTCCACATATTGCATCATTCTCCATAGCTTTTGGAGAGTTGAACATGTTGCACTCATCCAAATAATTATTGAAGGAAAATATTGTACTTATCTCCAATTTGACAATGAGTGAATAGTAACAAAGAAATTGTAAATGTTTGTAATCATCACAGAAATTGAAGTGAACCACGGGATAAAAATTATGCCATAATACTCATTTGGTGTTGAACGACCGAAGAACACTCCTCTTCCTCTTGCAATGGTATTCCCCTTACTGACACACAGAAAGTACTCCTCGAGTAAGTTAGAGTGCTCATCTAAGCTGCTAACTGAAACTTGTAGGATACCTTCCCATACTTCTGTACAATCTGAAATGTTCCATATTAGCATGAGGCTAGTACTGGTTGATCCTTTTGGCTTTTAGAAAACCCAATTTCCCACTGAAAACTAGTGATCGTTTATTTTTTCATTTGCATAAAATTTCATCAGCTTTTTGGCTTGGATAAATGTATTTCAATTGATTGAAGGCTTAATATTTTCTTCAGTTTCTTGAAACTCCCATGCCACAGCTTCCACCTTGTCTCACCTACCACAAATCAAACAACAGTAGGATGTTGTAACATCTAGGAAGATGCCTGGTTCTAGGGACCATATTAAAGGTTTGAAAAGTATTCAAGTTTTATCAATTTTTATTTTTTTTTGAAAATTTATCTTGGTCCCTAGTACCATGCATCTTCCTAGATATTAAAGATTTGGTCTTCCAGAGTACCACTTTAAGAGTTATATATACCTATAAATTACTACTCCCTCTGGTCACATTTTAAGCAACTTTTGTTTTTTTTCAGATTCATTAAATAAGTGATGTATCCGAACTATATTATATTTCACATACATAAATTATTTAATGAATCTTAAAAAGCAAAAGTTGCTTATAAATGTGACCGAATGGAGTATTGTCCAAAGTTTCATCCATAGCAAGCAGTAAGACCAGAGTTTTAGGTTTTCTTTAAACAAACTTCTAAACTGCAGTTGACTGCTTTAGTTTGGCCACCAGTTTCTGAATGGTAAGAACTAAAAAGAGGGCATTCTTAAAGAGTGTCCTGTATTTTGAACAATGTGTGCCATAAGTTTCTCTCAAACAGAGGATCATGATCATTCCAGATGGATTGCAATTCCATCCCAATTTAACTACCTCCCTAGCAAATGTAGCAGCCACACACAGCTTGCAGCCTTGCACTATAGGGATACTTGAGTGCCTTAAATTGTTCATATTTAGAGGGTCATGTATAGCATGGGAACCTCCACAAATGCGACTAGTGGTTTGATAATAAGCAACATCATTGATTTATTGATTAAAATTCCAATGGTTTAGATTTTTGTAGTTAATCTGTTTAGATTATAGATCTTTTATAAATCTTATGCTTTTACAAGAGAGCAAATCTTCCCTTCATAGTGAAGTTTTTGATGTAATCGTATCGGGATCTGAAATGGGAAGCAACTTCAACCGCAAAACTGAATAGACAGCAACTTCAACAGACCGTAAACTGAAAACAGGCAATATTCTACTTGCGAGCAAGTTATTTGTTGTTAGCATTGAGAGGCAGAACGATCATTTACGAGCAAGTAATTGATTGTTAGCATTGAAAGGAAAAATGATGATTTATGATTTGACCGATGATTATGGATATCGTTGTTTTCTTTCTTCAAAAAGATAGTTACGCTTCAAAAGTTTCTTAATATAATGTTTATGTCGATGGGTTGTGGAAAGGCATGGTTAAAAGGAGAGGACATCAAGCTCATTTAACTGTCTATAATGATATATTTGCTACATGGACAATCATGCTCTTTTAATGTAATAAAGTCAGCGAAATTGGCTTAAAGGGTTGGGTTTTTTGGCTAATGAGTTAGGGATTTGCACAAAATATTGATACTCCTACTTTTACCACTTTGTGAGGCACGAGCAATTGTCGATTTTTAAAGTTACTAGGAGTGTTATGCTGGTAAAGCTTACATCATGTCCTTTGAGGGGTGTTCCGACGTAGGTAGCTTTGTATTTAGTGTGGGCGTGACTTTGTGCTAAAGAAGTTTAGAAGTAGTGATATGCACACATTATTGATCAGTCAGCATATCTAGGGTCACGGTAGGCAGAAATGCTGAAAACCATTTGCACATTTAATTCTGCCATGAAATCATGCACTTTTACTTTATAAAATAACTCGGGAATATTTGAAAGATTATTGCTGAACAGAGCAAATATGGCACATCCAAATGCAAGTACGCAAGTCATACCTAAATAATTTACCCTCTGTATAGTGTTTCAGAAACTCCCAAAATCACCAATATTAATTGTTTCTCTGCACTGATATAATGGGTGGAATGCTTTCCCTCTCCATTAGTTTCATATTTGTCAGTTGTTTCAGGTAGTAGAATAATGTCCTGTTTCTTCTGACCTCGTTCATGACACCATAGAAGAGGCTGGATCACTTCCATTTAGTTTTGTCTACTGCTCATTATCTGTTATTGGTTTTATTTGAAAAGGTGGATGTAGCCAGAGTTATGCTGTCCCATTCTCACCCTTGCGCTGCCTTTCCTAGTCTCTTTCAAAACTTCACTTTAATTCCTTCTTTGCCATATATAACTTCCATGACCATAGGATAATGCAATTTTCCCTGCCTTGTTATGTTCAGCCAAGTGCATGGCTTGAAGATGAGATTAAGGCCTGAAAGTATGACTTTCAGCTGTAAACCCCCGAAAACATACTCCTGGATATTGCACTTCTAGCAGCTTATTAACTTGTGAAGAGAGAAACTCAAAAGCTTCAGTATATTCCTTTACTATTCCTGATTTATTTGTTTATTAAGATAATTCTGGATATAGATTTTCAAATTTCTGCTCTACCATCGCCCTCTTCAATTTCTCCCAAGTGATATCATCTTCTATTTCTTTCAACAAATTGAACCAATGGATGATTGATCCTTCTTTATATAGTTTAGTCAACCTAATTTCACTTCCTCTGAAATGTTTTGTACTTCCATAATGTTACAACACTGGTAATCCATTCTCTTATGGTCTCTTCACTCTTCTCCATCAAAGACAGTCAGTTACACCATTTTGACTGCCATCTGATGATGATCTGAATCAATCCCATTTCCTGTAAGATTTCTTCTCTTATAGTTAGAATATTTTCATGGTCTTCTTCCACACGTTAGCACCATCTTCATTTCGGGTTACAGCCTCTCGGTCATGACAATTTCTATACTTTGCAGTCTTTATTTTTTTCCCTTCCATGCTAGCCCCAATTTGAGCCTCAATTCTGGCCTCCAACAAATGCATACGTTTAGTCACCCTAGTCTTGTTGAAATGACTAATTTAAAGGAACCCAATTTAATTAACTCACATATAAGCAAAATTAGGGCAATTTTCTCAAAATAATTGAATTAAAGCTAGACTTCCTTATTTAGATTCTACTCTCTTTTTGCGGTAAACATTTTTTTTTCACTCTTGTAGAAAATAATATGGAACAATTTTATTTTTTTTAGAGTATGGAACAAATATTTGTCACTTATACATTAAATGCCATTGACAGTTTTAAAAAAAAGGACAAATGTTTGTCACTGATACATAAAAACACAAGATAAATATTTCTAACCGATAGATATAAAGAAAACATGCGATAAATATTTGTCATTGATATATAAAAAAACAAGATGAACATTTCTCACTAATAAATAAAAAAACACGCAACAAATTTTTGACACTGATAAATAAAAACTATAAGACAAATTTTTGTCACTGACATATAAAAAAATAAAAACTATAAGACAAATGTTTGTCACTGACATATAAAAAAATATGGGACGAATATTTTTTTTTAAACAACGGGACATATGATTTTCATTGATAAATATAAAAAAACAAGAGACATATTATTTTTACAGATACATAAAAAGTTGGATAAATATTTGTCATTGATAAATATAAAAAAAACACTAAACGTATATAATTGACGTTGAAACTTAAAAATCACAAGATAAATATTTGTCATTGATAATTATAATTTACTATAAATTCATAAACGAGACAAATAGTTGTCGTTGATCATTAAGTTAAATTTGCAAATTTTTTTTATATCTTCTAAGTAAAAACGAGAGAATGTTGATAATATAAGTTTCACACTTTATGTGTCGAAGAGTCGCCAAAAGAAGATGAAGTCCAAAATTAGGAATATCCAAGAGTGAGCATATCAAACATTACTCATGAAGTTTCTTTTTTGAAGCATTATGGATGTTGCATTGTCATTCCTTCTTCTCTGATTTAGGATGTTACAGTTTGGGAAATTCAACGGATGAAGAAATTCATTTATTTTTAAGAGATGTATTTTTTAGGAGGGTTAATAGTGATTTACCCACTGTAATATAGGTCATTTCTGGGTTTGCCCCCTATAAAAATTTTGTTTTGGTTTTCGTCCTTGTAAAATTATTTTTTTCCAGAATACCCCCCTAATAGGTCATTTAAAAACCAAAATTTCTGGAATTATTTTTTCTTCTGAAAATGACCTATTATGGAGTATTCTGGAAAAAAAATAATTTTACAAAAACGAAAACCAAAACAAAATGTAAACCCGAAAATGATCTATATTACATAAGGTAAAATACTGTTAACCTTTTTCGGACCTTTTAGAATTGCTCAATTCCCGATTCCCTTAGCTCTTTATTATGTTCGTCTTGCCTTTTATTTTATTCTTGGCTTTTGTTTTATTAATAATGTTTTGATAAGGGATTTGTGGTTCTAGGGGTGCAACTAGATGGAATGTCTTTTGCCACTTTAATGCGAGTTGCAAAACACTGCTTTATCAGGTAAATTTGTTTGGAGTTTATTGCTATCAGACAAGAAACTTTTGGTCTCTCTTTTGGCAAATAAATACCTCTTTGAAGGCAATATGTTCTTGGACATAAAAAAAAGGTTGGCTCCCATAGGCATGGAATTGGATATGAAAAATATCTCTTGCATCAAGTATCCACCTAAGTCTACACATCAGGGTTTTAATGTGTCTCGTACATGCCCTTTTTGCGTTGGAAATGATGAAACTATTTCTCATTGCTTTGTTCATGAGTGTTGTCTATTTTAATTTTAAAGTCAGTACTCTCTTTAGTTTTAATTTTATAGTCTTTTTTTTTACTTTGAATTTTTAGGTTAAAAATGCCAACTCGAAAATATGAATCTAGTTATATATTCTAAACTAAAAAAAATTATAATGAGATGTGATAATATCGATATACCAATAAACGAGCAAATAGACAATTTCTCCAAGTTTCGTCAATTACCTCCTGAAATTAACAAAACTTCAATTACCCCTCTGAAATTGCATAAAGTTAATCAATTTACCCCATCTGTCAAATTTTTCTGTTAACTGTTTACGGTTATGATCAAATACCCCCCGAAATTTTGCACTTATGTGCAAAATGCCCCCTGAATTTGAAAATTTATATATTTTTTTTTATGATTGACTCAAAAGATATTAAAGGCAAACAATTAACAATTATTGATCATATAAATCTTTATGGAATGTATGTTTATGCAGCTATTGGTCATATAAATCTTTATGGAAGGTATGTTACTCTCATGTGTTTTAAATATATAATATATAGAATTTTTTTACACAAGTTGGTAATTATGTTAGAGTATGCAGTCATAAAGTACACAAGTCTTTGATAATTGTGTGTCCATAAAGAAAATTCATAGGTTAATATCTTTAGAAGGAAGAAGAAACAAAGCTTAGATTTGTGAATTTGCAACTTAATTAATGATATAATTTTTATAATGCAGGAAGTGTCATATCTATTAGCTGCAACATGTTAAATAGATTGTGTCACACATCTTTTGCATGAAGCCGACAGATCACACTGTCCTACAAAGTTATGTGATAGATATTAATTTTCTACTGCTATGACATTCTTGTCTTGGTTTATTTCAACAACTTGATATCTTTTTAATGTTTAGTTTTTAGTTTTACCTTCTTTGTAAAAAAATTATCTTGCTCCTTATTGATAAATATGAAATATGAATGAAAAGGCTGCACATAACAAAACCATTATTTCTTTGGTATATATTCATTCATGTTCTTGTCAATAGAATTTTGATGACAATAAGTACAATATACTACCTGAAGAACTGAATGTATGATTTTTGGTAAGAAAAAAAATATAAATTTTTAAGTTTAGGGGGCATTTTGCACATAAGTGCAAAATTTCAGGGGGGTATTTGATTAACGTTATTTCAAGGGGGTAATTGACGTTTTGTTAATTTCAAGGGGATAATTGACGAAACTTACAATTTCGGGGGGGGGGAGAAATTGCCTATTTACTCACCAATAAACACAGCAGAAAAGTATAATGACAAATACCGTTGGCATCCTTCTTCCCATTAATATTAATATAGTCGTGATAGTGATTTTATTAAATTTAAAATAATTTATAGTAGTCAAAATCTATACTATATATAAAAGATAATAGAGGATTTTGGGCTAAATTTTTGTTATTTCAATTATACCCTTAAGCAAATTTTCCTATAACAATGTTATATTGTTGGTGTTATTACAAAAGATAAATTTTTTTGTTTAATTTGTTATATAATTGTTGTCATTGAAAAAGATAAATATGGTTTGTTGAGTTTGTTACATTTGAAATTTACAGATATCTATACTTATAATTTTAATCTATATAATTTTTTTTATATAAAATATCGTTTGTAATTTACACGCAAAATTTCTATAAAATATTGTTGATAATCTACACACGTTAGAGGTTAGAGCAATAAAAAAAAGCGGAAAGACGGGCACGTAAATGACCGTCTTTTCGTTTTTTATAAATTAAAAAATTCAAATAAATATTAATTAAATTTTGAAATGAAAAATAATAGTGGAAATCAGCATTTTAAATTAAAAATGAATTATGTTATAAACAATTAAATAGTATTCAAATAAGTTTTTTCCCAAATAAATTCAGATAATTTTCAAATTTAAAAGATATCATTGTAACAAACAAATCTAAAAAAATTCATATAATTTTCAAATTTAAAAGATAAGTATATTTGTAACAAACAAATTAATTATTTAGGTTTTCAGGTAGGTTTGTGGTTCATAAAAATAGGTAGGTTTGTATAGTAAAAGAAAAAAAAAGGTAGGTAGGTTTGTGCGATATACATGGTAATATAAGTGGGATAAGTTATCTGCCTTATATAAATGGGATTGGATAAGTTATATTGCTTATCTAAGAATTTCTTTTAAAAAAAAAAATCGCATATCTCTGCCTAAAAAAGAAACGTAGTTAATTCAATATGACCTATAGGATAAAATATATATATTGCCTTACGTGAATCACAATTAATCGCGGAAATATACAGTTTCATTATATATTTCTTCTAAAAGTGCACTATATATAATAAACTTGAACTGCTAGTTTCATATATTTCTTCTCAGTTTTAAGCGTTCTTTATAGTTTATACCTATCACCATGTCTTCATCATCGGATACTAATATAGGGTTGAAAAAAGGAAAATGGTCAAAAGAAGAGGATGAAATATTAAAGGCATATTTGGAAAAACATGGAACCAGAAATTGGAAGGAGGTATCAAGAAATGCAGGGCTGATACGTTGCGGTAAAAGTTGTCGTCTAAGATGGTATAATCACCTTCGACCAGATGTGAAAAAGGGGCCGTTTAGTGAAGAAGAAAAAACCAAAGTCTTTCAGTTCTTTAACAAGTTTGGTGAACTCAAATGGTCTAAGCTGGCTCAGGAGGTTTTATCTTCATGCTTTACTTCTTTTCTTTTTGTTTTATTTGAAATATTTATCTACCCTTCTACAATTGCAACCATATTCGTTAGATCACACATTGTGCAATTTAATTAAATACTATACTATGATATTTACCACTTGTGTTATACCTTGTTGGTTATTTATTAGATTAGTTTACCTTTTACAATAACATATTGAAACAGATTTATTAGTTAGCAATTTATGCTATGAGTTTGAAGCCAGAGTTTATCAATTACCATGCCTATAAGCCAGAGTTTTAGGTTGAGAGAGAGCTTCTGGAAAATCTAGCTTTACATGTTCTTGTATTTTCTTGATCGTTAATTTGTATTCTTTCTTTTGTGATAGTTGCCTGGAAGAAGCGATAATGACATCAAGAATTTCTGGAATGCAAGAAAAAGAAAACTTGAAAAGCGTGGCTTGTCACCCTTCCCTGACAAGATGGAACTGAATGATGAGTTGAATAAAAATGGTTCAAATAGCCAACAAGTTGAGGATTCTCAAGAAGATGAATTTAATATACCACAAGTGAAATTTGGAAAATATTCATCAATTTATGATGCGATAAGTGAAAACAACTTTGAAAAACTTTTAGATGTCCCAAACATGCTCTACAATAATGTGGGAAGTACTTCTACAAACAATCATACTACTTCAACATTGATTTATAGGTGAGTAGATTATGTAATGCCACTGTCTTTCATATACAATTCAAATTATATGTTAAAATTGTTTATATGAGGTGTTAAATTTACAGTTACTTTCATCAATTTCAGGGGTAGCATTGGAGCTTCTCATATACCTATGGCTATGGTATCAGATTTGCCTCCACCCCCACAATGTTCATACCTTCCACTTCCTTCACGTATGATGCTTGGTGAGTATCCTCAAATTCCACCACCTATGGAGACTCAATATCAGATGTCAGAATCAAGTTCTCCATATAAAAGTGGTTCATTGAAGTCTATGTTATATAGACAAGAGAATTGGGAAGGCTTCGATGCTAGTCGCGTGCATTCCGCTGAGTTAAATTTGGTTGATGAAAAAGGGAAGAAGTCAATTTCTTTGGAGAACGATGTTGCAGCAAGCCATGGTGATTTTATGGATCTGGATCTTCGGTTAGACAATAATGATGCTAGGCATGTCCATTCGTCTGAGACAAATTTGGTTGATGAAAAAGGAAAGAAGCCAATTTATTTGGAGGACTATGTTGAAGCAAACCTTGATGACTTCATGGATCTGTGTCTTTCGATTGACTTCAGTTGATTAGACAATGATGATAACAGTAACTTGCATGACAAGCTTCTACACGATGTAAAAACTTACAGTGTTTGCAACACAACTTTTCTGTGTTTTGTTTTTTCTTTCTGAGAATTGAGTTGCAATATGAATTTTTTGTCCAAACGATTTATTTGACAGATCTATTAAGTTGATTCTACTTTATGCAATATGCCAGTTTTTTTTTTCTCCTTTACGTTATTGCTTATTAAATGTGAGTGATTACTCTTTTTGGTCTTAGAACTGTGGCTGAGAGGAAAATCATGGTTATCCTTCTAACATTATTTTGGAGGTAACTATACAGGACAGAATGTGACAAAACTGATGTATCATATGTAAATGATCCATAGAAGCATACAATAGATTAAATTTTAAAAGCCTTTTTTCCCTCTAACTGGAGGAAGTGATTGAAATTAATTTATTATATGCAAATTACTCAAATTTGAAAAATTGTTCACATATTGTATATTTTTCAGCCCCTCCAAGAAAAAAGTTCCTAGCTCCACCAGAGCAGAAGTATCTGTCACTTTTCTGATACACCTTTGTGGTTAAGCTTTCATGTTCTTGCATTTTGCTATTGTTCTCTTTGAACTCTTGTTTCTGTTTTGAGTCCCTCCTCCGCTCGTTGTGTCTGTTTTCTTCAAAGGGTATCTTTTGTCTTGGTCCTTGATCATGATACATTTGATAGTTTACATGACCTATCATTAAAATGTAAGCAAATTCTAACTAATAACATATTTGATATTATTAGTATTACTATTATTATTGTTATTATCAAAGTATCTTTTGTCCGGTTGGTAGATCAACCGTAAGAGTTTAGCCTTATAATCTCAAGGAACGTAGTTCAAATTTCACCATAAACATTTGTAAAATGGTAAATAATGTCGTTTTAATTAATAATAATTTTTCCATTCTTCAATTTTTGAGGGATTATTCTTTACTAAATGGCATGAGGTGAAATAAAAAAGCATTCAAGGACTTACTATTGGAGAAAATGTCAATGGTGAAAAGGTCTAAATCAGTTGACAATTCATGTGATTGTATACTGTCAACATATGTTTCAGAACTTCTATATGATCTTCTTTGTTGTTGGGGAGTGTCTATTGGTCCTCTTATACGTATAATTCTACTGGAACTCCTTATTCTTGATATGCCACAAGAAAGCTTATGAAGGAAGTAGTCCTCATCATTCTTCATTTTCCTGTGACCATTTAAGGTACATTTTTCATTGATATGAGGTTCTAGTTAAATTGATGATTTATGCAACAAAATGGTTTTAGGTAACTACATTGTAAATCAACTAATTCATAACTTCATATTTAAGAGTAAAAATAATTTGATTGATCAGTTTGATTTCATCTTACCTGTCTAGTATCAACCAAGTAGCCTTTAACTTTGTGGCTGATTTTAATGCAACAGCCTTAGGTGAAGATCCTATGGCTATTTCTATATTAAATCCAATCTGAAAATGATGTACAATTGTATCATTAGCTATAGTAAAAGTTAACATGTGACATTTTCTTCAAATTTTAATGTTACCCTGCTATACCCAAATAGAGAAAAAGCTTATAACTAGTGTATTCATATTACCTTCATTGATTTATACAGTTCATAAATATGAGCAAGCTCCTCATTTTTCATATACTCTTCCTTCTTTTTTGCAACTTCTGCCTCAATGATATTCTGATTTGCTCCAAATGCTAATCTATTGTCAACACTGATTTTGTATCCCACTTCCAAAAGAAAAATTGGTGATAAATAATCATGAGAGACACATAAGTATACTGTCTATCCATACATAAATGCATATCTAAATTTTATGGCATGGTTTGGTCCATGTAGCCGATCTCACATACCAAAGTTAGACTTTAACTTGATTATCATTGTAGCATATTTTTGACGGTATAATGTAAGAGATTAATTTTAATTTTTTTGGTGGTAGTCGGGGTTTGAACCCTAGACCTTACATATATTATGCATTGTCTATACCAAGTGAGTTAAGCTCATAAGGACAGAGATTAATTTTTATGCAATGTAATACGAGAGTTCTTAAAATATTTTCACAAATATTTACTGGTAAAATTTGATTGGATAGATGTTTAAAAATGTTTTGTACAAATATTGGGCACAAATTAAATTTATAATATAATTGAAGGAAGGATATATACGTACAAGGAGTGGTAACTTGGTGAAGAACTACAACTAGAGTGAGGTTATCTCCTGAGTTGAGTGATAATCCATTAAGAGCCCAATGAAAAACTTTGGAATTGGTTTCTCTAGATGCATCATGGATCACAACCACACTCTGCAGTACCATGTGAATGATAGTAAACACTTCCCTACCAAAATAACAAACTCCACTTTTTCTAATACTAAACATTAGCAGTTCAAGACAATTAATATGTGAAGAATGACAGTGCCGGATAAAATATTCCAAAATGGCATTTCTTGAATACATCAAGTATATCCCAAGTAAACACTTAAGTGATTAGTATATGTACTAAAATGTTCCCCTAATTAAAAATAAATACGATTAATGTTTGGCTTTTAATAGCTGAAATTCTAATGTTTCTTTTGACAAAATCTAAGCTCACTATAGTTAATTTTAAATCATTGTCTCTTTCTTTTTTGTTTAACCCTACGTTTCTCGAGTAAAAGGGGTCCGATAATCTGGAGTTCGGCATAAAACATGGTCAAGAATTGTTTCAATATTAATCAAACTAAAGTTTTTTCATGAACAATTCGTCGTTGATGAAACTCATTAATCACTTGAACTCAATTGTTTGATAAAATCATTGTCTCTTTATGATTGTCCTAGTATCATACAAGCGGACCAACATATACTGTATGAGGAAATCATTGTCTCTTTATGATTGTCTGAAATGGAATGGTTGGATTAAAACTTAAGATACAGTACGACAAATGTAATGTACGACTTATACGGGTAAATACAGTGTAGTTTTTCTTAATAGTCCAATTCCAAACTTCTCTTGGAGGAGTTTCTTAATCCACTTCACCTTTTTGATTGGACAGCCACAGTTCAACATTGCTTCATAGAAGTTAATTTATTCGCAAACTTATTAGCTAAAAAAGGATTTGATGATCCTTTTCGTTTTTTAAATTTGAATGTAATTTTGGTAACGCTTGTTTGGTGTTCGATCATAACTCGTAGTCGTAAGGGTGTGTTTGACTCTAAAATGAAAAGTTATTAAGGGTGTGTTTGTTTTAACTTTAAATAAAATACATTTTAAGTTGAAAACATGTAGATATTTGTCCAAAGATTTTTAAAAATAAAATCAAAAGCTACTTCAGTTTGTTTCCTATCTATAAAAATCATCTTTTAAAAAAAATGATTTTTAACTAGTTCACGTGTTACCTCTTGTTTTAAAAAAAATATAGATTTTACGAAAACCAACTTCTAATAGCTTTTCCTTTTAGAGTCAAAAATGATTTTTTTATAGAATGATTTTGTTTAAATTCCTAACCAAATACTTAAAAATGAGAAAAGCGATTTATTTATTTTTTATAATGGATCCAAAATACATGTATGCTAAGATTAGTTTTTCTAAAAATCCATTTCTTTCTTTTAAAAAAAATTAAAAAGGTAACACATGAACTAATTAAAATTAACTTTTTTTAAAAAAGTATTTATGGATAAGCTAAACCGGTTGGATCAACGTTATACAAAAATATCTTTCTCCCTCTCCAACAAGTCGGCCCTAGTTTTCTCTCTCAAGGTTTTCTCTTACGGTTTCTTCATTGAGGGGTGGTTTTGGGTCAATTCTTGACTTGAAATCACCCCTCTTCATCTTTCTCTCTCTATTTCTATCTAGATAAGTGATTTTCACATAGATCTAGGTTTTTTTCTTTGTGATTTCATCATCTAAGTGTGGTGGTGATAGAAAGCACTAAAATTAACACTAGATCTAAGTTGCAGAGAAAGACTAAAAACATAAAACTGATTCAATTCACTTATACTTCATTCAAAGATGTCCAACAATATATATATAGCTAGGGTTAACATAGTATTTGGGCTATGGGCCTATGAAAGTAAGAGACAACAATTATTCTCAAAATTGATAGCTAAAGGCACCCCTTTTAACTTAGCGACGGTAATAATCTTTTAACCAAAGTGGTGTCTTGCTTTCCCTTGAAGATTTGGTCTTGTGATAATTGAAAGTAGGGAAAAGTGTCCGGTAACGGCTTGGGGTGATAGTTGAAAGTAGGTATCGCTTGTTTCTTGGGTTATGGTGTCCTCAACGGGTTCGGTTTCCTCGGGGTTCGGTTCCTTTGTGTCTTCCTCCTCGTCAATGAGTAGGAGAAGGAAGCAGCCAGTTGAGCATTTATTCCCCGGAATAAACTTCTCATCACAATTGTAGCAAAAGCCAAGTGCTCGGCGTTCTTGAAGTTGAGATTGGTTTAAGCGTTTAATGGGGAGTTTTGTGGGCGTGGGTGTTGGGATTTTGGGGAATGCGGTCAAAGGGGTTTGAGATGTGTGTGGAAGTGATTCGGAAGGGTTGGTATTGGTAGTGATATTAGTTGTGGATTGAGGCCGAGTGTAATGGGAGGATGAGGATGGGGTATAGGGTTTAGAGAAACGGGATTGAGATTTGGAGTCTTTGAGTTTGGTTTCAATTAGTTTGGCAAGACCAATAGCTTGGGTTATTGTAGTAGGTATTTGGATAGCCATTTCGTTTCTAATGTCGGGGCTTAGACCGGAAATAAAACAATTGAGAAGGGTTTTGGCCGGTAATCCAATGACGCGGTTACCAAGTTTCTCAAATTGAGCTTGGTAATCGGACACACTACCCAATTGGCGGAGTTTGAAAAGTGCAACTTGGTGATTAGCATATGTGGAAGGACCAAACCTTAATTCCAAGGCTTTAGTGAATGATTGCCAATCAAAAAGTTGGTGGTTTTGATACATCCATTTAAACCAACTCAAAGCATCTCCCTTCATGTAAAAAGAAGACATAGACAAACGACTATCGGTTGGGATTTGATAAAAAAGTGAAAAATTGTTCCGCTTGAAAGAGCCATTCTAGGGGGTCGTTTCCGTCAAACATGGATAACTCAAGTTTGGGTGTCCGATATGGTGGTGGGTTAGGGTTCGGGTTCTGTGAAGAGAAAGGTGAAAAATGTGGGGGGAAAGGGGGTAGCGATGGAATTTGTTGGTGGTGTGGGTAGTATGTGGATTGAGAAGGTTGTGGTTGTTCCGTTAGGGGAAAATAATGAAAGGGTTGTTGAGATGTATGTGGTGTTTGGGTTGTGAGCCTGGTGGCTTGAATGAAAATGGGCATGTTGGAGGGGGTAAAAAGAGGGGAACTGGGAAACAAAAGATTGTTTTGGTAGGGGATCAGTGAAGATAAAGGGTTGAAGTAGATGTGTAGTGGGGAGGTGGGTATGGTGGATATAGTACTTACAGTGGAGGATAACAGTCGACTTTGTTGAGTGGATGACAAAATTGACGACGACCCGGCGGCGGCAGTAGTGACCGGTTGGTGGGTCTGTTTAACGAGTTCCGTCAAGTATGACTTGAGGGATTCATGATGGGTGGCTTGAAGTTGATCCGGGTTTTCCATACGGGTTTGCATCATGTGGAGCTGGGGTTCCAAGTTCTGGTTGGATGCTTGAAACCGTTCGTCAATATGGAGGTGTGTGTCGCAGATTGCAGTGGCGAGATGTTCGTTGGTGGCTTGGATGGCATCATCCAAGTCTTTGGGAGATGGTATCGGCGGTTTGGGAGGCATTGGGGCTCACAAGAATGAAAGCACCAATGATAGAAAGCACTAAAGTTCACACTAGATCTAAGTTGCAGAGAAAGACTAAAAACATAAAATTGATTCAATTCATTCATACTTCATTCAAAGATGTCCAACAATATATATAGCTAGGGTTAACATAGTATTTGGGCTATGGGCCTATGAAAGTAAGAGAGAACAATTATTCTCAAAACTGATGGCTAAAGGCACCCCTTTTAACTTAGCGACAGTAATAATCTTTTAACCAAAGTGGTGTCTTTCTTTCCCTTGAAGATTTGGTCTTGTGATAATTCAGCTTGCTAATAGGTGGTTTGTTGTTCGTCGTCTTGTGCTGCGTTGTTTGATTTCCCGTCTTCGTGCGGTGTTCATTTGATTCTTACAGAAAGATCGATTATTCAATCAAAGATTTGGGCGTCAACGTTGCAGATCCGGAGGCCATGGATATTCCGGTCACTTTAATTTTATCATATATTTTTGTAGGCATTATGTCGTTATATGTTATTAACTTGGATGCTGTGAGTTTGTTCGCAGATTCATCCTTTACTTTTTTAGCGGTGTTGAATGATGTAATCTCTCGATTTGAATGAATGAATTTCATTTTGTTTTTGTCAACAAAAAAAACATTTGATGTGAGCTTGTACGCAACAGAATCATTGTCTGTATTAATTAAAAGATGATTATCTTTTGTACCAAAAAAAAAGATGATTATCTTCGTATGAGAAAATTGCAATGTCAAAATTCCTTGGTGGCATGTTATATTGTTTTTTTTTTTTGAACAAGCAAAAATGGAATATATATTAAAAACTCAAAGAGAAATTTCAAGCACAAGGTGTGCTAGAAAAAACTCAACAGTATACAGTTACAGAGACAACAGTGAGACAAACAGAACAAACTAGCCAATGCCCAAACAAACAAAAGGGCTTGACCACCACATATGAAAATTATTACAGATAGAAATATTAGAAGCCTTCATCCACCAAAAAGACTGTAATTTGATTTTCTCTACCAATTGGTGGTGAACAATATGATCCCTATTTTTGAAGACTCTGTTGTTTCTTTCATTCCACAGAACCCACATAGAACACAACCAGATAAATTGCATGAAAGTGCGAATAGTACAAGATAGAGCATGAGTTGTAGTCCCTGACATAGACCCTGGCATGTTATATTATTGTAGTCCCATAGGTACATAAACATCTAATTCTGGTGATTCTAGAACATGAGTTAGAATGTGAATCAAGTCTCTTGACTCTTGTTTATTGATCGGAATGCTTGTGAATTTTAAAATTGCTAATACTTCCTATTGGGTGGGAGGAATTATGTTTGTGGAAGTCATTTAATTTTTTTAAATATTAATTTTCACGTTCGCGAACACATGAAGATGTGACGCTAACATTTTTTGCTAAAATTAATCAAAATCGTACATTTTAAACTTGAAAAGTCAAAATCGCATATTGTAAAATTTGAGAGAAAAAAAGTACATTTAAGTAGTACTTCTTCCGTCACGTCATTGTTTTCTTTTATATAGTTCTGTCACGTCATTGTTATAATTAAAAATTCTTCTTTAAAAAATAACAACTATTCAATGAATTTAAAAACTAGTAATTTTTAAAACAATCATGGGAGAAAATACTCCATAAGTATGTTTGAAAGGTGTATAGTCAATGTTCTAAAAGTCTATAAAATGGACCTTCCAACAATTTTTTTGAAGATTTCTCAAAAAAGAAAAACATTCTTTTTCAAAGTTTTCTTAATACTTGTTAATGACCAAAAAGAAGTAGTATATGAAATCAAAATTAATTAAATTTAAATGGGATACATCCTCACTACTATGAGAAGAGTTAAGATCTTCTCCATTGAAAATAAAAAGTACTATTAAGTATTGAGGTAACACTTAATTCAAGAGACTGAACTTCGTCCAAATCTACCAAATGCACCCCCTACCCAGATCATATATTTATGAATACATAATTGCTACCAACTTGAGTCATAATTAGATATTTAGATACATTAATGTTGCATAACTGTTCTACAAACTTATTCAATGTGTAATTGCTTCATAATTGTAATAAACAACTCAATACATTAATGCCACGCAAGTCCTACATCTACACTACCAACTGGAGTATAGTGATTATTGGAATTTCCTATCACGTTATGTTGGAAGGATGAATGTCTTTCAAATCATTCTATTGTGACATAATGATGTTGCTAACTCGCAACAGTTATCTTAGAAATTTAAGCACATGAAAAAAATTGACAACCACGGGTAATATTTTGAAATTATAGCCTATAAATAATGTAAATAATCGTATTTGCTATTATGTAACTGTAAAGTTGCTGGTTATCACGAGACACGAAAGTATATACAGAAAGAACAAAAAAAGTTAAATCTATTACCAAGTTGGTCTTGAATAGACTAGTAATGAAGTATGAAAATTCTTGTCTCTAACAAATATAAAGGTTTTAGCACTGTAAGGACTACACGTGATGTTTAATCTGAAAGTAAAATTAAATTCATTATTATGCATTCGCCATATTTTCTTGTGTTTTGCTACCGATGGATCAACCCGTGGCCGGGTGGGGTAGGATGAAAATTTCAACCTATATTTGTAATTCAACCCACTCCATGTCCATCCCAATTTAGACAAGGTTGATGATGGGGTGGAATTAGACAGATTGGCCATTATCTAATCATATTGTTTGTTATGTTTGCGTCTATAACTCTTAAGAAATTATTGTTGTCTCCATAATAGTTAATCTTCGTTGTTGGACTTGGAGTAAGGGGGAAGAGAGGCAGATATGATCACTTTTAATTGATATAAATGAGTGTGTTGCTAACAATATTTTTTTTTTAGAAATTTTAAAGTGTAGCTCTTGTCAAACTCGTAATGGCTCATCGTAATTCCGACAATTTTAAGGTCAATCCAAACATTCATGCATAGAAAGAGGAAGAAAAGAGTACATATTAATAGTTATAGCTGACAAATTAAAGTTGTTGTGAATTCAGACTCAAATCTCACACCAATAAACTTATGAAGTGTAAAGGAAAGTAACCAATATCACAGTAACCTTAAGCAACCAACAATAACAAACCTAGCTCTAATCTAGGAATGAAGTGTAAAACACAAAACCGCAAGCAAAAGATAAGAGAGAAGAGAAACAAACACACCAGAAAATATTTATCAGTTCAGTCCAAATTGACCTACTCAGAGGGAGAGATTGATCCCTCCAATTCAATATTAATGAGTTTTTTTTTTTTACAAAAAGATATAAAAGGGTTATAAGAAATTAGTTTCAAAAAGCTCACAAAGAACCAAACCTAATTTCTACCCTTTTACCAATCTCTCTAATGAAAAAGGCACTCAATGATTTTCGCTCACCCAAGGTGTTTAGAAATGTTTCCCAGCCCAAGAGAACCTTTCAAGAGAACCATCACCAAAGACTCTCAACGCTAAAATTACCTTATTTGATTTCACAAGTTTCTCTCTCTTGAAGCATCTACCTCAAAATATGAAGAATGAAGCCTTATATAGCGCAGGTGCTATCAAAATTGTGCTCTGATCTCCCAAAATCATGCGCCGATTTTCCATCGTGCCGATTTTCCAAAATCGTATGTCGATTTTCCAATTCATTCATAGTACAACTGAACGTTATCCAAAAATCGTGCCTCAATTTTTGTCAAACCAAAACTCCCAAAACATACACAAAATTGCTACCTTAATTTTATTCATCAATTTTGAGACAATTCTCACCAAAAGCCATTCAAACTCTAGTTTTCTTAGTTCTTCGGCTGAGATTAAGACATACGTGGGCATGTTGTTTATCACTGACATAATTTAGCTATTGAATAATGGTAGGGTTGTGTTGGCATATTTTATTAGCACACGCAACTCATCCTCCTTTAAATCATGTTTCATCAATTTACTTGGCCATCCCATGATCCCATCATTAGGGGGAAAGAGTGAAAAATAACTCAAAAGTCAAAAATCACATTCAAATATTCAAAATATCACCCTTTCTTTTTCATTTCATTTTTGGTAGAAGCACCCTTTCTTTTTCTAATCTTGAATGTTCTAATCTTGCATTTATTGATTATTATTGACACCGTATGTGGTCGCTTAAACATTTAAAATAAAAATTAGTTGGAAGTCAATTTTCTGGTTTTATTATCTTCAATAGTTTTGTTAATTATATAAGTCTGCTGCCTAATTGAAATTAAAAATACACTGGAAATCACATGATTCACATCAATGACAGGACATGACAGTATTTTATAACAAACGTTAACTGAGGATATCTTGTAGTATGACTATTTTCAGCATAATAAAAAGGGAAATTGGTGCATTTCAATTCGAATGAATCAACTCATTTGTGGACGAACTGGTAAATTCTTGTATGAAAGAAAGAAGAAGAAAAATTATGAGAATAATTATTTTTTGACAATTTATGGGAATATTATTGTTAAACGTTCAATTTGCAGAAATGATGAAATTAAAATAGTAGAGTAGATAAAATGGAACCTACACGATATTAATGCAAATTAGACCAACCGGGGTTGAGTTTTTTTTTTTTACTGGAATTGAGGCTGAGTTTTGTTGAAGGGGTTAATCTCACATAACATGATGAATAAATTTCAAATTTCATGTATTTAAATAAAATTATCTCTAGCAGATAATTTTTGGAAAACCCCAACAAAAAAAATGTCTGGTTTAGATTTTTTTTGAAAATGTTAAAATTTTGAGTGATGATAAATATAGCGACTGATTTTCTCAAGAAATCATCCCGATTGTGCAGTCAGCCAATTAAATCATGTATTGAGCGGAAAACACGGATGGAAAGTTGCATTATTATATGTGCCAACAAGTCAGCTTTCCTTTCGCAATGCATTTGTGGTTAGTTTTTTCGGGACACATATCATTTCCGTAAAATTTTACTCTTAATTAAATTTGACCTCTATTAAGCATAAAATGTTTTATTTCATATAAATGTATAAAGGGCCAAAAGTAGATTTATTTTATATAATTTTTACTGAAAAACCATTTTATGACTGTTCTCGATAGGATTTGAACCTCATCTCTTAAAGTTACAGTAAAATTTTATCAATGAACTAACACCTTGTTAAAATAATTACTAATGTCAGGGCTATCCATTATGTAATATTTTTATGGGTGTGTAAATGGCTTGGCATAAGCATAGTTATCTTGGAGATTTGAATTCACTCATTTGAGTTATCTTGGGGGATAAGAAATGAGAAGACATTCTCGAATTCAGATGTAGAGGTCTTAGATATGGTAGAGTTTATCAAACATTCAAGCATGAAATTGTCTTCTTAGCTTCTAGATCTTGCCTATATATTTTGGGAGTTCTTTTATTTATTTTGCTTTCTCCTTTTTTTTCTTCTTCTTATTTTGACCCAATATTATATTAGTTGAGTACCTTTTGTACTCTTATTTTTAATTAAAATTTTCCTTTCCTGTTTCAAATTAGAAGAAAAACTAACCCACTTGGGTTGGGTTGGCCTAGTGATATTGGTTTGGAACCTAGGAGTGTCCTCCTCCTTAAGGTCTCAGGTTCGATTCTCTTTGGTGTCAATTTGAGGGGGATAGTTTAGCTTCTTCAAAAAATTTTTTAGAAGAAACTATAAAAATTCAAAATAATTTTGAAAAAGGTGTCTTTTTTTCCTAAAAAATAATTTTGAAAAACTATGTATTGCAACTTTATCCGAAGCCATATCTTATATTATTGTAAAAGAGTCTTACTCCTAGGATTGACAATGAACCGAACCAACTCGAAAATAGTTTGAGACTCAATTCAATAATTGATTCGTTGAACTTGGTTCAAGAACCAAATGAGTCGAATTTGAGTTGAAAATTAAGCTCGTTATATATATATATATATATATATATATATATATATATATATATATATATATATATATATATATTTTTTTTTATATAATAAAATAAACTTGGAAGTTATCCTTCCATATATCACGTTTGCATTAGTGAGGCTTGCAAAGAAAAAAAGCAACTTGAAAACTACATTTAGTCCCACATCGGATGCGTTAGGCATATTATGTAGCAAAAGTGTACTACCTCCGTCTCTAAATATAGGAGCCTTTTGCAAAAATCACGGAGATTAAGAAAGTTGGTTGTAGTATTTAATTTGTATATAATTACTATTGTTTTTACAATTTGATCCTTAAGAGAGAGTTAATTTATGTTTTCAACATAAAATTTATTGTTGATTGAAGAAAAAGATGCAAAATAAATAAAGGTATGTTGGTAAATAAATAATTAATGTACTTGGAAATACCAAATGAGTATTATAAAAGGGACAAACAAATTTCTCAGAAAGGTCTTATAATTAGAGACGGAGGTAGTATATAAAATAGCATCGTGTTACATACTTAAGTGTACAGTGGTATTGGGAAGTATCAGAAACGAGTGTGTTAGCTATTATTATTCTAATTAAAATTAAGGTTGACTTTTTCTTTGAATTTCTCTTTCTTATAACCCTTGATGCCTAGTAGTTTTTTTTTTGTTTCATTTGATTCGAGCTATCGAGTCGAACCGAGTTGTTCGCGAGCTTGAATCGAATCGAATTCGAGCAAAAAAAAGTCTGTGACGAACTTGAGCCGAGTTTCGAGCCGATTCAATCCTTAACGAGTCGAACCCAAGTTCGACTCGGTTCGACTCATTTCCAGCCCTACTTACTTCGATATCTAGTGAGAATCTATTACTTTGCCAAATCACATCGTTTATGTATGATTATTTAAAATAGATAAAATGATATGGATAAATGGTAGTCTTCCATTAAATGTCGACGTAAAATTGTATAAAATTATTTTACACCCATAAAGCATGAACAATAAACTCTTTTAATATATATTATTTGAAAGGACAATTAATACGATAAGGTTTGTTAGCAAAATAATAATACTATAAGGAACGAGTATTTTATGTAATTTAGTAGGTTCAAATATAAATCTTCATATATATACAGGTTTTTAATTCAGTACCAACTTTCCAAAAAGAAAAAGGTTTTTATTAAAGAAAAAGGCTAATATTTCAAGGCTTGCAATGCAATGCAAGCTGACATTCTTTGGGTCACTGTCGGATTTCTCGTGATTTTCATTTACTCCTTATAATTGATATTAATAGCCACCACCTAACGTACAAAAGTGACTTCGAATTTAAAAAAATTTAAATAAACAAACCCTCTCATTATCTTGGTGGGGAAATATGATTCCTCGTTGGCTACAATACACAAGACAGAATATAAATACAATTACACTTCTACGTGAAGTCAATATTATGTTTTCCTCTCACCCAAGCAACAAACAATTGAATGACCATAATACCCCGGCCAAGCACATCACATCACCATCTATATGATGCATCCAACAAAATTACAAGGGCAATGAGGTCAGGATAATAAGAATTTTCACTCCAACCCATAGGCGCATCTGAGAGCAATTCTTGTCTGAACCTAAAGATTTAGACGCATGATTTGATCACACACTCGTAAAAATGAATATCACATAATTATTTAAAAAAACATTCATCATTTAATTATTAAATCTTTTTTTTTTTGTGAGTGTGACCAAAGCTTTGTTTGTGTCCATATAAGAATTATTCCACACCTCAGCTGAACCAAGTTTCATGTCAACTTGCCGCATTCAAACATTCAAAACATCTATGATCATTGGATCAAAATCAAATTCAAACTCAATAATTTTGTATTAAAAATAAAACAAAATCTACATTAAAATTTAAACCTATCCAACTAGTAAAGATGTTTGTGAATGCAGTAAATTGCCAAGAATAATTTCTAAATTAAGATGATGTTTGAGGCAAAGAAAATGTCGTCGTTACGGCGACACTGTTATGATCCTTGCAACTCAGTGCTTTAAGTATTTTCCACGACACCTTACCGGAGCTCCGATTCAAGTCCAAATTTCCACTTGTTTCCGAGGCCGGAAACATACTTTTCGATGGATTCCGGCGAACCTGCCGGTTTTTAATATCATTGAGTTCCATTTCCGGCGGATTCTTCATTTTCCCAAACATAAGAGAATACCAGCGCGGCTTCATTGCCTTCTTGGCCACACCTTCCAACGACGCAGCGCTCCTTACAGAAGAATTCCGATCAACTTCGGGCACCTTCGAGATAGGAAAACTTGAAGAATACTCTCTCAATTTACAATAATTAAGTGACCTGCTATTCCTCATCATGAGATGATTAGAACCACTGACACTGTTTGATCGAATCATCATCGACGAAACAGACTCTGATCGCCGTCGATTTGTACGTGATTTGTTCGATTCCACTTTGAGATTTTCGTTGCGTTGATCGTTAAATATCTCTTTAAACGGCATAAGTTTGCCGCAGAAAATGATGTCGTCCGCGGGACACATATCGGAGCTGCTGCTACTGCTGAAACCGTTGAAGAACTCGTTGGATTCTGGTAATGACGTTGGTCGTTGAATATTGTTTATGTTAAACAACTTGTCTTCTAAGCTTTCTGATGAATTTTCGTTAAGTGGAAGATCACAAAGTGAAAGTGCTTCTTCTTCTTCTTCTCCAACGGATTCTACTTCATCGTAGTTTGAGTCTTTCATTATATGAACATGTTCATCTTCCATAATGAGCAAAAGAAAAGCAAAGTAATGAAGAATAAGAAAGGAGACAGTTAAAATGGAGAAATTAATTTAATTGTTTTGAAGAGGGTGAAGAGACAATTGTTTTGTTGCGTTTATATATGTGTGTGATTTTTTCACTATATATGATGTGATGTATATGAAATTGAGTGGAAGAAAAACAAAGAAGAGTGTAGGGGAATTATTAGTTTCTATGATACTATCATAGTTCTATTTTTGTTTGGAGTGTATATAAAGAAAATATTTTGATTTAGACATAATTTATTTTTTCATCTATAGGGACTTAATTTAGGATTATTTGTCGATAGTTTCTAGAAATAAAATGGAAAGAAATTAAGAAAGGAAGGGTGATTGAGAAAGGTATCTAGAAAGCACAAAACAGGGAAGGGTAAAGAGAGGGATAAGATTTTCTAATTCAATGTAAGAACAGTCCATGTTATATTTTGTTTACGTAATAATTCCAATGGGGCAGTTATACCCGTGGCTATGTTGTTTTGTTGTTTTAAGCATTGCTACGTAAGAAAAGTGGCCCACGTATACGTACTAGAAACCTTTTGTAATTACAAATACAACACTTGAGACAAAAAAATTATCCAGACTCTAATAATATGGCAGATTTGTTTTTGTTGTTATTCATTATGCTAACGAACAATTTGTAATCTTATATTGAAACCAAACCAAACCTAACACTTGCAACACACTAGTGGTGTAAATAAATTAAACGAACTTTCATCAACCATCTAAGAATTTGCGTCATAAACAAAATCAACCATCTAAGAATGTAAAGTTTGCCGACTTATTTAAGTTTCCAATTTTACCATTTTTAGTTTATTGTATTGATTAGGATTGCGGTTTCGATTTGGTTATCAAATTTTATTGAGGCAGCTTGTTATTTATTTTTATTTTTTTTAAGTACATGTCTCTTTTCATAAACTCTCATAGCAAAAATTAGAATGGAGAGATATGTAATCAAGGGAGTCACTCAATTAGCAATAAAGCACCCGTATTTAAATTTATAGCTTATTAGCTGCTGCCTGCTGGTATGATCAATTTGATTCTCTTGCTCACATATATTGAGGAAGAGCGCCGTTTTTTTTAATATATATAAATATTGAGAACCCTTTCTCCTCTCCAAAAAACAAGATTTTTCTTATTCAATTAACCTTTCTATTTTAAAGAAAAATGGGCATGGAAATTGGGTCAGGTGATAAGGAGATCTAACAAACGATTGTTTCAATCTGGATTTTAACTTGAATTATATTGAATGGTTTGTCGATAATCACATCTCATTAACTCAGTCATTGTGAACTTAGATCATTTGGTATGGATAATACATAATATATACAAGATCTGGGGTCAAACCCCGACCACCCCAACTCAAAATCGGGTTATATATTGTTAGATAAATTAGCTTATAATTTATAATTAATAATGGATAGATCATAACCAAGTAGAAATCAAAAAATTGAAGTGATTGATAAATTTAATTGTTGAACCCAAGATAAATATAAAATAATACAAAAGACACGTAAATTTCAGAAATTGGTAAATCATTGAATGGCAAAAAAATAAAAATACAAAAAATACTCTCGTTTCTAAATATAAGGCTTCTTTGAGTAATTAATCATGAAAATTGAAAAAATAATGATGATATTATTGTATTTGCTATATTACCTCCGTCTCTTTAAAAATATGGGAAAATGAGTTTTTTTTATTAGTTACAGTAATACAAAAACACGTGTGAATTTCTCAAATTGGTAAATCAATTAATGACGAAAAAAAATACAAAAAAGACTCTTCCTCTCAAACTTTAAGAATCTCTGTTACCAAATAAAAAAACAAACTTTAAGAATCTCTCGTGAATTTTTTCCATCCTTTTTTATTTAATTACATTAATTATTTTTCATCAACATACCCCATAATTTTGTGCAATCTATGACAAATATAATCATAAGACCATAAACTATTTTTCTCTCCTAAAGGATAAACTATTATTCCTTTTTTGTTGAATATTCATGTTGAATTTGTTGACAATTAGCATATTGATGATGTAATTAAATGGATGTTACTAAAACTTCATAAATGATAATTTAGAGACTTTGTTAATGTTACAAAAGATCTTGTATTTAGAGACAAAAAATGATACAAAGTATCTTATAATTATAAACGAAGGGAGTGCCATTCGATATTGTACTAAGTTTATAAAAAAATATATAGACAAAAATTAGAATTATTTTGGTAAAGAAATAATCAACATTTAAAAATTTGATAGATGTCTTATAATAGTGAGATAAGAAAAATTCTCAAGATTTTTTTTTTTAGGAAAATTCTCAAGAATTTATATTGTACTAATAATTAAAACTCAAGGTATATATATTTTTTAAAGATAAAACTCAATGTATATAAACCAACATTATAGGACTGTCCACAACAAGGTACTGAGTATGATAAGTGCTCTATAAACCAAGCATCTCTTCTATAACATATACAATACTAACGTTAAGGAAGGCCATAGCCATCATGAAAATGATGTGCCATTGTTTAGTAGCGTTAAAGATAAGTCGTCAAGAGCAACTATCTCCAATTTTCGGTTTTTCCTTTTGGTCCAGAATATTTACAACATCCTAAATTTTGCTTGTACTTCACTAAAAGCATACGCCGCCTTAGGGAAACCTCCATGAACTCAAAAACATTTCTTACAACAAATTCCAATGCAATCAAATGATTGAGCTCAAGTGGTTAATAAGTTCTCCCAAATGAAGAATAGTTTGGACGAATCCAGTTTAATTCGTGGATAAAGCAATTCTTAACCGGATTATACTTATTTCGCGGCCCAACTCTAACAACAAAAAAAACATATGTTAATATGTAGCACAAGTGTGATGAAGATATGCGGATACACAAGTTTTTATAAATGCATGAAAGAAACGTTAACAAATTTTTTTAATATAAGAATATACTTGTAAACAAAAATGATTTGAACATTCTTCTTTAATATATGACTATAATTGATGAGTGCCTTCAAGAAGATCGAGGACAGCAAAAGGGTTGAGCTAAGAAAATTCAAAAGGAGATGGAACGAAAGATTCTCACTTTGTCAAAAAATTTATTAAAAAAAGACCAAAGAAAAAAATATGTTATAATATTCTAATCACAAGATGCGTCCATAAGAGAAAACAATGGTTATATTACGAGGGCATAAAGTCAAAACCACCCAAAACAAAATAACGTCAAGAACTAAAGCTTGCACAGCAACTCAATGGATTAAGGCACTAGTGGTTCAAATCATAAGAAGAGTTAGAAATACCAGTTTTTAGCCACTTTGTTGGATTTAAAAGTTGTTGCTAAATGCTAAGTGGAATGAAGAAAAATTATTCCAAATGTTTGCTTGTTTCTAATTAGAAGTCTTAATGAAAGTGTGATAAAATTATTGAAACTTAATTTTATATCTTTTAGAGTTTAGTTGCCTCTATTTGTAATTGTTAAAATCAGGGCCGGCCCCAGGCATAGGCCGGGGGTGCGACGTCCTAGGGCCCTTGCCGGTAGGGGGCCCTCAATAAAAATTACGATAGGGGGTGTATGTAGAAATATTTTGTTTTTGGGGGGTGTGTAAAGGTTTACTGAAAGGCCCAAACATATTGAAAGGCTGTGCAGAAGCCTGTTAAAGTTTATAGCCCTTTTGTCTCAATTTACTGTATATACCCCCTTATATACATAGATTTCTATATACACCCTTCTAATAAATTTTTTAGTTTTTCTTAATAATATGCCCAAAAAATTATTAACAAATAAATTTTTGATGTTTTTTTGGCCCTTTGTTTCTAATAATGTGTCTCACTAATATTAATATATTGGTCATATTTATTATCCAAGAAATTGGAATTTTAACAAACCAAATTATATTTTACCTAAAAAAATAAGTCTGCTAGAGAAATTAATCTTAATGTTGTCTTTCAAAGGTTCCAAAATCTTAAATTATATCATTGTGCTAAATCATGTGAGACGAATTTAGGATCATGTGGGCCACTCATCTTTTTTTGTTTTTTGATTTCTTTTTTGGTAGTAAAAAGTGGGGAAAAAACGAAAAGAATGCCTGATAAAATCACAACAATGAGTTAAAAAAAGTTATGATTTATTGTGTAAGGAGCATTTTTCTCATATTATGCCTAAGGCTCGTAAAACTCTAGGAACGGCCCTGGTTAAAATTTAGTTATCTTTAAGGGCATATATGTTAATTTTAGTAATCCATATGGAGGGTACAGCCTCCCGATAGTGTGAAGAGTACTTTCACTGGAGATTGACTAGGAACATCCTTCCAACTAGAAGCATATTGGAGAGGAGAGGAATGGTATTTGACACATCTGCCCTATCTTTTTTGAGGATAGAGTGTCAAAACCACTATTCATGAAATTTAAAATGGCCAACCAAGAATAATTCACTTCCCCCTTGGCCCTCCATGTGCCTCAACATCTGAGTTTGAAGAGTTGAGTGTGAGAAAGGCTTAATAAAATGGATCATTTTGCCTCCCAATTTTTTAAATCACATTATGGTAAACTGGTAATAAACCAGTGCAACAAGGAGACATTTGAAGGTTTACTCCCCCCTTGGCCCTCCACGTGCTTCAACATCTTACCTCCCAACTTTTCAGCATTACATTGTGGAAAATATGGGAGGGGAGGAAGGAACCAATTGATCTTCCAAAATACTCAATTCAATCCCATCATTATCTCAGCTGCAGTTGCGGATTTCACAATAAAATTGAACTCTACACATTGTAACACCTTAGTTGGTGCTTAATGTTGGATTGGATCTTAACTACGAATCAAGATGGTCACTTCCTAGTGGAAACTGATCTGAATTGTGTTAAATGTATCCAAGGCCAAATTCACATAGCTACTATTGGTAATGTTATGCTAGGCCTAGATTGTTGTGAAAAAGTATTGTCTGAGCTGAGTAATTGTAACTCTGTAAGGCCATTAAAAGATGTAAAAATGTTGCTGCAAACCAACAGCTTCTGCTATATGTAAGGATATGTTTGGTGTTACTTGAATGAAGTATATTTGAAGTCTATCAAAGAGTAAATAATAAGAACATTAGTAACACCATCCGCACATACTTGATACAATAATGATTAATATTCCATGTCCAAGCATCCAAGATTATCCTCCAATTCAATGTCACAATAGCATTCAAATTAGGAACCACAGTGTTAGGTTCAATTAGTTATGGGTTAGACTAGTAAATCAAGATTCAATTAACAATTAGCTGTAACAGGTAATGGATTAGACCAAATCAACATTTGAAAGGTTCAATTAATCATGCGATAACACAGTGTTAGTTCCATGAAATTAATTACTGGATTGAAAATTCAAATCAACATCTAACAACTCTTAGCAAAGCAATTAACCATCGTTAATTGTAGAGCTCAAGTGCGGTTACAAAATATATATATATATATATATATATATATATATATATCAACTTTGAAATTTTCAATACAAGAAACCCTAACCCCCGAATCCGTAAAGAGTCCTTCCCTGCCTCTTGAGAGCGTAAACAACATCCATCGCAGTAACAGTTTTACGGCGAGCATGTTCAGTGTAGGTGACAGCATCACGAATCACATTCTCAAGAAAGATCTTGAGAACACCACGAGTTTCTTCATAGATTAAACCACTGATGCGCTTCACACCACCACGTCTTGCAAGGCGACGAATTGCAGGCTTTGTAATTCCCTGAATGTTGTCGCGAAGAACCTTACGGTGTCGTTTTGCTCCTCCCTTTCCAAGACCCTTTCCTCCTTTTCCTCTTCCTGACATGGCTGTTAATTCTTGAGTTTCTCTCTGCGTTTTGAATTTGAACGAAAATGATTGTGTTTCAGCCTCTTATAAAATGGAGGTTATAAAGGATACGGTGACGTTATTCTCACCGTTGGATTGTTAACGATCCGCGTGAGTGGATAACTTCAAATATGGAACGTTGGATTTAAAGTGGTTGATTTTGATTGGTGGAAATATAAGTATTGCGGATCGTGGATTTTAAAATTTGGAGTTTGGGGTAGTCATTCATTTTTGTCTCGAACTGTGTCTGTGAGAAAACACAAAATTTTAAGCACAGGAAAAGGGGGAATTGTGTTTTGTGAAAAAATGTTCCAACCTCACCTTTTGGTGAATTTAATTTAATTACTTTGTGTAATGATATTTAAACAACTATTTTATTATTATTTTTGGGACAATTATGTTTTTTTTTGTTATTGGTCAAAAATAATAGAGAGATAGTAAAAAAAGAAAAGAGAGAATAAGAACATGACATGGGTATAAGAAATAAATTTGTCCGAAAATTTTACAAAAATAATTGTATAAGTATCATTTCTTATTTAATTTTTGGCCATGTTGGTTTTCAATTTCTCATTTATCACTTATTCTATAATTCTATCAAGTACTCCCATATTCGGTATTCCTTCCCTATACCCAAATTAGTGGGTCCTAATTATATAATTATCTAATAAATACTTATGCTAGGTAGTAGGCGCTATTATAAACAAAAATTGATATTTTAACTTCATTTAATAAATGATGTATGTGATCTTTAATATTGATCACATACTTAAATTTTACAAAAATATTAAATTTGACTTATAATAGTGTTCAGATAGTGTATTCTTTGACATTTTTCTCTGTTACCATATTAATAATCGCCTAACATTCCTGTTTTTTATTTTTTTTTAAAAAAATTATGATGCCTTTTTTCGCATATATTATTAATAAAAATTGATAATGTGGTAAATGTGTATAATCTATTTATAGTTTTATTTTGTTCCCGTAAACTTAACTCAGTTGATAGGGATATTGTATTAAATATGCAGGGGTCGGAGTTTGAACTCCAGATTTACCACTTATTTGTCTTACAGGTGAAATTCTAATTAGATTAGTATACTACTCTAAGTTAGCATCAATTAGCTCTGCCATCCTCTCCCCCTCATCAGGTATGGTTAGTGGGATATGGTCTAACAAACAACCTTAGACCAACAAATGCAGCATATATGACATTTCTTCCAGTGTCATTGTCATCTCCCCAACCAAAATATGGAAGTTCGATGTCTCTGAGTTCCACCTCATATAAAATGTCGACAAGAGGCCAAGATTAATTAGGGCATAGTCCGTGGTAGAAAGGTCCGTCGGTCCACTAGATGTGATGACGAAAATGAACCACATTTCACTTGGAGTATTGAGACGAAAGATCTCCTTTGCGTTGATGGCGCATTTTGGCATGCCATGGAAAAAACACAGAAGATTAAATTAGAAGAAATAAAAAAATATGATTTGGAATAAAGTGGATGCATCATACATTTCATTTTTGTATCCATCTAGGCACATATCCCTCGTAAAGTGACAAGACTGACGTATCAAGGCATCGAGATACGACTTTATTGTTTGTTGTGGTGGTGCTTCCTCCTTATGTACCTCGGCTTGCTGCACATTAACTTGTGGTTTTGGTTGTGCCTGATGCTCATGCTCTGGCTGTGCAGTGGTCGAAAACCTTTGATAAGTAATGAATTTGAGTAATTTAGATGACAAATGTCAAAGTTACGTGATTTCAACTTTTAAACATTTTTACTAATATATATTTATAGAAAATTGTAAAATTTAAATACACTTGCTTTCTTAAAAAAATAATTTAAATAAACTCACTAACATTTAAAAGACCCTTGTAAAAAAAATACATAAAGATAAAACATTTAAACAACGAGTAATTCTTGGTTGGTAACATGACTAACAAATAGGAATTGGTCACATCGAACCAAACCATGACACCTCAGAAACAACTAAGAGTCCGTTTGGTTCGAGAGTTTTGGAGGGGAGGGGCAGGGAGCAAATTTTTTTAAAATTTGATTGCATTGTCATAATTATCCTTAAATTAATTTCAAATCTCAATATTAACCTTGTAACAACTTTTATTATTATTTATTATTATTAGGTTATCTTATTCTTATAA
>Ga0315914_1000049_pt1 | contig 90230 bp, 52 predicted proteins | sample MpolenodulesMG_FD_203920 | JGI IMG/M metagenome (GOLD analysis project Ga0315914, IMG submission 203920) | Medicago polymorpha root nodule microbial communities from Los Angeles, California, United States - elongated nodules | ecosystem: Host-associated > Plants > Roots > Nodule | place: USA...
TATTGGCTTTGCTTGTTAAACTGGTTTACGCTTACATATTGGTATGTCCATGGCTAACTGACATGTTACAAACTTGATGCATACTACATTGTTAAATTTGATATATACTGTTATGTTATTAGATTTGGTGCATATTGACATTGTCAAATTTGGTATATACTTCTCTGTTAGATAATTTGATGCATAAAAACATTGTTAAATTTGATGCATAATGTTCTGTTAGATAAAATGATGCATATTGACATTGTTAAATTTGTGCATACTCTTGTGCTAGAAAATTTGATGGCAGGTAAACATGTTATCTAGTATGTTTAGAAAAGCATGTGAGACTTAGTAAACTATATTGTTCTTATGTTATTGAGTTTACTTTGTTCATTTAAATTGAGCTTCATCTACATGGTTATTGTTAGGATTAATATATGAATTGAAGTTATCACCTAATGGTTGTGCATTAGAGACACATGATGTGCACCAAAGCACATTGATTGGCCACATAGAAGAGGTGCATCAGCTATCATCCAATGATTATTTACATTATCATTGAAGTCTATTCTGATTGTGCAAAAAGCAGGTTGGTTTTTTACGTTTGTTATATTATTATTTTTTCAAATTTATTTTGATGCTTAATAAAAAGCTTTACTTTTTTCTTTCTTTCTTTTTTCAGACCTTGCTGCAGAGTTACACCATGTTGAGCATCAGCATACTGCAGTTTTCATATTCAACATTGAAGATGACTAAATGTTTTAATCTTACATTTGGATTACTGTAATATAATATACTTTATACTTGTGACTTAGTTTAAATACATGTTGGTTGTGTTAGTTTGTAATGTGCTTTGAATTGATGCAAGCATATTACAATAGTATTAATGGCATCGACCCCAAAGCGGTGTTCTATAATTATTAAGGAATGACCTTAAATAAATGTTTGGTGAATGACATGAATTTTATGTTGAACTTTACTCTTATTTTAGGATATGATTAGCCCTCAAAATGCAGGTGAATAAGTACTGAACTCAGGCCCAAACTAGAAAAACTATAGGCAAATGCTAGAATTTGTGTTTTTAGTTTTAATGTTAAAAAAATTACATAGGCTGAATTTTAATTGCCCATTTTACGGTAAACCGACGATACCCACCCGATCTTCCGCCTTATCCGACTAAACCGAAACCGACTAAACCGATACATAAATCAGTCGGAAATGGGTCTTGGAATTGAAACCGTGGGCTTGTTCGGTTTCAGGTTTTCGGACCGATATCCGACCGAAACCGACCGATGTCCAGCCCTAGTTTATGCCCTTTGTTAAATTGATATGCCAACAATATTACCCGGTGGTTTAAACGTCTCAGCACAAGGAGCAATAAATGTAGGGTTCCATGGGGTTGTTATTACCTTGTACAATTGAAAATGAATTTATCATGTATATGTTGCACAACTAACATCAAAGGACAAATAAAATAAGTAATACAATATCAAAACAGAAAGGCAACAAAAACAAAATTAATCTAAAGTGGATTTATATCATGTGACCTTAGAGACGGTTGATTGGCAGAGGATGACAACCGCTCCACACACTGGGTGGTATGCATGTAAACACTTTGATGATCAGTGAGTCAGTAGTTGTAAGTGTGTGGTTTTGGTACTTGCACCTCAGTAATGAAACATCGGGTGGATTCGAAACGGTGGTTGGTGGAGATGCTAGAATTGGATGTGGTGTCGTAACCTCGACAAAGCAACTTTTGACCATGGCTGCAAAGCTCATCAGTTCCCCTTATGAAGTAGAAAGGTCCAAATCTGTCAATATTAAGAGTGTTCTTTCCATTGGTAAAAGTGGTGATAGGTTGACTTGCATCACAATTAAAGTAATCAAACTATTCCACAGTAAGAACTAGGTCATTCTCGTACTCAAATACTTCATAAACAAAAAATGTGAATCATCACTTGGGCTGAGAGAAAAAGAAATGAATTGAATAATGAATTAAAAAGCACTATATACCGAGAGAATCTTCTATTTAGAATCGATTTCTTTCATCCCATTTAGTGTAAAAATCAGTGTTGTTTGGATCAGGTTCACGCAAACTGGACCGACCACCAGCTCTGATCAGCCTTGTATATTAAATACAAGCAAAAGTAATGGCAACCAAAAAAATGATAAAGCAATTTGATATAAAGGATGACATGTTTCTTTGTTTGATTGTGTTCTGTCACACTTTGTTTGTTTGAGTTCTCTATGTTTGGCATCCCTTAGGTTAAGTATGCTAATAGGAATTGGTTTTGTGTGGCCAAGCAATTGTACAGGAGGAACAATGTCTTCTTTGGTTAAGGTTTTGTTTTGCTGCAGAATCTGATACCATGTAAAACAAAGTTGTCGATTTTTAATTAATAATAATCATTCATGTGAAGTAAAGTCGTGACTTTGAATCCAATCGAGAGTCATCATCAAGTTCTTTAATCCTTCATTGAAACTGATATATATATATATATATATATATATATATATAACATAAACACCTCTTTTGCATGTTCGTAGCACAAGTTAAGAATCATCATTGTTTCCAGACCAATTTTCTGACAAGAGGAATGCTAGCAACACACATTCTAACACACACTTTTCAACACAATCTCTTTCATTGGTTAGAATTCACATGGGACCCACCAAATCATGTGGGTCCCATATAAATTTGGTGGGTCCTATGTGAATTCTAACCAATCAAAGAGAGAGTGTTGAAAAGTGTGTGTTAGAATGTGTGTTGCTAGCATTTCTCTCCTCACAATACAATGCAATGAAAAGTTTGCCACATTTTATCTTGTGGAAAATTAAGTTGATGGATTAGTTGATTGAATGGATCCCCTGCAAGGGTTGTAGGACTGTTGGTTCAAATTTTAATCAATAATAATCTTTCATGTGAAAGAAAGTTTTAACTTTGAATCCAATCAAGAGTCATCATTAGGTTCTTCATTGTTTACAAATGGTTGTTGAGTAGGTTTTTTACATGCAAATTATATACAACCTTGATAAAAAAAATGTATAAATCTCAAATAGACAGGTTCGTGCGGTTAAACTAGCGATCCTGGTTTGACTAGTGATCCACTGACCCAGTTTGAGTTTATAACATTGACTGAAACTAGTAGAGCCTTTTCTTATCATGGGATCATAGAAACTAGTATGAGTTTATCAACCTTTAAGCATTGTGAAGTAAAATGAATCATTCATGCAATAAATAAAGCCCTTCTGGTTGGATAAAAAGACCTTTTATTTGAATGCTTGATTTTAGAAAATAAAAGGATTGGATGTGGCTTGCCATATACAATACATCAAAGCAAATATCAGTTGCCTATAAGAAAATACCTAAACAATAACTTATTTGTGTAGAAGGTTTACATCCAAAAGATATAATTTTTGCATTTGATAGGCAGAAGTATTAGTTTAGCTTGATTTTATCTTTTTTTCTTTAAATTATCTCTGTTGTCAATTTCGACGTGTTAGTTTGACTTCTTCAAAAAAGAAAAAAAATCTTCTCTCTAGCTTATGAAACTCGTCAACCAAATTGAAAATTATATCATAGATGTTAGTTTGTAAACAACTTTCTAATTTAGATAGGAGTGGTGATCTTTCAAGGAAGTTGGTTGAAACTATAAAACTTAACACTTATCTAATGATGTATTTACTTTTGAAGTTAGTCTTAGTATTACATGTAGCAACTGCAACTTTTGAAAGGAGTTTCTCTATTGTGCACTTTATGAAGGATCAATTACATGACCATATGAGAGGTGAATTTTTGAATGATTGTTGGGCAACATATATAGAATGATACATTAGCTATTGTTGAAAATGAAAAAATCTTAACACATTTAAAATATGAAGCCATAGCGAAATCAATTTTATTGATAATACAATGACATGGTTTTTATAATGTCTAAATTTTTGTTAATGATGTCTTCCTTTTATTTGTTATAAGTTTATATATTTTTGATAAACAACTTTGACCCACTTATTGAAATTTCTGGATCCGTCCCTGATTGCAGTCACTGAAAAAAATGAATATAAATACCACGATTGGTGCTGCCAATCACAAATCCACAACTAATAATACTTTCAGAGTCTCAAAACTAAGTTGAATAATAAAGCTAACATGTAAGTTCAAAACAATAGAATGCTACCTTTAGAATTCAATGCGGCCAATGAAACCGGGTTTAGGGATAAATATTTTTGGATCAAACCGACCAGGTCTTACAAGTGTTGGATCCAGAATGTCTAGTCGATTTGTGGAGTCAATGGTGATCATCTACCCCTTTACTTCAAATCAATCTAAGCATTCAACAAACAGAAAAGATCAACCAAAATATACCAAAAAAAAAACTTTTAAGAAGCGATTATAAAGTTCAAAAATGTCATGGCTAACCTAATTAAGTGTATTGTCCATCTGAACCTTTAACCAAACCACACTTCATTCCTACAACGTCCAATTAAGACAACAGACGAAGCCTAAAAGCATAATACAAAAGGCAATGTTTGAGGAAATTGAGGTTGTTAAAGTTGGGTTTTTTTTTCGTCGTTTTCGAATTATGGGGTTTGAAGTTGTGATGAGATTAAACGGAATTTGGAGGTTTTGGGAATATTTTGAATTTCGGGTTTAGGAATTTTGATGATGAAGGTGGAAAATGAATGAGGGAATGTGAAGAAGACGCGGGAATGAAGTGGTGTATAAATCCTATGATTTAATGTTATGTTTTGTTTGGTGATGAAGATTGAAGTGGAATTTGAGGAACATAAAAATGAAGAGTGTACAAATTAGTTAGTTATAGTTGAAGGGAAAGTATGCTTTATGTCCATAACTGTTTTTTAGTTCTAGTACTATTTGGTTTGTTGCATTAATCTTTGTCTCAACTAAATCAAATGAAAAAAAAAATATTAATCTCTATCCATTTATACAATCAAATTATATTATTGTGACATGCTTCTTAAAATATACCATTTATAAAATTTTCATCAAAAAAGAATCTTTGTAAAGATCTACATTGCATAAAACTTAAATTCATGAAACAAAAAAAGAAAGGTATCTTTTTTTTTGTAAAATAATCATCAAAAAAGTTTTCTCTCTCTGTCTCTCTTGGCAAGAATGACAAGAGAACAATAACATCAACTAGGTAGGTTATGACTTTATTCCTTTCATTAGCACTTATTATTTCTTGCCTCTTACAATATTTCATCATTTGTATGCTTCTCTACATTTGTCTTTTTAGCATTTCATATTACGGAGAGAAGGATGAGTAGTATCAGAGCCACCCTCGATTCAAAGTTACTTGTCGAAGAATCAAACCGGCTCGCCCGACCACTCCCTTCATTCATGAACTTCTCTCTAAATCTCGTAACCAACCTTCTACTCATCATATGGTTAGCCCTAAACTAAAAACTTATTTTGTTTTTGTTTTTGTTGTTGATGGAAACCATGTTTCTACGTTGTTGATGATGGAACAAGATTTCCAAAATCTTTAAAATCTAGTTTTTACTTTGTAGTTGTTACATGACAAAATATTTTTTCTTCAAAAAATATAGGTTCGTGATGATGATAACAAGATGATCTTGGAACATCAAGCAAACACAAGCATGATCAGTTGTTTTCTCCCACTATAATCATATGGTTATTTTGTTTTTGTTGTTGATGATGGAATGAGAATGAATGTTTCTGTGTTGTTGGTGATGGAACAAGATTGTCAAAACCTTTAAAATCTGGTCTCTGTAGTTGTTAAGTGACAATTTTTTTTAATTTGTGATTTTTTCAAAAAAATATAGGTTTGTGATGATGATAACGATATGATCTTTGAACATCGAGCAAACACAAATATTGTTAGTTGTTTTCTACCTCTATAATCATGTGGTTATATTGTCTTTGTTGTTGTTGATGGAATGAGAACGGGAAACCCATGTTTCTATGTTATTGATATGGAACTAGATTGACAAAACCGTTAAAATCTGGTTTGTATTTTGTAGTTGTTAAATGATAGATTTTTGATTTTTTTTTCAAAGAAGAAAAAATAGGTTTGTGATGGTGATAATGAGATGATCTTGGGAGATCAATCCAACATGAAATTAGCTGTATGTCATTCTTGATTGATATCATCTGACAACAAGGTAAGTTATTTTCTCCCACTGAAATCTATCATGACTATTTTTAATGACTTTTCTAAAATACTGATTTTGCTTAAGAATCAGGTGTAGATGCTGGTTTTGTATGATCATGAGTGACCAATCTAACAAGAAATTAACTATTTGTAACTCTCAATTGATATAATAGGACAACAAGGTCATTTGTTATCTCCCACTTAAATCCATCCTATATATTTTTACGATAATTTTGTATTTCTAACATATAAATATCCATTATCATATGACATGTATTTCTTTGAAAGTCATGTTTAATACATGAATAAGTAAGGTGAATAGATTCAAGAGTCACACATGTCAATAGTGAGTGGTGTTTTTAATGATTATTATGCATATAGTTGGTTGTTGGTGTTGTTTTGTGATTGATATGCATGATTCCAAGATACATATTTAATATATGAAAATGGGGAAATGAACCGTGTATGATTTATCCACTAAACAAAATTTGATTTTTTAAATTTAAATTTAAGGCAAAATTAATTTTTTTGCCTATTAACTCTATTTAAGATAATATCTTCGTCCTTTATCTTTTTTCATGTCATTTATGTTCTTTTGATCCATTTGCATATATATTTTCAAGTATCGAGTCCAAATTTCATATGAAAAACGAGCAAAGAACCATAGATTTGAATAGTAAGAGTTCATATCGAAATACAACCATAAATTTGAATATTGAAAGTCAATATGCAAATTGATGAAAATGACGTAAAAAATCATAATGATGAAAACATCACATGAAATTAAGTTAAGGGACGACGAGAATAATTTTGTCTAAATTTAATGATATATTTTGCTTCCACTATTTATTTACTTAAAATTTGTGATACTTAGATTTCCAAATTAAAAGTAAAATTATCAATCTTAGTTAAGTTCAAAAATTAAATTCTTAATCAAGAGTATGCAAGTGCGATCTCTAACTTAAAAAATATCTGATATATTTTACTTACCTCTCGATTTATTTTTAGGTTAACGAATCTCTTTTTAAATTTTAAAATATCAATACCAAAATATGCAAAAGAACTCAGAAATTAGATATAAACATTGTTTAAGAAAATAATAATAATATAATAACAAAAACTTAAAAGTATTTAAGTAAAATAACAAATATTTATACTATAAGTGACAAATATTTATCTTGAAATTTTTACCCTATCGTTGATGATAAATATTTCTCTTTTGTTTTGTTTTATATATTAACCAGTGACAAATATATGTATCACATTTTATTTCAATGGATTGAACATAACCAATTGAAGCTTGTTTGTTGAAGAGGAAAAACGTGTTAGTTTGATTTGAAAGAAAAACATGTTATATTTTTTTCCTATATCAATAAAAAAAAAGTGTCACGTGTTGTTTTATTTATATTTACAAGCAACAATTATCTATCACATGTTTTTGTATGTATATGGTAAAAAAAAATCTGATTTTGTGTTTTCATATTAGTATGTTATCCGTGACAAATATTTGCCTCGTTATCTCACTCTTTCTTATTTATCAGCAATAAATATTTGTCCAATGTTCCTTTATAATTAATAGTCAAAACTATTTGTCCCGTGTTTTTATTTATTTATTTATTGGTTAACAAAAATTTATCTCAGTTTATTTTTATAGTCATCAGTGACAAATATTCATCCCATATTTTTATAATATCAATCGGTGAAAAATAATTGTTTTGCATTTTATTTTGACAAAACAAATACAACCGAGTGATATTTTCTTATGTAAGTTGATGTTAGAATGTTGAAATTCCGGCACGTAGTAAAATATGTCAAGCACAATGTCAGAACACCAAGAATGTTGAGTACAATGTCAAGGCATCATGACAACACAAATAACAATCTAAAGATAAAGGCAGAAATTAAATGGCACAAGTTATCTGATAACTCAGTTTGATGCAACGTCACCTACATCTCGGGGTTACCAAGTCAGGAAGGAAATCAACTATAATAGTATTATTTTGAAGTCATGCGTAAACAACCTCCGAATTACTTGCCTTCACACCTAATCACTACCTATGATATTTTCATCTAAGATACACCTAGATATGAGACCCCTCTCACTTTCTCTCAATCGCTCACCAATGATAACAACAAATACAATCAAAATGGAGACACACTCCGAGAAACATAATTCACTCCTGCTGAAAAGCTTGCGAGTGATTCACAGATTAAAACTCAACTATCAGTCCAACTTTAGCATCAAGGTGATACAGGAGTGGCCCACAAACAACAATGGACAAACTAAAACCCTAATAGACACTTTGACAATCGCGGCTTCAGTCATCTTCTTATATTTAAAGTCTTCCTTTATATAGCATGAGAATAACACGAGCTTGATGAGCAAATCAGGCTAAACACACATCTGATCCAATACGGTATTTAGCACAATATTCTAAAAGCAAATATATTGTTTCCTTGAATGTTACAACATCACACTTAAGAAACACGCCAAGCATAACCGCCTTCTACAACTTATAGAAAACACACGCTTCTTGGTCAACATACCAGTGAATCAAATCTTCTGAGATCTCACGTTTAAAACAAATCTCCAACAAAGTGAAACAAAACGCACTACGACGTCGTACCAACATGTCAAGACATCTTGTCCAACATCTTGCCATAACACTTGTTTTAACAAAATGCGGCCAATCACAATACACAAACCTAACAAATGTTAAAAATGATTATCAGTCCTTCGGATAAAATAGGAAGTGGATCACAATTTTTCTAATGGATTGGTAGTTAAAAATCTAGCATAATGTTTGAAATGCTCAAAAACGAGTTAAATGTCTAAATTTAAAAGTAATAAAAAAGGGTTGAGTTGCAAATTAAGTCACAAATAATTTTTTGAAGTCTATATTAGGCTGAAATTAGTATATTAGAATTATTCTTATTTTTCTTAGAAGATATTAAAAAAAAATCAAATTTTACTAATTGATTAGTGATAAATATTCATTTGATATGTGAATGGTTCATGTATCATTTTTATAATAAATTATTATTAGTATATTGAAACTATTTTTATTTAGAAAATATAAAAACAAAAACTAAATTTAACTAATTGACTAGTTGATTAATGACAGACAATTGTCTCGTGTATGAATTATACTTTTCAATGTCATTCCTTAATGACTCATTTGCAGAAAAAGAAAAGCAATGTGAAAACAATAAAGTGATAACTTATCACTTTTTATAACAAATTAAATGTGTTTTTTTTTTGGTTATCCGTGACAAATATTTTTTCAGAGTTTTATAATAATCAATGATAAATATTATCTCTTTATTTATTTTGATAGATGTAACACTTTTTTTATAAACACAAGTGAGTGAAGTTCACTTGTGCGAAGAGTTTTTTAAAAAAAAAATATTTATTAGTGCAAATATCTGCATTGTTTCTTTTAACTATTATGAGCATATATTTGTCCCAATAAATAATGTTGTCCACTTGTTTTATCTATCTCATGTTTTTTATGTATATGTGAGGAAAGGTTTGTCACACCTTTTTCATATATTAATTAATCCAAACCAAACACTTGTCTCACACTTTCTTAAGCATAAGTGATAAATATTTTCTTGTGCTTCTTTATACTTATCAATCAAAATTATTTTTCTTGTTTTTTAATTCATCATTGACAAATATTTATCTCAATTTATTTTTCCAATTATCGGTGACAAATATTTATCATTTTTTTTTGAATTAACCGGTGACAAACATCACAACCGAGTGATTGCTTGTGTAAACTTGTGTTGAAATTGATTAATCAAGGCTTTGAATAAAGTAGTAAAGTGGAGTATTATTTATATTTTTAATAGAGTAGTAGTTAAGAATATAGCACAATGTTTGAAATGCTAAAAAGTGAGTTAGTTGTCACAATTTAAAAGTAATGAAAAAGGGTTGAGTTATGAATTAAGTGAAAAACTGATAATTAATTTTCTGAAGTTTATATTTGACTCAAATTAGTAGATTATAATTACTCTTATTTTTGTTTAGAAGGTATAAAAAAAATTAACCAATTGATCACAACAAACATTTGTTCGATATATGAATTTCATGTATAATTTTTATAATGAATTATTATTAGTATATTGTAACTATTTTATTTTTATTTTGAAGATATAAAAAAATTAAATTCAATTCATTGATTAGTGACAAAACTTGTCTCATATATGAATTGTACTTTTCAATGTCATTTTATTTGCACGCGCATGCAGTTGTTTACAGTTGGTAGTTGATCCTAGTTTTGGGGGGATAATTTTGTTATAGATTATGTACTCCCTCCGGTCTCAAATATAAGAAAAGATTCTATTTTTAGATTCATTGAGTAGTTAATGTATTTGATTTACATTATAAAGCAAATACGTTAGTTTTCATAGTTTTCATATTGGTGACAAAACTTGTCTCATATATGAATTGAATTTAGTTTTTTTATATCTAAGAACAAATGATCGATGAAATTGTTTTTCCCCTCGCAAGATGTGACGTGGAAACTGAAGTTGTATAGAAATGTTGCAACACCTACTAATATTTATAGATAATAACAAGGGTTTGTCTAACCACATGTTAAAGTTACTAAAAATAGTAAATTTTTATTGAAAATAAATAATTATTTATTAAAAAGTTATGTATTTAATACAAAATATGCAAGTTCCAATGCAAAATTACTATTTAAAACTTTTTAACATGTGCAAATTTGCACATGATAGAAAAACCCTACAATAAAAATATTAATATGCAGGGCTATGATAAATAGGTTCCACTATTAAAGCCACATTTTAAGACTTTTCTTCTTCTTCTTCAGATAATCTATTTTCAACCTCATGTTTCATAATTTTTTGAAGTTCCACATTTTAAAGCTTTTTTTTCATGTGAAGAAATAAATGCAGCTGCAATGCTTATGAGAATAAATTGCAAGTGAGCATAATTATAAGATAGATTTTAAGGTAAAGGCTCAATTAAGTCATTTATTGGTGGATCATAAATAAAATACCATTAAATTTAATTAATGGTTTAGATTTTTTTAAAATAAAAAATGATAACTATTTGGATTTTTACGTGTTCCTTTCGGTTTCTTTTCCCGGTTTCGTTTATTTTTAATAAGTTTATGCTTTGAGTTACAATATGTTGCAAGTTACCACCTCTCTCTCTAAAATTAATTCATCATCACCTACTTGTTTTCATTGAATGCATTAATGATTTTGTAAGTTAAGAAATAATGAACTTTTCATTCTAAAGGAATGATCCCTTGAAAAAAAAATCCTAAAGGAATGAAAAACACTTCAACAATTTCAGACATGTCCTCTATCTCTTCATTACAACGTTATGGTTGTAAAGAATCACAACCACTAGACTCACCGATAATTATATGATAAATTTTTCATTGAAAAAGAGTTATGAAATATTGAATAGGGTGTTCTTCGTAGCATTGATATAAATGGAGCAACACAAATTTCATATCTAAGTTGAAATTTTTTTTATGTGAGATCTAATGTTGGTCAGCTGGAAAGATGTCGACAATGAAGAAGGGTGATGGGCTTGTGCATATCCAGTAACCTAGGGGATGGTAAAAGGCTATAGAAGAAGATGGAAGGCAGGGAAGAGGAAAAAAAATCTAGTGCATATGATGTATAATAGAGTATGTGCGTTTGATTAAGATTAATCTAATGACTCTTAATTATTGTTTATAGTGGTCCACCGGTGAGGGATTTGATTGAACCCTTATCCTAAAATTCACCATATCATAAAATTTGGAAAAACAAAGAACACGCAAAATAGAGATCAACAATAACAAAAAAAATGGTTTAAAATTTGAGTTAGAGTGGTGGTTTTTGTGTACTGGAGTGACCGAGTGTTTATTAAGTATTGTTATTAAGAAATTATAAAAAAATAATGTATATATAAGACCAATTTAAAATCTCAATGTTAAGAGTCTCCATTGTGGAAGCTCTATAAAACACTTCATATTTTATAGATAAATGTCAATCAATACTCCTAATACATTAATTAAATAAGCAAATATAATAATTAATCATTTAAAAGTAAAAAAAATTGGGTTAATAGTGTTTTGCCCCCTATAATATATACTACTTTTGATTTTTCCCTTTTAAAAAAAAGTTTTTGATTCCATCCTTATAAAATCAAGATGGGCACAGTGGCTGTATAATTATTTTTTTTTTTTCATTTTTTTGGTACACTTAGCTGTTTCCCCCCTTTTTTAAAATAATAATTAAATTCATTAGAACAAGATTATTTTAAAAAATAAATAAAGATTAAAAAAAAAAATCTTCTCTCCATCGTTCCTCTTCTTCTTTCCTCTTGTCTGTCTTCTCTTCCTTTTCTCTTCCTCATCGCATATCTTCATCTTCTTTTCCTCTTCTCTTCCTCTCAATGATTAACAACAACTACCAAACATGGTTTATTCTTCTTTGACTTTGAGATTAAAAATGGGTCAAATTTGGTGTATGCTTCTTTGATTTTGAGATTAAAAATGGGTCAGATTTGGTTTCATATTTTGCTGATGGAATTTGTTGTTGTTGTTGTTCGATGGAAAGCGGGATAGATGTTATTATTCTTTCAGAATTTGGTTTCGAGAATTAAATTTTTCTAGAATTTGTTGTTGTTCATGTTGTTGTTGTTGGCTTCCAAAATTAAATTCATGGGATTAACTCTTGTTGTTAATGTTGCTGAATTTGCAGAATTTTTCTTAGCTTTCAATTTTGGTCTGAAGTTTATTGTTGTTCACGGGATTAAATTTTTCAAGAATTTGTTGTTCTTGAATGAACAAAGACTTTTTCTTAGCTTGCAATTTGGTCTGAAGTGTATTGTTGATCCGAAGAAAATGCGCAAGTTAATTTCTGAGTTTTCAATCTAGGGGTGTATTAGATTAGGATTTTGAAGGACAATTTTTGCTTAAAAAAGTCTCAAAGATTTTAAAAGATTTTGTAGGATTTTAATGACTTTCATGATTTTAAAAGACTATTAGGATTTTCAATTTGGATTTCAATGGATTTACATCATAAGATTTTAAAAGATTTCGTGGATTTATAAAATTTCAAAAGATTTTATGAATTTTAAGTACTCATTGAAAGAAAAAAATAATTACAACACACTCTTTATCATAATATTCTCAACACAGACTCTTATTTTTTATTTATTTTTATGATAGGTAGAGAGAGGGAGAGAGAGGGGGGAAGAGAGGAGAGAGAGAAAGAAATGATTACAACACACTTCTATCATAATATTCTCAATACAGACTCTTATTTTTTATTTTTTTATGAGAGATAGAGAGAGGGGGAAAAGAGGAGAGAGAGAGGGGGGGTGAAAAGAGAGGAAGAAGAAGGGAGAAGAGAGAGAAGGGAGAAAAGAGAGCAGAGAAAGAGAGAGAAGGGAGAAGGGATAAAAAAGAGATAGTAAACTTTTAAGAGAAAAACAATTTCAAGAAATCTCATGTCTTCATGAAAGACTTTTTCTTGTTAAAATTTCACTAGAAAATCCCACAAAATCCATTAATATCCAATTTATTAAACAATCTTTCGAAATTTGAATGATTTTGAATACCATGAGACTTTTTTTAAGTGATGAAAAGTCTTGATTGAATACCTCGAAACTTTTTTAAAATGACAAAGAGTCTTGATTGAATATCACAAGACTTTTTTTAAATTACAAAGAGTTTTGATTGAATACCACAAGACTTTTTCATAATTAAAAAGTCTTTTAAAATCCCTTAGAATCCTAATCCAATACACCCCCCTTAAGCAAGCTCTCTTTTTAGTGACAGATTGGAAGGGATAACAAGATTTAGTTAAGAGATTGGATGGGAGAGGAAACAATAACGGGGAAGATGATAGAAGAAAGAGATGAAGATGTATAATTATGTTTTGGATTTTTTAGAAAAGAAAATTTAGAATTCATGGGTTTTTTGGGTTTGAAGGTGATGAAGAAGATGAAGGTTGATGAGGATGAGAGTTTTTTTTTAATGCACCTGTCAAAAAAAATGATGGTTTTGTCCCCGTTGAAAAATTATTTTCCCAAATGCCCTAGTTTAGGCCGATTATTTTTGTCTTCTAGTGGGACGTCACGCCGTTCCAATTGGCGTGACATTTTTTTTTCTGCACCCCTATATGCGATGTGACACTCTCTTTTCTTTTTCTATTTTTTTTCTTTAATATTAAGGAAACAATTATTTATTAAACATTATTTTAATTTTTAAGTTATTTATTTTAAAATAAACAATATTGTGAAAATAAATAAAATTAAATTTATTAAAATTACAACTAATATTCATCACTAAATTACAACTATTTTTTCTTCCCTCTCCAATATCTATTTAAATTACAAGTACCCGTAACACAAATTTTCTCTATAATATTACGTGCTGGTCGTCCACGTATCGGTTGCGGTTGCTCTTCCGCTTTCACATGCCCGTGTGTCTTTGCTTGATCGGATTCAACAGTTACCCTTGGTTGCACAATATCTTCGTATTGAGCAAGATTTTTCATTTGTTGGGTTAAATTGGTCCATAAATTGTTAAAGAGATCATCGTTATGCAACTCCGCATCTAAGCTTTCTAATACTGTACTTTGTTGGACAGGCCATTGTGGTTGACAGTTTGTATCAGGATAGGGTACAAAGCTTGGGGGTAGGTAGATTGAATGGTGTGTATTCCAATTGGTTTGAGTAGTTGGTTTGATGGGTATTTTGACTTGGATCGAAATCATCGTATGGACAGTTAGAGGTTTGGGAGGTTTCTCCATGATAACTTCGTTGGGAGTGGTCTTGATATGGAATTGGGGTATATGGTAAGGATTGGTCCACGGGTTGTGAGGAGCGGTAAACTTGGATCTAGTTGTAGTCAGTTGATGGATTAAAGCTTGGGTTAAACGGTGGTGGCGTAATGAATGTGTGATCGGCTGATGGTTCTTGCGCCACATTTGGCTCTGGCATCGTGTCAAGTTCTGGCGAAGATGGATAGTTTGCCTCAAGTATATGTAGCCTTTGTGCACATGGTTCCAATGGGTTCCCCAACAACGGATCCCTAGAAATCCACAAATGATCTCTAAAAAGGGTCCAGTACCAAGTAAAATAATCGTGATTTGGATAAACCTCATCGTTGTACGGGACTCCGTGAAGTATACTTTCATGCCGATTGTTCCACCGTTGGACGTCATTTTGTAATATTTCTGCCCGTGATCTTTTTTCCTTTTTCTTCAAAGAAATCTTATGGTACACCTCCATGCGCTCTGGTTCGCCTGGTATGAACTGTGGTAAGCCAAATTGTAGTCTCACTCTATTTGTTTGATGCCTTTCGACTATCTCGAAAAAATCAGATAGGTGTTTGCAGACCACACCACACTTTCTTCTTCATCTGCGTACTCCATTTCAAGATAAGGCCTCCAGTTGAATTGTTTAGGATGACGAATGTTAGTATACTCATATTGATTAAAAAATAATTACATGAAGAAATAGTGTGGTTATAATACCTGGTGAGACTCAGCGAGGTCGATCTTTAAACGGGTTGAAACCAAATTAAATCGAGGATTTTCATGTATTCCATCCCACGTTTGAGCCGACTACATATATATATATATTATTTCTAAATTTGTAAATTAATATAAAAGAGTTTATTATGCTTACAAGTTTGCCAACGGTGGACGTTGGCGTCGAAGTTGTTGTTGAGCATTTTTGGGCACAGGAGCGATGCACACCATTCTTGACCAAGCTCGGGCTTGCAATAGTAATGTGCACCCCCTATTTGCTTAACACAATACGATTATGTGTCATCGTCATCACAACCACAACTACCAACACCGCCACCAACACAACCACAAAACGAGGTCCAGTTAATGAAACTATTCATATCTCAATTTGAGGACATTCCAGAAAACAATCAATCGGGCGAAGCCAACAACGAGAGTGATGAAGATGAATCATTGCATTTTGAAGAAGACGTAGTAGAGGATCCCCAAGATGTTTGGGGAAACATTTTGGCTGGCACACAAGAACCACCATCACCACATCCAATCGCAGCGTCCTATTGTCCACCTTTGCACATGCGTGACCTTGATGTTGATGCGTTTGATAATCTTCTCATGGGCATGCAAAACACGACGACACATCCTGTCGATGGAGATATTGAGGAAGGAATGATGTTTCACGACAAACAAGATTGTTTGCATGCAATCAAGTCTTTCCACATTCGACATTCAGTGGACTACACTGTCGAACAATCTGATCATGAAAGATATGTCATCAAGTGCACCATACAATAATGTATATTTAAATTGAGAGCAACCTACATGAAGAGGACCAGTAGATGGAAGATTAGCATTATGACTGGTCTGCACAGCTGTGCTGCGTCTGATATGTCACAAGATCATCGCAAGCTAAATTATAACCTCATAAGCGAGAGCATGAAATCACTTGTTCACAAGGATGCATCAGTGACACCAAGCTTGATTATTGCTCACATTCGTGAAAAGTTTAACTACACCATCTCATACAGAGAGGCGTGGATGGCAAAGAACGCGACAATCGAATCTGTTTATGGAAACTGAGAGAAATCCTATAATGAACTACCACAATGGTTGGCGGTGAGGAATGATACACTTCCAGGAACAGCCGTAGACTTGAAAATGAAGATTGGCGACGATGGATCCACAATGTTTCATCGTCTATTATGGGCTTTCTATCCTTGCATTCATGGATTTCAAGACTGCAAACCAATTATCCATGTCGATGGGAGGTGGTTGTATGGCAAGTACCGAGGGACATTGCTGATGGTTGTTGCACAAGATGGGGACAACAAGACAATTCTAATTGCCGTTGCGCTAGTCGAAGGTGAGACAAAGGAGGGGTGGGGCTTTTTTATGAAGAATCTGAGAACGCATTTCACACAAGGAAGGACTGTATGTGTGATCTCTGATCGACACAAATCGATTAAAAGTGCATTCAATAACCCAGATAATGGCTGGCATGGAACTGGTTCAACTCATGTGTTCTGCATTCGACACATTACACAAAATTTTATTAAGACAATTAAGGATGTAGATCTTAAAGATATACTTGAGAATATGGGTAAAAATATTAAATATATTTTCATTAAATTTGTTTATATAGTATTTTAACCGACTTTTTTCCCAACAATGCACGATATGCCATGAACATACTCTTGTTCGAGTACTGCCACAGTGCAATTTGAGGGGCAAATGAGTGGGCATTAATTTGGGTTGACAATTTACCTAAAGAAAAATGGGCTCAAGCTTACGACGAAGGTATACGATGGGGTCATATGACAACCAACATTGTTGAGTCCTGGAACTTTGTGTTTAAGGGAACTCGCAACCTACCTATTACAGCTATTGTCCAATCAACCTACTATAGGTTGGGGTGTCTGTTTGCGGATAGAGCACATAAGGCGTATGCAAGGGTAGGTTGTGGTGATATATTCACAGAATATTGCATGGATGTGATCAAGGAAGACCTTCATAAGTCCAACACTCACCAAGTTGAACAATTCGACTGAGAGAGATTTACTTTCTCTGTCAGTGAAACCATCAACTATAGAGAGGGAAGACCAATGAGATCTTTTAAAGTAGACTTACAGGCGGGGTGGTGTGATTGTGGGAGATTTCAAGCTTTACATATGCCTTGTTCACATGTCATAGCCGCGTGTTCTAGCTTTCGCCATGATTAACAAAACCTTCTCCAAGATGTCTTCAAAAACGAGAGTGTCTACACAATCTACAATAAAAGGTTTGAAGTCCTCCAAGACAAGAGTTATTGGCCCCCATATGAAGGTCCTAAGCTTTGCCACGATCCACTATGCAAAGACTAAAGAAAGGTCGTCCAAACATTACTTGCATTAGAACTGAAATGGACGTCGTGGAAAAAACACCGAGACTTTGTAGCCTATGTCTGAAGACCGGTCATAATCGAAGGAATTGTCCTTTTGTTAACAATCAGTAGTTAATTTTTTTTAATGCTGTACTTTATTCTAAATCGTCGTTTTTATAATTATTGTTAGATTTTAATTTGTCATCTTTGTATTATTGTATTTTAACTTATTTTTAATATATATTTCGAAAAAAAAAATAATAAAGGTATGTGACTCCAATTGGAATGGCGTGATACCAAAAAATTTTTTAAAGAAAAGGAAAAAAAGTGTCAGATCGGAGTTAGGGGTGCATAAAAAAATAATAAAATAACATGTCACGCCAATTGGAACAGCGTGACATCCTACTAGAAGACAAAAAAAAAATCGGTCCAAACAAGGGATTTGGGGAAATAATTTTTCAACAGGGGCAAAGCCATCTTTTTTTTTGACAGGTGCATTAAAAAATAAAACTCACCTGAGGAGGAAGATAAAGAAGAAAATAATCTGATTTTTTATTTGTTTTTTAAATACATAATTATATGGCATTGAATTTTACACATGGAAGGACAAAAAAAATGAAAAATTTAATAATATACACAGTTATGTCCACATAAAAAAATTTGGTGAGTTGGATGGTCTAGGATGCATTTTTGAAGAATCTTACTTTTAAAAGGATGAAATCCAATTTTTATTTTACAGGGTACAAAATCAAAAGTGATTTATATTACAGGGTTGTAAAACACTATTAACCAAAAAAAATATCATTTACAATTTAAAACTTTTTTTTTTACTTCCTTAACCTAGTGGTTAGCAACTTAGCATGATCCTATTTCATATCACTATTGTAACTTTGTAAGATAGATGGTCAAAATGCGTAAAGTATTTTTTTTTAGTAGTGTTAGGTTTCGAACTCCTGATCTTCTTACATATATCATGGATTGTCCTTAACAACTGAGATAAGCTCACGGGAACAAAATACGTAAAATATACTGAAGTAAGAGGTAGCCCCGACACCGTCAACGAAATTGTATATCACTGTTAATACCTGCCATCCTATCCCATCAATGTCACACGTCTCATCAGTCAAAGTCATATCATACATATCAAATCAATTGTGGGGGGTGTCCGTATAATAATAGCATGTATGTCAAACCTTGTCAAACAGCACAACATAACAGTACTATACGGTTATACTCCTATCCTATCCTATCCTATCTATACACTAGTATGTGAATCATGACATTGCCATCATCACCATCTTCTCTCTCTATTCTACTGTTAATTAATAAATGTAACATATAATAAGTGTTTTTCCTATGAATAAAGAAAAACATATGGTAAATATTTAAAACGAAAGACGCATGCAAAAAGGTCATGATGGTATGACCCACTCCAACACGAACCTCTTCCTCCTCCCATGCTTTTGTGTATTTTAAGACTCTTTCATTGCATTTTCCTTTCCCCCTAACACCCTCTTGCTTCTTCCTTTTTACTTCTTTGCCATTGTCTCTATTCATGTATGTCTCCATCCTCTATTTTTCCTCTAATGATTTCTAATACTTTGACAATATTATTGCCTAATGCACAAAACTTATAGAAGCATATGAATAATTAGGAATTACTACTGTTTCCTACTCAATTTAAAATAACAGTAACACGACTCTATTGTTATGTTCGATAAAAACAATTTCATCTATAAATCAACTGTAGGTTAAGGATTTACCACAAACTAGTAGTATTAGGCATCGTTTCGTCAAAAACAAAAGTATAAGGCATGCTACATGCATATTAAATATTAATAAAAAGAATAATAATTCTTAATTATTTTCTTCACAATCAATTTTTTAAAAGTAGTGGTTAAAATTCTAACTAGTGAAATTAAGAATGCAAAAAAGTGTAAAAGGCACTGATTTGTCGATCTTTCCACATTAAACTCGTCGATTCACGTAAAAATATCAAAATGTTATACGATTAGATTAGATTTTACATATGACATTTTTTGAAGTGATCACTCACAAAGTATTTGAGATATGTTAACTAAATCGTAAACTGTATTTATCACAATCAAGTTACACCGTACCCTACTAATACATATCACATTTCTCACGCTCTACACTCATTTACCTTTATTTTTTTGAAATAATTTACTTTTGTTTTATGATGATCTATATCTGTGGCAATGAGAAAGAAATAGTTGAAATAAAACGGTGATACAGTAAAAAATAAAATATGAAGCAAGTAAAAAAAGCATGAAGAGGGGTAATAATGAGATTAAACAGGTAATGATACATAGAACGGCGGGACCCGTGAGTATTGGGACGTTCCAAAGCAACAAATGTCAGAACACCAATCCCCGCCGCTGAAAAAGGGCATTTTAGTCCTTTTCCATTCCAATTTCAAAAATAATTTAAAAATAGAATAATGCTCCATTTTGAAACCGAAAGCGAAAGAACCAAAGAAGAAGAATATGAGAAACCAACAACATTAACAATAACACTACAACCTCAAAAACATGCTCAATCTCATCTTTCTTTAAATTTATTAAAATAACAAAACGACACAAAAAAGTTATTAATATTTCATTTCACTGTGCTAGAGATTCCTTCACACACACAAAAAAAAAAACACTTTCCTCAATCTCATCATAAAAAAAAACTTCATGTTTCAGAAACATGAAGATCGGTTAAACGGTGTCGTTTCAATACATGCTCTGTTTTAAGAAATTCTAAATCGAAGGAACCAGATCGTTGTTATCAAGATGAAGCTCTGATCTCGAAGATTTCAACGTGTTTTCTCGTGTTCTTTACTGTCTCTTCTTTAGGAAACACGTTTATTTCTGTGCTTTTCATCTTATAATTGGAATCTGGATAGAACAAGAAAGTTCTTCTGTGGTTGGTGAAAGTGATTTTGAAAAAGCTATTATGTCTTGTAAAGATGGTAAAGGTGTAATGGATAATGGAAAATACGTTCGTTATACACCTGAACAAGTTGAAGCTCTTGAAAGGCTTTATCATGATTGTCCTAAGCCAAGTAGCATTCGTCGTCAACAGCTTATTCGAGAGTGTCCTATTCTCTCTCATATTGAACCTAAACAGATCAAAGTTTGGTTCCAAAATAGAAGGTACTATACTTTAATTTTCTTCGATTAATTAATGTTCAAATAATTGATTTTTATTATCTTTTTACTGTTATTTGAGTCTGTTTGGATTTACTTATTTGAGGTGACATAAAATTTTGTGAGATTATTTAGGAGAATTTTGTTCATAAGCTGTTTTCAGCTTATTTTCATAAGTTCTCCTGGATAAACTGTCAATTATGATTTTTTTGGTGTTTTGATTAAAAAAATGATTTTTTGGTGTTTTGAATAAAAAATGTTTTTTTTGGGTTATTTTTGTTGTAGTGATATTAATGGTGGGTTTTGTTTGCTAATATATAGATGTAGGGAAAAGCAGAGAAAAGAGGCTTCAAGATTGCAAGCTGTGAATAGGAAGTTGAGTGCTATGAATAAGCTGCTGATGGAAGAGAATGATAGGTTGCAGAAACAAGTATCTCATTTGGTGTATGAAAATGGCTACTTTCGCCAACATACTCAAAATGTATGGTTTTTGCTTACTTAGAATTAGAAAGTTTTTCAATCATCAACGCTTTCCTTATTTTCCCCTTAATTTCCTAATTTAGAGTATTATTACTAGTTTAGAATTTGAGTTAGAGTTGTGGTTTTTATGCAGACTAATCTTGCAACCAAAGATACAAGCTGTGATTCAGCGGTGACTAGTGGTCAACGCAGTTTGACAGCCCAGCATCCGCCAAGGGATGCAAGTCCTGCAGGGTTAGTGGGAATATGATTATTGCAATTGGGTCCCTTTTTGTTTTTTTTCTTGTCTGTGAAAATTTGGATGCGTCTGTTTGGCCTTATGAAATAATGTTGCATTTTTTTTTCTTCTTCAGGCTTTTGTCCATTGCAGAGGAAACTTTAGCAGAGTTTCTTTCAAAGGCTACTGGAACTGCTGTTGAGTGGGTCCAAATGCCTGGAATGAAGGTAATCTAATTCCTCTGATATTTTTTATTTTATTATTACACTTCATTTTTTCCATCGGTAGATATATGGCAAATTCATATTTACTACCTCACCCTCTAATTTCTGATGAATTTCTTTGTTATTAAGGGTTTCACTTCTATTTGATGTGTGCTTGCTTGAACAAATATTTGAGACATTGTGTTTTTTTTTCCCATTAATTTTTGATAATTTGTGCAGCCTGGTCCGGAATCTATTGGAATCGTTGCGATTTCTCATGGTTGCCCTGGTGTGGCGGCAAGAGCATGTGGCCTAGTGGGGCTAGAACCTACAAGGGTTAGTGGTCTGACTTTATTCTCTTTATGATAATTGTTTTGCCGATGTTCATCGATGACATGCTTGACCTGTATTATTTACAGGTTGCAGAAATCCTCAAAGATCGGCCCTCGTGGTATCGTGATTGCCGAGCGGTGGATATTCTGAACGTGCTTCCCACAGCCAATGGTGGAACCATTGAGCTGCTTTACATGCAGGTAAAATAACTCAAACTCAGTGTGTTTGAATTGTGACTTTGTAACTTAACAGACTAAATTTTTATTTGCATATTCGTTGATCAGCTATATGCGCCAACTACATTGGCTCCTGCTCGAGACTTATGGTTGTTGCGATACACATCTGTTTTAGAAGATGGAAGCCTAGTGGTAAGTGAATGTTAAGAACCTTCAATATTTCTATTTGATTCGACCGCGTAGTTAGAAACAAAAATCTCATATGTGCAATGCCTAGTTCTATTTTTTTATTACAACAAAGTCCTCATAATTCAGAAGCAGTTGAGCACAAAAAAAAAAAAAAAGTAGTAGTTGAGCACATTTAAATCATTTCTTTAATGCATTCCTGTTTCAGATATGTGAGAGGTCTCTTAAAAACACACAAAATGGTCCAAGCATGCCTCCTGTGCAGCATTTTGTCAGAGCTGAGATGCTGCCCAGTGGGTACCTGATAAGGCCTTGTGAAGGAGGTGGTTCCATCATCCACATTGTTGATCATATGGATTTGGAGGTACAAAAGTTCAACTTTGTTTTATTGATATTTTCATCCAACATAAAATAACTTTAGCATGTATGTATTATTATTGTTAGCCATGGAGTGTTCCCGAGGTACTGCGTCCACTCTATGAATCATCAACAATGCTGGCTCAGAAGACAACAATGGTGGTATGATTGACCTTTCTGTTATTTAAATTTGAACTCTATATAATTGGGAACCATCTTAAAGATTGGGACAAATATAGAACATGGGCTCCACCATAGGCTGTGTTTTCTTTACATTTTTTCTCCTTTTCATCCAGGCCCTACGTCACCTAAGGCAGATTTCACATGAAGTTTCTCAGTCTAATGTCACTGGATGGGGTAGACGACCAGCAGCACTTCGAGCACTTGGCCAAAGACTGAGCCGGTTAGTATATTCAACTGAGGCATACTTATTTGTTGAAATTCATTGCATCTAAATTTGGAATCTCACTTATATTTGCTGGCAGGGGTTTCAATGAGGCACTCAATGGGTTTACTGATGAGGGATGGTCAATGATTGGCAATGATGGTGTTGACGATGTTACTATTCTAGTGAATTCATCACCCGACAAATTAATGGGTCTGAATCTTTCATTTGCCAATGGATTTCCAGCTGTCAGTAATGCAGTCTTATGTGCTAAAGCTTCAATGCTGTTACAAGTAAGCATGCTTTTCCGTAAAATTAGCAAATAAAGTATCAAACACAAAAAACAAGTGCTATTATATTCTAGACGAAGATAAAGGTCAAACAGCTATTATATTGTAGACAGTTAATTTACAATGTTTCATGGCATATTCTTGATTTGTTGTATGGTTGTTAATCTCATGTTTAATTGAAAAGCCAATATTCATGACTAGCAAATTGCCTAGTTAACAAACACTGCTTGAATCCAGTGGGATTATGGTCCGGAGATATTAGAACTTGTTTGAACTTTGATCATTTGTTGACCTTTCTAATATGAAATTACTGAACATGCTTTATTTATTTTCTGAGTAATTATTTTATTATTATTATTATTATTATTATTATTATTATTATTATTATTATTATCATTATTGTTGTTGTTGTTTTTTATTTTTTATTATTATTTCCGTCTAATTCCAGTCTTGCTGCCCTTAACAAAATCATGGCCAGAGACAGTACCAATTTGAAGTTTTGACATTGTACTTTTGTTATTCTCATGTGTCATTTCCTTGCCCAGAATGTGCCTCCGGCCATCCTACTAAGGTTTCTACGGGAGCATAGATCAGAGTGGGCAGACAACAACATGGATGCTTACTCAGCTGCTGCCATCAAAGTTGGTCCTTGTAGTTTCTCAGGATCTCGGGTTGGAAATTACGGGGGCCAAGTAATTCTTCCTCTAGCCCACACTATTGAGCACGAGGAGGTAAAAATTTACTCTAAACATACTAATAAACAATTACGAATTTAATGATGTGTAGGTTTTAACTTTTCGCTTACCTATTCTAGTTTCTGGAAGTCATTAAATTGGAAGGAATTGCCCCTTCTCCCGAAGATGCGATAATGCCTAGAGAAGTGTTTCTTTTGCAAGTAAGTTTTCCTCCTTATGTTGCTCTGTTTATGTTTCTCAGTTCTCACTGTCAGAGAAGGTGCTAACTTGATGTGCCTGTTTTGCCTCATGTGATGCGGATATGTAGAAACAAAACCGCATAGATTCATATATCTGACTATTTTTTTTTGATAAGCTTATATCTCACTAATCAATTATTATTTTTTTGACCGAATTAAAAACTTCTGTTCATACGGTTTGAATTATTTAAGGTTCACATATCTCACTTATATGCAGCATGCATATGTTTTGTTTCCTTGAATTTTCTAGGTTTGCAGCATTAGGAAGTTAGATGCATATCATAACTCACAGTAGCGTGTAGAGTTTTAAGTTAGTGCAAACATTTCTGTAGGTTTTGGGTAATGTAAAACTTGATAGTCCTGTATGCTTACTTCTTTCTATGTCTATGATGCGGAAAAAGTATTATTTTCCATCTTGAATTTTTTATAGAAAAATTAACTTGCTTGTTTAGGTCAGGTACTATAATATGAACTTCTGTGGCTGCCAAAATGAGGCAACTTTTCGTTCTTGCCAATCACCTTCACTTTGGTTTCTATCAAACCATTGCTTCGCTCTTTATTGAGAAAGAAGAAAAGAGCAAGAAAGTGTGTGTATCCATGTGCTTAGTCCTTTTGTGAATAATCGGATTTGTGGTAATTTATAGTGCATCCTGATTATAAAAACTTGCACAACTTCCAAAGGCGAGCTCTTGAATTAACTGTTGGAGCTAGATGAGCGTATAAGTTAATGATGTTCGACATATAGTTTCTGCACTTGACCTTGCAACATGATTCTGTATTTACTTTTCTAATAGATAAGGCCGCCCTTAATGAATATACAGTCCCAAACCCACAAGTGATTTTATTATTAGGAGACCTGTCCAATTTGCATCTGTATATGTCCCACAACCAGGGCATGACCCCTTGCTTCAGAGGCAGTACCTTTTCTTGAAGTTGCTTTTATGTACTATAAGATGCGAATTATGGCATCCCAATGTCTTACACCAGTTGAATTAAGAGTTTGGCTTATCACACTTAACAATGGAGGAGAATTTCAGGGTCATAGTGTGATTTGCATACTAGTCTTTTGTATCTCTCTAGATTTAAAAGTCTCTTCCCCTAATTTGGTAGAAGCTTGACATTAGGTTCTGTAGGAGTCAACATGTTTAGCGTTCATCAAATGTGTATCCTCTAGAATGTCCATTGTATACTTATTAAATGTTAAAATACCATCCTCGAGTTGTTCCATCTGTATCCCTAAAAAGTACCAAAGTTTTTCAAGATCTTTCTTCTAGAAATTGTAGCAAGGATGTTGTTTATCTGAGCAATGCGATGATGATCATTGCCTGTAAAGACAACAGTATGGATTGATACAGTTTACTGCTCTCAGAGACTTATTAAATAGAGTAACTATGACCGATGTTACTCTGGGAGTAAGTGGATTCCCGCCCTTCATACATATATATATATATATATATATATATATATATATATATATATTAACGTTATCCTAATTATCATATTACATGTGTCTGTACAACAATAACTATCCTAGTTACATTATTTACAACACTTACTTATAGTTCATTTGATTTGTTTTGATAGCTCTGCAGTGGAATGGATGAGAATGCTGTTGGTACCTGTGCTGAACTTATATTTGCTCCGATTGATGCATCCTTTGCTGATGATGCCCCCCTTCTGCCTTCTGGATTTCGTATCATTCCTCTTGATTCTGGAAAGGTCAGCCTTAGTCATTGTTGAAGCAGTATATTTTGTTTGAATTTTGTATTGATCTTTTTAGGAGTATATTTAGTATATTTTGTTGAAGCAGTATATTCACTATATTTTGTTTAGAAGTCCAATGATGAAACTTTTTCTTGAAAATTGTGTATTCAACACATTGAAACTTTAAAAAGGAACATTTTCTACATAAGATTTACAAATAATTTCCTCTTTTGAATCCTTAATTATTATGTAAAATTTTGCAGGAAGTGGCCAACAACCCAAATCGCACCCTTGACCTGACATCTGCCCTAGATATTGGTCCCGCCGGAAACAAAGCTTCTAATGATTATTCTGGAAATTCTGGCTGTATGAGATCAGTAATGACAATAGCATTTGAATTTGCTTTTGAAAGTCATATGCAAAACCATGTAGCATCTATGGCACGCCAGTATGTTCGCAGCATTATATCGTCTGTCCAAAGGGTAGCATTGGCACTTTCACCTTCTAATTTGAATTCACAAGCTGGGCTCAGGACACCACTGGGTACTCCTGAAGCTCAAACACTTGCTCGTTGGATCAGCAACAGTTATAGGTGTGTAAGCTTCTTTTATTTTCCTTTACGTTTACATTCACCTTACTTAGACTGCCTCTAGTGTTGTGTATTTAGCAATGAATCTTATGGTACTGGTTAATATATTCCGCGAGGTGATGTCCGTTTGGTATGTTTAACCATCATTCTTCAAGATTGTTAGGATAAGAAATCAATTTGATATTTAATGCATGTTAAGAGTCCCACATCGGATATGTGATGGCCTGACAATGTGTTTATAAGTGGGGGCAATCCTCACCTCTCAAGCCGGTTTTGTGGGGTTGTGTTAGGCCCAACCACGATTTCTAAGATGGTATCAGAGCCTCTCCAAGATCCATTGGGCCACCTGCTATCAGGTTTGCGCTATCGAGCCACCCACCATTTATGTCCACGAACCAAGCCCAATAGTGCTGGTCGTGAGGGGGTGTGTTAAGAGTCCCACATCGGATATGTGATGGCCTGACAATGTGTTTATAAGTGGGGGCACAATCCTCACCTCTCAAGCCGGTTTTGTGGGGTTGTGTTAGGCCCAACCACGATTTCTAAGAATGCAATCAATGAATTATAACATATACCCACATTTAGTAACATTTCCTTTTTTTCTTTCTCTTCTTGATAGTCAGCTCTTGTCCTCAATGCTCCCACCTACTTAATTCTTATCCACATATTAGAGAAAAGAATCTTCCACTGAACTTGCCAGCATAGATGCCAAATTCTGTAAAAGACTTGTGGAACCAGTGCTTGATATTCTATTGTAGTTTTAAGTTTTTACATTCCAAAACTCTTGCTACCCATGTATCTTTGTTCTAATCTGTTATCAGATATTTCTAGGAAATTTACGGTACTTCCACTTACGTTAATGATAGGTTAGATAATGCCCACACATTTAGTGAAATTTCTGGTTTTGAGATTTCAGGGAGAGATTGGTATGTCAAACACAGCCGTGTTTAAACTGTCTTTATTTTGTAGGTGCTTCTTGGGTGCTGAGCTACTTAAATCTAATAATGAGGGGAGTGAATCATCACTCAAGACTTTGTGGCATCACACCGATGCAATACTCTGCTGCACTCTAAAGGTATGCTTGAAATTGATTTCTATTTTATAGTATGTGCATATATATTTTCATTATCACATGTTTCCTCTGTACCTAGTGCAACTCAGCCTTTTGATATCTAAAGTAATAATGGAAATATATACTTGGTAATACAAGTTCCTTGATATTACTAATGAAAGGAATCGAAAGATGTTCAACATAATCTGTATTGTAGGTAAATTTGTCTAGATTTTGTTCTGTTTTGTTGCCTAGAGTTTAGTTGCATCTCTACTTGGTACCGTAGTTATATTTGTCTTGATTGCAAGCCAGCTAATGATTACTTATGAATATTACACTGCTCAATACTTGTTTGAAAGCACCTTTGTGGCACTTGGTTTTTGCAGGCGTCGCCCGTGTTCACTTTTGCCAACCAGGCAGGGCTTGACATGCTGGAGACTACCTTAGTTGCTCTGCAGGATATAGCATTGGAAAAAATATTTGATGACCATGGCCGAAAGATTCTGTGCTCGGAATTTCCTCTAATTATACAACAGGTATGCATATTTTATTTGAATCGACCCATCATTTATTCCACTTCCACCAGATTTGTCATTGAATGGCATTTGTGGGCATACATTCTTCTCATTGGAGCGCTGAAAAAAGAATTAGAAACATTTTCAAACTTGTTTGTGCTTTATATTGATCCCTCTTCATTCTTTTTTGGCAGGGTTTTGCATGCCTTCAAGGCGGTCTTTGTCTCTCAAGCATGGGGAGACCTATTTCATATGAAAGAGTAGTGGCTTGGAAGGTGCTGAATGAAGAAGAGAATGCTCATTGTATTTGCTTTATGTTTGTGAACTGGTCTTTTGTTTGACATTGTTTATAGACAATAGGACTCCCAAGTGTTGAAAGAGGAAAGCACTCTTATTAAGACATGTTTTGTTGCTTGCTATTTTGCTATATTCGCTGCAAAAACTTGGATTGCATGTAAAAACTACTTATATATTAGCCTATGTTACATTTCCCTTATAATTTTGTGCTGTGCTTATATTTGGTCATTCTTTTGGTATTATGCACTTTGTATTTTGTAACGTGGGAAGAAATCTAGACACTCCTAGATGTCCCATTAGTCTCGAATTATAAGTCGTTTTGGAGAATAAGCTTGTTCTAAATCATAAGTTGTTTTATAATATAATGAATAATTAATGATTTATTTCTCTTGATTGTACCATTCACTATTTAATACTATCTTTTCTTTCAATTATTTAAATTTCTCTTTCCTATACCGTTAATGAAGGATAATTTTGCAAAATTACTTATAATTTTCTTTTTCATACAACATTGATTACATTTTTTAATTTATGTAAAATGGTCAAAATGATTTATAATTTGGAATGAAACTGAAGCTTCATACATGGATAATTGCATTGTAAAATTACATGTGGTCTTTGACTAGTTTTAAGTTTTTTCTTTTAAGGGACAAATTTTGCTTCCGAAAACTAGTCTTCTCCGACCTTATTTAAATTGATGTATCTGATTGTGAATTTGTGTATTTTTCGTCTTTAAAGTGGGACAATCTTCGTACATATAATCTTCGTACATATTTGTAAAGAAAGAAATGGACAAAAAAAGAAGTTAAAATTGTTTAATTCACGACTTAGATAAAATAAAGTTGGAAAATGTTAATTACATGTGCATTGTCAAGTGACGTGGCAGTGCCACGTGTACTTTAACATGCATTAGATGAACCTGAATTGAACCCCGCGTTAGTCTTAAATTCATCATCACTACCCATCAGATAGATCTGCGTTCCCAATTCAATTCCTAGATCTTCTTCTTCTTCTTCGCAGATTCAATTCCTCAATTTCACAGATTGATCAACGCAAATATAATATGGTATATATATCTCTAATCGCTTCCATTTTCATTGTATTCTATGAATGAATGAATGAATGAATTTTATTGTACATACAGGTCGTTCTTGCTGCATCCATTGTCGCCAAATCTGGCAAAGGTGATACTTCCTTCCTTGCATCCTTTGATCCTTAATAATTGTACAATAATATAATTTTGGTTGTTGATCATTACATTACAGTGCTAGTCTCTAGACAGTTTGTCGATATGTCTCAGATACGAATTGAAGGACTTCTAGCTGCATTTCCCAAATTAATAGGCACTGGTAAACAACACACACATATTGAAACTGACAATGTCCGCTATGTTTACCACCCTATTGAATCTCTCTATTTGCTTCTCGTAACCAACAAACAGAGCAACATTCTCCATGATTTAGATACTTTGCGACTTCTCTCCAAACTCGTCCCTGAATTTTCTTATTCCCTTGATGAACAAGGTATTAACAAACATGTTTTTGAGTTGATTTTCGCTTTTGATGAAGTCATTTCTCTTGGTCACAAGGAAAATGTGACTGTTGCACAAGTTAAGCAATATTGTGATATGGAAAGTCATGAAGAGAAGCTTTATAAGCTGGTTCAGCAGAGTAAGGTCAATGAAACTAAGGATCTTATGAAGCGCAAAGCTAGTGAGATTGATAAGAGCAAGGTATCATTTCCAAGACTCCTATTTTTTACATTTTTATGTTTGCTTCTACGGTAGTAAGCATTGATTTTGAATGAATTGATTATGTAAAATTGATTCTGACTATACGTGATTTGTGTTTGGATACATTCATGAAAAACTGAGTTGAATTATGAATCTATGTGTGAAAATCAATTCTAAAATAAAAAACTACAAATCCTAGTTTCAAGCAGAATCAATTTAGGAGGCAAAATCAATTCCACTCGAAAGCAACCAAACATGTTAGAATCAATTCTACACATCCAAAATCAATTCTAAAAGTGGAACCATACATACACTATGTCTAGGACTGCTCATAATTTAATTGAACAAAATTCATTTATTTTTCAGATTGAAAAGAACAGAGGTGAAAAAGGAGGCTTTGGTCCTTTGACGTCAATGGGATCCGGAAGAATTGAAAATAGCTTCAGTGATATGAGCATATCTAGCTCTGGAACTGGTTTTGGAAGTGTCTCTGGTTTCGGATTGACGACTAATGATGTTGATGCCTTTTCCACCAAGCCTAAAGGTTGGTTTTCAAGATTCTCACAAATTATTCTAGAATGCTTTTAAATGTAACGATTGGGAATGCTTTAATCTTTGCCCATATTAAAATGTTTCTGAATAAAGAGTAATCTTTTCATTTACGTACTTTCCTATTCTCTTCCTTAGGTCGTCCAACTGCATCCGCCAATGCTCCGCCAAAGGGTCTTGGTATGAAGCTTGGAAAATCTCAAAAGACAAATCAGTTTTTGGAATCCTTGAAAGCAGAAGGTGAGGTCATTCTTGAAGTTGTTCAGCCAAAACTTGGCACGTCTCGGTCAGCTGCCCCACCGCTTACTGATCCCATCACTTTAACTGTTGAGGAGAAACTGAATGTGACACTAAAACGAGATGGTGGGGTTAGTAATTTTGATGTTCAAGGAACATTGTCTCTCCAAATTCTTAACCAAGAGGATGGGCATATTCAAGTTCAGGTATTGCATTCTCACTATCTCTCTCTACCTCCATGCCGCATGAAGAGAGAAATACAATGTGAAATATTTGTGTCCATTGGATTGCTGCTTTGCATAACCTGAGCAGTCTTTTTGATAAATAATTATTTATTGACATGAAGAGCTAAACATATTTTCTCCTGCTCAATTTCTCTTGTTTTCTTTATTTTGCCCTCATATACTCTTCTCAAAGTTTGCATCCTCTGTAAATGCAATTGTCAGTGATATTGAAGGTTAACAATCAGTTAATTTTCAAATGGATGTTTAAAAACCAGCCAATATTTTAGTGTTTAATGCAAGGCTCAACTAAGTTTTTTTTTTGAATCGGCAAAATATTATTAACCAACAAGCCCGTGCAAGATGCACTAATAAGCTCGGGTGGGAAAAAAAACATAAATACAAGGGGAAATCGGTTGCCATAATAACACCGGCTCGAACAAAACCCCCTTAAAAACCACCACAAAAACAACACCCAAAAGGTATACAAGCAAGTGACTGATGCAAATGTATACAAAGGCCCAAAACCTATCCGGAAAGACAGCCGGGCTAGAACAAAATACCTACGCATACCGCCGCATCAACCCCAGCCCCCAAGCACACCAACACACACCGAGACACACCACTGCAGCTACTGGCAGCAGCAAGACCCAGCTGTCAGCAAGATCCCACAGCTGTCAGCAAGGCTCAACTAAGTTAATTATAAGTTTTACTAAGGCGTAGATGTCAGCAGTTTTTGATGTGATTCAGATATTTAGTTCATACTTCGGATTCTCGGTATTTTTATTTGAGTTTTATCTGTATTTGAGTTTGGACTCTGTTTCTGTTTGGGCCTTGTGTTTATCTCAATCCCACTCTAGAGCATCTTGTTAGGGATCAGAATTTGGGAATAGTAAGCATGCAGACTAGAAGGAAGAAGCAGTAATAGATTGATTGATAGCTCAGAGAATATGCTATTGTGCAAGTTAGTTTGTAGATATAAATATTTGGGAAGAAAGAGAACGGAACGGGGTGTTGACTCATTTGTAACTCACTTATAATTCATAGGTGAAGAGAATTCCTCCCTTGGCAAAGCAGAGCTATAATAGCTCTGAGAAATGAAAGCACATATTTGTTTTCTTCAAACACTTGTTTCTTTCTTGTTATTGAATCTAGAACCCGTCACAGCTCGTAGTAGTAGCTTGTTAAGAGTTATAGTCTTTCAAAGTTAATTAATCTCTTAGTTTCTTTTGCTAACTGTCTCAACTGAACATTGCGGTCTTAACTGCAACCCAATGTTATAAATTGTTGTACAGACTCATTATTTGCCAGAATGAAATACACATAACTTTCAGCTTCAGATTCTCTTTAAGATTTTCCTTCACTTTCCCTCACTTTCCTCTGTTTTCTCTTATCACAATTCTAACAACCATCAGATCATATTGTTGGTTGAATATATCAGTTTTAATATTTTTGCTTAAAGAAGCTTAGACTTTTGAATCATACATGATTGACGCAAATGGAAAAATTAAATGGGAGGTAGAGAGGGAAAATAAAGCGAAGGGGATGGATAAAAGTGCCACTTTAATTAGGCAGAAAGGGTGAAACTGAAGATGATTATACTGATGGTTTACTTGAAGTTCTTGTAGGGTGATAACAATGCCGGTTCCATTGTTTGACAATGAAGGATGGGTTAGCTTTTAATGTGAATTATTTTGGATAGGGTTAATTGATATTTTATTTTGAGAGCATTGAGGCCATAGTGAGGGAGGTTGCAGACCGTTGAAGATATGCAGAATTGTAATTCGGAGGGATTTTCCCTATTTCTTTGTAATAAAATACCACTTCGGATTATTCGTATACCTGTCTTCTCCTATTATCATTCAGTCTTGACTCTTGAGATCTCCCAGCCTAGGTTTACTCATGCCGACATGCCTTGAATTTGTTTTGAATGACAACATCTATTCAGGAGAACAATGATAAACATATGTACTTTACATATTGTGCCTTGTTTTTGCAGGTTCAGACTGGTGATAATCAAGCCGTCTCTTTCAAGACACACCCTAACATGAATAAAGAATTATTTGCCAATGAATATATATTAGGCCTGAAGGATCCAAATAGGCCCTTCCCCACTGGTCAAGCCAGTGATGCCGGAGGTGTTGGTCTTTTAAAATGGAGAATGCAAAGCACTGATGAGTCAATGGTGCCACTGACAAGTGAGTTTATAACTTTCGTTGATGTTGGCTTTGTGTTCATGTATTTATAACTTACAGTGTAATATATATGTCTAATGCAGTCAACTGTTGGCCCTCTTCTTCTGGAAATGAAACTTATGTCAACATTGAATACGAGGCTTCATCAATGTTTGATCTGCGGAATGTTATGATCTCAGTGCCCCTTCCAGCTCTTCGGGAGGCTCCATCTGTTAGTCAGATTGATGGGGAATGGAGGTGTGGACATTATTTTTGTTTTCTATCTTTGCATAAGGGTTAGGGACAACCTTGATTTTTGCTTTTCAGGCTGAAGTTTGCAGTAAATAAACCGGTGGTTTTGTATTGGAAATAATATCTGTTATACTGTGTAAATGCAATCTTGAATTATCTGACTAGATTTGCATGAATTATGATGCTCTCTGAAACTAATACCGCTTCCCCTTCCCCTTCTCCTATTCCTCCCTCCTGATCATGAGTTTAGTCATTCATATTTTATTCATGGTTGCAAATAATTTTACTTCACGTTTGTACATACCATTCTTACTCTCTTTATAATTCCTTAATAAAATTGGTTTTGCAGGTATGACTCTAGGAATTCCATTTTGGAGTGGTCTGTCTTGCTGATTGATAATTCAAATCGCAGGTATGCTAAAATTGGAATGTTTTTTTAAGAGCTAACTTATGTTATAATATGATCTTTGTATTTTTGGATTTGTTTTGTCTGATCTTAATATATTTGGCAGTGGGTCATTGGAGTTTGTTGTTCCACAAGTTGATGCATCAGCATTCTTTCCCATTTCAGTTCGTTTTATGGCAACTGATACATTTAGTGACCTGAAGGTTTGTATGTTTATTTTTTCTTTTTTATTTTGGCATTCAAATTTATTAGGGGCTGTGATGCAGTGTAATTTGGAATGACGTGTCTAGATGGTATGATAAAAACTTGAAACTGACACATTTATTGACCCTGAGATGTTTGTATGGCTGGGAAGTCTTTTGTCATCTCTAAATAGAAGTTCTTTTCATTCAGCCCTTTTACCGTTTGTCATCTGCAGTTATCGATAGTATATGACATATTATTGCTTGAATAATGATGTCATGGGATCTTAACCAAATACCTTGCTTCTCTTTGCAGGTTACGAATATCATACCAGTTAAGGGTGGTAATCCTCCTAAATATGCTCAGAGAACACAGTTGTTAACAGAAAACTACCAAGTTGTGTGATTGGTTTCCTCTCGGCTTTGAGCTTCTAAGACAGTTTTGCTTTTACAGCCGCGTCTCTTTTGTCAATATGATATACCTTTAGTTGCAACATTTACTACTATTCATGAATTTATACTTTTAGTTCTACTTGTCAAGACAAGGAGGAAACTATGATACTTGTATTTACTATTATGGCAAGCATCTTATGTGGAAAAGGATGCATTTCCCATCTCCCTGTTTTTCTTGTGATGAGTCTTATATAAATAAGAAGACAAGCAAGTCAAATGCAAATCGAGTACTTCCTATCTCATAGTTGCTAAACAATGTTTTTATTTTTAGGTTATCTTTAAAATACATTTTTCAATAAAGCACGATCTGAAATTTGGGGTATGTTTGGATTAATGGTTCTGGAAGGCAAGATATATACTTTGGTATAACATTTGAGATTTTTTGAAATTGAAAAATAAAATGATAAATGATCATATTATAACATTTAAAGTACAATTCAATGCCTTATGTTTAGTTTTACGGGAAACAAAACTATGTAAATGCCTTTCAAAATTAAGCTACATGGGTGGATAATTGAATTGGGCTTAATTGCATGTTTGATCCCTTATGTTTATTTTAGTTTTCAATTTGGTCCCTTATGTTTTGAAAGTTTCAAGTTGGTCTTACGTTTTAAATGTTTCAAATTGGTCCAAAATGTTACTCATATTGGAATAAGTTAGTCCATTTTGCTACATGATATTGAGTTTAATAAAACAAAAAAATTAAAATAATGTTTTAAAACTGATTTTCTAAATAAATTAAGTTTCATCATCCATATTGTCAACCCAAATCTTTAACCGTTATGTGACTGAAGGGACTAACTTATTCCAATAGGAGTAACGTTTTGGACCAACTTGAAACTTTTAAAATGCAAGGGACCAACTTGAAACTTTTAAAACATAAGAGACCAACTTGAAAACTAAAATAAACATAAGGGATGAAACATGCAATTAAATTATTGAATTGTAAAACTATATGGTGATTGACTGATTTAACCACCTGTATAAGGAACTTCTGCTTCTACAAACTATACAACATGGCTGTGAAATTGTGTGCCTTTTCTCTTCATAGATATTGAGTGGAACAATCTTGTATTTATGAAGAAAGAAATTAACAAAAATCTTAATATGAACATTGTTAAATTTTAACATGAGTATACATTTCCAGAAAACCCTGTTTCAAACGGTTTATCTCCAATTCTTAGCCTCTATTTGGTTTTGCGGCAAATTTTTTGTTACTTCAAAACCAAAGCAATATTTTCACGTAGAAGCTTCATTTTATAGTTTCTAAAAATCATGTCAATTTTGTATTGGTATCACCGTTGACACGCATATTGGGTTATCAAACGTACAAACACTCAAACCATTAGTCCTCTTACATCAACAACTTTAATTTGATGAAAATGGGAAACATATATTCACATCATATTTTCAGTCAGATGATAAACATAAGTTTCTCTTCAATTGAAACCGTTGACTAATACCGATTACTCGAAAGTCACTTAAAACTTTAACAATGATTTATGCCACTCACCGTAAGTAAAAAGACATCATATTTCTTGTCCTTACAAATGAGGTGGTGACTCAATCATTTGGGTCCAAGTAAGCTAAAAACAAAGAAAACTTATATCAATGTATTAAAACTTAAGTTATATTCATTATCTCTTGTTTTTGTTGAATCAACATCGATTATGTCATTATTTCAATTGTAAATGTGGAAAACTATAAACTACTTATAGGTGGTGAACATCTAGGGGTGAGCTACTATCATTCACATATTTATTTATTTATTATTTGATTTATCACTGCCAAAATATATTTTTGGTACAATTAATTAACCGATGTTACATTACATTCATGCACAAACGTACGTTACATGTATGATACATGATGTATCAGGACCTATCTACTAACTTTTATGTTGCAGCCTTTGAGGCCCCCTACCCTAGTTCAATTCATAGTATCTTTTACAGCATGACTTCAACTTTATTTAGTTGATAGCTCCATTGAAAGTACTAACTTCGATGGCTTTATAACCTTATGCTTTTTGAACTTCTCGTGAAATGAAAAGTTAACGTTTGTGGAGGAAGGCTCGTGTGAGGTGCAGTCTCTTTTTTCCTTCTTCATGTTTAATCAAGTTTACCACAAAAGCAGAAAGTTGAGGAAAATAAATATATATGGTTTTACCATGCTACCACGTGAATACCCCACAATCAGCTTCTATTGGAGGACAACCAATCAATTTTCTTAAAGGGAAAACTTTATATTAATGCTACCCAACTTTCTTATTGTGTTATAATATTAATTTTTTTTGACTAATAATATAATATTAATTGTTATTTTATACATTATCCTTGAAAAACATTATCCTACTAAGTACAATTTTTCTTTTTCATCTCATTCTATTTATAAGCATGAGTACAAGAGAGAGCTACTCTTGTACATGCACATCTTTAAGAGCTGTAACACACATTAAATAATAAAAAGATCAATAAAATCTTTGTTCATTTTATTTATTTATTTATTATTATTTTTAATCTGATTCAATTCAACTTATAGGCATAGTAATCTCTTTGATTTTGTAAGAAAAAAAAATCTCTTTGTTTCTGAATACAAGCAATGAAAAATTATTTTTTAAATTGATTTTCATCAATTCAACTTATAGGCTTAGTAAAAAAAAGAATCAATGTGCCAAGCTGGACAAAACAATGACACTTACAATTGTGGCTCTAATTATGTCAAGTTCACTTCACACTTCACTATGCAATTTGAAGGTCCACCCCTATAGGCCATAGTTTCTTAATTTTGGTTTAAAATATATTTTTCGTCTCTTCCTTATTATATGGTATTCTTAACTATTGAAAATGAAAGAAAAATTACATGTAGAGGAGAAAATTAATCATAACAAACATTCATGTAATTCCCCTAAAATAAAACATTTAGATAATACAATATACTAATAATCGCAAGGATGATAATTCTTAAAAAAAAGAATACAAGGATGAGAAGAATGCTACAATGAATCTAGTAGATTTTATATTATATATTTTTTTCTTCTGAAAAGGGTAGATTCTATATAATATTAGATTAACTTTTTAAAAAAAGTTTCAATTAAATTGAAAGTCAGTTAAAATTGACTTATCTCTATGACCTAATTATTTGTGACATTATTTGAATTTTTTTATAAAAACAACTTATGATATATTCATAAGCTGTTTTTCAAACTCCGGAAGTTAGCTTATAAAAACAATTTTTTTAAAAAAACCTTATAAAAACAACTTATAATTTAGGCTTAATTGCATGTTTTATCCTTTATGTTTATTTTAGTTTTTAAGTTGGTCCCTTATGTTTTAAAAGTTTCAAGTTGGTCCCTTACGTCTTAAAAGTTTCAAGTTGGTCCAAAACGTTACTCATGTTGTAATAAGTTAGTCCCTTCAGTCACTTAACGTTTAAAGATTCGGGTTGACAATATGGGTGATGGAACTTAACTTATTTAGAAAATCAGTTTTAAAATATTTTTTTAATTTTTTTTGTTTTATTAAACTCAATATCATGTCGCGGAAGGGACTAACTTATTTCAATGTGAGTAAGGTTTTGGACCAACTTGAAACTTTTAAAACGTAAGGGACCAACTTAAAAACTAAAATAAACATAAGGGATCAAACATGCAATTAAGCCTATAATTTAATATAAAAAGTTTGACTGTTGTATTGTATATGTTATAGAAAAAAATTATACACAAGCAATCATATCAACGCTTAATATTTAACTTGTACTTGCAGTGAGTACAATATTAGAAACTAACTAGGGTTTATAATATGTTGTATATGTTTTTCATGCTCTCAAGAGGTATATTTATAGCACTCCGTGGGCTTGTTTTCTCGTGACTTAAGCCCCAAGCAACCTGGGCCTTAAGTCATTCTACAGTGTTCTAGAAGCTTCTAGAAGCGTGTTGAGGCGGCGAACGCACCTAGGCTTTAGGAGCCCTTATGGAGGGTGTCTAACCCTTTCTGGAGGGCATTCGTGCCTTTAGGAATAGATTGACGGTCCACAGCCCCCCAAGTACGAGTCCTAGTACAAGGTGAAGTGATGAATTTATAAGGTTGATTGTCCGTATAAGTTACCATACATCATTCCAGATGCTTCTAGAAGACTTTTGAGGCGGCGCCATTAAGAGGACGCGCCTAAGGCCGTTTTGGCCCTTCTAGAAGGTGTTGTGCCCTTAATTATACATTAACGGTCTACAACCTCCCAAATATGAGTCTTAGGATAAGGTGAAGTGATTAATTATGAAGTCAACAGTCCATAACCTTTTTATTCAAACATGACCTTAGGGCTTCGACCATATATCTATCAAACATGAAACTCTCCACACACATGTATGTGGTTGCCTTTCAACTAAATTATCAGCCATAGAATGAAATCATATGCATTGATCACCTTATTCTTGCGGCCACAACTACCAACGTGGAAGTTCACTTGGTAGTAAAGCATTGACATATGGGAAATTTAAAAGTATGTACACAACTACATATCACACTATATCACTAAAAGCTATATGATACATCACATTCACCTCATTAAATCTTCTTGAAAAATCTAGTAATTAAGTTCACGATCTTTGAAAACTGACATTTGCATTTCTAACATCCACACATTCTCACATTCTTAGTAGCAAAACATAGCTATTATAAATAACATTGTTCCCCCTAGCTAGTTTCTTCAATATTCATAACACATTTATCATATTCTTACAAACAAATACAACTATTATGGCACCTCATGGAGATTCATTGCCTAGCTCAATCTCTAGGACCAACAACATTGTATGCTCCAAACCACCAAAACCTAATTCATCTCAACTCAACAACAACAATATTCAAAGAACAATCTCAGACATATCATTTGAACTATCAAAACAAGACCTTGATTTAACACAGCTTCCACCGATAACTGAAGTTGAAGATGCAAAGTGTGAATGCTGTGGCATGTCGGAAGAGTTTACACCTGAGTACATAAAACGTGTACGTGACAAATACTTAGGGAAATGGGTTTGTGGTTTGTGTTCTGAGGCAGTGAAAGAAGAGTTGGAGAAAAATGGTGGGAAAAATATTGAAGAGGCTTTGAGTGCACACATGAGTGCATGTGTTAGGTTTAATAAATTTGGAAGGAGTTTCCCTGTTTTGTTTCAAGCTGAAGCTATGAAAGAGATGCTGAAAAAGAGTAAAATGGAAGGGAGAAGGGCTAAGTCATTCAACCCTAGAGACAAAGGTGGTGAAAAGAAAGGTGGTGGGCTTGCCAGAAGTTCAAGTTGCATTCCTGCTATTACAAGAGATATCAATGATTTCACAATCACCAATTAATCTTATAACATAGAAGTTATAACTTCTAATTTCACGGGTCATAACTCAATTTAACGGTATGTTTGAATTGATGTTAAGTTTAATAGAATCTAAGTGAGTTACTGTAATTTTATTTCAATAATATTACGGTGATCATGATGATTTCATTGAACTCAATGTGATTGCAGACATTCATTAAGTGTTTTAATTCTGTATTGATTAATTCTATGTTGTCTAGGGAACATGGTTTGTATACTTGTTCCTTTTTTTTCTTCTTCTTTTCTTTTCTTTTTTCTACTGACTAGTGACTACTACTCAGAGTCTTTAGGGTTTGATCAAGATAACATAACCCTAAAGTCATACCTTTTGATCCGAGTATAAGGTTTTTTAGGTCTCTCTCCCTATCACTATCATAGTTTTTATTGAAAGAAGTTGAACCGTGTGTGAGTTCTTTGTCTTTCTTTTTGATGGAGAGGGTTTTTAATACTTTGTATTTAGTCAGTGGCTTTTTCAATGTATTTTAGATATTTCCAATCTTATAACAGAAATAAAATTTGCTTCATGCATTGATCTACTGCTTTTGTTGGGTGCCTTTGTCTCAATTCACGGTTACGTACCAAACCCAAGAGAGAAATTCCGTGGCTTAGAAGTTAGTTTCTTTTTTACAAAGGCTTAGAAGTTAGTTGTGACCTTTTTATTAAAAAGAATTTATATAGGCATAGCAACAAATATTATATGGACTTTGTTTCTAAAAAAATTATATGGATTTGTAAAAAAAAACATTATATGGTTTTATTTTTTTTTAAACAATCAAAATAAAATAGAAATATAATACACTGTATACAAGAATAAAGTTTGCAACTCTGGTGGATCTTCCTCGAGACTAGGAATGCTGGCCACAAAAATTTCCTTATTGTTGTTGTTGAATTTGAATTTGGATCCTCTCATGCATGCTCATTCTCTCACAACAACAAAATAAATGCTAGCCATCTAAAAAATAATTTGATGATATAGCTGCAAAGGAACGGTGGAATAAAATTATATATCATACAATAAATAAATAAATAAATTTAATTGACTATTAAAAAAAAAACCTCTTAACCTCAAAGCTTCACTATACTTGAATGTTTTTCATTTCCATTTCCTCAATATCAATAAAAGAGTAATATAGTTCTTTTAATTGAACAAACGACTTCCTTTTCCAATAATCTCTTCCTTGTGCTAGTTATGGCTACATACTACTGCTTCAATACATAGAACAGAAGATTCTATTTGGAACCTTTGAAACATGGACCCGACTCTCTTGATTCCAACATATAATTTTCCTCTTGGAATAATATTACATATCATACCATATTAAAATTAATTTTAATTCATTATTAAGAATAAAAACCAACCTCTTTTGTACCCAAAAAATAAATAAATCAACCTCTTAACCATGCAAGCTACATTGTGCTCGAGCGGTTTCCACTTTTATTTTCTCAACAAAAGAGTCATCTAGTTCTTTGAATTGAACAAGCGATTTATTTTTTTTAATCAAACATTGATATGCAATAACCCTAGGTATTCTCAAATATCCACAATCTCTCTTCCTTGTGTGAGTTATTGTCACATATAGTTGCTTGAGATCAGAGCACAAAAAATTGTGTTTAGATCCATAAAACTTGGAACAACCACTCCATATTCCAACGTATTATTTTCATTTCGAAATGTTATTTGTACAGCATTTTATGATAATTTTTAGACATCTCTCTCGTATTCACACCGTGTTCGTATTTTCTCTCTATTATTTTTGACTAATAAGAAGAAAAAAACAGAAGCTTGTCCCGAAAGTTGTCATCAAGCCAGTTTCTGAGATTTTGATGGCCTAGGACGAAGCTATAATTTGGGCCCAAACTAATAAGTATAAAAAAAATAATTTAAATTTTCAAAGTTAAAAAATAATTTGCTTGAAGATGATAGTTTTTGCTACGTTAGATAAAAATCCATTAAAAACATCCGACTTCATAGAAAAAACATTGAATTTCAAATACAATAGTCATTGGAATAGTTAAGAAAGTTCGATATAAAATAATATAATAATCTAATAAAACCATCGGACTTCATAGAAAATAATCTAACAAAAACTTCATAATTCTCAAATAGTTTTTCAACAAGTTTAACTTCGAAAAACTTCAGTCGCAATAGTCATCAACATAGTTAAGAGAATTCAATATGCAATTGAAACATTTAGATAACAATTTGTGGCTTTTAGAAACTCAAGAATTTCAAATGTTGACATCAAGACATCCTTAAAATTTATACAAGGTTTTTTTTTTTAATTCATCATTATCTGATGATTTCAACATTCTTAATGGACCTCTATTTTTATCTGATGATTTCAACATTCTTAACAGACCTCTATTTTTATTTTTTGTTTGAGCCTAATTTTGGACTTATTTTTTTGGGTTTAGGACGGACGCCCTCTTTGCCCTATCTCAAATACAATTTTGGTTGTCATAAAATGATTGTACAAATATGATTACTCTTAAACTATCATATCTACCTACAAGTCTCTTTTTCTCTCTTCGTTCCACCTATGAGTCTCGTTTTCTCTCTTCGTTTAAAGGTGTATACACTCACAATTAGAGTGTACCAAAAAACATTTTCCTATAGTAAATGCATTGCTGGCTGCACAATACGGCAATTATATGGCTTGAAGGATGTTGAATTTCAAACATTTCAACCAAGTAAAGCACTCCTTTTGTCGTTCTTCAAAAGCATAGGCTTTCCCCAATAATGATCGATTAAAGTATAACAAAATATTATAAAGACATAAAGTAGTACAAAACATGTATGCACCCACGGGTTATTTTATTTCCATATGGTGGATTCAATATTCATTTTTCATTTTCTTTCATTCTCCCCTCACTATATATAACCTCATCACCCTCCTTCCTCTTGTCCTCAAATCAAATTCATCTCTTCATACCTCTCTCTCTCTTCCTCTCTCTTTCAAAATCACACACTCTCTCAAATTACTCCAAACCAAAAAAAATCAAATTTCTATATATAAAATAAAAAATGGAAAACAATCTACCAGTGATATCAAAGAGAGTGTGGAGTATGGTACGTGTAGCTTTCTTCATGTTGAGAAAAGGCATGTCAAAGGGCAAACTAATGATGGGCCTAAACATGATGCTCAAACGCCGCAGCAAGCTCGCTGGAAAAGCCATTGCCAATCTAATGTTCCACCATCACAGCCACCACAGCCACGGCAGCTCCTCCTCAAGCCGCCGCTCACACCACCAATTCACCGCCTCAAGGGAGTATGAATTCAGCTGTAGCAACACTCCCAACCACTTCTTTGGAAAGCGTCACCGTAGCCACAACAACTTCTCCACTTGCGCTCAAGCGCCACCCACACAAGATGATGATGTGGCGACAATGAGCGCAATGAAGGCAGTGCTGGAGATGATTAACAATGATCAGTCGATTGTAGAAGCATCTCCTGCACTGCCCGGATTTGGGCGTAGCCCAATGGGGAGGCAATTGAGGGTGACTGACTCACCATTCCCTTTAAGAGATGATGATGAGAAGGACGATCAAGTTGATAAGGCTGCTGAAGATTTCATAAACAGGTTTTACAGCCAATTGAGGAAGCAAGATTGATTGATTAATTAGTTCAACCATTTTCATCGACTGTTGTCAATGTTAAGTAACCCTTTTCTTTTTTGGTTATTTTCATGATATATAATCCAAAGTTTTTATTTTTATGGACAAAATATGTAATCCAAAGTTGATGTGCCTATTATTGTAACAAAAAAAAAAAGTGTGTTACGTAACCAAAAAAGAGTTGTGGGTAATTTTCGATTCATGTTAATTATGCGTCGCAAGTTATCAACAACAAGAGAACAAATTCCTTAAAAACAAAAACATAATTGACTGTATACTTTTAGCTGCTCTTGTGCATCACGTGAGACCTATTAACAAATTTACTTGTATGATATATTTTGTTATTTTGCACAACATTCGGTATTATTATGTGTTTGAGGAGATTTTGAAAGATTTAGATGTGGAAATTGGTTAATGTGATTGGCAAAGGGCAATACTGATACGGTATAAAGTTAAATTGAACATGACCCCTTTTCGTTGTCCTAATATGATTCCACCATGTCTAAATGTTACTATAGGTCTGTAGTTAGCTGGCCCCTCCAAAATTTTGTTGCCTTTCTCAACTTTTACTTTCTTCTCGCACTCACACTTGCTCTTTTTCTCTTTTTATTAAAATAGTTTTTCCAATTAAGTTTTTTAAGATCAAAAATACTTTTTCTCAAAATTAAAATGAGAAATGCTGATAAGTAATGACAAATTTTTCCCAAGATGTCTCTTATTGGTTAGACTTAATATGGACGGTGACAGGGTGCGGAGGAGTGTTTAGAGGTGAAGATTGTGCTTGGATATGTGGCTTTTCCAAAAGTTTGGGTGTATGTAGTGCGTATTGAAGGATTGAAGTTGGCTCATGCTCGACTTTTTCAAAAAGCCGAGCTTTATATTGATTCCTCAGTTATGACGTCAACACTCTCGTCTAAGTAAGGAGGTTCAACAACGGACTGAAGCTTACAACAAAATATACACAATTTGTTTAGGTTGGATTGAGAAGTTTGAATTTGTCACTCGTATAGAGAGGCCAATCAGTGTGTTGATGTATTGACTAACATGACTTGTCAAGGAGGTTTCAATTTAATGTTGTATGAATAATATCTTGCTCAACTTAGTTCTTTGTTTTTAGTTGATTTTCTCTGTGCTTCAACCCCGTAGACTATGATGTGTTAGTTGTCTTCTCTTTTCGGGGGGCCTTAGGCCCTCTTGTAATAATAATAAGAATCGCATAAGCCTCGCTAAACTTGGTGAAATTTATTTATATAGTAGTAGTGCCCATTTCAGTTTTAGCTTAATTTCATGAGAAGATTAAGTTAAAAAGAGTTATGAAACAATGCATAAATTAAAAGATTGTTGCTAATATTTTGGTTCTAATATTCTCCTCAATCTTGTGGTCCTTGATTCGAGATTTGGTGTCTTAAAAAAATATTTTCCTTCTAAGATACCACCTTTTCGGGTGCTTAAGCTTACTATTATTCAACGGAGAAACGCACAAGCATTCCAATATTTTGTTCATGTAAATCCAACAATTTATGTATTTTATCAAATCTAAGTGTGTGTTTGGTTTAATTTTGGATATAATTGATTTTGAGAGAATTGATTCTGATAGAATTGATTATGACAGAATTGATTTTGAGATAATTGATTTATGTTTAGATACAATAATGCATAATTGATTAAACAAACTGAATGTTGTTTGGATAGTTTTTATCAAAATTGATTTTGAATGTATAATTACTAAAATAGACATAGCTAAATTCAAGTAAATGTGCATAGTTGAATGTACATATAGATCAATACTAAATGCAGATATATTATTTAATTTAAATAAATAAATTTTCTATATATTAATTTAAAGCATAATAAATACGATCATTAAACTAATTTTTTTACAAAATATTTATTCATATATTTAATACTTTTTTATAAAATATATTTAAGTTAAATAATACTAGAATTAATTGAAAAAAATGATAAAATATAGCGTAAAAGAAAAGTAAAAGAAAAAATACAGTAAATCTGAATAGGGACATCGTAAAGGAAAATCCAAAGTTTGGTAACTCATGACCATAAACATTTTTCGGAGGCTAATTTGGTTGGTTAAGTTTTCTTATTAAATTTGGTTCATCAAATGAATTACAAAGCAAAAAGAAGGAGAATTGATAAAGGGCAATAAAGGAAAATAATAGGTTGTAATAATCAAAATATTAAATTTAATGTAGAATTGATTCTAGGAAAGCCAAAAGTTAGGAATTGTAGCTTTAAGGAGAATTGCTTTTGGAGGATATAAGCAATTATGAAAAGTCAAACCAAACAACATTGAAAACTCAATTTCCACTTTTGAGGTTTGTAGAAGTGCTTCTTGTTTCTGAAAAGCCAAAACAAACATACCCTAAGTATAGTACTATTCAATTCAATCCAGTAAGAAAAATATATTATGAAGTATTATTATTCTAAATACTAGTAATTATATTTAGTAATTAAAATAACCGTGTAGAAAGGAACGACATTAATTGTGTGAGTTTAGTTCAGTTGGTAGGACATCGCATAATTGTGTGAGTTTCAGGCATTAGACTACTAGACAAAAAAAAAGGTAAAGACATTAATTGTTGAGATCATTGGATAATTTATCCCACTAACTAGTGTCTTTTAGCTTAATGATTATCATAGTAAAGAGAAATGCTAGCAACACACATTTTAACACACACTTTTCAACACACTCTTTTTGATTGGTTAAAATTCACATGAGACCCACCAAATTTACATGAGACCAAAATGATTTGGTGGGACCCGTGTGAAAAGATTCTAAGAAATCTTTACGATCCGAAAAGAGGAAAAAACACTGTTCTTGTTTAGCAAAATGCTTTGAAAAAGGGCCGATGTATAGAAAAAGAAATAGTGTTTTTTCAACTCTCTCAAAATTGAAGCAATTCCACCCATATAATACAATTGTTACTTACTCGGATATGACACGAATATCTAAATTTAATATTTTTAGATATTTGTTTAGACCTATTAGCGATACTACGTAGGAGTCCTAAATTTCAACAATTTATATCCATTTTTCATTTTAACCAATTAAAGCGAGTGTGTTGGAAAGTGTGTGTTAGAGTGTGTTATATTAGCATTCCTCTCTTACTAAACTATACTCCAGCAGGTCACTATTATAATCAAAAATTTACTTTTTAGATTCATTTAATAAATGATGTATGTGGTCTATATAAAAACTTAAAATGTCAATATTAGTGAAAAACTAGAGTCGAGGTAGAGACCTGGATTGTTGTTTCTTGCGGGAAAGATAGAACTCTCAAAAGTGATAGGCGACTAAGTCGTTTTAACTTTTTTCAATCACAGCAATAAAAAGGTGGCAGCTCTTAAAGCCAAAAGCTTGGGTGAAGTGTTTGGCTGAAACTTGAAAGTACGAATTAAGGATTTGTGAGAGGTTAATTGGGAGACATGTGTAGTTTTTGGAACTTCTCACCACTGTTTTCTTTTTATTTTTGACGTTATGGGTACACATTTGCAAATCCATTACATTATATTTTTTTATCAATATATAATATCCAAAACAAAGGGTAAAAAAAGAAAAAAAAATAAGAAAAATTCTTAGATACCATAAGTTTGGTTTGGCACCAGTATCACGTAGGTATAATTCATTTAAAGTTCATTTTATTTTTAAATATATTAATACAAAAATATAACATATCATTGAATAATTGGATATATAGTACATACCATTATCCAACTAAATTTGATGGGTAACACAATTTGTTCCTCAAAAAAAAAAATAACGACAACGAAAATTAGTAACGAAAAACATGCAATCTCTGTAATTTATTTCCACTAATTCTAATGACAATATCTTTTGGGTAGATAGAAAAAATGTAAAAAAATATAATGAATATATTTAACTTTGATTATTGTTGGATACTTTTTATATTATCAATCAATCACAATAATATATATTATGTGCAAGGTTGGCCCAAAGATAATGCTATAAAGCTCTAGTTTTAGGCCTATCAATGCAAAATAGTTTTCACTAAATTTGACTTTTTAATTTTCATTAAATTTTATTGTCTTTATTTTATTTAAGAAGCTGATCACTATTATGATCTTGGGGTCATGTAAATTAATCTTATGGTGAGCTTTTGATGATCCTTTCTTTCTTTTATTGAAAACTCAAAACCCTAATATAACTTCATTGTTTTTAAATTAAAGGCAACATTCTTGTTAAGACAAGAAAGTTGCTAGAAATATCAAGTTAGGCAAATGTCTTGAAGCATGAGAATAACCTAAAAGCTTTTGAGATGATACGGGTATGGATGCAATGAGTCTTACCAACATAAAAAACATGATAATGGTGAACTATGTTGGTAAGACACACCTTTTATTCTGGTGGTAGCCTCGGTTGATGCTGATTTTATTGGTGTTTTTGATGTCTGAGGTGTGTTAGTTTCTTTTTGGATGTTCCGCCTATATACGGCGCTCTTGGTTAATTTGTTGTTTTTGTATTCCTGATATCTTTTCTTCTTGTGCAGATACTTGGTTATTAATAAATTTTTCCGTCAAAAAATACATCATCCTTAGAAAATGATTTTACATGGCTACAAAAAAATTATGAACTAGGAATTGTTCATTGTTTTGATGAACTCTACACTTTAAAAATATACATAATAAGAAGGCCTCATATATTAAAATTTGCTATAAACTTCACTTACTATTGAAAATTATTGAAACGAACTTGATTATTAAACGTAAGTTTTGAATAATTAAATTAAAATTTAGTATTTTTGCGATATAATAATTTATAATTAATTGACAATGTAAACAAATATTTACCTTTTCATTTAATGTTAATTATGTCAACTAGATTTTTTTTATAAAAGTAAAATATTTTTGCGATATAATAATTTATAATTAATTGACAATGTAAACAAATATCTACCTTCTCATTTCATGTTAATTATGTCAACTAGATTTTTTTTATAAAATTAAAATAAATCCATTAAAAAATAAAAATTTCATTTATTTGATTTCACAAATAGATGAGCATAATTTCCTTAAAAAATAAAATAAATAGATGAGCATAAGAACATTGCTTCCAAATTCTAGTGGAGGGGAATAGGGAAGTATGTATTGAGATAGAGAAATGGAAAGAAGAAACAAAATAGTATTACTATTTGAGTTTTCTTTGATGTTAAGTTTTCTCTTCTATATTCCTTAAAAACTAAAAAAAAAGTTTTCTCTTCTTTGAGTACATATACCCTATCACGCGCATTCGCATTCGCATATGTGAGCACACTACGCGCTCTTCTTAGAATACTATACTATCACTGGTTGACGTTTGAGTTGATTTTGTATGATTAGAGCTTCAACAAACAAAGCATGATTTAAAATGGTGGAACCAAACAAATGATTTGACATTTCTTGTATGAGATGAGATGTGCAAAAATGGATCACATATTTTGATCACATGATTCACGCTTGTTTGTAATTTTGTACTCCTTCTGTCCTAAATTGTATGTCGCTTTAGGAAAAAAGATTTGTCCCAAGTTATATGTCGCTTTACAATATTAATGTTACTTTTTCTATTATAATCTTAACTATTTATTACTCTATCTTCTTTCAATTCTTTCATTTATCTTTCTCATGTTATTTATTAAGGAGAATTTTGTAAAACATCTCATAATATCTCTTTTTCACACAATATTAATTGTATTTCTTAATATGCGTGAAATGCCCAAAACGTCATACAATTTGGGATAGAGAGAGTATTTAACAACACATATTCATATATTGAGGAATGCTGGCAACACACATTCTAACACACACTTTTCAACACACTCCCTTTGATTGGTTAAAATTCACATGGGTCCTGCCAAATCATGTGGGTCCCATATACATTTGGTGGGTCCCATGTGAATATTAACCAATCAAAGAGAGTGTGTGTTAGAATGTGTGTTGCTAGCATTTCTCTTCGTATATTATATATACAGTACTCCCTCAGTCTCGGATTAACTGAGCCAAAAGTTCATTTCACACGTATTAAGAAAAATGTATAAATGAAGGAGAGAGAAAAATAGTTTTAAGTGCACTGGTTAGGTATTGGTGCATTCTCCACTATCATAAATGTAAAGTGGAATATATTGAATTGGGAATGATGAAAGTAGTATTAATTAAAGTTATAAAAGGAAAAAAGTAATTAATATTGTATTGAAAAGTGAAATGACTCAGTTATTTTAAAATACTTTTTTTTTTGCAAATGATTTAATTATTATGGAACGAAGGACGTAATATGATAAGAGAAGGAAGACAATGATTGAAGTCGAAGGGTTCAGTTCTGCTCTAGTAGTTTTACTCCCATGTGTCCCTTTCTTAATCTCTATTATTACGCAGACAATGTATATAACACCCATGATTTTTTAGGTTTAGTGGACCTATATACTTAGCTATTGCTAGATTTTATTTGATTAGTTGTCACAAATATAAGCTAAAATATAAAATCGTGCCTTCAAATTAAACCATATAATTTGTGGCGCTTGGATAGCATGCAAATATTTAACGACTTAAATTGTTAGGCAAGTAACATCAAAATGTACCTATTTTATTACACGTGCAGTATTATCAATCAAATATGTTTATAATCAATATCTATATAATTATAAAACTAGTGCTCATTTCAAGAGTGAAAGTTATAAGAAAAAAAAAGTTTGGAATTGGAGATGGCAATTTGCCAATTTCCAACTAAGCACGAAACACGACCATTATTTCCGAATTCAATTTGACGTATGATCATTTTAATTTTGGAATAATTGAGCTTCCAAGCAACTAATTTGATCGATTTATTAAGTTTTTCGAGACAATGATTTCCTAAGTTTTTTAAAGCCAACATAAATTCTATTTATATTCATTTATAAAATTCAATGGTGGTCCCTAATCAGTATCTTAAGAATGGTGGTTATCGAAATGAGTCAATCTTACAAGACTAAACATTATTTTAAACGGGTCTTGATTTTTTAATAGTACAACACTTGATACTGTTTATTTGCTTGATACGAACACTTTTTCTTTTATCCTATCTTAAAAAACTTTTTTGATGGCTTAATTTACCATAAGGCTTACTTTACTATAAGATATTTAAAGAACTAAGAGCCCTATAATTATACAAATATTTTTTTTTTTCTTCAAATAATCTTAGTAGCTAGAAATTCACTTTTTCTTAAGATGAATAAGTGGATAGTCAAATTCAAACCCCAGCTCATGCATTATTATACAATGTCTCTATAACTGAATTATGCTTACGGAAATATGTATAAATCTTCTTTATCAGACCTAAATATTCAGTTTGCCAACAAGTGGTGCTAATAATAATTATAGGCTTAATTGCATGATTGATCCTTTATGTTTATTTTAGTTTTCAAGTTGGTCCTTTATGTTTTAAAAGTTTCAAGTTGGTCCCTTACGTTTTAAAAGTTTCAAGTTGGTCCAAAACGTTACTCACGTTGGAATAAGTTAGTCCCTTCCGTCACTTAACGTTAAAAGATTTGGGTTGACAATATGGATGATATAACCTTAACTTATTTAGAAAATCAGTTTAACACATTTGTTTGATTTTTTTTGGTTTTATTAAACTCAATATCATGTCGCGAAAGGGACTAATTTATTCCAACGTGAGCAACGTTTTGGACCAACTTGAAACTTTTAAAACGTAAGGGACCAACTTGAAACTTTTAAAACATAAGGGACCAACTTGAAAACTAAAATAAACATAAGGGATCAAACATGCGATTAAGCCATAATTATAATAATATTTATTAATATATTATTTTCTTTCTGAAAACTCATCAATTCAATTGAATATTACATACATATCCACACAGATAGGCACACGCACATACATATACTTTTTTTATTTGTCCTTAATATAAAAGACTTCTGGAATGTTTAACAGTAAGCTAATTATTTTTTCACTTCCAACAAAAGTAAGCGAAAACATTGTAATTTTTTTATCCAAAACACTTATAAAGCAAAATCTTGGATCCTATAATGGATATGTTTGCATATAGTACGTTGTTTTGTGTCCCAAAAATAATATAGTACGTTGCTTTTATATAAAGAGTGACAGAACATTCATAATGTGACAATTATAGAGATAAAGAATTGGATAAAACTTAGCTTTAATTATTGTTAGTGGATAGGCTCTACATTAATAGCCCTATATATCCATTTTGTTGAATATATTTTCTCATAATCGTTTTTCTTACCATAAAATAATGAGTACATTTGTCTTCGGAACCTAGGTTAACCCTTCTTTAAGAATGTCTGTGTTGTTAGTTAGTGGAAAACACATGATATTGTTCACATAAGTTAGCCACGACTATTGGATTGCGCAAAAGTATGCTCAATAATCATTGACACGCACACCTACTCTTCTATTTCTTTTGGCTTTTTTGGACGATCCTAGGCTTTTGTATGAAATTTGGATAAACATGTATATTCTGGATCATTCTTATCCTTACAGTCTCCACTTTATGATGGTTTCTAACAGTATGTAAATATGTCATTCTAGTGTCACATGTTACATGGATATATGTGTAGTAATAAAAGAATACTCTGAATTTCTCTTTTTATTTTAAATTCAGTGGTAATAGTTTGATATTTTAAATTTTGAATTTTTTCCTTAAAATTATAAGGCTAAACTCTTGCTTGCATCTCATGGACCAACGAGGCGCTGATAGTTAAGGCTAGGGTGCAAATAGCTATATAATTTCTTAAGAGCTATACAATCCAAAAAAACCGATTGCAAATTGCAAGATGAGTACTGCTTATTACCCAAATGGTTTTGCTCATTCCTATGTGTAATGACCAAAATGCCCTGCGTGAGTTAACTTCCGCAGCGTGAGTTAACTCATGCTAGTGCAAATCTCAATCACTCTCAGCATGAGTTAACTCACGCTAGCGTAAATCCTGTGTAAATCTCTGCGTGAGTTAACTCACGCAAATTTAGCACTAACATGAATTAACATGCATAGGGACATTTTGATCATTTTATTTGGAAATGAGCAAAACCATTTGGCTAAAGAGCAGAACTCTTGCAAGATTGCCTTTCTACAAATTAATGGGCCTCATTTTTTAAATACACCACGCATTTTCCGTAGCACCAAAAATACATGTCTCAAAATCTACTACTCATCTGAAAGTAATTCTAGGATCACATTTTTGTATATATATTTTTTTTTCAATTATGCAAAATACTGCAGCAAAAATGTAAACTTTTTGTATCTTAAAACAAAATTCTAGAATTCAAAATATTCTATTCCAAAAATGAATTCCAAAATTAGACCTAATAGACAAATAATAATTCAAGTGACGATGTTGGGTGTTTTTTTCTTCTTCATAGAAGATGGTAGTATTTTGAGAATTTGGGGTTGTGAATTGAAAAACATGGGAGTGTAGGTAGCAATTGCGCTAATTTTGACATCTTCACACAAGAAAATTTAATGTAAATTATATAGAAGATAGTGGTTTGCTTTGATGTTTAGTACAGACTTTTGATTGCAACAAAATGTAAACACACAAGTAAACTTGACAATATGTAATCACATAAATTTTTACTAGAATATTTTGAGTAATACCTCAACTTCGTCCTTAAATTTTTAAAAATCAGGCAAACTCGTCTTCAAATTTTGCAAAATATCTATTTAGTTTTCGAATTTACAAAATGTCATTCAAATCAGTCCCTCCGTTAAGTTGGTCTGTTAACGGAGGTGACGTGTACTGTTAAGCTTACCACGTCAGATGTCACGCAAGCAGAGACTAATTTGGTTGAAAATGATGAAATTGTCAAGGACCAAATTGATTGATTTACAGAAAATTGCAAATTCTCCAACATCTCTTTTTCCTCAACGTCTCCTTGATACTTATTATAATGATTTAAGGACTAATTTGATGGATAGTGTTATAATTTATTGTGAAATATTTCTCAATTTTTTCTTATATTTTTCTCCCCTCAAAGTCCTTCCTTCCCCTCTCCTCCAAACTCTGAAACAAAACCTTAATTAAACAACAAAATATTCTATAATATTGTGTGAATTCCTTGCAAAAGGTCTTGAGAATATGACTTGCCCTCCTCTCTTCATCAAAAGCAGCTGATTCAATAATATTTATTTACCAAAAGTTGTTGGGGAGTTGAAGGGGGAAGTGATGTAAGGGGGGAAATAGCAATATTTATTCACGAGGTTGTTTGTAGAATGACACTTGATATAGAAGGCATGTTGTGTGTATATTTTGTATAATAATTAGTAGTTTCTAGATCTTAATTACTTCAGGTGGACACTAACATGACTGATGTACTTAGTCAAGCTTGAAAGAATTTAGGAAAAAAATTGCAATAAGGAGTGCAAGGTCACCTTGCAAAGAATGATACTTAATTATCATAAATTAATTTTTATTTTTTGAGGGAGATCATAAATTAAATTTATCATTTGAATAAAGGATTAAGAGTTACGACAATGCTGCCAGCCACGTATCTTTTGCTACCTTTCTTTATCTCTATTCAACCCCTTCACTCATTTGTCATTTTCATATAAATAAATCATACTAAATACATAATTAATATCAATATGACCTTTTCTTCATTGAAGAAAACTCAACCCATTTCCAAACAACATTTTCAGGGCAGAGTGTTATTTTAGGTACTTTGTTCTGTTAATCCAAAAAAGTGATCCCGTTCCACTCAAGTAAGTATTTACAAATTGCACTTTATATTTAGGCTTAATTGCAATTTTTCCCCTATATTTTGCTAATTGTGCGATTTTACACCCCTCTTTTTTTTGAGCGATTTTGCACTCCATCTTTGTGTTCAATTGCACATTTTTCCCTTATCTTTTTGCTAATTGTGCGATTTTGCACCCCCTCTTCTTTTTTTTGAGCGATTTTGCACCCTATCTTTAGCCCTTTTCCTCTCTTTTAATGATGATTTTCAACAAAACACAATTGGCAAAAGATGGGGTGCAAAATCGCTCAAAAAAAAAAGAGGGTACAAAATCGCTCAAAAAAAAAAGAGGGTGCAAAATCGCACAATTAGCAAAAGATAGGGAGAAGTGCAATTAAGCCTTATATTTATTATGATTATGCTTACACAATTTCACTTTGAACTTCCTCTTCTATTAACATATATTTAATTTATTTATTTTTTGGGTAGAACTAGTGCTTAATTTCTTTTTATTGGTGTAGTTGATTTAAGCTTTAGATTTTGGCATTCATGTACAAACAATTTAAAACTATTCACCATATATATTATATCCGATTGCATGATCTTTTTTAAAATATTATAACAAAACGATAAAATATGATTAAATGCCTATGTAAAATATTGCTGGTTGCGTATTCTTTAATTTCTAAATTTTAGCCATAAAATAATTATTGAATATATCCAAGATATTCTTTTTTTAACAAAAGAACAAATTTTATTAATTAGAAGACAACAAATACAAGTGATATTTAACCCACCAATATGACAGGGTACAAGTAGTACTATTCTAGACGAACTTGTAATCTTGTTGGAGTTGGTGATAGGATCTAAAATCTATCACCAAGAAAACTATAAAAAAAAAAATTAAAAAAAAAAACAAAAAAACTAAGGTTATAAGCTAAATAAGGAGATTAAAATTGATAAAACTATCTAAAGCAAATAAAATAACTTTTTCATTCTTCTTTCTCCCTTCCCTAATGGAACAATACATAGTATTTTAAATAGATCATAACTATCCATATGGCATAATCTTGAGTATCCTAAGAAATTACTAGAAGCATAACACTTACAAATAACAATTAATATATACAAATACTGAAAAATGTGTTTAAACTAATAGTTTATTGACTCAACTAAATAACACTAAGTATTTAAACACTTGCAAATAACTACTTATACTTTATCACATTGCAGGTGAGTTTAGTACCACTTGTCTTTGTAGTCTTTTATATAATTTTTATTATAAATCACATATCATTTAATGAATAAATATAAAATATTGATTTTTGTTTGTAATTATAGTTATTAGATGATGTACTCAATAACATATTTAAACTAATAGGAGTTCATTGACCGTTTCCTATCACTTGGAGGGAGTTTTCTAGAAGGAAAAATATTTTAACATCCTTTATATATATTAGCATTATGCAGCCCACGAAAGGAAACACAAGACTGCAGCAAGATAAATCCCATATTGATGGCACAATCAAGGGAGGGCTGTTGGAGGATTAAAGAGTTGTAATTTAAGCAATTCTATTAAACTTTCTCATCTTTTTCTTTTATATAATCCTTTGTTGTCATATTTGAAATCAACTGCAGAAGAATTAATTAAGGAGAAACAAAAATGGATGGGAGTTTAAGTAGAAGTATAAGTAGGAGTTTAAGCAGGTCAAGTTGGAGAATGGAGGGAGTGTTTGCTAGTGGAAGATATTCAAGAAGGACTTCTAATCTTGATGAAGATGAAGAAGCTCTCAAATGGGCTGCCATAGAGAAATTGCCTACTTATGATAGGCTAAGAACAAGTATCCTTCAAACATATGCTGAAGAATATGGTGATCAAGATCATCCAAACAAAGTGCAACATAGGGAAGTTGATGTTAGGAAATTAGATGTCAATGAAAGGCAACAATTTATTGACAAAATCTTTAAGGTTGCTGAAGAAGATAATGAAAAGTATCTAAGCAAGTTCAGAAACAGAATTGATAAGTGAGTTTTCTTATGAACTTCTCATACATATATTGTTTAATTATTGCTTTGCTATCATTCAAAGTGTATATGATTCATAGTTTTTCTCAAAAAATTTAATATACGGAACATATCAATAATATTGATGGCCTTTTTTTTCGGGGTTCCTACTTATTTCTGACTTGCACAATTTACAATATGATCATGTAGATTTTTTAATGTATTTTTAGTTTGGATTTATGTCACAAGTTTAAATAAAAATAACAGAAATGAATGCTATTTTTTATACGCATTTGACTTTGCTGCCGGCAAGCTAAATGCCGTCCGGTTTTGGTATTGAAATATGGGAATGTTATCAACAACAGGCCTTAAGGCACTTGTTAAGAAGTTTAAAGAAGAAATTTTGTCTTGGAATTGATGTATTCAACCTATTAAAACTTTAAAAAATATTTTTTTTTACATAAAACTTTCTAATTATTTCTATTTTAGAATCCTTAACAAGTGCCCTCAAGACACTTGAAATAGTATATTACTAATTCCTTTGTCATCATTAATTCCTTTGCAAGCAAACATCAAAATAACAAATTAACATGATGGTGTTGGAAAAGTTAGCGGCATGACTCTTTCCCAAAAAAAGAATCTGAATTCAATTTTTAGAATCTTTTATTTGAGATTAGTCTAATTTGATAAGATTAATTAAAAAGTAGTTATTTCATAGTCAAGCCTAGGATTAGTCCAAAAGGCCTAAGCCAAATACTCTTACTAAATTAAATAACACTAGCTCATTTACTAAATTGTTTTTTATTTTTTATGTTATAAAATGTCTTAAATTCTAACTTATCATATCATAAGAGAAATAAGGAGTATTAATAAAAGATATACTTAGAGAAAAATATTACAAATATATCTTGTAATTTGAAATATGACTTATTTATTTAGATAAAAATTTTCGCTAAAGAAAACATATATATAGAGTCATTATAGTAATAAATAAAAGGGTTGGTTGATTTACATTTGGTTATTTTTAGTAGAGTTAAATTAGCAAGCTACTACATCTTAAGGGCAATTTCACAAAATTTTAGTTATAATTTACTAATTTACATCCACTAGAATTGAAAGGGTGTAAGTTAAATCATAATCCAATTTGTTGTGTTGACAAACCAATGCTCCCGTAAATGTGGTACCTAGTACCTACAGTCATAATTCTTAAACATTTTTGTACTGTAACATTTTGTTCCGCCACACACCCCCATACTTAAAGTAGAAAAATGATCACCCACTTGTTTATTAATTAAACTCAGATTAATTGTTCCTATTATAATTAATTATTGTAGGGTTGGCATCAAACTCCCAACAGTAGAGGTGAGGTTTGAAAATCTGAGTATTGAGGCTGATTGTTATGTTGGAAGCAGAGCTTTGCCAACCTTACCAAATGTTACATTGAATATGGTTGAATCTGCTCTCCGCATTTTTGGTATTAGTACTGCAAAGAGAACAAAACTCACAATTCTTAAAAATGTTTCTGGCATTATTAAACCTTCAAGGTAATCACTAAATATACTTATTAAAATATTGGACTTTTTTATATATAAATTTATTTATTATTCTTATATTTGGTTTGTTATTAGGATGACCCTTTTGCTAGGTCCTCCTTCTTCTGGGAAAACGACCCTATTACTAGCTTTGGCTGGAAAATTGGACACTGACTTGAGGGTAAGCTCCAAAGTCCATCCTTATTAAATCTTATTACATTCTTGACTAACTAATTAAACTACTATTAAAGTTTAGAAAAAACAATGACAACAATTATTTGATCAATATTTAATTTTATCACTTGGACTTCGACCTGCATTTTTTTTTTTTTTGAGAAGGACTTCAACCTACATTGTTGATGCATAAGTTTACTTACTACCTTTTCGTCCTTTCGACTACTTTTACATGTATTAAAAAAAATATTGATGGTATAATTAACATTTGCATTATATGTTTAAATATTATTAAATCATCCTTTGTTTATAGACGTACTTTCATCTCTCGAGATAATTTTTTTTAAGGAATCTATCGAGATAAATTATTAGCAATAATAAGAAGTGTATATATTTTTTCACAAAAATAAATATTTAGTGTAAGTTGAAGTATGACTTATATTTAGGGATAAATTTGGTTCCCAAATAGGACTTATATTTAAAGAATAGTAGTAGTAATTATAGGTTGTTGGGTTTTGATATTGAAACAGGTAGAGGGAGAAATCTCATACAATGGTTACAAACTTAATGAGTTTGTCCCTAGAAAGACTTCAGCATATATTAGCCAAAATGATGTACATTTGGGAGAAATGACTGTAAAAGAAACCATGGATTTCTCAGCTAGATGTCAAGGAGTTGGAACACGATATGGTATTAAATTTCATCAACAAAATTCCTTTGGTATTATGTTCAATTTTATAGTGTTAGGGCATATCAAATCAAGTAAATTTCAAAAGTAATATGAATTTTAAAAGTAAATTTTAATCAATAAAAAAAATGTTAGACCTATTGTCCGAGCTTGCTAGAAGGGAAAAGGATGCAGGGATATTTCCTGAGGCAGAACTAGACCTTTTCATGAAGGTATCTGATTAATTATGTAATCTCAAAGATTAAACATTAATCAATAATTACTATATCAAATTATGTTACTAATGTACATGGGATGATTTGTAGGCTACTGCAATGGAAGGAACAGAAAGCAGTCTCATTACTGACTATACTCTTAAAGTAAGTGATTTCTTTTCTCAACAATATTTATTTCAAGGTTAGAATAAAGAGAAGAAAATAATCAGATTACTAGATTCCAACGTTGTTCCCCACATGCAAAGTCCAAACCACGTTCTCAGGAGTGAGGACTATGCTATCTTATATTATAAAAAAATATAAAATCTAGTACTTTTTTCTATGGCAAAACAATTTAATTAAACTTAATCAAGAGAAAATTGTACAAGTCATAGGAGTGGTACCACTTGATCCAATGCAAACACTATAGATTACATATACGAGGGTTAAAGTGGACCCACCTGGAAAACCTCTTTGTTTCTATCTATGTGGATTACTATGCCAATAATACATTCTTAAAATGTTTAAGAGCAAGTTTGACTTTTAAACTATACAAGAGATTAAGAGGTTTTCCCAAAAACAACTTATTTTAATTATAAAAAAAACTCTTTAAAGATATTTTTTTTTAAGTAAAGAACCATATACTTGTTTTAATTAAAAAAAAAAAAAACTCTTATTAAATATAAGTTGAATTAAAGTGAAACATATCTGTTGATTAGAAAAAAAATGAAACCTATCTTGTAAACACTAATATTATTTAAAATGGCAGGCCTTATGATTTAATTATTATGTTATAAAAATTAAAGTTTTTTGTTTGTTGTGTTGAACAGATACTAGGGCTTGATATATGCAAAGATACCATTGTGGGTGATGAAATGCAGAGAGGCATATCTGGTGGCCAAAAAAAGCGTGTAACAACAGGTAAGAACAAATACAAAGTCAAAATTCTTTTTTCTTAAACCTTTTGGTTACATAGATTGAGAACAATGTTTTTGTCATTTTTAAGACTCACATTATCACCTCCTAACAAATAAACTCACATTATCATATAACTTTTTGTCACTACAAATAACGATCTACATCTATATATAATAAAATAAAGAGTCATAATGTCTTAAGATAATAAATTATACATTGAACATTAGAAGGGTTCAAATCCAGATTCAATTAAGATTGCAACAAACCAAGTTCAGCTGCCCACGTATTATTGTGTGAAATCATCTAAAGTCACATCACTGATAAATTTACTGAGTCAAAGTAAACTATAAATTGAATTGCAAGTAATAAGTTATTAGAGTTAAATATGTTTTAGTGTCTCCTTAAAAAATTCTATAATATGTTAGTCTTTGTTGTTAAGTTAACTCGTGTGTTTGTTTCAAATTTTTTAATAAATTTTGGCTGACATGTTTAGAACATTATAAAGTTATTGCCATAGAAAGAATTTTTTTTAACAACTGATAAAATTTTAAAGCGTAAAAAACTCAACAAATTAAAATAACAAAAATTATAAACTAGGAATTGAATTTTGAGTTCATTTTTTATAAAGAGTTCTATCGTAACACATAAAGAAGTGTATTTTATGAAGAGTAAAAGTGATTAAAACTGTGAAGATTTTTTTTTATAAAGACTAAAACATACTTTTGAAAATTGAATAACATGGGTTTGGATTTGCCACAGGTGAGATGATTGTTGGTCCTACAAAAACATTGTTCATGGATGAAATATCAACTGGTCTTGATAGTTCCACAACATATCAGATAGTGAAATGTTTGCAACAAGTTGTTCACCTCACTGAAGCAACAATCTTCATGTCTTTACTTCAACCTGCTCCTGAGACATTTGATCTCTTTGATGATATTATCTTAATATCAGAGGGTCAAATAGTATATCAAGGCTCACGTGACCATGTCCTTCAATTCTTTGAGTCATGTGGCTTTAAATGTCCTGAGAGAAAAGGAACTGCAGATTTCTTGCAAGAGGTATCATCATATATTACATCATCTTAACAAACCTTATCAGACACTATGAGGTGGAGAACTATGAAGCATTGACACATATACAAACACTAGACATGACACCAACACGTTAATATCATTAATAATTTGAAGAAAAAAAATCGTATAATTGAATGTAATCACATGTGTCGGTGTCGGACATTGACACATATCAGACACCAGACACAACTTCTATTAGAAGTGTCGATGCTACAAAGATGGAGAATTGTGGTGAACCCGCACCACAACTTCTCAAATGTACTTACAACATTTTACCAACTAAGTTGTAATTACATAATAGATATAAAAAAAATACTAATTAAAGGTGAACATTTAACTAAATTTAATTTACAAACCAAATGCAACTTATGTATACTACATCAACTATCAATAATATGTAACCATTAGATTACCTTTTTTTACAATAGCATTAGATTACTTGAAGTGTGCTAATTTTCAGATAATTTATTCATTGTGCAAAGAGCTTGTCCTTCAATTTTGTACACTATTCAATTTTGTACAGGTTACTTCTAGGAAAGATCAAGAACAATACTGGTCAAACCGAAACATACAATACCGTTATATAACAGTAACTGAATTTGCAAACAGATTCAAACATTTCCATGTTGGAACACAGCTTCAAAATGAACTATCTCTACCATTTGACAAGTCAACAGGACATAGAGCATCTCTTGTTTTCAAGAAATACACTGTCCCTAAAATGGGACTTCTCAAAGCATGTTGGGACAAAGAATTGCTTTTAATAAAGAGAAACTCTTTCATTTACATATTCAAGTCAGTTCAAATATGCATTATTGCTGTGATATGTGGAACAGTTTTTATAAGGACTAAAATGCATCAAAGGAATGAGGGTGATGCAGCTGTTTATATTGGTGCAATTTTGTTTACTATGATTATGAACATGTTCAATGGTTTTTCTGAGCTGCCACTCACAATTGCAAGGCTTCCTGTGTTCTACAAACATAGAGATCACCTTTTTCATCCTCCATGGACTTACACTCTCCCTAATTTTCTTTTAAGGATTCCTATTTCCATTTTTGAGGCTATTGTTTGGGTTCTTATTACATATTACACAATTGGATTTGCACCTGAAGCTAGCAGGTAAACTCAATCACCTTTAACTCATATGTATATTTTCCGAAACTCTACGATAGTATTGTGCTGAAGTTGTAGGGACTAATAGATATATTGATTGATTTGTAGGTTCTTCAAGCACTTGTTGTTGGTGTTTCTTGTTCAACAAATGGCAGCTGGGATGTTTAGGGTAATATCTGGAGTTTGTAGGACAATGATCATTGCCAACACTGGTGGATCACTCATGCTTCTTCTTGTTTTCTTACTTGGAGGTTTCATCCTGCCTAAACGTGAGTCACTGATCAAGCTCTAATTAAGGAACTAACCTATGTAATATGTTATGCTCACCAATATGATTAAGCTTTAATGTTAACAGGTGATGTTCCAAATTGGTGGGTGTGGGGCTATTGGGTTTCTCCACTGTCATATGCTTTCAATGCATTTTCTGTAAATGAAATGTTTGCTCCTAGGTGGAGCAAACCGGTAAGTACTATCATATTTCTCACCACCATATGAAAATCTTAAATTTTTGAGGGACTAATAATATATTAACCCAAACTTATATTTCTGACTTGATATTTTCATATTTTGCAGTCTTCAGATGGTGTTAACTCATTGGGTGTATCCACATTAAATAACTTTGATGTTTATTCTGAAGAAAATTGGTACTGGATAGGTGTAGCAGCTCTTCTTGGTTTCACTGTTTTCTATAATGTTCTATTCACACTTGCACTTATGTACCTAAACCGTAAGACCTCACATTTTGTTCAATATGTTAAGTACATTAATTTTTTCCACTTTTTGTTTAGTGTCGACATAAGATTTTGATTTGCTTTGTTTTGTTTGGTTCCCTAGCTGTTGGAAAGAAACAAGCAATTATATCAGAAGAAGAAGCAAGTGAAATGGAAACTGGAGGAGATTCCAAGGAGGAACCTAGACTTGCAAGGAAAGAGTCCAACAAAGGGAATAACACAAGTAAATATAAAACTAAACAACTTCAACTATGGTTTAATGTTTAGCTAGAATTATATTTTTTTCGTTTGCTTGGTACGGCTCATAGTTTACCGATAAGTAGGCAGGTCGCTCGAGCAGAGTGAGTATTTAAAAACAAGTTGTACTTTGTAAAACCTAAGCATTGAATAATAGAACCGTATTGCAGCTGCACTGCAGTCGAAGGCGTAGCTTGGCCAAATCCCGTGATCAAATATCATGTGTTCCTGTTTGCGTTTTTCCTAAGCTATTTTTTTTACCTTTGAACCATGGTTGTTCTTCTATCATTTTTGTTGAGATGTGGAATGATGCTAATAAAGCTTCCTTTTAAAATGATTCATTTCAGGAGAAGTAGCAATGCAGAGATTGGGTAGTAGAGGTAATCCAAGTCCAACACTTGAGTCAGCCACTGGAGTTGCTCCAAAGAGAGGAATGGTTCTTCCTTTTCAACCACTAGCAATGTCTTTTGATAGTGTTAATTACTATGTGGACATGCCAGCTGTAAGAACATCATCCTCATAGCCTTTTTCCATAAGAATTTTCAATATAAATCATCAATGGCACCTATGAAGTTTTAATTTGAAATTTGAATAGGAAATGAAAGAGCAAGGAGTAACAGATAATAGGCTACAATTGCTTAGAGAAGTAACTGGTGCATTTAGACCTGGAGTTCTAACTGCTTTGATGGGAGTTAGTGGAGCTGGAAAAACAACTTTAATGGATGTTTTAGCTGGAAGGAAGACAGGTGGTTACATTGAAGGAGATGTTAGAATCTCTGGCTTCCCTAAGAATCAAGAAACCTTTGCAAGAATTTCTGGATACTGCGAACAAACTGACATCCATTCACCACAAGTTACTGTCAGAGAATCTGTAATTTACTCGGCTTTCCTTAGATTACCTAGAGAAGTCAGTAATGAGGAAAAAATGGTAAGTACTCGGAAATCAGCATATTATATTTTATATGCTCCAAATCAATGTTTTAAAAGCAGTTGTGTTCGCAATTCTAGATATTGCAATGAATCATCGTCAAATACAATTAAAGTAGCGATCCTTTATATTGCAAAGAATCACAGTCTAATGCAACCGATGTGGTTGGATTGCATGTGTGATGGTGACATCAAAAACCATGATATAACAGTCCAGATTATAGTCGCAGGCCTTTATTTTATGATACATAAAGTAGTTGAACTTAGATGTTTTTTATCTTTACAGAAATTTGTGGATGAAGTAATGGATTTGGTGGAGCTGGATAATCTTAGCGATGCCATAGTTGGACTTCCAGGTGTTACAGGGTTGTCAACCGAACAGCGAAAAAGGCTAACAATAGCGGTTGAGCTTATTGCTAATCCTTCAATCATTTTCATGGATGAACCAACTTCAGGTCTTGATGCAAGAGCTGCAGCAATTGTTATGAGGACAGTGAGAAACACTGTTGACACTGGAAGAACAGTTGTCTGCACAATTCACCAGCCTAGTATTGATATCTTTGAAGCCTTTGACGAGGTGCAAATAATCTCTTGATCTATATATGTGTCACATGCTTCTACTTTCACCTTGTTTCGATATACAACTTAATTAAGCACTTATAGCATAAGCATCTATCATATAAGTGCTTATGTATAAGCTATTTTTAAAACAAAAGATAATATAAAGTCAAATTGTTTCCGTAAGCCATTGTGAAGAACTAGTGGAAATAAGGTGAAAACAACTTATGGACATGTCATAAGTTGTTTTCATAAGCACTTTCAAATAGTGTTACAAGTGTTTATGTGAGTAAATAAGTTCAAATAATTCAATCCTAACAAGCCCTTTATCTTCATGACCTTGTAGTAATTAAATATTGTTTTGTGCATCAGCTCCTTTTGATGAAGAGAGGAGGGCAAGTGATCTACTCAGGACCATTAGGAAGGAATTCACACAAGATTATAGAATATTTTGAGGTATTAAAAGTTTGCAACAATTTGATTATATCCTTTTGATCAAGTATTGTAACATAAATTAAACATCTAATTCCTTGGTCATAGGCAATTCCAGGAGTCCCTAAAATTAAGGAGAAGTATAATCCAGCAACATGGATGTTAGAAGTAAGCTCAATAGCAGCTGAAGCTAGGCTTGGAATGGACTTTGCTGAATACTACAAAACATCAACATTGCATCAGTAAGTCAACAAAACAACTAGGACACCCTTGTTTTCTATTTGAGTTGCATGCATTTGATAGGTTTAGCTAACATACAAATTTATGAGCAAAGAAATGATATTTCAATGTCATATACATACGGCGTTGAAATAACACAACTATTATGAGTAGGAGAAACAAAGCTCTTGTGAGTGAGTTAAGTACACCACCACCAGGAGCAAAAGATGTATATTTCAGCACTCAGTTTTCTCAATCAACTTTTGGACAATTTAAATCATGTCTATGGAAGCAGTGGTTGACTTATTGGAGGAGTCCAGATTACAACCTTGTCAGATATTTCTTCACCTTAACAGCAGCTCTCATGGTAGGGACAGTGTTTTGGAAAGCCGGCGAGAAAAGGTTTGGACTAGTTTCCTATATATAAATGAAATATAATTTCATCTTCAACCATTTAGTTTGATTTTGATTTTCCTACAGGGGTAGCACAGCTGACTTGAACATGATCATAGGAGCATTATATGGTTCTATATTTTTTGTTGGTGTCAACAATTGCCAAACGGTTCAACCGGTTGTATCCGTTGAAAGAACTGTATTCTATCGAGAACGAGCTGCTGGAATGTATTCTGCTTTACCTTACGCCCTTGCTCAGGTCAGAGGATGAGTTAACGTAAAAAAGTTTAGAAGTTTAAAAATAGATTTTAAGGGACCGTTTGATTTGCAAAAGAGTAATTACTGGATAGAACAGTACCATGGTCACCTTTTAAATCAAACATGACACGTCTTTTGTCTTGTTGAATGCCTTGTTATTTTGCAAATCAAAGGGATCCCAAGTTTTCGCAAACACTTACTAAAACATAAAAGTTGTAATAAAATTTCAATGATTGTAAGCCTTTTAATCAAAATTTGGTACATGTTGTTTATTATTATGTTGACATATATAGTGGTTTCATATGCAGGTTATTTGTGAAATACCATATGTTTTTGGTCAAACTATATTTTTCTCAGTCATAGTGTATCCTATGGTGAGCTTTGAATGGAAAGTGGAGAAGGTGTGTTGGTTCTTCTTTGTGAGCTTCTTCTCTTTCTTGTACTTCACATATTATGGGATGATGACGGTTTCCATTACACCAAACCACCAAGTAGCAGCAATCTTTGGAGCAGCATTCTATGGACTATTCAATCTCTTTTCTGGTTTCTTTATCCCAAGACCAGTAAGTACCAAAAGTACTTTTTTTTTTTTTTTATTTTAATAATTACTCTTGTTATTTTTGCTGACAAAATTCTTCTACAAAAATTTGGCATTTCAGAAAATTCCTAAATGGTGGGTTTGGTATTATTGGATTTGTCCAGTAGCATGGACGGTTTATGGATTAATTGTGTCACAATATAGAGATGTGACCGTAGGCATAACTGTGCCTGGGGAGACTAATAAAACTGCAATCAATAAGTATATTGAAGACTATTATGGATTCGATCCTGATTTCATGGGACCAGTTGCTGCGGTTTTGGTTTCTTTCGCTATATTTTTTGCCTTTATATTTGCCTTCTGCATCAAGGCATTGAACTTCCAAACCAGATGAAAAGAAAAAGTCAAATTCTTGAAGTGCCTTATGTATGTGTGTATACATATCAGTTATAGGCAAATATGATAGCAAACTTTGCTAAAAATTAATTTTTGAGGGTCATTTGGTACATGTAAGTTGTGTTGATCATGTAATTTTATATTTTTGCTTGCTTCCATACACAGAAGAAATATTTCACTTTATTATGTCGTGTTTTACAACAAACCATTGTCAACACTTTGTAGTAATTTGGGGAGAGATTTAGATATTCAATTTTAAACTTATGTCCATAGGAAGAATATTTGTAAAATATGTTAGCATCTTAAATAGATAGATCTTTGTGTTTTTATAGTTCTCGGTCGTAATTTTGTCAAACATTATACTGGTACTCTGAAATTTCAATAAAATAATAGTATCATCATGATTTTAACAAATTCACCGTCAATTCAAACATGTGCTGCTAAAAATAGTGTTTGGCATATTTTGTTTGTTGCCCATTTAGACAATATATGGTCGATGAAAAATGTTGTGTTCTCTTTGGTATGCACTAAGTAGTGTGCTTGATAAAAGAAATTCAAAGCATGGTTGAAGAAATTCACTCTAACAATCTAGAATTAGAGTTAGTCTGCAAGAATTCCTCGTCTATTAGATTTTTACTAAACAATCTTTTTAGTGTTAACCCATTGCAAGAGAATCCAATTGTCGTTTTCTATGGGATTTTGCAGCAAAATTGGGGCCTTGTTATTCCCTACATGCAGAGTTTTGGACAATTATTTGGGGTTTGCAGGGTGATTAGAATAAAGGGCCTTCCATTGGGGATTGAAAAGTTAATTCCCTTGAGTTATTCTCTTTAGCTTGACAATCATCACCAAGAAACAACATCCAAGTTTCTTGTTTATGATCTTCTCTTTTGATCAAGTAGTGGTTTCTTCTTTTTCTCATTCCTGGTCTACAAAAAAAAGGACAATACTTGCAATCTCTTGAATGATTTCTTTATGTTGTGGAATTGGAAACTTGTTCTCCAAGGCAATCAGAGAATCTTGACGCTCTCTTAATTATGTTCATTGAACATTCCAGTGCTTTCTAGACCATCCTCTCCTTCATTTGAAGAAGCTGAGTTTGGACTTGAGTTAGGATTTGACAAAATATTTGGTTTTGGAAGATTTCTATGTAGCATGAACAAGTTATCATCATAGCAATCATTAGTACTTTAGTGTATAATAACTCAAATTCTTTTTGTATTTTTTTCATGTTCATAGATTATAGGCCAATTTAGGTGGGTTTCTTGGATATTATACTTCTTTTCAAGTGGGGAAAATAAAGTTGGTGATGAAGGGGATGATGATGCAAAAAACAAATCTTATTTGTCAAGAATGGAAGGGTGTATGTGTACTCAGTTGCATATTGAGTTCCATTTCTTGCAAAAAACAAAAATTGTAATAAGTTTTGGAGATATTTTTTTTGTCTATTAAATTAAACTTATTTTCTGAAAATTACTTTTTCCAATTCTATTTATAGCACTTCTTTCTTAGTATATTCTCTTTTCTTTATTTTTTTGAGAGGTTCTTCAAAATTCCCTTTTTCGACACAAAGTTTTATTTTTAGATTCAATACCATGAGTTTTATTAATTTTTTTGGTAGTAGAACTAATTTAATTTTTTCTAACTATACTGTTACCGAGAGAGGGTGTGCATTTGAATTAGTGGAAGCGTGCCTCATGGCCAACCAAAAGTGACGTTATTTTCAAGGACGCTGCGACTTGACAACGTGGTTTATCTCTACCCTCTACTTCAATTTTTAACCATTTTCTCCATTTGTGGGCCAAAATACTTTATTAAAGATAAACTGCACTTTTTTAAGTCATTTTTGTGTGGTGATAAAGAGTGGTTTGTTTCAAGTGTACTAGTGTAGGACTCATGTTCTTGTTTGTTTTTTCCGGGAAAGTGTAGGTATGGTATTATGTATATGGATAGATGATGTGGGTTTCTACGATTATTATGGTTAAACAAATTCTTATACATAAAGGTTATTAGGAATGACATTGATCAATTCATTCGCTACTAAATTATTTAATAGAAAAATCACATTTTAAGTTAAAATGGAAAATAATATTATAATTTTTTTTTCTTAATAGAGGTACCCTTCACGTGATATACTTATCTATGTTTTGAAAGAAAAATATTTAGTTGAGCACAATTTTAAATCAAAAGTCTTTGGACACATATATAAATAATTTAATCAAATCACCTAATATGATATCTCTTTTAAATTTTATGATTCATGTTTGCCCAAATAAAATTTATTTTGGGTTATGTTTAGAATATATTTTTCAATAAAATGAGAAATCACTTTTCTTTTAGTAGATTCATTAAAAAAAATGATTTCGAAAAATTCGAGTCAAGTGTCCGGTTTTAGTTAAGGACTAATTCATTGTCATGTTTTATCTCCGAGAATTAAAAGGTTAAGACAAAAAAAAGTTACAAAAATACATGCATATGTTCGATTCGATCATCTCTCATCAAATGTAGAATTATTTTACTCACCGCCTCATTTTTAATATTATTGAATTTGGTATAGATGATAGATGATTTGATAACAAGTAATTCAATAAATCATGGAGGAACATCTGATACCATCTTAAAATTTATGATTAATTTATCCTTACAAAATCAATTTATAAGATGAAGAAGGTCTCTCTTTATAAACTATTTAGTATTTACCAAAAATCATAATTATTTCACGTGAGACTTGAGTTTTTTATTTTTCAGTAGTCTCGTTTACATCTGATCAGTATTCCAGCATGTCTTTTCCTTTGGGCAAACTGTTTGGTAGGACACACAATCAAATGACTTTAGAATTTTCTATTTTTAAGCGACACGTGAAAGGAAACTTCCTTATTGCTTAGAGGAATCGGACAAACGACACCGCATGCATGCATTTCTTAACAAGAATGTTTGCAAATCTCATTTGATATTTTGATCTTAAGAAGAAAAAAATTTAAAAAATCGGATATTTTCCTTCTCCTGCACCTTCCTTTGTTCAAGCAATGAGTGCATTACACAATTATAAACCATGACATATGGCTATGATCTATATCAATAATACAATTATTTAGAATTGATTTAGTGCAATACAAGAAAATATTTATTTATGACCACCAGTGCGCCGCGACATACTTGTTTGTATCTCATGAATATCTCCTCTATTAATCGCCTTATGTATTAGAGTCGAGAGGCCCTCAGCCATCAATATGAATAAATATATGATGATAACGGGTAACCCTGGTGCAACCCTCGGCCGGGTACAACCCTGTCAAAGTTCATAAGTACCGAATAAGTAACAGACCTAACACACATCATCATCCATTGAATCCATTTTTCATTGAACCCCATTCACACAAGCACACCACGAAGAAACCCCCAATCCACTTTATCATAAGCCTTGCTAATATCAATCTTGAGAGTTAATTCCTCTCTCCATCCCTCCGTCTTCCTCTTCATTGAGTGGATTATCTCGGTAACTATTAACGTGTTATGCAGTATGGAGCGGCCCTCGACAAAAGATGTCTACCCCCTGACACACATTTATCCAAACAACATTTCAGTCGATTAGCGAGTAACTTCGACACCATCTTATACAAAACATTACAAAGAGATATAGACCTAAGATCATTCATATTATCCGGGTCTTAGCATTTCAGAATCAAACAAATATTTGTTTCTGTAAGGTTTGAAGGAAAGTAACCGCGTCCCAACCAAGAAACCACTGTCTGAAAAATATCATTACCATACACATACCAGAATCTCTGATAAAATGTCGGGTTAAAACCATTTGGACCTGGGGACTTGTTCGGGTGCATCTGCAAAAAGGGCTTTACGCAATTTTTCCTTTATAATAGGTGTTGTAAGCAATATATTGTCATCCATCGCAACACATTGGCTCACCAAATCCAACACCGGTTCATGGACTCCTGCATTCACAGAAAATAATTGCTCAAAATAACCTTGTGCCACATTACACACATCCTCTTGAGACGTAGCCGTCCTCCCATCATCCGTGCGGAGCTTACTTACCTTCTTCCATTTGATGTGGGCTATCGCTGATGTATGAAAGAACTTAGTATTCATATCCCTTCCTTCAACCAATCCATTTTCGCTCTTTGCTTCCAAAAAGCCTCCTCTTGTACAAGTAGTCGAGCATGCTTTTCGCCGGTTGCGACATATTGCATACGCATCATATACCATTTGGCTAGGCACGGAGTTCCTCTAAAATACGAACATATATTAACTTTTTTTTGTTAAGTAGTCTAATGGTTAGAGCTCACATAATTTAATTGTGGAGAAGTGGAGTGTCTAAGGTTCGAACCTCGACCCCTACATATAAAATGCAATATCTCTACCAACTGAGTTAACCTCATGAAGATTATTAACTATATTTTATAATCCATGTAAAATTGATAAAGTAACCGATGGAGTATTTATTTTACCTTTTCGGAAAGAAAAATGACCTATACAAATCAATAGAGTCGACAATTTTGCGGTATACCACGATGATGCACACATTACACATATCCTCTTGCGATGTAGCCGTCCTGTCATCATCCGTGCGGAGCTTACTAACCTTCTTCACTTTGCTGCGAACTTAGTATTCATATCCCCTTCCTTCAACCAATGTATTTTCGCTCTTTGGCTTCCAAAAGGCCTTCACTGTTAACTACTAAAAAAACAAAAATTAGTGAGGGATATTTAGTGAGGGAAAACGTGAAATCCCTCTCTAATTCTGTCACTAAATTTTGCGACCAAGAAATTTGTGAGGAATTTCTTTTTTCCGTCACTAATTTCTCTCGCTAATTTTGTATTTTCTAGTTGTGTCTTGTACAAGTAGTCGAGCATGCTTCTCACAACATATTACATACGCATCATATACCATTTAATTGGACATAGAGTTCCTCTAAAATACGAACATATATTAACTATATTTCTTAATTCATGTAAAATTGATTAAGTGACCAATGGAGTATTTATTTTACCTTTTTGGGAAGAAAAAAAAACCTGTACAAATCAACAGAGTTGACAATTTTGCGGTATACCACGATGATGCACACGTGGTTTCGGTTGCTTTCACAGCTTGTTAATAGCATGAGATTTTCGTTGAGGTATGAAACCAAACACGTCTTAACTAAGAATTGATAATGGTAGCCTCAATTAAATAGCCTCTAAGGTTTGCCGAAAATATGCACTTCACTCAAACTGTTGTTAGCGTCACCATACCACATTTTCCACCCAAATTAATCAAGTAGTGGAATTTTATTTTTTTTACAAAGTATTGAGGAATTAATTAATAAAATGGAACCCTTGGTTATTTTGACTGCTTCAAAGTTTTGTTAAATGTCTCAATTCACACATTTTATTTTGTAATTTTATTATGAACATAACTAAAAATATTTTACCTCTTGGTCTTTAAAACCTGATAGTACTGTGCAACAACAATATACTTTCTTTTACCAACAATATACTATTTGCTGGTAAATTAATAATTTTAACTCATTAAATTGACTATGAATGACTGAATGAGCAACAAAAAAGCTTAAATTAGCTTTATGTCCGTCTTGTGGTTGTCATCTCTCTCTCCCCCACTACGTTTACAGGACTATTTGATTATCAACATGCGTTGGATGTTAGGATGAAAATAGCACTTTTTTTGACAAGGGAAAGCCAAATTGCCTATGTCCACAATTATTATTAATAAAATGATAAAGTAATAAATCGGGTTTTCAATATAATTAATTTATTCAATCGATTACTTTATATATTGCACTTCTTTTTACAAGCTGGGAAAACCAAATTGTCCATGTCCACTTATTATAATTTTACAAGATCTCGATAACGATAACAAGTGTCCTAAGCACATTTTTTAAGCAATTTATAAAAAGGAATTTTGTCTTAAAAATACAAATAAAAAACATACAAAAGGCATACTATATAATTTTCAATGCAAATGTTACTACAGTTAAATGCTCAAACAATATTTTAAAAACAATTGTTAGCATTTTTCATTTTACTGTTTACAAGTTTTTTTTGTTACCATCTTATTGATCCGAAGTTTTCACCACAAAGATGAACGATGACTAATCCATTGAAAAACATGTGAGATATACAATATGGATTATCCTATATCCAATTTTCTACATATACAAGAGGCAATGAACGAATCCATGTCCATTACCTTAAACGATTCAAATCTTTTATCATTTGAACCAATTTATTTATTTATTTATTAAAGATGAACCAATTTATTGTTGGCATGCTATAGGATATATTCCCTCCATTCCTTTTTAATTGTCACTTTTAGAGAAAATTTTTGTTCCTATTTAACTGTCACTTTCAAAGTTCAATGCAACCTTAAATGTTGTTTTACCAATATTACCCTTAGATATTTATTGCGAAGAGAGAAACATATGAAATAAAATATTAAATTAATAAGGTCATTTAAAAGTAAAAACAATTGTATCAAAAGTAATAACATTTATTGATTGTCTTAGTTTGTGTAAAATGTCAAAAAATGACAATTAAAAAGGAACGGAGGTAGTACAAGTTATAATTGATAAAATAATAAGGGTCATGTAGCAATCTCAAAATAGAATTATTTTATTAATATTTGTGCATTCAACTAATTAAAAGTTAACAAATTAAATGTAATACATAAATTCCAACAAGAAAAATTACATTTGACTCATTAACTTGTGTCTTAAAGACACAAGTTAGCATTTCTCAAATAATAAATCAAGTTCAATGTAATGAATGAATTCAATAGACTATACACTATCATCATGAATGAAAGAAAGAAGCTAATAATTCAATATATGTTGCATCGCCCATGGGAATTAAGACATGGCACATTTAGGAATGTACTCTTTAAACAAGGTGGCCTACTTTCAACCACTCCATTGTTATTATCCACATGCTAGCTCATGGCAATCTCCCACCTACCCAATGCAATTCCTTAATTTTGTATAACTGCGCCTCTATTTCTCAGCCGTTCAACTTCATTTGCCAGGAATTAATTGCAGCTTTGCTTAATTAATTTGCAATTTGTAGTCTTGGATTTACGGTACGTAAAACATGAAAATACATGAGATAGGAGTATATAATAGAATAATCAACTGAGATAATTACAAAAATAGAAATGACGATAGATTTTTACTAGGATGATTATTTGTTTTAATGAAATTAAAAAGCAGTTTTCTGTTTTATTCTTGTCGCCTTTCTAAAGGACAAAAATGGAAATAAGTTATGATATTAGTTATAGGAAAATTATTTGTACACTAATGTAGGCATGACAATGTGGCAGGTTGGGCACGAGTTTACCTTCCCCAACCCATGTCCGACTTCTATATGCATATTCATTATCTTATTATCTATATCCAACGGAAATGAGAAATTGAATCTCATCATCGTCTCCAACAAGTTCGAGTATCTTCGCCTCATCCCCGTCTCCACAGTGAATCATTTTTTTAATTAAAAAAGAAGTTTTTTCAGCCATGAGAGAAATGTTGTAATGCATTATTCAACAATATTTCACTTTAACATTTTCAACAATATCCCCACTTTAACATTTCGTTAACCAATGATGTGAGATGATGGAGATCGATGGGTAAGATGAATGAGAAGAGAGAACTCAAGCGAGGGTCGTTTGACAGATACATTGTAACCGTGAATACGAGTTTTGCAGCCACGCCTACACTAAAGTTTTGTTAGATACCGGCGATATCATGCATGTAAATAAAGTTAATTTATTTTTTTAAAAGAAAATTAAATAAATGCAAAAAATAACATGATATTAGATTATTGGATGTTGGATACCCACTTAGCAAAACTCTTGGAGATAATGGACTCTTCACTATCATTATATATTCATCATTGATGCTAAATAGAATGATTAGTATATAAATGGAATGAAATTTAGTAAGACGACAAATGTGTATGTATAAAGTTGATTCTCAAATTTGAAGTTGATTCTCGAATGACCACAGCAAAGTTAACACAATTAACAACACTATGAGAATCAACTCCAAATTTAGTAAGACGACAAATAAAGCATTTGTGTGACTGTATAGTTACTATAATTTGTTAGAATTATACTATTGAAGATGTTTCACGGTGAAAACAAAGGAATACTTCACTTTGCATGTGTCAAGAGTTTTACTACGAGATGTCATGGTACGAGCAAAACATCATAGAAAACAAAGAATCAACGTGTTTAGTATATTTCCAATTCCAAGTACGCCATAAAAACGAATATGCAGTTTGGTTTGTCCTTCCCCTCAAGAAGTACCATTGTATTTTTTTGAAGGAAAGAAGTACCATTGTATTGTAGGTCGTTTTCCTTCCCCACATCTACCTAAAATTAAATATGACTATATGATTTACCAGTTAGTTAAACTCTAAATTGGTCCTTAATTTTGTTATTAGAGATACCATAAAAAATAAAAATAAAACTATCACTATAGCTTATATAAATGTTTAATCATGTCGTAGATATATACTAAAAGTATACGTCCTTATATGTATACACAAAAGTATAGTGACGAAGTTCTCTAATTTTCTTTTAGAAATGAAGATGGTTCCTGTCTTGATATCTCCACCTAATCATATGTTGTAAATAAGTGGTGTAAATAATAATATTTGTATTAATCAAGCTCATTAGGTTAGAATATTGTTTTTGAAAGATATTAGGTTTGAATAATAACAAATTAGTGCATGTACTATTTCACAAGTTTAAAATATAGGGTTAATCAATGAAATTGACCATGTAATACATGCGAAGTCTGAAAAATGACCATAAAATAAAAAACACATATTCTAACTCTGTAATTTGAGGTTTTTATTATTTTTTACATATAGTTGAAGTCCAAAAAAGCTACTTATAGGTTGAATTTTTTCATGATTTTTTTTCCAGGTATGTTTAGGACATTAAAATATGACGTTACACAAAAAAATAGAATTTTTCAACTAAGGACGAATTAATTATGAATTTTTAAGGCGTAAAAAGCTCAAAAAACAAAATAATGAAAACCCCAACCTAAAAATTGAATTTTGAGTTGATTGTTTGCAGAGACATCTGTGAAAATACAAAAAAGGATCTGCAAAATTTCGTAGCATTTCAAAGATGTTTCGATTTTTTTTATTTTTCAACCAAAACGTGTGAAATTGCAATTTTGTTCCAAGTAAGCGTATACTCACGGGTCTAATTCCATTATCCAATTTTGTAGGCATGGTTAGAACGTCATAAGAACCTTCACCATGAAATTTTGGACTTTTTAAACGAGATACGAATTAATTATGAATTGTTTAAGAAATTCATAGTTATGGGAAATAAAAATTTCATAATAAATCCGTCCCTAGTCGGAAAAATCTAATTTTCTGTGTAAAGCCACGTTTTAACATCCTAAAGATGCCTGGAAAAAAAATCATGAAAAAATTCAATCTCTTGATCATTTTTTTTGGACTACGCGTATATTATAGGATCATAAATAAGAAGAATATCAAATTACATGGTTCGAATATCTATTTTTTATTTTACAGACTCATTTTTCAGACACCGCGTATTTTACAAGGTCAATTAAACTATTAACCCTAAAATATATTGAAAGATTTTTTATATGGTACTATTAAGAAAAAATAAATATGATTTGTTAAGTTTGTTACATTTGAAAGTCACAAATATCTATTTATAATTATAATCTATATCAAAATTTATATAAAATATCGTTTGTAATTTATACACAAAATTTCTATAAAATATCGTTTTCGTTAGTATTTTGTTCTCTATACAGGGAAAAAAAAAAGGAAAGAAAATAGAATAACACTTTGTTGTTACGTTTCACCAAAAAAAACATTTAGTTTTTACGTCACCTCAAAAAAAAAACATTTTGTTTTTGCGTAGAAGGTCGTCCAAACAAACACCTGATCCATCGCTGTGAAAGCTATTGATTGAATCTTATGTAAATTTTTGCTTAAGAAAGGACAATATTCTTGCAAAAATGACAAAAGAATTAATGATCTTGAAAGGTTTTATTTAAAATTATTAATGTTAAAAACTAATTATTTTCAGAAATAACATTTTGAAAGTAAAATTTAGAGTAAATTATACTCTCCTCCCCTCAAAGATGCTTGAATAATACTCTCATCTCCTCTTTTGTTAAAATATACACTCCCCTCCCTTGAAAAATAAAATTTATACTCCCCTCCCCTATAAGATACTTGAATTACAACCCCATCCCTTAATAATTAAATATGGATTACACTTTAATCTATTTTAGAATAAATATATATTTTTATAATTTATATTAATTTTGAATCACGATTTAAAAAGTATAAATTCGTTTCTTTATAATCTAAATGTCAATGACAATTAAATTTAAATATTTTTTTATTAATTTTATAATAACCATAGTTAATCGACTTTAGTAATTTTTCACATATTTTAATTTTATTTTGGGTTGTTTCATATTTTATAATAAGGTTTAAAACTATAAGTTAATGAAATTGTGAATAAAAAATAGAGAAAGACATGTATTCAAAATTTGATTATATTAAAATGAACCCGCAATGTTTTTTTTTCTTTAAAGCGTGTTAGATTATTTTTTTGCTAGTTTATTAGAAATAAAAAAAATATTGAGGGACTAAAGCGTAAATTTTAACTTAAGAGGGGATGGGTATGTAATTCAAGTTTCTCTCAAGGGAGGGGAGTGAAATATTTTATAATATGTTTTGAATCAGAGGGGGAGGGGATTGTATATTTTAACATAAGAGGAGAGGGGAGTGTAATTCAAACATCTTTGAGGGGAGAAGAGTGTAATTCAAGCATCTTTGAGGGGAGGAGAGTGTAATTTACTCTAAAATTTATAAGTATTTCTTAATTGGAATTAAAAATTATATCACTCTATACTTTTTTTTTGGACTGGATATGTTTAATTCTTCTATATCTCACAATTTCTAAAAAATAATCTATTTATTTATTAAAATTTCATTTTCCTTTCAAATTATCGCAATATCAATATATATTTATTAGTATGATATTTTTTTTTACCACATATTCTCTTCATTTAAGTTAATTATATTTGATGTAACCAAAAAAAATAAATTATATTTGATACATTATCGAGTATTAAATTTGAGCACTTTTCAATTGAAATCTGATCATTGATTGCCACGTTTTAAAAGACTAACTCCATCCGTGAAATCCAACTATAGTTTTTTTTAGAGCAATCCAAGTATAGTTATTAACATAAAATAGTTTTATATGACATAAAATAAAAATCCATATCTTTTTAATATCATATTACCAAATTGTATTTTTTGTTGAAATGATCGTCAATTTGTATTTTTTTTAAAAGGATCACCGAGTTGTATTGTAACTATATCAAAAAAGTATTAGATGTATCCGTTAATTTAACTCGGTTGGTATAATCATTGCATAAAATATATAAGGTCGGTATTAGAATCCTAAACTCTCACTTTTTTTAAGAATAAAAAATGTATATATTTTCAACGACAGAAGAACCTCTTTAGCACAAGGTGTACTAAAAAGGTCGCTCCAAAATACAAACAACCAATCGTGTAATTACAATAGCAACAGTCAGCCAATACCCAAGCATAACAATGAGCCCGACCACCATCTTTGTGAACCATACACAAAAGCGATGTTATTAGTCTTCAACCACCAATAATAATTATACTTAACTTTATCCATAAGCTCTATGATGTGAGTTTGAATATTATTAAATAACCTGTTATTACGATCATTCCAAACTAGCCAAATGCAGAGGAGCCAAATAAGTTGAAGAAAAGATTGTCGAGCCTTCAAACCACCTAGGTAATGAGTAAACTGAATAAAATGATCACGAAGATTGTATGGGTCAACTATTGAAACATCAATCCAAGACCTGATATGTTGACACAATGAGCCAAACATATTCACTTTAAAGGACATAAATACACAAAAAAAATTTAATTGAATATTTATGCAATAAAACTATAACAACAGAAATGTCCGTTTATTTTTAAAAGAGAAGAGGATATCAACTCAAAATAACCTATCACATCTTTTGAATCCACAAGTTTCCCTAAAAAAAAACAAACTAATGAATGTTTCCATCCTTTTTTTTTTGAACAATTATTTCCATCCATTATTAAAAATAAAAAAATGAAAGTAATGTATCTCTCCATTCCACGTGTTAATGAGATGGCACCAACAACACAACCACAAACATTGGATGCTGGTACTCCGTCCACCACAGCAATTGAAGTCTCATTCCATAGTGGCAACAAAACCCACAGACCATACATACTACATAAGATTAGCCTCAAAACAAACGCTCAATAAATATAAATAAATTTCTCAAAAAGTCAGTCCTACGTTTTTGAAGAAAAAAATCGAGCCAATAAAAAATAATCGGCTCATTTTTGTTATATTTTTGTCAACTTTTTCATAAATTTTAAAACTAACCAAATTGATGAATAAGAAGTTATTTGGATTTTTTTTAAGAAGCCAAATAAAATATCTTTCCATCAAAGATAATTCTTCCCGACACAAGATGTATCATAAGAGAAACAAAAGTCTAAAAAGTTTGCATCACTAACGATCAAACAAAAAATAGATAAAGAAAATACAAGGAATTTAGCCAATACCCAGATTTGTTAGAGGACTAAGCCACTAACTATGATAACTAAAAACAATAAAAACATGATTTGCCTTCGACCACAAAATAGAAAGCGACTTAATCTTCTTCGAAAGTTGAAGAGTTGAACATTCCTTGTTATTAAAAATCCTATTATTTCTTTATTTTCGAATTTCCCAAGCGCAGAAAACCAAATTAGATGCATAATGAAGCTCTGCGCTTTAGAACCACCTGCTAAATTGCCAAACTGTATAAAGTGCTATGAGATGTTAGTAAGACCAACCACAAAGATACCCAGCCAGTTATGAACTGGATACCAAACGGAGCCAAAACAACTACAGTCTAAAAACAAATGAGAAGCCGTTTTCGGATTATCGCAACCGCTCACACAGAGCCGAGATTAATTATAAATAATACCGCGTCTAAGTAAATTATCTTAGTTATCAGCCTATTACGGAAGAGCTGCCACACAACCAACAAAATCTTCAAGGGAGCATCTTTATGCCATAAAAGATTCGGGTCCGTTATAACTTGAACGAAAGCATGGATATTAAGAAAACAATACACGCCATACCCAACAACTGGATCCAAATTCCAAACCCTCTAATAATGCGTTTTGAACCTAAAATCACTAAGATTAATGACTATCTCTTTTACAACTAGATCAAACCTTTTTGGACAAAACTTGAGATCCAAGACATGGGGGCTGATTATGGATGCGTTCAGGTTGTCGGACTTGAACGTTAACACCTTCCTTCTCTGGTGAATGAAGGGTGTACATGCAAATATTCCGACGACAAGTAAGAGTGCGTTGAATATGTGAAGTTTTTAGGATAGAAAGTGTGTGCACATTAATAGAGGCTATGAGTTGGCATTTATAGCGGTGAATTAGGGTTTTGTCCTAGAAAGACACTCCTGGGTAGATTGGACGACATTGTCGTTGGATCCAAAATCATCGGTCATGGTACTCTTAGGCGACCCTTATCAAGTGCATTTAGGGCAAGTTCATGTGATATTCCGTATACAAGCTAATGACTTGGGAGAACCTAGTCCATCGAAGGAATGGACTTTTATCCCAACCCAAACAAAACCCTTGAAGTTAAATATCTTTGTTTTTATGACAAATAAATATCATAGTTGACATAGTTTGAAATAAAAAATAAGAGTTGAATTTGGATCTTGAGTGATCGATTTTAAATAACGTGAAAGCAATACTAGATTTAAAAAGATCGAGTTTGATTGATTTGTTTTGGACTCGACAAAAATCAAATCTATTTAATTACTTTATATCAAACTTTCCAATTTATCATATTATTGACTTGATTCTTACACGTCTAAAATAACGTGAAAGCAATATCCGATTTAAAAAGATCAAGTTTGATCTGTTTGTTTTATACCCAACAAAAACCAAATCAATTTAATTACTTTATATCGGACTTTCCGATTTATCATTGCACACCTAAAAAGTAAACTAAACATGTATTTCTTACGACAAATAATATTTATATAACTATTCTATAACAATTTTAGAACAACTATATGGGTCTCTACCATATTCACGTTTTTTAAGCCTTTGATTAAAAAATGTATAGAAATAGTTTTTGAAGGAAACCCCAGTTATACCCCACTGATTTTGGGCACTTGATTTGTTTGTTTTGTTTTTATTATAATAAAAGCATAGAAATAGTTTTGGAAGAAATTGAGGGTAGTTTGGTAAGACCGAGGATGGGAAATGGTGTTCATTCCTGGCACTTGTTGAAACAAGTTGCGAGTTCCAACCTTTTTAAGGTGACCTCACAAAACGTGTTTCACTTCCATAATATAATTCCCAACAACACATTCATTTCTCTCTTCCTCTGATCTCTCTTTCTCTCTCTTTTGTATTGTGTTCTTGTGTTACACAGAAACTCAACTCAGCATCATCAGGTATAAAGAAGAGAAAGAGTGACAGAGAAAGAAGTGAAAAAAAAGCCTTACACTCTCTCTCTATATACATAACTTTCTCTCTCATTTTTGATACAGCAAAGCAGGACTCTTTCTCGCACTTCCATACCCATCATCATGATCTCCGCAACCAGATGCACCTTCCTGGTAATCCATTCTCTCTAAATCACAAAATAAATATGGCTTTTTTAAATATTCAACAAGTTTCTGGGCTATTTGTTCTTAAGCTAAAAATAATTAAAAATTATATTTTTCTTGTGAATTTTGATCAGATTAGCTGATTTATTCATCTGGGTATTGTTATTAACGTTCACAATTTTCTGGGCTATTTGTTTTTCAGCTAAAAATTATTATTATTTTTTTGTGAATTTTGATTAGATTAGTTGATTTATTTATCTATCTGGGTGTTGATAATTTGATGTTAATGTGTTTTGTTTATTATTAATTTTTTTCATTTTGGTGGAATTTATTATGAGCAGGGTAACTCAGGATTAGGTGGGAGTGGTAACATCTGTGGTGGACAGAGAAGGGGTTATGGACCTTGGAGAGTGACGTGTATGTCACCAATCAATGATAGAAATGGCAGTGTTGTTAATGTGATGGAGACACCTTTGAAAGAAATTAAAAAGGAGGCGGTGGTGGAAGATGTAGATGATAATCCGATCTCTGGTGGCGGTCCTCGCGATGTTTATGGCGAGGATAAGGCCACTGAGGATCACTTTGTGACTCCTTGGAGTGTTTCTGTTGCTAGGTGAGTGTGACACTCGTGATCTTGTGTTTTTACTTGGTAGTCCTTGATTTTGATCATACCATTATTTTCTTATGTTTTAACCCTTTGCTAGATTCATATTTGATCCTTGTTTACTGTGTTGTCTATGACATCCCCTCAATTGGTGTACCTGAAAATTTGAAATTTGATTGAAAAAGTTTTGTTGTTATGAATGAATGAAGATTTTGTTTTATTTAATTTAATAAAGGAGGATCTTGAATATGCTTGTTAGATGTCATGAGTGTAGTTTTTATGTTCACCTAATTTATATCGTCATATGTTTTGTTTGTGTTTTATATATGCTTGTAATAATTCACGTTACTTTTTTTGATATATTTTTCAACAGATTGAATCATTCATTTTTTATTTGAGCAGCTTCTTTAAATATCAAGAGTTCTGTATATATGTCCATGATCCATGTTCTTACATGTTGGTTGATTCTTGGTTTTTAGTGGTTATACATTGTTGCGAGATCCACACTTCAACAAAGGGTTGGCCTTCACTGAAAAAGAGAGGGATGCACACTACTTGCGTGGTCTTCTTCCGCCAACAACTATTCCTCAAGAAACTCAGGTGAGGAAAATGATCCAGCACATACGCCAATATCAAGTTCCGCTGCAGAGATACATGGCAATGATGGATCTTCAGGTGTGTCCCTGTCAACAATTTATGTCGTCCCTTTTTGAACATTGTCAAAATTGTCGCGTTCTTTGGTTTTTTGTTCATGCTTTTATTTATAAATTTGAAACTCGTCTTTAATGTAAAACCATATGTTGGTGGAAGTTAATTCACATGGCCTGATTGGCAATATTTTGAATTGAATACTAATGCTTTCACTTTTATATATTGTTGGTTGCAGGAGAGAAATGAACGTCTGTTTTATAAACTTCTCATTGATCACGTTGAAGAATTACTCCCAATTGTGTATACTCCAACTGTTGGTGAAGCTTGCCAGAAATACGGGGACATTTTTATGCGTCCACAGGGTCTTTATATAAGTTTGAAAGAGAAGTAAGTTTAATTGTGCCCGCTTGTTTATCCTCGTAGAATTTTTTGTTGCTGTTCACCTTTGATCAAGTCTTTAATCTATTCTTTGTATTGATTTTATTGTTTCTTTTTCTCTTGGGCGGTGTTTAAATTATAGGGGGAGGATTCAAGAAGTACTGAGAAATTGGCCTGAGAAGAACATTCAAGTCATAGTCGTAACTGACGGAGAACGGATCTTGGGTCTTGGGGATCTAGGTTGTCAGGTAATTTATATCATGCTTGTTCACGTTATTGATTTATGATAGTTAAATTGAATCACTAGATCTGATGTTGTAATCTCTCCTTTGACAACCTATTTTGTATTCTTAGGGAATGGGAATACCTGTGGGAAAACTTTCTTTATATACTGCACTAGGAGGAGTTCGTCCTTCAGCTGTAAGTATATTTCAGCTACATTGTAACTTGTTAACCCGTAAATTTTGCCTACTGTAAACTTACAATGATCTGATACTTTGTTTTTAAGTTACTGGTTGTGCATAGTGTAATCTTCATTTCATATTAAATCTTTAATGTTATCTGTAACAATCATTACAGTGCCTGCCTATTACTATTGATGTCGGGACAAACAATGAGAGGCTGCTCAATGATGAATTATATATCGGGCTAAAGCAAAGACGAGCAACTGGGCAGGAATATTCTGAACTCATGCACGAATTTATGACTGCAGTCAAGCAAACTTATGGTGAAAAAGTCTTAATTCAGGTATCAATCAGTATCAAAAGGCACAATTTATTTCCTGGCTTACCGGACTGTAATCTGTACTAATTCCATTTTTCCTGTTTTCTGTATCTGTTATATCACATAATTAGTTTGAAGACTTCGCGAACCACAATGCTTTTGATCTGCTTGAAAAATATAGATCAACACATCTGGTTTTCAACGACGATATTCAGGTAATAAATTGCTATCTTAAATATTGATTTCATGAATTTTGTTAACTTATGTACTCGTATCATAACTGTCTCTGACACTTTATCTACTTTGTTCCAGGGAACGGCATCAGTTGTTCTTGCTGGACTAGTTGCAGCTTTGAAATTGGTTGGGGGAAACTTAGCTGACCACAAATTCTTATTCCTTGGTGCCGGCGAGGTATGTCTTATTCCTTGACATAGCATTTTGAAACTTGTTAGATGTAGGTTTTTTAAAATCTTGGAGTAAAAACTGGCTGTTACATCCATTTACCCTGTGGCTTAAGTGTATTGTTTGGTGGTTGCAGGCGGGCACTGGAATTGCAGAGCTCATTGCACTTGAAACATCTAAACAGGTTGGTAGCTACTTTTAGGGTGGTGAGAGTATTGTGATTGAGCATTGCATGAGTAATTTAGATTTATTGAGAAACTACCGTCTTTGATGCAGACAAATGCCCCATTGGATGAAGTGCGCAAGAATATTTGGTTGGTGGACTCAAAGGGATTGATTGTCAGTTCCCGTAAAGAATCACTCCAACATTTCAAGAAGCCGTGGGCTCATGAACACGAACCTGTTAAAAACCTTCTTGATGCTGTTAATGTACGGTCAATCTTTCGGTTTATCACACCTTGATACATGCATATACACATCATAAGTTTTGGTTCTTACATTTTCAATGTTATATTTTCAGAAAATTAAGCCAACAGTGCTTATTGGAACATCGGGACAAGGAAGTGCGTTTACCAAAGAGGTGGTTGAGGCGATGGCCTCTATTAACGAGGTACTTAGTCAATCTACTCATCTACCTAGCTAGTATCTCCCATGCAATTTCATGTCTGAATAATTCAAGTAATGTTTTGTTTGATAATGCCTCTAGAAACCTATTATTCTTTCTCTTTCCAACCCAACGTCACAGTCCGAATGTACTGCTGAAGAAGCTTATACGTGGACACAGGTAATAGAACCGACTTGTATTTTTGCATTGAAATTTGAGCGCATTTTTGGATCAACACCGACTATTCTGCTTCATTTTTCTCAGGGACGTGCGATCTTTGCAAGTGGGAGCCCATTTTCACCGGTTGAATATAAGGGGAAAGTGTTTGTGCCTGGCCAGGTCTAAGCCCAAGATTTTTTTATTTAGCTTAGTATTTTTCATGTCAAATAAGGTCTAATTTGGATGTTTTGTTCATCAGGCAAATAATGCATACATATTCCCTGGGTTCGGCCTAGGTTTAATAATGTCCGGGACCATTCGTGTACATGATGACCTGCTTTTGGCTGCCTGTAAGTTCACAAGAGCTTTATTTAAAATATTAAATATTAAATTTAGTGCGTATAGAAAAATACATTTTATAAATAAGTCGAATAATAGAATTTATATTTGAATGGAACAGCTGAGGCATTGGCTGAACAAGTATCAGAAGAGAACTTTGAGAAGGGTTTGATATTCCCACCATTCACCAACATCAGAAAGATTTCAGCTCACATAGCTGCCAAAGTTGCTGCTAAAGCTTATGAACTTGGTGAGCTTTTACTTTTACCTTTCCTTTCTCAACTCCAGTACATGTTTTGCATCTTTGAAGGCATTTTGGAAAAATGATGAGTGCCCTGCGTGGATAAACAACTTAATTAAGTGCTTATCATACAAATCATACAAGTGTTTGTAGAAGTTATTTCTATAACAAAAGATAAAATAAAGTCAGATTGTTTTCATATAAACTATAATAAGTTGTTCTCATACGCTTTCTTGTTTGCATTTCTGTCAGGCTTGGCCACTCGTCTTCCACAGCCGAAAGATTTGGTGAAGTTTGCCGAGAGCTGTATGTATACCCCGGCCTACAGAAGCTACCGGTGATACAACAAGACAATAATATCCTCATTTTCTTATTTTCTTTTTCATGAAATAATTTTACTAGCAATTTTTTTATTTTTTATTTTCTTTTTCATGTTTTATTTTTACAAGTCATAATTGTATTGGGTGGGTTAGTAAGGAAATTAGGAAGGTGTAGTGGTAGTTGGACTACTAAGGGTAGCTTGATAAGTTATGCTAAAAAATAGTATTCTTTTCTATTTGTGTGACGGTATTCAAATTTAGAAATGGAATCATTTTAAACAATCACTTTCATATGTCATATTACATACTACAATCTACATAGTATATGTTTGAATTGAAAATTGACCGATTCAATATTGATTTCTGCTCTTCCCCCTGCACTTTTCTCTTGCACCCTGCAACCTTGCCGAAAATGCCCTTGCATTAGTTAACTAACGCAAGTGTAAAATTAACATGACTTAATTTTTACACATGCGTGACTTAAGTCACGTTGCATGAGTTAACTCACGCTAGAATTAACACCTGCGTGGGTTAACTCACGCTTGTTTTCAAATTTTCAAATACAATGTTTTTTGAGGCCATATGTGTTTTGAGTGTAACCAACGGGGGAGGGAGATCAAGTCAACCTGAGCATGTGAATATGCACTCATTCAAACACAAACTTCGATGGATTTGATGAATTTATTTTGCAACAATCATTTTATGTTCTTGTAGTGACATCACACATAATAATATTTGTTATAAACCATGTGATTAGGTAGGTTAGGAAGTATCTTACACAAGTCCCTTTTCTCTTTAATTATGATTCCTTTCCATTTCCATTGTGCAATTAGTGGGGTTCATGTCATGAAACAATTATGATTCCTTTTCCATTGTGCAATTGTATTTGAAATTTTAAAAACAACGGGAGTTAGTTTACGCAGCGTGACTTAAGTCATGCACGTGTAAAAATTAAGTCTTTCACATGCGTGACTTCTTAAGTCACGCAGGGGTATTTTGGAAAATTCATCTGGACGCGAGTGTTTTGTGCAGGGTGAGAGAAATCTTGTGTTTGTTTCATTTTATCATAATCTAATGGATTTGATGGATATATCTTATTTATAATCATGTGACCTCATCTTTTTTTGACCATTCTCAAAATATTAACATTTTTCTTTTTTTTACCCAATCAATATTTACCTTTAATAAACACTAATTAATATTTTGAAAATCAATTAAGATTCTAATAATATATCTAATGGACGGTGAATTATTTTCCTCTTACGAACAAGTATTTGACTTGTGGGAAAATGGGAATGGCTTTGAGCGCCGTTTTGTATGTTTGACGTTCGTGATAGCAAGTTGGGCACTTCTGAATTCAAAGAAAAATGGAAAAACAATACTACACCACTTATGGATTATGAAACTCATTTCGTACGGATGATGAATTACAAAAGAAAAATTAAAAAAAATTAAGAACGTTTCGTAACAGTTTTTCTTTAATAATGCAAATTTTATTAATAAGCTGTGCTAAAGGCTGAAATGAGTATTTTATAGATAAAAAGCCAGCACTATGGTCAAACAAAAAAACTCCCAAAGAAAACAAAAGGCTGCAGAAGGTCACAGCAAGAGGCCAAGAGCAGCCAAAGAGGACGAAATAAGGAATGCCCCAGCTTAGATGATCTTGCCTGATTTAAAACTTCCCACGGATTTGCTCCCTTCTCATCAAGTTTGTCAATAAATTGATAGAAGGGGGTAGGAGAACGGAGAAGGAACAACGGTGAAGGAGCATACAGTATTGTATTTGAGGAGGCGCCGCACAAAGGATCTTGAGAAACGAATCATGGCGGTGGTGGTGGAAGATTTTTTGGGTTTGGGTTATTTTTTTTACTTGGAAGGTTGGGTTTAGGGTTTTTGATAAAAAAAACAATTAAAATGTTAAATCTATTTATTAATTTTGTTAGTCTGCAGCAACTTAACATAATCATTTCCCTCTAAAATCCTGTATTAAGGTTAGCAACAATTTAGAGTCCGTTTGTTATAGCTTTTTTAAGGCAAAAATCACTTTTTTCAAACAAATAATCACTTTTAAGAGTTTTGCATCCGTTTGTTACAGATTTTTAAAAAAATCATAATCTAAAAAAAATCTAAAAACAACTTCAAATAAGAAACTGTTAGGAGCAGCTTCTAAAAAAATAGATTTTTGTTAGAGGAGAGAGAAAATATGATTTAAAAGATTAAACTAATTTTGTAACAAAAAATCCCTTTTATATAGTTGTATCCAAACAAACTAGATTATTTGTTTAAAAAAAGTGATTTTTGTTACGGCAAACAAATGTAAAATAGATTCTGATTTTTCGCAAAATCTCTAAAATATAATCTCTAAATTATTTTATGTCAAAATCACTTTTATTTTAATCTGTAACAAACGGGCCCTTAACCTAACAAATTCCATCTAAAAACAGCACACTAATTTAACCTAACAAATTTTCTCTAAAATGCAGCAATCATTAATATTTCTCCTCACTGCTGAGCTTTTCATTCCTATCTTGTGTCATCGTTTGTATATATCTATTGTTTATGTATATTTTTTTGACAAGTTGTTGTACACTTATTTAATACGTTTACAAACATAATACCATAATTTCCATGCAAACTCGGTAATGTCATGTCTTTTGAACTTAATCTGAATTTTGTTTCGCTCAAAACCTTATTATGCTGTTAGTCTTTTTTTCCTATGCATACTTTTATTATTTCTTTCTTTGCAAGCAAAGTTGTGCAAATGTGAATGAATTTTGAGGTGAGAATCACCTTTCCTTGGATCGGATTGCATATAGAGGAAGGGGAAGTGATTCTGCAACAGTACTTCGTGGTTTTTTTTATCACCTGTTCTTTTTCACTGTTACCAGTTATATATTGCATTTTATTATTTGTATGTCAATCCCTTAACAATAAACCCGTGCGACGCACGAGTCAACAATCTAGTTAATTTTATTAGGTCTGCAACAACTAAACCTAATATTTTTCCTCCTAATACTAACCCTAACAATTTTTTCCTTTATTTTGGTTAATACTAATCCCAAAACCCTAACAATTTTGTACTCATCTTCTCTGTCAACAATCTCAACAAAATACCCTAATATTTCTCCTTCACACGCTCCTCTATACTGCTTCCATCACATGCTACTTTTTCTTTTTTTGTCTATTCAGTTTTTCCTTCTTCTTTTCCCATCATTTTCTAGATCTCAATCATTTCTCCCTCATCCAATCCATATCTTTCTCTCACGAGAACAAATAGCATACCTCATAACATCAATCTCAAGTGACATTGTCTTCTAACTTCAAGTAAGCTCTCTTTTTTATTTGTCTTCGATTTGTTCATTTTTCTCTTCTATGTCTTCTCCTCTATTTCACAATATAGTCATGGGTATCAGAATCTTAATTTGTTCATCGTTTTTTTTAATGTTGATCTTTGACAGATTTCTTTTTTATTTATGAAATTTTTGTCGTGGATTGTTGAATTTACCTCTTCAATTTGAAATTTGAATGCTATTATTTCTTTATTGTGTTCTTAAGGTATCGTAGCTGTCAATGGAGGTTGGAGTAGTACCGGACAGGAACGTGACGTCGGAGATATCATAAGTTGGTTACGAAACTACGACGACAGAGGTCGTGCCAGTTACGGCAGTGGAAAGAAAAGGTAAGGTTTTAAGGCACAGTGGGAAGAGAAAGAATTAAAGGTTCAAGAAGACGATTCGTTATGCTTCAAGAAAACGTTTGCAAAAACTAGGAAGGTTTGTGAATTGTTCCATTCTCTATTTCATTTTTCGGTTGCTTATGAGTTTTCTATGTTGTCTGTTTATCATTCACTTTTCCAGTGATGTGCAAAACCAATTGTGACCCTTTGAAATTAAAGGTTTTTTATTTACCTCAGGTTTGACATTCC
>Ga0315914_1000050_pt1 | contig 89623 bp, 37 predicted proteins | sample MpolenodulesMG_FD_203920 | JGI IMG/M metagenome (GOLD analysis project Ga0315914, IMG submission 203920) | Medicago polymorpha root nodule microbial communities from Los Angeles, California, United States - elongated nodules | ecosystem: Host-associated > Plants > Roots > Nodule | place: USA...
AGAGCATTTTTCAAAATCAAATTCAAACAATGTAAGTTTAGGAAAATTGTTTTTCTGACATTGAAAACTTCATATTGACACATGTAAATTACGTTAAACCCTTCAACGGTTGTTAACTACCGTTGGGGAAACCGGCAGCAGTTAACTGCCGTTGGCGCCAACGGCAGTTAACTGCCGCTGATGCCAACGGTAGTTAACTGTCGCTGCGTGTTTAGTTTCATTTCTAGCAGCTCACCTTCCATTTTTCATAACCAAAATTTTCATACTTAAACAAATTCATCCAAGATTTTCATCCTTAACATGATAAACAAATTTTTTCCATCCAATTGCAAATTCATGAATATAAAATGTATGAAATAATATTTAACAGGATAAAATTAAAACACAAGAAATAATATAAAAGGTACGTATGAAAACGTCATAGAAATGCGATAATATACGAAACATGTCATAATAATACATCACTATCATAGTCAAGCCTAATCATAATCAACCTTGATGCCTACCATGTCTCTGCCTCTTGCGCCGCCTGGCAATCTGATACGTATGGACAGGGCGACCAATATTGGCTATCCGCATCACTTCCTGGACAATCTCCTCTTTAGTCATCTCGTCGCTCTTGGCCACAATATCATCAGCTATATGCACCACATCCCAGATGATCGTCAATGTGTCAGGCATCTCTCTGGCATGCTCCTCCTCAATGATCTGCTCCACGTTCACCGACCTGGAAGGAGATCCTTCATCAGGTGGGAGAATACGAGGGTGAGAGACTTTGGCATACCAAGCCATTTAGCCAGCGTCATGATGCCATGGTCTCTGACACCTATGTACCCAATCAGGGTAGAACCACGCCTGAGCGTCTAGCAACACAGTGGTCAGCAACTGCGTAGGCATCTGAGCGACAGATGACGGATGTCTGGGAACATCCTGTACATACTCAAACTGCCTCTTTACCCGCTCAGGTAAATGACGGTACACCCTCTCCTTCCCGCACATCAGCCATCCCGAGTAAGTGCACAGAAGGTAAAAAGGGCGCACTTCTCTGTGATCACCATAAGTAGAAAACCTCACATCATCCACCTCCAAGCGATCTAAAAGTAGGCGGTAATGTTGCACATCTACACGCCCCCTACTAGTAAGCAATCTCCCAACACATGATCTCTCCCTTTTCCACTTCATGTAAGGCTTCCTTGGGTACGGACCTGGCAAATGCTCCAAAATTCATCCATGCAACAAAAAAATAATACACAAAAATAAGTATTCGAGTTAAATATTAAATAAATCTAATACATTATAAAAGCTTCACATAAATATTTAAATTAAATCCTAAATAAATATAGTCGAACTTAGGAAAAAATAATCTAACATGATGATAAAAATTATAAAATAAATTCATAAATAAATGAAGATAAATATTAAATTATTACCATAGGAAGAATCGTACAACCAACCATCATTATGTTATTCAAACGAACAGAATCATCCAGATAATCGTACAGGTAAGCTAAGGTCATCCCTCCCCATGACCACTTCCCTATCGCCTGCAAGTCCGCCATACAATCAAGATATATCAAGTTAACGTGTCTGTTCGTTTTGTTAGTGAACAGCGAACTACCGGCGAGATATAGAAGAAAACTCCTCACACACCACTGTCTCCTCTTGCCTCTCTCCTGCATCTCCTCCCTCGTTTGTGGGTCCTCTAACCGTCTAGGCTCAGTCAGGTGGGCTTCATAAAGCCGCTTCAGTGTGGGATAACTGATATGACCAGCATACTCAGTCCTTGCCTCAGCACGAGCATCATTCTGACATGCCCAATGATGAGTCAATAAATTAGTGTTTTTAATATATTATTTGAGTCCGTTTTATTTAGATTTGATTTCGTTTTATTTAATATTATTTTCTTTTTAGAATTGTTTTACTTCAATTGCAAGTTATTATATTTCAGGAACAAATAATCTAAAGATTAAGTCTTGGGGCAAAAGAAAGGGGTTTGGAGCTGATTCGGGTTGAAAATACGAAGATTCGGTACAAAAATATGACATCCCCTAAGTCAGAAGCTTGGCACGGCCCGTGCCACTAGCCACACGGCCGTGCCACCTCACAGAACTCCTTTTGCTGCTTTTCTGCTTCCCAAACAAGCTACCTATTAGTTTACTTCTGACCTAAAAGCCCGTAGTTTCTTGTGGAACATTCTAGTGTTTTATTTCTTAGGGCTTAAGTCATTGTAGACTACAAATAGAATAGCTAGCTATCACAACAAATCATCTTTCGTTCTTGGAAATAATAAGTGACAATTGTTTCTTTGAATAAAAGTTCACCTTTATTTTATGTTCTTCTTCTTTTTCTTCTCTTCTATGTCTACTAGGAACGTTAGTGAGTAGACTCTTCTTGTCTTGGGATTGTTGGATAAGTCTAATGGCATAATCCTAACCAAACCAAGCCATAAACCCTAATTTTATATAAATGTACTTTCTAATCTAATTCACCATTTTTATAATGAATTAACAAATACCAAACTCATAAAGCGACAACGAAGGGTTAGTATTTGTTAATTCATCATCTCAACTATCAATTCATAAAGCGACAACAGAGCTTTGATATTGAAACAAGTGAAATTAGACAAGGGTTGCGAAACATGAGAATAGTCTAGCAAACCTTTAGACATATAAAGTTTCGTTCTTCAAGGATTCTAATAGCAATCAACCATGAGAATAAGCGTGGTTGCTAGAGGAACACACTCACTGCACTTCGAAAGAAGCTTTGATATGCTTAAGAGAAACTTGTCTTTAGAAAGTAGGTCGAATATAAAGTTTAGGTTTAGGGTTTGTTTTGTGAAGGATTTGTCATCTAGATGAACCAATAATCCCAAGGCGCTTTTATTTTTATTATTTTCTTTTAATTAAAAATCCAAACTTTTTAACCTTTGAAACTTTCATCTAATCAATATTAAAAGTTAATTGAATTCATGACTCCTTGTCGGAACGATACTCTTTTTACTACTTCGGTAGAACCGTGCACTTGCGGTTTTACTCATCACCCAACAACCTAATCATCAAATCAAGCCTACGGTCCCGATCCATTGTCGCGTCACGGTCCAGCATGCGGCCCTAAATAGGAATGTGGAGGAGATTATACACATCGTCCAAAGTGATCGTCATCTCCCCCACAGGTAAATGAAAACTACTGGTCTCTGTGTGCCACCTCTCGCATAGAGCACGTATCATAGCATGAGTCACACTAGAATACCTGGTGTATATCAAATTATGTAAGTCAGACGCCTCGACAGGATCCCAAAACCACCTCAATCTATTCTCCGGTATATGAAGCTCTCTCACATTTTCCCCTGTATTTACACACTTATATTCCCCATCATGCCACATCTGAAAATCAAATGAATTAAGACATTGTCACTACAAAATTTAAAGAATTTAAACACTTACGCTACATTCTTTAAAAAATTAAAACACTTACGCTACATTCTTTAAAAAATTTAAACACTTGCGCTACATTCTTTAAAAAATTTAAACACTTACGCTACATTCTTTAAAGAATTTAAACACTTACGCTACATTCTTTAAAGAATTTAAACACTTACACTACTAATTTTAATCACTTTAAAGCATTTAAAGAATTTTATAGAATTTAAACACTTATATTATGATGGTTCACCCAAAGAGGGTTCGCCACGTGCTTCGCGTAGTCGGGCAACAATGCCGTGGTCTCAGGACCTCCAGGAAAGGGAGGCCCTCCAACAGGGTATGGCGGTAGCAACGGAACACGACGACGTCGTCGCCGCCGAGTCTGAGGCTCAGGCTCACCCTCAGGAACTACATTATCTGCCTCAAGATAATCCGCCACAACATCCTCTGGCGCCTCATCATCATCTGCCACCTCCTCATCCTTTGCCTCGTCCTGCGGCTGATAAAACATTCTCTCCTCCTCCATCCGATCATATCCAGCAAAACCCTCCTCAGACACAGCATAATCATGCGCTGATGTCAGATCAACCACCTGAGAGGAGTAATCCATATGTGACTGTGAGCTCTCTAAACCTGGCCTCGCGTCCCTACGCCTCCGAGTCTTTGGCACATACGGGTTTTTATCCACCCTCTCTCTCCGAGCGCTAACGGTACTCGCGTCTTTACCTTTGCGCATCCTCACATCTCTAATAAGCCGTTGCTGCTCATCCTCCTCCCTAGCCATATCTGTACAAAGCAAATTTAAAAAAACACAAATAAGTGGACAATGTATTTAGGCATTTCAAACTAATCATTATATCACAATATATACATTATAACACACAAATCCAAACTAATCATTATATCACACATTATACATTTCAAACAATGTCTTTACCTTTGATTGATATTTGATAGATATATACACTATAACACACAAATCCAAACTAATTAAACTAATCATCATATCATTATGCTCAAAATATGGTTATTACATCATTATGTCCAAACTAATCAAACTTTCCAAAAAAAGCAAAAATGCAAACTTATAATAATTATACCATACATACATTATAAAATTGAACATATTTGCAAAAAAATTACACAAAAAAAGCAACATTTTCTCACTTAGGCATTTCATCAAACAACTTATGTGCATTCTAAATTAGGAGCACAATTAGTGTTATTTGAACATCTAAACAACTACATTGTACCTACACTTACTCTAAACAATAATTCCAGCATAAACAATACATTAAAACATCTAAATCATGCTTAATTTTCAATTTTCTAACCTAATGTGAAACTACCATTTTGCTCAAAAATATGTAAAATAAAACCCTAAACAAACTACATTGCTTATAAATATGAAGAATATAACTTACTTGATTAATTGGTGAAATTTGGTTAATTTTCGAGCAAATTGAAGTTTGAGTGATTTTTTAATTATGTTGGAGTGAAACTTGCATGTGTCTGTAACCAGAAAGAGGAGTTTCTGCGTTCTTGAGTTACAGTCACAGCGGCAATTAACTGCTGTCGGTTTTCCCAACAGTAGTTAACTACCGTTGGGGACTTTTAGGTCATTTACATGTGTCAATATGAAGTTTTTTAAGTAAGAAAAGCAATTTTCTAAGTTTAGTAACTGCAAGCCCAAAACAAAACATTTTGGGCCTATCTAAAATGAAACTAAAAAAATGGATAAATTATTTTCATACCCTATTCAATTTTCACACACTCCCTAACTAACATGTACTATTTTAGCCTCATTCGAATTTTATAATCGAAAGTGTATTTGATGTTTTCAGATTATAATAACATATGAATCATATTTACTCAAATTTTTCATTACGATATTAAAATTTCATAATTTAAAGTGGTATAATATAATTTGGCAAGAAGTCATCACATTTTATTATTTGATTAATAATTCATAATACATTTACATTAACAAAAAGCTTATTACAACAAAATATTAGACACCTAATGTTAAGTCTAAAGCACAAGAAGATGAAGGAGAAGAAAGAAAATCTTTGCCATCTCTCTGGTGTACCCTCCAGATAAGATGGGAATACAGGATGATGGAGTGGGAGAATGTGATTGTGATAAGCAATCCTAAATTCAGACGGATCCCTGATACAAACCAGTATGAAGTGAAAATTTGCATAGTAGAACAACACCCTTTAATCATTCATACTACACCCACAAGATAACACGAACCAATTTTGGTGTGACATTACTGTATGACAAAACAATTCATTCTTTCCATTGATTATTGAAACTTTCTCAAAGCAATGGTTGGAGAAAAACCTATAACAATTTTAACTTATCAAGATGTAGCAATTATTGTCTTTGAAGGCATAATAACTCTTTTGTTCCAATTTTTGATATTGTCATTTTTTTTTCCAGTTTTGGTCCTTCTATTTTCATCATTTTATAAAATTGGTCTCTTATTTTAAAATTCGACAGTTTTGGTCCTTCTACATAATATTTTTGTCTAAAATATGATGATATAACATATTTTAAATAACGTTTTCAAGAAAACTTTCTTACGAATTCACCGACATTGATATTTTCTCATCTTCATATCATATACCATGATATTTAAAACCTATCACATCACCTTTTTTTAATTAAAAATATAACCGAGGGACCAAATCTGTCGAATTTTAAAATAGGGGGATCAATTCCACAAAAAGATAAAAAAAAATAGGAGGAGCAAAACTGCAATTAAACCTAAAAAAAAGCTTCAAATACATATTTTTTAATGTACTAATAAATACATGTTTGTCCCCATGAGCTTAACTCAGTTGGCAGTGACGTTGCACATTATATGCAGGGGTTGGGATTCGAACCCCAGACATCCTACTTATTCATTTTGATGAATTTATAACCACCAGACTATTAGACAAAAAAAAAACATGTTTTTCATTCATTTCTTAGAAGATCCCCCTCATTAACTCTATATTTCTTTCCTAGGTATATCCCCAACTAAAAGCCAGAGACTATTCATTCGAAGTACAAAAATCAACTTATGAGACTAACCTTTTTCAACGAATATTCTTTCATACATATTAGTCAGAAATTGAGTCCGTGACCAAAGTACTTAAAGGAACTCAGTTATTTAACTGGCCAACTCACTCATTAATTATATATATTTTTATTGGAGTGTATAAAGTATAGTTGAATCCGCTAAACCTGACCATAGTTGATTTTTGTAGCATTTCCTTAAAAAAAAAAAAAAAACATTTTAGTATTACAAGTTGTTCTATTTCACCATTCACTCACTCTCAGACTCACGTAACGAACTCTCTCACTACCTTAGTTTTCAAGGTTTCCCCCAAACTTCCTCTCTTACACACACTCTCTCGTTACCACACTTCTAGGTTTTCATTTTCTTGCTTCATTTTCGAATATATGAATGAAAAATTCACATTATTATTACTATTATTATCATTGTTTTTTTTTTGTAGTTATTTTGCACATTAACTTTTTGATTTTCGATTGCCGAAAAAAAAACTCTTTGATTTTTCATCCAATGTTACTATTATTCTTCACTGCGTTGCAATGCAAGTTCGATAAAAAAAAATAATATTTTCGTTCTATTTTTATTTCTTCTTTTTTTGCATTTTCCTCATTTTGATGGATGTTGCGGCGTTTACTTCTGCAATTTCATTTTAGTTCGATTTGTAAATATTCACTTTTAAGAAAAGCGTGACGTGATGAGCAATTAATTTTGTTTTCTTACTTTTCTTTGTACTGTGTGCTTGAGGAATATGAATAGACATTAGAAGTATTCAAAATCAACTTTGCATGTGAACATTTGGCATTTTTTACTTTTCGGGAAAGATGTATGCAGGGACTATGGTACAATATGATAGGGTTTTTATTTTTTAACTTCTTTGTTTTGCTAAAAGATGTGCGTTTGTAAATATGTAATTTTTTGTGAATAGGTATTTTAGTCTATGAATATGTGTAACTCTATTATTACGGTGGTTTAATGTATCAAAATTGTGAAACATCTTTAAGTGCATATTTAATTATTTTAGTACTCATTTGAGTATTTCGTTAGTCAATAAAATTACAAATAAAAGAGATATTTAAAATGTTTTTGAAATTTTGATACAACCAAGGACTATATAATGACAAGACCTCACATAATTTAGACAAAAGTATGCTATTGACGGTGAATTCTAGGGTGATGGTTTAATTAAGTCCATCACCGGTGAACCATTGTAAACAGTAATTAAGAGCCATTAGATCAATCAAATACATAAATTTATGCACTAGATCTTCTTGTCTCTTCTCTCCCATCTTCCTCTCACCTTTTTCCATCCCCTGATTAGTGACCATATTTGCTTAAGCCCATCTCCCTTCTTCATATAATTAAATGAGAGTTCACAAGTTGTGCATCTTTCCAACTTAAATGTTATAATGAAGAGAACCATGGAATATCTGAAATTGTTGTTGAGAGAGGTTTTGATTCATTTTTTAATTAAAAATTCTTCATGTTTCATTATTCTCATTGAAATTATGAAGATGAGAGGTTTATTTTTTAAATTATCAAATCATTTATGCATGAATTTGAATAAAATAAAGGAGGGTCGTGAATCAATTTTGTAGAGAGAGAGGTGTGGTCGCGGCAGCAAATTGCAACTTAAATTTGCTCAACCAATTAAACACGGTAAGGATAAATGTATGGTATAGTCACAATGTTTCGAGATGCATAAATGCTTATTAAAAATAAAAAGTAGTGCAAGTTCATATTTTCATTGCACACATTCGATTAAGGCTTAAATCATTATGTTGTAATATGTCTTGGTTAAAATAATCTATGGCAGCAACCATCTTGTACAACATTTTTGGTTAGAATGGAACTATATGGGGAAGAAAAAAGGAAAACGAAAAGGACGTGATTCTGTGTGGCAATGTAAAGTTGTTCTCCTTTTTAATTTTCAACAAAATCTAACCATTGATTAAATCTAACTTTATTTTATTCATGGTTCACCGTGAAGGACTTAATTGAGTCCTCATCCTAGAATCCATCATTGACTCTTTTTTTTTTTAGAAAATTAACTCATTTATTTTTTTTTATCATCATTATTATTATTATAATATTGAAATTTGTTGTTTTTTAATTTCTCATAAGTTCCCTTGTTATTTCTATACTTTTTTTTTCTTTTTCCGTTAAACCACGAAGACTAATCTTTTGATTTATCAATTGAATTGATTATGTCCCAAACTATGATACATTATGTTGGTGGTCATCATATTCTATCTTTCTATTCAAGTCGATAAAAGTATAGATCCAACTTTAAGTTGAATATCCTTATTTATTAATTTTGTTAGGTCTGCAGCAACCTAACAAATTTCCTCTAAAATGCAGTAATCTCTAATATTTCTCCTTACTGATGAGCTTTTCATTCATGTTCTGTTGTGTCATCGTTTGTATATATCTATTGTTTTTGTAGACTTTTTTTTTGACAAGTTGTTGTACACTTATTTAATACGTTTACACACAAAATACCCTAATTTTCATGCAAACTTGGCTACCCTAATTTCCATGCAAACTCGGCTATATGTAACAAATCCTAAACTGTGTTCCTTATTTATTAATTTTGTTAGGTTCGCAACAACTTAACCTAATAATTTTCCTCTAAAATGCTGCATTAGGTTAGCAACGATTTAACCTAACAAATCTTTTACTCTTTAATCTTATTAGGTTTGCAACAACTAAACCTAGAAAATTCCCTCAAAATGATCTGCATTAATTACTAAGTGCTAACCATAATTATGTATTTCCTTTCAATTTGAAATTTAAATCTTTTTGTTAGGAACCATGAACTGCATTAAATTACATCTATTGTTATACCCTTTGAAAAATACACAACTCTTCAACCAAGCACACATCTTCAAAATAATTAATACATTGTATAATCTCTTCTATTATTAAATTCTATGATATATGCAGATATTATATGTATTTGATTGGAAAAATATATTATTACTTTTAGTAAATATTTAAGTGTAATTATTCTTTTTAGAGTTATACGTGTAATTTAGAAATTCTATTAATTGAAGTGACTTTGTTTTTCACGTAAGTGAAATTTAAAACAATTATTACAAGTCAAGTTTTGATGTTTAACTATAAAAGTAATAAATAAAATTGACTGGTGCAACAGTATAATATTGTATTCTTTTTATCTTTTTTCTTTATAATTTTTTTTAAAAAAGTGAGAAGATAATGCCCCAATAATATATTGTGATGAAATAAAATAACAGTTTTTTTGATTGATTAGTTTTTCAAAACTAAAATGTAAAATGTGATAAGATTCAAGTGTCATTGAAGGACATAATAAGACAAATTTGATTGTAATGTTGTATCTCTAATAATTTAATTTGCGTTTATTGATCGACCCATGGTTTTACAGATTAAAAATTATTCATTGTTCTCTATTATGGTCGATAAGACCCGTTCGTCGGAACGGTCAAAAGTCCAGTTTTTTTTTTTTTTTCTTAAATAAGAATTAGGCCTACGGAAACAGACTCAGTACGAAGGAAACGACAAAAAGAAATACGCGGACCGTATATTAAGGTGCTCAATTTCTCCCTACACTCTCGTGTAACAAACTCTTCGCTGCCTTCGTCTTCAAGGTTTCGGTCCAAACGTCGTCGCTCTCTCTCTCTCTCACTCTCACACTTCACTCCATTTCTAGGTTTTCCTCTTCTTCCTCCATTCTCCAATATCAAACTTACTTCATCATTACTACTATTATCATTCTTTATTCTTGTTATTTTGCGTATAAACTTTTCGATTCTCGTCAAATATTACTATTTTTGTTCACTACATTGCAATTTCTACTCTTCGATGAACTATGCAAGTTTAAGAATTTTTTTTATTTTCGTTCTGTTCATAGTTTTTTTGTGTCGTTTTCATAGAAGTTGCGTGTCTACTTCTGCAATTTTGTTTTTCTTCGATTAGATTTTTCACTTTTGAGAAATTCGTGACGCATTGTGCAATTTTGTTGTTGTTGTTGTTTACTTAAATTTTGCTTGTGCTGTATTTGGGAATATGAATAGACATGGAAAATATTCAAAATCAACTTTGCCTGTGAACATTAGCATTTTTAATTTCACGGAAAAGATGAATGTAGTGATTATGGTACAATATGATAGGTTTTCATTTTATTTTTTTATAACTTTTTTGAGGTTCAATTGTGAGCTCTGCATCATCGACACTTCTGATCGAAGACATATCCCGGTGTCCGACACCTGTTAGTGTACACAGACACATGTGATCGAAGACATGTCTTGATGTTTGAGACGTGTCCGTGTCTGACACCAACACATGTGATCGAAGACAGACATGTGTGACACCGACACATGTGACTACATTGAATTATGTTATTTTCTCAAAGTTTTATTAGTGTTGAAGTGTCATGTGTCCATGTATTGTCCGGTATCTGTGTCCGTGTCCGTGTATCATAATTTGTAAGTTGAAAAAAGAGGTGCATTTTTTATTTTTTATCAATATTATCATCACTATCCTTGTTGTTCAGAAGAAGAATACTGCAATGCTTGATTCCGCGTCATAATGTCAATAATCACGTCCCAATACTATGTTTACCATGATTTTGTGAAGATCGATTTCCTAGCTTCTCTTTCACTGCACAGTTGCGTCAAACCTAATGCCAGACCAAACACATACTACATTTACAAGCTTAACTTTCTGAGATTTTTTAGTAAAGCTAATTTTTATTGCACTGAATTTATGCAGATGAGCATGGCCCTTAGCCTTAAAAAAGACTGGAAACTGATATGCGACATAAAGTTCTCAAGTCCTCCTACTGAATTGTATGGGTTGTATATTAAGTTTGAAGAACTTGTTATGTTATTACCTGTATTTTATAATGAGACAAACAAATTTTTTAGTGTGCTCTATTTATTAATGAGTATATTAACCTGATTTTTTTTTTGCAGGCCACAAGAATTGAACATAGATTCAATTGTTAAAAAGAAAAGGCTAGTTGATATTTCTGCATTGCCGCAGTTTTCAGTAGCACCTGCTCCAAACTGTTCACGTGACAGGAATGAGTGGGGAAAGTTTCTGAATTTCCTGCACAAAAATGATATGGTATAAAATTTTATTTTTCCAGCCTAAATTTTTTTCTTTACAAAACATAGTTTGGAAGTAATTTAAGTAGTTTAAGTTTTATAGATTACTTATGTATATCAGGACCAATTATGCCTCGAAGTAGGAGACTAAAGTCCAGCTATGGCTTTTATAGCGGCTAATGATCACTGATATGATGATATTGTGGCAGTTCTTATGGCAATGTTTTTTATTCAATTGTTTGGTGTTTTTTTCACCATGTGTTCTAGTCATATTCTTGTTATTAGTGAGACTCCCCCTTTTGTCAATGAACTATATATGGATTCATTGAACAATATACACCTACAAATTTACAAGACATAGGCGCGAATCAATTTCTGGTGCTTAGTGATGTGTCGGTTATATTCTCATTTAGATGGTGCTGTAACTATTAAATTGTAAAAATTTAAAAATTATGTGCCAGTTTCCTTAACTATGTTTTTGTTGTTGTTGTGTCTGTCTCTTGGTTGTCAAGATCACTGAACCTTTTTGCCTTATTCTGTAAGTGCCAACATTTATGATATGAGAAATGATATTCGAACAATCATTTTTAAACAACTTGTGACAACTCTCTCATACTCTCATTGTACTTTTACTCTCTCTCTCTCTCTCTCTCTCCCTTTTTCTCTCTATTGTTATTGTCCAATAAGAAGAGAGGTAAAAAGGTTGTCACTAAAGTTGTTTACAATTGGTTGTCCAAATATCATTCCTTTTATGATATATCCATGATTAACAAATAGAGTAAAACTAGTATATTTTCCCTCATTGCTTTTGCTTTCTTCTTTTGAGTAGTTGAACTGGAATCAATAAGACTCTGTTTTCCAGGTTGCTATTACATGCTTTGAGCAGTACAAGTTTTACATTTTGCCTCCTCCTATAGTATCTATATCAAGCACAGTTAATATTGCATATCAAATAGGCAGTATATGTACTCGTCCAAGAGATTGTGAATCAGGTTTGCCATCTACAGCTCACTGTTTTCATTCTTATTTTATAACTAGTCAATGCAAATGGTATGAAAACATTACAAACATAATGTTTTGCATGCAAAAAAGAATGGGCATGCATCTTAATAATTGATGAACATTTATTCTTTAGGTTTATGGAATTATTAAGTTGTATTTTTAATGTTTGCCTCTGAAGTTAATGATCGTTTTTGCAACTTTGGTTTGGAATTTCTTTATGCATAAAAAAGAAGTCTATGAAAATATTTATTTAAGCCTGGCCTTTGCCTCTTCCGTGAATGAAAGTAATTGTAGTAGATTCTTCGTTACCAGGTTCACACTTAGCTGAGGAACGAGGTGGACACGATACTATCAAGGCAAGAGGTCCATCAAATGGTGGAGATGTCAGCTCCTCACATCCTAAGTTCCCTCCCGAGGAAGATCGTGCAAATCATTTTACATCTGAAACTTGTGGCGGAAGTCAATCACGTGTGATGCAGGATAGACTGCATGGGAAAAATTCTGTAAAAATAGACCCAAGTTACTTGAAAACACTTGGCCAGGCTCACTCTGGATGGATTTTTGGTGGAATAGCTGAGCTTGTTGATAACTCAAGGGATGCCAAAGCAACTAAGTAGGTTTATGTTTTTTTTTTCTGCCACTGTTGTCCTGTTTTTGTCCTTGTTACCAAACTTGCTATCAATAATGTGTATTTTTCTAACACCTAAAACTTTTCTTGGTAAGGCTTTTGGTTTGAGGTTGAAAGTTTTAAGGAGTATTAATAAATTTATCAATCTTCACACCTTGGAGTTGGTTCTGTGGGGATTTTGTCATGTGTTTCTTGTGACTGCTTTTAAAAAAAATTGTGAATGGCTGTGATTTAAGGACTGTTTTTGAAGGGTTTTGGTTCTTTTGATTTGATGATAAAAGAAGACTGTTGATGTTATGAGTTTTAGATTAAAAAAAGAAGAATAAGAAGAAGAAATATAAGTATGGTTTGATATGATTATAATGATTTGATACTAACTTTGCAGTAACTTGATTAAAAAGACTAATCACTAACCTCTTTTTATAGGGACACAACATAAGAATCCTTATCCTAAATATAAAGGAAAATCCGGAAACAAGTCATGATAATGACATAACATGGAAACTACTCCTTGGAGATAATCTAAGATACTCTAATAATAGAAACTGGGTTTAGGAGATAAACTAGGATATTCTAACATAATCTCAAAGATATTCTGAGATATTTTATATATGCTCTAACAGAGATAATCACCCAGCATTTCAAGTTTCCATTCTTATCTATATTATCACACTTATGGTTACGAAGTCAAAATGTGGCTGTTTGATATGTAGTAAATAGCATATATCGAGTTTCCATTCTTATCTATGTAACTGGACTATCTACTTAAAAAGCTACATATTGTTCCTTTGATGTTGATGCAACAGGATGGATATTTTTGTTGAAATGATAAAGTTGAAAAAGTCTGGGAAGGATGTACCTATGCTGTCAGTAATTGATGATGGTGAAGGGATGAACCATGAAGAGGTTATAAAAATGGTATCTCTCGGGCACAAACAATCTGGTTATGATGATAAGGATCAAATTGGTAGATTCGGTATTGGATTCAAGGTAGTTTTCTTCCCATACTCTTTTTTTCCTTGCCCACGTGTTTTTTAACTTAATTTTGGCCTTTTGGTGCACATGATTTGCATAAATGTCTTTTATCTTCTATTTCGCGTTTAGTCAATGTAATTTTTGTGGGCTACCACTGATGTATATTCAAATAGTTGGAGGGTGTTGTTTGCTTTTGCATTTTATTCTTGTTTTTTTCTTTTGCTTTTGCTGTTTTTTACCAGTTCAAGTTCTCTTCGTTATGTAGTTTATTTCTCCCTCTAATCTCGATTATAAACAAAAATATTCACATTTTTTACTCTCAAATATAAGCAATCTTCAACCACCTTCACTGTATTTATTGCCATTGTTTCTATAATACCCTTCATCAGTGCTAGCAGACATATGAAATGAGATTAGCCAATGATAAATATCATGAAAGGGTATCTTTGTGAATGTGCTTAATTTTTTTTGTCTGTAGGAGTTTTTTTTATTGTTGGTTATTCTTTTTATAAGTTTTGTTAAAATGATTTGTTAAGTTTTGTTTTGCTTGCTTAGTTTTTTTCACAAGAGTTTCTCTTATCTTTGGCGTAGATAGTTTTTTCGTGATTGTTGTTATTAATATTGACATTTGAATATGAAAATGAGGTTGAATTTCAATAAAAAAATAATGAAAATGAATTTGATACCAAGTTTCTTGAGAGATTAACTATCAGCGTTATGAATTTATAAGTTACAAGTATACAATTGGAATCCATTGATTATAGGCATTTAATCTAGTAACTTAGTAAGTACAAGCTACATACTTTCTAACTTATCGTAATTAATAGTTGCATCAGAAAAATAGTTACAAGGAAGGATAAAAAACCAATATACACTCCTCAAGCTGGTGCATATATGACACATGTGTAAACCTTAGCATATATAAGTTATCCTTGGGCCCGTGAATTGGTGAAAATATCCACTGGCTCACCATTAGAATTCAAAATAGTGTAACGTCCTCGCCTAAAAAGATCTTCTCGCAGAGAAAATGACAAGCAATCTTTTGTGTTTAGTTTTATAAAAGAAGACCGGATTGAGGGCAATATGTACTGCTGTCTGATTATCACATATCATACACATGGGCTCCAATTTTCAATTCCTTAACTCGCATAGAAGTTGCTGCAACCAAATAAGCTCACATGTAGCAAGAGTCCTAGCTTGATAGTTCGCCTAATGGATAAAGCAACAACATCCTGCTTCTCGCACTTTAAGAAAAGTAAGATTCCCATATCTTTGGGGCATCTCACCCATTAGAGGTTTATTGCGGATCATTGTAGCATCTAGTCCAATCTGCATTTGTATGCGAAACACTATTAGTGGACCTATGTTCTTATAAATTACTTATTTTCCAGAGATTCTTTGATTTATCTCAAGATTCGAGTCATTGCATCCGAGGGACTATTCTAATGAAAATTAAGGAATTAACACACAACACTAACAAATAACAACAAATATTATACAGTAAGCTAGTGTAACTTCTCGAATAGTCTTCGACATCTATCATAGTCTATAAAGGGCTCTCTCTGATTTAGCAACTACCCTCTTCGTTTCATATTAAGTGTCATGTTTGGAATATTTGCTTTTTTTCATATTATTTGTAATTTTGTAATTTTAGAATACTAATAAAACATTAGTCATTGAAGCTCATATGCCATCTACTTTTTAGTTTGTTTTTTATTATTTTGATTTTGTATTTCTGATGTTACAAGGAAGACATATATAATAAGATACTTTTAATTCATGATCTTGTTTTGTTTCATATTGAATTGGAATAAATATAAACTATAATATATCTTTAGTCACACCTGTATTGTACTGGTACAGTGAAATTTTGAATTTTTGTTCATTTCTGTTTCCCCTACAATAGACAGGAGCAATGAGGCTTGGCAGAGATGTTCTTGTTTTAACCCAGACTGCTAATTCCAGATCTATTGCTTTTCTTTCACAATCGCTGAATGAAGGCAAGGATGTACGTTACACAACCTGCATTTTCTTTTAATTATACTGAAGACATAAGGGACGACACTTTGTGTTGGTACTATTGTTTTAATTTTTAATGTATCTTCATTTAAATGTTTTATTGTAGAATATAGAGATTCCGATAGTTAGTTACTGCCGGCAAGGACAACAAATGGAAGTTGACCCATCTGCCCAGTCTGAGAGTTTAGCCAAATTCAATTTGAAAGCTATTCAAGATAACTCACCGTTTAATAAATATCTTATCGGTGAAAAGGCAGCCCTGTTTTGTGGTGGTACGGGAACCCAAATATATATATGGAACTTGGATGAATGGGGTTCAGAGTGTTGCCTAGAGTGGCATGACGGATTGAAAGGTGGGAGTTCTTTTCACCAAGGTGACATTTTCATCCGCAGCAAGAGGAGTCGTGCTCGTCTAGGCCAAATTAATCAAAAGGTTTGGTGTCTCTTTTGCTTTTATGAGATGATTAGCAATTGAAACTATACCTGCTTTTTCATATTTCTTGTGGCTTCAGGTTCCTCTGGATTACTCATTACGAGCTTATTTGGAAGTCATCTTCTTAGTTCCACGAATGAAGATATCTGTTCAAAGGAAACTGGTAATTCCATTCTTGAAAGTCAATGGAACCAGAATGAAAATTTTGTTCCTTCTGCCCTTCAATCTTTAATTCTAATTGTTTGTTTTATCTTTGCTTAGGTTAAAAGTCGACCACTGGCAAATTTCCTCACTAATACTATTATTGTAACTGGTGACATCTTGGGAAGGCCAGTTGAATTGATTTTAGGATTTAGTCAATTAGAATGGGATCAAGCAAGCTGTGGAGTGTTTTTGTATTGGCATGGTCGCCTAATTGAGGTAAGGATTTAGCCCTTGGTGTATATTTGTAGCTATTAAGGGGCTTGGAATCCATTGTTAGACTATGATATGTGACATAGCCTGATCAAGACATCAAACTCAAGATCTTGTGGCTGATTAATAAGCATTCAAATGTAGATGGGATACCCAAGACACGTAGATCTTGGACTTTTGGGTATTGTTTGTCCCTAGGATAACATTTTGGCACATGGAATAAAACATGAACAAAATGTGCCCCTTTTTTCTACCTTGTGTCCTTTTTTTGTTCCACCATCAATACAGATCTGAACAAAATTCATATGTTTTTGTTATGTCTGTTACACAAAAGGCTACTTAAGATCCAGGCATTCCAAATGTATCCATCCAAGATATTGGGTGAGCTGCATGCTGTTGTGAAAATGTCGGGTGCACTGAAGTGCCCCTCAGCTGGCTTAATACTTTGTTCACCAATTTTCTGTGTATTCACGTGGTGCCAAAGATTAACAGGATGATGATTTTACTAAATCTTTGTAAGGTCCTCTGATAAGAGTAATGTATAACAAGGTTTGTGTGTATTGCCTTTATTCTCCAACTTGAGGGCCAATGATAGATAGGAAGAATTGAATCTGAGTATTTACAATCATATGGGATTTACAGGTGTATCTACACACACATACATGAAGCAAAGAGAAACGTGATCCAAAGATATCTGAAATCAAATCAATTAGCCTAGGCTATCTAAGGAAACTATGAAAGCCTGATAATAGGAAAGAAATAATAGTGTAATATCTAATAAATCCATTAGATGTTTACAATCTACTGAATATGGTAATTATACCATGTTTTGTATTTAGCAATAACAGTAACTAGGATAACCAAAAGTTCTTCTATTTATTGCTTGTTTTCTGTATATGATAGCTCCATTTTGTAGCTTAGAGTAGACACATGGATTCAGTCATAGTCCTCTCATTTTCTTCTCTTCTTTTTCTCTTTAGCATCTTGATTTGTTTCATAATTTAATTCAAACCTGGAGTTCAGTTTTAGCATAAACTTAGGGTTAGGTGTGATTCAATTGCCTTTTATAAAAGCCTCCTATTGTGAATTAATACCAATGGTGATTTCTCCTATTTCACCAGTGAGATACACACTGAATTAATATCTCGGATAAAGTCTGACCTTGCCTATCCCTAATGCAGTTTGGTGCCAGCTATCCTAAATGAAGTTTTGTCTTTGGCTTTCCCAAATTCAGTTTGAAATCCTTAATGTATTATAAAAATGACCGATTTGTAATCAACTATTGTGATTTGTACCAGCCTTCCACAGTTAATTATAACAGTAATGATCTCTCCTATTTTACTTATGAGTCACGCCTTGATGAATAATAGATGGCTGTAATACACACTAGGCATGGTTTGAATATCTAATTTTTGTTTAAGCTCTTAAACGTTAAAGTTGGAGAATTTATAGTTCTCGCTGTCTATAATTGTCTGGTGAGAAATTTGTGGAGACGATAATTCTAGTGAGTCCCTTTATCCTTTGGTTGTGCAACAAACCGACCAACTCTTTTGGTTGATGATCATTCTAACACTGCTCTTCTATGCACATCTCCTGAAATATTTGAGTTGGCTTTTCACTATTTCTTTCGATTGATTTTCATATTTCTTGATTTGTTTCCTGAATTAATTAAGGTTTTGGGTCTAGACGTCTAGTAACCGTCATGATTAGTTTCCTCACTTAATTAGAATCAGGAGTCCACTCATAATAGAAATTAAGAGTTGGCACTTTGTCTTTTTGAATTAAACTGTAACTATTTCCTCCTTATTTAAAATTTTATAATTACTATTTTTCTTTACTTTTATAGGCTTACAAGAGAGTTGGTGGCATGATTCATAGTGCAGATGTGGGCCGGGGTGTAATTGGTGTCATGGATGTGACCAATTTAATGGTATCTACCCTTTGATTGCATTTACTCCAATACTATATTGTTTTTGCGTTGATTTACATGTATTTTAACTATTTGGCACCTTTGAGAAAATAATGGGCATGGTCGGATAATTTTATTAATTTTTGTTGCTTAGGTTTAGAAATGTATTTGTTGCTTCTACAATCTGCCCAAATGATATGATATGGTGTGCCTCTGTTATACAGATCTGCAGTGGGTTTGTTATTATTAAAATTTGAATAGTATGTATGTTAACTGGATAGTGAAATGTCATACTTTTTGGCTGGAGTAACACTCAAATATAGATTGTCTAATTTTTAGTTATTATTCTCAATGTCATATTACAGAATTAGTTTACCACAAATCAATTGAAACTTATGAAGAAACAGTATGTACTTGAATATGTTTTTGCAACATTTATATGCTTGTACGATCGGCCCAAATGATACTACTATGTACGTCGGCTTAATTCTGAGTTGTACTTCTGAGAAGGGAAATTATTTTTTGCATAAAACCATTCTCTATCTATGTCACAGGATTCATCATCATCACTATTAATAAAATTATTTTATCGAAGTCTTAAATCCAAATGTTTAGTACTTACGTAATAAGCAATTGCTATTTTCATCTTCACAACATTTGAAATCCCGTACTTTATTTCCATTTTGGCATAGGATGATCAAGATGGTCGTGTGTGGGTGCACAATAACAAGCAGGGATTCCAAGACTGTGAAGCATATGCATGTCTTGAGCAGTGGCTTGGGAAAAAAGCAGATGAATACTGGGACAATAATTTTGATTCACTTAGTTTGGTAATTCTATTATCATTTCTGAAAGATCGTCAAATTCTTGTTATTCCTTTAGGACTAAAATCAATATGTTGTTTTAAATTGAAGTTGCTTTCTCAATGTGGGCTGCCTTTCCAATTTATCATATTAGGTTGTTTCAAATATTTGAATTTGATAACGGTAACTTAATTAAAATTTTGAATGGTGCATGTCCTCTTATTCTTCCTTTACCTGGGAAGATTGCTGAACTTTAATTTTATTTATTCCGTAGGACAATGAGGACAACTGTGTCTACAAACCAGATTGTGAGTGGGTGCAATGTGACAAATGCAGAAAGTGGAGAATGTTGCCTCCCACCTTTGACAGCCGAGAGTTGCCTATGCAATGGTATGCTAACAGACATTTCACATTCATATATCTGTTTGAATAAATTGTGACTGATTTTTCTTTGCTTGATTGTATAAGCAATATTCTCTCTCTCTCACTCATTTATATAAATTCATATTGCTTGAATTGAATCTGAATATTTCTTGTATCATTTACAAAAAATTGTGCTATTCAAGAGAAATTGTTCCTGAGATCCCTAAATTTGGAGCTCTCATCAGTCAACATAGGCTATCAGCTTATTGTTGAGATTCTCACATTGGATGTGATATAGACTAGTTTTTATTGTGAGATGAATTGCTTACCTTTCAACTCTATTTTGCAAGGTTGAGTTAGAGACATCTCTCACCGGTTTTGTGGAATGAGTTGGACACTATCCAAATTCTAATGTCTATCATGGTATAAGAGGAAGGAATAATAGTGGAAAGAATGATTAAAATCTGATTATGATTACACTATAAGGAAACACCAAGAGATAACGACATTGTTAATTTATAAATATTTGTTGAAGAATGCACTTCAATAATTCTTATTAAGAGAAATGCTAGCAACACACTCTCTTTGATTGGTTAAAATTATTAATTCAATAATGAAACTATAATCATAATTAGTGTGTTACAGCTATATAGCGGCTCATGTTTCGTAGTGCTAGGAACCCGGAATTCTTATTGATAAGAAAAAACACTTTCATTGAGAAAATAGGAAGAATGTGAGAGAAAAACTCTCTTCCATGGTTTCCCCTTTACAACAAAGCCACTGGTCTATTCCTAAAACTTTACAATACTCAATAATCCTCCTCCTATATCCATGTATTCTTGTGCTCATATATGATACTCTCTAACCAATCAATCAACTAACTAATGCTTATAATTGTATTTTTAGTTCCTGTTCTGTTGTAATAGGACTATAGGGTTTTTTTTTATTGAGTTGTTGCTTGGTGGAGAGGTGCCGGCTGTTATAAGGCTCTCTTTTTGTGTTCTCTTTTTCCTCCTATGCGGGTTTAGTGCACCTTGTGCTAGCCTAGCTTAATAATATTTGCCGATTTAAAAAAAAAAAAAAACTAACTAACTTTCCTAACTATCCTATATTCTAATCCTAACAATACACGCCCCTCACAAAAAACCTTTTCCTCAAGGTTGAAATCTACTAAATTTTCTCATGTTTTATAGCTTTAAATATTTGAGTTCTGCAAGTTCCTTGTCTCTCTAAAAATAATGATTCATATAAATATTGATTCATCATTCAGTATTCAATCTGAATGAAGTTTCCAATTTTGATAAAATCAAACAAAACATTGCCCTTTTCTCAGATTCTCTTAATTTCACTGAACTCTAGAACTCTAATGGTTGACTTGGTCAATATCATCATAAAGGGAGGGATTAAAAAATTCAAACAGCCACCAGAGGTTTGGCATTGACCTGAATTTTTCAGAAGTTAAAGTGCAGGATTTCCTTGCAATGTCAGGATCCCCCAAAACCTGATTGTTCATCCTTGGTTGTTGCTATCGTTGATTTGAGTCGTGGCCAGTGACTGTCCCTGCAGTCATCATTAGCTCCAAATAACATTGGAACCATTATTTTTTTATGAAATGTTTTGGCTTATTTATTTTTTGTATATTGTAGAATATAATCTTTGGAAATATTAAAGGAAGAATAACAATATCGACGAAAGCAAATATGATTGCCTGTTTTGTGGATTAGTTAATTATGAACTCTTGCTATTTTAGGTTCTGTTATATGGAGCCTTTCAAAGGTAAATGTGCAGACGCTGAACAGAAGGTGAAGCCTGGCATAGTTGCTGTTTCCACGAAGCGATCAGGATATGATTGCATGCTGAAAGATTCTTGTAGTATCAAGATGGAACCTGATGCTGATGTTTCTGGAACAGGTTAGACCTTAAACATAATTAAACTACGAAATTGGCCCATTATATTTGCAATACATTGTTAAAAGTTCTATACATAAATTCTAATATGTTGGATATAAAATTTGATGTTGTGCCTTTCAAATATTTATCTTACTCTTGCAAATGGCCAGGCTTAAAATTTAAATTAAATATTCCCATCCCTACATCAAATGAAATGGTGTAAAGTTTAGTGAAGATGGTATATTATTTTTTATAGAAATTTATGCTTCATTTTTAAATCCGCAGCAGTTTAATCGACAGAATAGATGATATTTTGCAAGTTTTTTTTTTTCTTTTAAAATCCTTCCTGACATCCAGCCACTAAAAAGTTGCGTCACTTTGGTTAGTAGTATCAACTATCAATATACTTACGTGTGAACATAGGTATTATGTAATTTATATTGTGATTACGGTTACTAAATATATGCTGATTTTTTATTTCATGAGTATGTGTGACCTTTATTATGTGTTATCTCAACTTGTAGATGACAAATTCGTCAATTCTGAGTATGTACAACATCCAACCTTGAAGCGGTTGAAAAAGGGACTTCCAAGACACGAAGATGCCAAATCTCCGTCCTTAAACAAATCAAAAAAGAGATAACCGCACAAGTCAAAACTACCACTTGAAATATATTTTTCTTTTTATTCTCCATTCTGCAAAAGTACAGGTTTTGGAAGCCCAAACCAAAATGTCCGCCAATGACATAATCTCAAAACCTTGGAGTTCTCTGTTTTGGCGGGTGATGTACAGGCCACCAAATTGTTCAACATATTGGAACACTAACTAACTTCCGATTGTATTTTCTGTGCGCACAAGCCTATCGAGTTCTAGCTTTTGATAAATGCTTCTTCAACGATTACAGTTTTTTTGTTTTGTTAACCCTAAAGGAATATGACCTTGATAATCTAAAGTTCGGCTGAAATGTAAGTAAAGTTTGGCCAACTTTGGATGAATGCTTTTCAACATGCGAATATTATTGACTCAAATTCCTTGCATTTATAACATCTCACATTTGCATGTTTTAACTGATCTCAACTGTTGATTTAGGATGATCTTTAAATAATCTTCAAAGTTGATTTGATATTGGATGGCCAAGATCAATAAATGTGTTTTGATAAATGTTTCTTCAACAATTACATTTATTTGTTTTGTTAACCCTCTGGTTCCTAAAGGAAAGACTAAGATAATCTGAAGTTTGGTTGAAATGTAAGTAAAGTTTGGTTAACTTTAGATGAATGTTTTTCAACATATGAACATTATAGACCCAAATTCTTTGCATTTATAACAGCTCATATCTACATGTTTTAATTGATCTCAATTGTTGATTTAGGATTATTTTTAAATAATCTTTGAAGTTGATTTAATATTGAATGGCCAAGATCAATAAATGTGTCAGACATTTACTTACCGGAATTAAAATCCTTTTTAAACTAAGGAAATGCACTTTAATATGATATGATAGGGAACAATAGTTCCCATAACAACTTGCAAACGAAGAGGAGCATATCCAAGGGGAGGGTTGGAAAGACGCTGAACTCCATGTGGTTGGCTGTAAGCAAAATTTTGCCATACACTCTACAACACCATCCACTCTACAACACCATTAATTTCCCCATGAATTGAGAGATCTTTACCAGCCTCACCTTGGAAATATCATAAGACTATCGTCAAAATTCTGACTTAAATCTCAAAATTCAATCGCATCAAAATCGTGAAATCCATGCAAAATCGTAGGATTTTGAAGGTTTTTTTTTATTTTTTACATAGGTCAATTTTGACTTGATTCTTCAATCAACCCAGTTTGTACATGTGACCTGATTCGATAAATAAATAAAAGACCCAATTATTTCTAGGTTGTTTAGCATTATTATGACTACTAAAGAATATTTGACATCTAGGTTTTGAGTCATTTATGTATAAGTATTTTGTGGACTTTAAATTTTGAGTAATTTATGACTATATACAATTTATAACATATATTTAGCATTATTTTTGTTTTGATAAAATCCATCGATTTTGATTGCGATTTTTCGATTTTGCAATCCTATATTTATTCTACAAAAGTAGTCGAGTAAAATCCTTCAATTTTAATTGCGATTTTACGATTTTCGATTTTGTTAATCCCTGAAGCTAAATCCCGATTTTTACAACATTGCCTACAATCACTTATGCACAAATGAATAGTCAAGGTGAGAAGGCACACAACCATGAACCACAAGCTTCAACAACACCATCAGGTCACATTTTGCCATATTTTTACGAACGCCCGTGCTCCAAATAACCTCAAACGCAGTGATCACCCCGCACATCTCCGTTGTAAGAGCATTAGAAGGCCAAGATTGCTCATTAATTAAACTACCTAGTACCTAGATAGTGACCACAATGATCTCTATAAAATCCAACACGAGAAGCTTGGTGTCTTAGAAGACACACTGATTCATCCCCACTAAACCTCCCAAGATTATTTTTCTAATCTAGCATCCAAGGGCCGAAAGCATCTTCTTTTAGCCCCAACACCATTGTCACCTTTTGCACCTGACAATTTGCGTATATTATGCATTATCCCTACCAATTTCGCTAAGCTCAGTAACCAGGGGTAAATCTATAAAACCACAAGCATAGTATTGTCACAGTTCTCACTCCCTCGCTTTTGGAAATCATAATAACAGTTCTCTTCAACATCGCTTTTTCTTGTACGATCATCAACTTTTTTATGGCAGGTCAATTATACGCCGCCGCAACAACCACCTACTCTTCTCTTCTCCGCCTTCCTCCTCTTCCCTTTTCCCTTTCACAATTTTATCATTTTTTTTCAAAGCTTTTTATATCGGTTCTTATCATATGTTTCTTTTTGACTTGTATTGTTTGAGTAATTGGTATCTTTACTGAAATTGAATTTAAATTTTCAGCATTCAATTTGAAAATTATGGTTATCTCATTTGCGAATGTTAATTTTTCAATTGTGGAGACCTATGAAGCACCGTAATAATTTGATAAAATGAACTATTTGAATGTGGACACACAGTCAATCAGACGTTTTCGTTAGTCCTACAGAGGTGGCTACATTATATGTTATCATGTGTCATTACTTGTTCTTTTTATTTTTTATGTAAGACTTTACTAATTAGGTACTTCACAGTTGGATTTGAAAATCTCTGCACATTACTGAATTTTTGTGTATGTGGTCTGGCTTTCGAATCCCTGCAAATGCTGAGAAGCCGGAATGGTGGTGGAGGACTTTATCCTGTATGCCTTATCTAATAGCATTGCAAATGTCTGCAGCTGGGTATTATCTAGAACCTTTGCTTGATAAATTCAAATTATTTGAAAATGTGATCTTCTATATCCCAGGAGCTGTCAACCGATTACCGACCTGGTTCCCTATATTATACTGCTATTTGGCTATCATGGTAATGGTTAAAAACAAGGACTTCCCCGTTATCTTCAGATTCCATGTAATGATGGGAATGCTATTGGAAATTGCTCTGCAGATAGTATGGGTTGCAAGCAATTTTATGCCACTTCTACACTTCAAGGGAACACTTGGGATGTATTACTGGGCTGGTGTAGCGTTGGCATATATTGTCATGATCATCCATTCCATCAGGTGTGCTCTTCTTGGTACTTTTTCGAACGTCCCGGTTATTAGTGAATCAGCTTTCCTTCATTCCCTACTTAATATAGGAGGGATCCAGTGGCCATTTTAGGAAGTAGCCAAGAGCATATTTGTAAACTATATGTGGTTTTGTAGTGATAGGAAGGATTGTCGTTATTGTTTGTAGACTGTAGTTGACATTTTATTCCATTATATAAAGAGACAAGGGTTATTGAAATTTCGATAAGGATTCTAATAATTGCACTGTTGTTTTTCTTGTCTCTCCCTCCCAAATTCACCTGCACGGCATACACAAACCGAAAGCTTTGATCGATGGCCAGTTTTGTGAATACATATCATCCCACAACGGCGCATACGTATCATGGTCTTATTGGTTTCCCTCATTTCCAATGTGAAATGATTTGTATAAATTATTTAGCTTGTGTTCTCTTGATGACTTAAATTAATATGCATTTTAGCTATTTCAAATTTATAGTGTCATACTTTACTGAATTAAATGTATCAGAGGACGTATTTAGCTGTGAGGAAAATTAATTCAGCTTAATGCCAGTTCTGCTTCTGAAAAATCGTGATTGATAGAGGTGTAATGATATTCAGAGCCATGCATTATTTATTTTCTTACTTAACATGATATTTTAATTTTATGCTTCAGATTGGCCTATGATTATATTATATTTGAATTATTTGAGGTGTTTTGAACCAAGCCCCTGTTTACCAGGGAGAACCTTCTTGGTGAAGCTATTATATTTCTGTTTTACTATAAAAACTGCTATTGGAATACATAATTCAGATTAGAATGGTTAAGATCTTGATAGTTTTGCATCAATTATCTCATATAGTTAAATTGTTCTATTATGTGTTCTTATTTTGTTTGTGCCTGATGTTTTTTAACAATCCAACTTGTCCGAGGTTGTAGTTAAGCTAAGATCCTGTTCACAGGGTGAACCTACTTCGTGTTGGTACATTTCCAACGACATAAAGAGATTAAACTGAAGTTCATTAGTGTTATGGTTTATTACTTTTGAATTCAAGTATTTTGGTATAGAATTCTTTAGTTTTAATCTAGTTTTATTTAGTTTTAACTATACTCTTTTCCATTATGAATTGGTTTAGAGTCCTGAATAAACTCGAAGATTGTGTTGTCTATCAGCTTCATCTTTTGGTAACCACGAGAATGGAGTTAAATATCAGCACAACCTTTCTTTATAAGCTTGATCTTGTAAATTTAAAATAAGCCTTAAGTTTGTAACTATTAGTATTTGTTAAAGAAGTTGGATTAAGTTAAAAAATAGAAAGGGTTTCGTCGTGATGATTATAAAGAATTCCTCGTACTGAACGCTATGACAGACATGACTACACTCATAGAATATGAGCATCACCCTCTTTCTATCATTCTATTTGGTTTATTGTGGTTTGAAAACATAAATAATATGTAAGGGAGTAATTTGTTGTTTTTCGAAGCATCATTTACATCATGAGTGCTTTCTTTCCAATTAATTCCTCATATAGATTGAGTGGTGTTTAAAGCCCTGTTCAAAATATATTGAGATTGGGGTTACGCACACCTCCATATTATAAGAAGTCTTTGTTTCAACTTTTAAATGACAGTATTTATTTCATCATCATTCTTGTTAGTGTGATTGAATACATTTCTCTTTACCTCTTCACGAATTCTGGAGCTAGCAATGTGAACCCTCATTGAATTGTTGTCATTACATTGTTGTGGTGGTTGGAACTTATGGAGAAGAATGAGTATGATTGGTTTATAATTTCCTTGCTTCTCATGCTATAATTTCCTTGCTTTCTCTCACTCTCATTTTTTTATCCCTCCAGAGAACCAAACCCCTCCAAGAATTCGATATCCCTCAAAACCTACGACCAAATCAAAAATGTATCTGAATCAACAACCACAAAAAACAGAAATAAAAGTTGGTCTACATATCAGGTACCAATGTCCATTATGCTAACTAGGTTCAGACGGACACGGTGTCCGTCTGTCCGTTTTTAATACATAAAAATTACGAATAGTAGTTTTTAGGAAATTTTTTATTTTGTATAATTTTTTTTTTATTATGATTCAAATTATATGTATAGATGTTTTGCACTTTCATGTTGCAACAAACTATTCTTAACTTGTTAAAAAAAAACTATATTTACTTTTGAGCAAACTATATTAACAGAGATTTTTATGAAAGACGTGTCTAGTGTACAACACGACATTGAGACATGTGATTATCTTCAATTAATTTACCTTTACAAAACTTTATCATTGTCGGTGTAAGTGTCGTGTCTGGTATGTATAAAATCAAATTTTGAGAACATGTCTTTGACTAGTCTATGTATGTGCTTCATAGGATCAAAGCGATTGTGGTTTTCAATATGTATGATATCGAATTTTGAGAACATGTCTTTGGCTAAATTACCCAAGTTGATACAGAGTTTGCAACACTAGCCACTGAGCTTGCTGGTGAAATGTATACTTCGTTTGGAATATAGAATTGCTCATTAATTATTATTTTTTAGAAAAATGGTTTGCTTGAATTGTTAGTGCTGTCTGAATGCCTAATGCTAATGTTGGATGAAGATGAAGAATTGATATTGTTGATGATGACAAGATTTTATACTTTTAGACGGTGTTGTTAAATAGTGGCTATAGCGCTATTGCATGGCGGATTTTGAACAAATTGCTATTGTTCCACGGTACGCTATTTAGTAAAAAATATTGCGAAGTACCAGCTATAGCTGCGTTATTGCTATGTTGCATTGTGGAATTTGAACAACCCGACATTTGCCGCAATCTGCAATTGACAGCATTGCTTTTAGAAGATTTGAAATGGGGAGCAAACCATCGTTTCCCTAAGATCGTGAAGCACAACATAGTCGTGTTTACTAGTAATTCTTCCATTTGGAGAATCTGACCTTAGACTTCATTCTATAATAACATTTTTTACCGGTAATTCTTCATTCTGGACACTCTTCACCTTCTTTTGCAATGTATACATATGCTAGAATTTACAACTCTACTACTATTGTAAACTTGAAAGGATAGAGGTGTATGAAGATTTATTTACTTTATCATATGGTGATGATTGTCTAACCGTGTAAAAAACTTTTGGCATTGTATTCTTTTTGGATAAATTTTGGCGGTGCATGCAAATTAAATCTTTTTATTTTTTGTTAGAGACAATTTAATTCAAAGATATGCATGGCCCTAAAAGCTAACTTCAACGTGTAAAGTTATTTTGCAACTTATTTTGGAGGCTATATAGATAAACTTATTTCTTTTAATAGGTAGTCTCACTCAACTTATTCATTAAAAAATGTTAAACTGTGTCTTTAAGGTATAAGTTAAAAAGTTGGATCTTTTTAACAAGTGCCCTAAGGGCACTCATTAAGGATTTCTAATAAAGAATTTATTCTTTAAAAAGTCAAAAACTCCAACTTCCAATACATTGATTTCATAAACTTTGACAAAAACTTATTATTTAAAGTTACTAAACAATGCCCTAAGGGCACTTGTTAACATTTCCCTAAAAAAAAGTTAAATATAGAAGTTTTTCTTGAAAATTATGCATTCAATGTCTTAAAAGTTTCCAAAGTTATATTTTCAATATAATACTTATTTTTTATTTTCATTTTAAGTTTATTAACTTGTGACCTAAGGACACACGACATAAAAGTTTATGCATTCAATGACCCTCTGTTTTATTTTGTCATTTTTACAATGTTTTGTAGAAAGTAAATTTATTGCTCAACCCTTCTTTTGTCAGGTAGTCTAATGATAATCTCTTTATTTTAAGGAAAATGTTAACTAGTACCACGGGGCACTGGTTAAGGAAACTAAATATAGTATAAAAACCTTGGAATTTATGTAATTAAAGTTAAAAAAACGTAAAGAATTATGTTTTCAATGCAAATATTTTCTCTGACGTACGTAGCCTATAAAACTGAATTTACAAAGACTTATTTTATTAAAATAATTGAAAATGATAAGGGGGGACAAGAGCAGAACATGAGATAGAGCGTGAAAGGTGCAGCCGAGTTTTGCTGGCATTGCCTCTCTTATCATGTCATAATCCTCAACCAAGTAACAAATTTTATTCTCATAACTGAAATAAGAATAATTTTTTTGCACAAAGTATACTATAACATAACTATAAGAAGCTTCAGGGGCTAGCTAGATAACGTTACTTCCCTCACATGTTGTGTTATCCATATTCCATACTTGCATTGCGGTTAATACGTAGAAGGGACGAGAAGCACGAGTGAGTGATATGAAATATATGTGTGAAATGAGTGAGAATCACTCTATTCACGAAGAAGTTTGTTTTAAAAAAGGCCAAATATAAATCTTATTTCTAATTATTAAAATAAATTTCTTAAATATAGTTGTAAGTTTAACTCCATAGTTGGTAGAGACGTTACATTATATATGTAGAGGTCGGGTTCGAATTTTGAACATCTCACTTGTTCATATTTAAGAGATGAATTTCTAACTACTGTGTTACTTGACAAAAAAAATATTTGTTAATTATTATTATATATAATATATTCTTAATTAATAATATTATGGCAATGAGTACATTATGGGTAGAGTACTACAATGTCTTTCCCCATATCCGCGTTTGTAAAAAATACCCGCTACCCAAGTCTGTACCCTCGTGGACAACAACTTTAGTGTCTTTCTCCATACCCTATGGGCACCTTAGTGCCCATACTCGGATTCATTACCCGACTATGAAAAACAATAAAAATATCACAATTGAAATAAAACTATGGTTCAAAAAATTCCAAATCAATTCATAAAATAGTACGAATCGTAGTATTTAACAAAATAAAATACATCCAAAACATCCTTCAAAAATTGTATATCAGAAGGAATGATCGGTTATTGTATTAAGTGATTTTTAGGTTTAGAGGAATAATAACTAGACATAGTTTTTGCGACAAAAATACGACACTGTATGACAAACACAAACCACACGAGCCTTCTCTCACACACACATGTGTTCTCCATCTCTCACCGGCAAACCATCGGCCTCCGTCGCCGTCATCACTCTTGCAACTGTCGTATCTCTCTGTCATTTATCTCTTGTTCGCCTAAGCTCTTCCTTTCCCGCAACTTTCTCTTCTCATTTCTTGGTCAGAGACAAGCTTCAACAATGGCAGGTCAGAAACCTATTCAGGTCATTGTCATCATCGTTTTTGTCAATGAGATGACGGGCGACTACAATTCTGTTGACGGCGTTGGTGATGGATGACAGCAAGGAGAAAGTACCACTAAAGAAGGGACGGAGAAGGAAGGATCGGGGACAGAGGACCAACGGCGGAGGGCGACGGTGGTCGGGAATTTGAAAGGAGTGGATGATGGATTGAAAAATTGGAAGAAGAAAGAGGATGAAGAAGAGGAACAAAGAGAGAATGCGCACAAAGGAGAGAGAGAAGAAAGATCATGTATGGTGGTTTTACAAAACTGCCCTGGATTTAAGGTTGAAATGTCAAAATTGCCCATTGGGTTAATATTGTGTCAAAAAATTTGTTCAAATTATCATTTTTTTAGGTTTATGGCTTAGGTTTAAATAGCTAAATAAATAAATAAATTAATTATACACTAAAAATAAATAAATTATTTATCATATTATATGAATATGCATATGTGGGTTGTGAGATTGGACAATATAGTACATTTACCCGTACTCATACCCATTTAAATTTGCGAGTAATACCCGGATTCAAGCCTATGCGAGTTGCAGGACTGGACAATATAATACATTTTTCTGTACTCATATCCATTTAAATTTGTAGGTAATACCCAGATCTAAGCCTGAGCCTGTGAAAATGGGATTTTACCCTACCAATTATGGGTATTTTTTGCGGATCCCCATCGGAAAGGTCAAATTGCCATCCTAAATATTAAGCATCTTAGAAAGATAAAAAACAAAATTAAATATATTTGTGTGGAAGAAACATATATATAAAATAAACGAAGTGGAATGTATTATTAATTATTATCTCATCTTAATATATAAATGTTAAAATGGTATTTAGAATTTAGATAGTTAAAGGAGTTTATGGAAGATGTAGCAGCAGGTGGGTAACATGTACATGAGCTTAGCTTGATGGTGAGGGGACAGATATTGCCACAACACGTGACCCATGAATGTGATATTATCATCAGACTATATAGATCATATGATAAATAAAAAAAGGGAGTTACTATTGTGATTGATTTGAATTAGTCTCATGACCATGAACACGACCCCTCACAACATTAACAACCATAATATAATAACCGTATCATAGGGAAAAATTAATTAGTTAAATTTATTCAAAATCATTTAAATGAGATGACACATATCTCTTATAATTTAATCAAAGTCTTAGTTCAAATTTAATTGTATGTATACATCAACTTTGAAATTCTTATAAAATTTACCATCTATCTTGATATTATATGACTCGAGAAATTAGTCTCACACTCTCATTAACCGAGACTAATATAATCAATGTGGTTGTGCCGCGTTGTGTGTTGCTGAAAAGTGAAATGATATTGGCGTGAATAGTCACTTTGCCAGCTGGATACACCTATGGACGTGTCCCCCTTCCCAACACTTACACATGTCTCTTCCATTTTATTTTCACTTTCTTTCTCCGCTTCTACTTCTTGTTTTTGCTTCTGGTTATAGAAAATATGTGTTTTTAACGAGTGTCCTAAGAACAATGGTTAAAAATTTCATTAATAAAAACTTTGTTTTGAAAATACAAATTTTTACTTTTTTCTTAGTAATAATTACACCACTTTCCGATACACATTTTAGTACTTTAACCAATGTCACAAGGGCAATGGTCATCATTCTTCTACCAAATTTATATAGATGTATTTTTTTAAAATTTAAGGGTTAATTAAGTTTTTAGTCCCTATAAATATTCACAGTTTTGTTTTTAGTCCCTACAAAATAAAATCACATTTTTTAGTCCCTATAAAATTTTCTATCGGCATTTTTAGTCCATATAAATTTTTCTATCAGCACTTTAGTCCCTATAAAAAAATTTCACCAACAGTTTTAGTCCCTAAAATGCTTAAAGAAAATGTCACATAGACTAAAAAATGTGATTTTATTTTGTAGGGATTAAAAACAAAACTGTGAATATTTACAGGGACTAAAAACTTAATTAACCCAAAATCAATAATAAACCTTGAATCTAATAAGGTTATATGATATTTCATTAAAAAAATGGTTACTTTATAAAACATTTTCTTTTGTGAAAATATAAAATTCTCAAAGGTTACAATACTGCTGCATTTTTTTTTAACTTATATAACTTTTATATAAATTATGATTTTTTTTATCGGAATTTGAACCTCAGATCTTACATTTACTATTCATTGTTTTTACCAATTGAACTAAACACACGAGGACATAAATTATGATCCGCAAATAAATAGGATGAGACTTGCTTTGTTAAAACTATTAATTTAAACTCATTAAAAAAATATTGAATTTATTTAAATAACATTTATATTATAATGATTGTTATGATATTTAATGTATAAAAATTAACATTATCCTTTTTTATTGTATTTTTGAAATTGTGATCATGGACTCATGAATTCGGACCAGGATTTGCTGCTATTGAAAACTGACGCAGTTAGACACAGTTTTCATTTGAGTCATTGGATTAGATTACAACATTGTAAATTTTGTGGCACAAATTCATTCAACGGCTGGAATTAAAACCGTGGGAAGAATAACCGCACCAAATCCTAATCCCATAGATTAAAGTAATAAGTGATTTAGACAATCTTATGTATCTCATAGATTCTTGCATATCAAGATGAAAGTGAAAATTTTGTATTTGTAATGATGACATAATAACCTACAAAAGTTTTAATTTTATATTTTATCCAAGAATAGTGTAACAAATTTGTCACTGAACTAGAAACTTTTATCTATTTTTTAACTATGGAATGAGAAATTATTATTAATAATTGTGACATTAATGCTGATCTGAAAAAGTCAAACTCCTTTTAATTTAATAAAAGAAAGAAAGTATACAACATATCTTATATTTTTCCTAAAAAAGACATATTTTATATTTTAAATTAAGTTTTTTTTTTAAGGAAAATTAAGTTAAAAACTTGATTAGAAAGAAGAAAAAAGACCTGGTGTAGTTACTCTAGTTTTGCTCATTGTGGTATGGTATGGTATGTTGTAATTAGACTAAATCCGAAAATTTCGGAATGTATTAAGAAAAGCCGCACTTATGTCATAAATCAGGTAATTAATTTAAAAACCGCGGGCGTGACAGAAAAACCAAAACAACACGCTGGCATCCATTGTTATTACACTAACTACCTAAGGGTATATCCGTCATTACTCAAAATAACGCATAAGACAAAACATACAACAACTAGAAAAACAACAACAGAAAAACAGAACACTACTGGAAGAAAGAAGAACAAGAATTGCAAAAAAACTTGTGAGAGAGAGCACAAAAATCAAACCAATTCAGATCCTTAAACTTTAAGGACTTTCTTCTCTGTTCTGTCGTTTTGTGTCAAAAAACTTGTTTTTTTGTTTGTTTTTGTTTTGCAGAAACCTATGTTTTTATGCGTTTTTATGTTAAAATGCTAAAAACTGTCTGAAAAGGGAAAATGATACTAGAAAATGGTTTAATTTTCAATTGGGTTTTCATTTTGATGTTAAAGTTTTGAACTTTTTGAGTTTTTGGAATCTGGGTTGTGAAAAAAAAAAATGGAGTGTTGGAATAGTGTTGATGGTGTGGTTGAAGAGATAATGAGGATTCATAGATCTTTACCTGTTAGACCAGGGATTGATGAAGTTGAAGCAGCAAAAGGGTTGATTTTGAATGTTGAAAAGGAAGATCAACTTAGGTTTGATTCTATAGGTAGACAGAGTAGAGGAAATGATGTACCTGATGAACTTTTCATGATTTTGCAAGAGATGCAGAAGAATTTTGTTTGTTTTCAGAGTAATGAACAGAAAAGGGAAGCTTTGAAACTTCTTGATCTTGAGAATGTTCATTCACTGTTTGATGAATTGATTCAGAGAGCTTCTGATTGTGTTTCAAATCCAAGTGGTGGTTCTAGTGGTTCAAATTCTAGGAAAATTGGTTATTCTAATGGTTCTAATGGTTCTGCTTCCACGGTTTCGACGAATTTTTCGAAGAATTTGGCTTCTGGTTCTGGTTCTAGAAGTGGTTTTGATAAGCAGGTTCCTTCAACTGCTGTTTCTTCTACCTTGGTTCGTGTGGAGAAAGATGTTTCTGCTAAGGGTTCTGAATTGTTTACAAGAGATGATAGTTATGTGAGCAAGTCCAAGTCTACATTTTACCATAATGGGTTTGGAATTGAAACAAATTTCTCATCCAAACCACAAATAATGGATTCATCATTGAAATCCACAACTGCTGCAGGTATAATATTTCACTATTGCAATTTTGTTATTTATATTATTGTTTGTTTGGATAGCCATATTCAAGGTTTTAAACCATGGTAGTAGTAATGAATAATGATAACAATCGGTTGCGTCGCTATTCTTGATATCGTTGAGAACTGTGGTCTCTAATGTTGCCTCAATTGCGGTCGCGTTTGACTTTGATGGAATGTTGTGCTGATGGAATGTTGTTTTGTAGGTCAAGATGGTGATAAGTTGAGTTTGATTAAACTTGCTAGTCTAATTGAGGTTTCTGCGAAGAAAGGAACCCGTGATCTCAAGCTCCAGGGCAAGTTGATGGACCAAGTTGATTGGTTACCTGATTCTATAGGGAAGTTATCTAGTTTGGTCACTCTTGATTTATCAGAGAATAGGATTGTGGCTATACCTTCCACAATTGGAGGCCTTTCTTCATTGACCAAATTGGACTTACATTCCAATAGGATCACAGAGATTCCTGATTCTGTTGGAAATCTCTTAAGTCTTGTTCATTTATATCTGAGGGGAAACAGTTTAACGACCTTACCGGCTTCTGTGAGCAGATTGATACGTCTAGAGGAGCTTGATGTGAGTTCAAATCTAATTTCAGTACTTCCTGACTCTATAGGGTCACTTGTTAGCCTCAAAGTGTTGAATGTGGAAACTAATGATATCGAAGAAATTCCACATTCTATTGGTAATTGCTCTTCCCTTAGAGAGCTTCATGCTGACTATAATAAGCTTAAGGCCCTGCCAGAAGCTTTAGGGAAGATTGAGAGTTTGGAGATTTTGTCTGTGCGGTACAATAACATCAAACAACTACCTACAACAATGTCAACATTGATAAACCTGAAGGAACTTAATGTGAGTTTCAATGAGCTTGAGTCCGTGCCTGAGAGCTTATGTTTCGCTACCTCTCTTGTCAAGATGAACATTGGAAACAATTTTGCTGACATGAGACACTTACCTAGATCAATTGGGAACCTCGAATTGCTCGAGGAAATGGATATCAGCAATAATCAGATACGTGTTCTTCCTGACTCGTTTAGGATGCTCACAAACCTACGTGTCTTGCGAGTGGAAGAAAATCCTCTTGAGGTTCCACCTAGAGAAATAGCTGAGAAGGGAGCACAGGTATTTTTTATTACTTTGTTTTGTAATCTAGTTCATTTTTATATATTTTAATTTAACGAAGATGTTTATGTTTTTTAAATCTCAAATTTATTGTCTTGGTGCATCTTAGGCTGTTGTGCAGTACATGGCTGAGTTTGTGGAGAAGAGGGATAAGAAAGATGTTAAACCACAGCCACTTAAGCAGAAAAAGAGTTGGGCTAATATCTGCTTCTTTTCAAGGAATAACAAACGAAAGCGTGACGGAGCTGATTACGTGAAAGCTTGATTTCCTGTAAAGACACATCAAGAACTGATTCCATTAGTAAGTTTGAGTTGTTTTACTTTTTCAATACATCGATAAACGACTAAACTAGCATTGAATATTACTTCTGAACTCGTTATAGGATTTGAATTTGTTTAGAAAAAACTTATTTGCGACTTATTTGAACTTATTTTATGACAAGTACTGAAGCAAGGCAAGTATTAGAAAGAGTTTATAAAAATAGTATGTGACATATTCGTAAGCTGTTTCAAGAAGCTCGGTGTGATAGCGTATAAAATAGTTTACAACTTGGAAACAATTAACTACATTACTTCTTTTATTACAAAGAGTTTATACTATAACACTTAAATAGTACACACTTGTTCAACAAGTGTATGCAACCTTAATCTAAATCTTTGTTGTTCATATTAACCTAGGTTCACCATATGTGGCATGGCTATATTTCTTCGGTGGGAATCATAGCAGAGAAGGGAACGTTCGGCTGCCGATATTCTCTCCATTTTCGTGTTTGGCAAGGATTGAGAAAATAGAGACAAAACCAAATATCTTTCAGTCTAAGGTCATACATGGATGATGGGAGAATGAATTGACAGCATTGGTTGGCTGTTGCTACAATTCCATTTGAATTGGCGGCACAAATTTGTAGATTTCTTGTTGAATATTTTCTGATTTCTTTTTGAACTTTTCCATTTTATTTCATTTGAATTTCTGTTGTCTTGAAATTAGGAAGTGTACACAATCCAACAGGAAAATAGAGATGATGGAGAGAGAAAATGAATGTGATTATGTACAATTGAACCTTTAATCCATTGTTAAATGATTCATAGTTACTGTTACTGATTGTTATTATGTAAAGTTAAACTTTACTTTGCTGGAAATTGAATATTCTATTGAAGGACTAGTACTATAATAATAACATTGAAAAAGAGCTAGCTTGATGTATCACACTTGATTAATATTATCTAATTGCTGACCAAGCCATCTTTGGCTCATTTAATCACGTGGGCAGCTGGAGAATATTCTTACTTTTTGTATGTTTATGATGTTAATGTTAATCATAACCTAGGAAAATGTTACTTCAGCTACTTATTAGTATAAGAAAAAAATTTATTATAGATTTTGATCCTTAGTATAACAAAAAGAATATGTTAAATAAAAAATTACTCATTTTTATTAGTTTTGTTTTTTTGTTTTGCTCAAAAAATTATTTAATAATATAAGCAAAGGAAAATGTGAAATATTTACCTCAAACCGTCACTAAATTTAGTGAAGATAGAAATAGAGAGAATTTCTTTCCTTAACTAGCTAAAAGAAAAAAGAAATTTGAGTTTATCTAATTGCGTATACTAGTGTAGAAGGGGGTCCATTTGAATATAATAAATTCCTGGGTTCAGCCCTGGACCGAAGGGAATAGTACTGTTATTTATGAACAAAAGATGGGGAAAGGTTTGGAGGTTTGCTAGCTAGTTGTACAGTATCCTAGCTGGTGCTAATTATTGCTCTCTCATTTTGTTGTATTATGTATCACACCTCTATATTGCCATACACATTCGTGAATTCATGGATAATAAAGGAGCATTTGTCATCAAATCATTGAAAAATAAAGGAGCAAAATAAGTTAGAGGTTAAACTTCATCAAAATGATTAGCCTCTACTATAAAATATTGGTGGAAGTACAAACATCTTAAATCAATTTGATTTTGGTATAAGTGCTTTTTTAGCTTTTATTTCATGTCCATATGGTCTATAATGGAGGGTACTTGAAAACTTACCACCTTTTTAAGCTCTCAATTAGAGATGATCTTAGTGACAATTGCTTAAACATTTTTACATGTTTATAATTAGTATGCTTTAGAAAAACTTGTTACAAGATATTTAGAAGACAATAACACATGATATTTGATAAAAAGTTCAATCAATTGAATTTAAGTCTTCGATTGCAGAGTAGTTTGATTTTTTTATATATTTTTTTAAAAAAAGCTAAATTAGCCAACGCAAATTGGCATTAGAGATAATTGAATCTGAGACCTAGAGAAGAAGCATACTTCCAGAGGAGGAGAACTGTTTTTTTTATATGAGTTTTGCTAGAAGCCACCTATGAATGTGTCTTTTAGCAAGTCACACCTTAAGGTGTGATTTCTACTTTTTAGTTATAACTTTTGCTAAAAAACACCTTTATAAAAATTAGTTGGTTTGTTTTAGCAAAGAGAAATTATATTTATACAACCATTTTATGACAACTTTCTCTCTCATACTCACATGTTGTTCTTTTCCTCTCTCTTCATTTTTCTCTCTCCATTGCTTTTGACCAATAAGAAGAGAGAAACACAAAGTTGTCATCAAGGTTGTCTTCTAATAGATGTACATATATCATTACTCTTTAGCAAATGCTCATAGAATAACTTACTAAAAGACATCTTCATAAAAAGTGTCTACTAGCAAAACCCTTTTTATATTATTCATAAAAGATTAGAGTTTACAATGTACAATTAATTTATTTTTTTTAGGAATTAATATTTAAAATTTTAAATACCGCCTTCCAAATTATAACACTACATGATGATTATGTAAAGAAAATTATAAAAATGACAATTTATCAGCGGAAATAGACTAATCAGACGGAATAGTCTATTCCTTAAAAATATTTGCCAAAATTGACTGTGATCCAAACTTTTAGAATGAATTATTTGCCAATTTGGCATTAGTTTTGGCAAATACAAGTCCTTTTCAATCTTCCCAAATTGCCAACGTTTGAAAGTTGGGTGGTCTAATATCACGTCATTAACAATAATAATTGAAAAATAATTCTTGAACATAATGTTAATGTTGAATGCGATCTTTATATGAATTTTGAGAATGTCTAAGAGTTATAATATCTATATAGAGTAAGAGATAAAGATTTTTATTTGACAAAGAGATAGAGATGGTCAAAAATAGATAATATCGATATTTTTAAGTTCAAATAAGGCTGTAATCAACAAAGAGATAATTAGGAATTGTGTTTACATGAAATTAAAAAATCATATTCTGAATTCTCTAAAGTATAGTTCATCTCTGACGTTTAGGAGCGTTAAACCTTTTAGGGAGAGTTTGTTGCTTATTTGGATCCACAAGACTCGAGAGATTAATCTTTGCTATTGTGGGCGGAGAATACTTGATTTATACAGAAAGGGGTCCACAAAATCATGCAAGACAGCTTTTTCCTAACGCTGGCAACTAGGATGAGGATGGTGGCCAATAATTCCTTCCTTCAATTCAATCAAATATAAATAAATGTCAAACACATACATGTGGGACTGACCAAACCAATAGATTCAGCTCTTGGTTCTTATTCACTTAATTGTCCAATTTGTGAGAGTTAAAAAAACATTACATGTGGTGGCGTATTATAATTTTGGACACCTAAGTGGTGGTGCATTCAAACATGTTTTTAATTGTAGTAATTTTTAAACATTTTTATTTGTAAGATAATAAGTGAAGGTAACTGTAAATCCAGGATCGTACATGTTATGCTGGTATGATTCTCTACAAAATATATAGACGTTGACATATTTGAGCTTAAAAATAAAAGGAAAAAAATGGCAGTACTAACTTCTCTTGAGGTCTGCTTAAAGATTGAATTGATTTGTTTGAAATAGTTTATGAATTATACGAATTTAAATATGTTTATAATTGTAACACATAACTCAATAATCATTTCATTAACTTTGATAATTGAAGGCTATGACCTGCCTGGAAGTGTAAGAACCAAATCAATAGACTTGAAGATCCAAAATTGTTAAATTAGTTCAATTTTATCTCATATTTATGATCAAACAGTTTTCCAAAAGTTGAATCATATTTTTACCTTCTTATGAATGAGTTCAAATCTTTAAAACTACTAACACTTGATTACTTTCTCATAAATCTTACTAGTATGTTTGGCTTGATGGTATAGGATAAAATGAAATGTGTTAATACCAATAGTTTTCAAAAACATGGTTGTATTATTTCATATAGTTTCACTTTATTTCATTCTAATTTTTATACCACCAATCCAAACAGGGATTTGACCTTGTGCAATATTCCTTTGAGTTAGTCTAGCAATTTCAACATACCATTGGCGCCTAGCCCATAGCTTTAGGGTGCTTCCCCTAGTTGCCACTTCACTAATCAATAAACAATTTGCCTAATCAAAACCATTATGGTTAATTAATGACAGGGCAGCTTTCATGTGTAATGGGAAAGGAGAGCCAGCAAAAAATACACATGCACCATGCCTTTGTGAGATTATTTAAGGTAAGTGTCATTATTCAATGTAATCCCTCATTTTTTATGTGTACGTTTTTAAGGTTATTTTAATAAATTGAGAAGTTAATTTAAATTAACAACTTTTTAAAATCTACTCTAATCATTGACCTACTCACTTATATACTATTTTTCTTTTATAAATATAAGTGTAAAATACTCATATTTATTAGAAATAATTTAAAAAAGAGTACCTAATTACTAACGATTTTAGTGTATGAAAAACTCATATTTCAAAAGACGTTGGCAGGTGACGTATGTTGTATATACTTATAACTTATAACTTATGTACTCAAAATATTAATAATTAAACTCTGGTTTTTCTTTTGATAAATAGAAACTATTTCTCCCCACCTTGCAAAAAAAAAAAGAAAGATGATCTATGCCCATAAAATAATTGATAAGATGTTACTATTTTGATAAGACTATTTAATATAATTATAAGTTTGAAAATGGTAAATAAAAAAATAACATTTGTTTAAAAAAACTTGCAATTAAAAAGGAAAAAAAGAGAGAGAATTGTTGAATTAGTACCTCCCTTCTAAATTATACCTCATGTCATTCGAGTTTGTCTCATTTTGCCATTTTACAATATTAATGAAAGATCAACGTTTCACTTCCTATTACTCCTTGTACTCCCATTATAAGATTCTTGACAATTTTAACCCTTAAACTAGGACTTATGCACACTTAAAAAATGTTCAATTCAATAGAAAATAGAGCACTAGATAGAATGAAATTTTTAATTAATCAATCAAAGTACTACTACTAGTATTGAATAATCGGAGGGCATGATACAGAACCTGCAGGCACAAAGTTCTTCAACTTCTAACAATTGTTTAATCATTGGTCATTTCAATGAGTTTAATGAAATTGTTCATTACGTGACAATCCAATCTCTACCCAATTGAGTCACATATTTCGTAATGCGTTGGCGGAACAGTAACCAATTCAAATAAAAATTATATTAAGGTTTTATATTAAGGATAGTTGTTGTAAAGGTTCATGCTAATGTGGGAAATCTTCAAAAAGAAGAGATATTTTTTCTAAGTATAACTAGGAAACATTAAGATCTAAAAGCTTGAGGATAGGATAAGATCAAAGTTAGTTGAAAATTAGGCTTAGCTTATTTGTTGATTTAATAATTAGTTAGGTTACAGTTGGATTCTCGTGCGCCCCTCTAAGATATGGCAGCTTAGTTGGTTGCCATGAGAGTGCATGTAGATGTACAACTGTTATCAACACTTTGTTCCTACATTGGATTATAGTTTAGGTGGCTTTAAGGTAAACATAAGTGTCTCAAATCAACTATGAGGAAATTTTTAATAGAGAGAATCTAAATTCGTATTTGAAAATCGTTTGAAACTCTGACAATGATCAGTTGACGCTTCTATAAGTAAAAGTTGTTTATGATATTACTCATCCACACAATTGGATATTACTCGTCCTCAAAAATAGTAGTCAACTTTTAATAATGACAAAGATTTGATGTTCTTTTTTATTTACAATAGTGACCAAATGGAGCAGTTCGCTTGTATTTACGAAATTGAAGTTGCCTTTAATTTTGATGATTTACTTCCGTAGATGTGGGTGTTTGTGTCTTTTCCTTTTGTAAGAGTCGTAGAATTAGTAGTATTTCTCGTTACATTCCAAGCCACAAATTGGAATGGCCTTTTGAGTACTTTGTAGCATCAACTAGATAATAGAGTTTGCTTTTTTAAGTTTTTAGCTTGAGTAGTAGTAATTCAAGAATTTAACTTAGTAACAAAGTGGAAAAAATCAATGCTATTTGAGTTAACAGAATAACAGCACAAGTTAAATCACATAAAATACAACTATATGGCTTTTTGTTTTTTTCTGAAACTCTTGTTAACTTGAGAGTTACACAAATTTTTTGTTGTCATTTAAATTACCTTTATTATTATGTGGTCCAAAAATCATGTAGTGTTTGATAAAATAAAAAAAAACTCATGCTGTCTTGTATGTACGATAAAAAATACAAAGTTTGTGTTGTGTGGCAAAAAAGTCCCACGTAATCTAGAAATAAACCCTTAGCGTTTATTAAGCAGGCCAAATCTTATCTCGTAATCTAGTTTTATAAGATTGAGTTAGAATTTAAATCCAAGGTTCAATACCGATATTATTCATGGTCAAATTTTCAACACGAATATTATCCACTCGTGTAAAATTTTGATAGTCGATAACTACTACGAGCCGATTTTGTAAATATGAGTTAAACTTTGAACCCAACTTTTTAGACCAAGGATTTGATACTCATATATTCTTGTCAATGCTACTCACCTCTCACCATTCAGGTATGTGTCATTGTTGTGAGGGTTGAGAGGGAGAAAGTTGGGTCCATAACCCTACCTTATGGCTACAATTTGGCTTGACATGATCATGAATTAGGAGTTAAAAAGGACAATAGATAAAGGGGACCGACTCATTGTGCTCCAAAAATTTCGCAGTTGAAAATGACACAATACATGTCACATAGCCAATAGTGAAACCTGCACCTTCAATAGCAAACCACATCACGATGAGTTTTTAAAGCCATTTGATGAATGGTGACAACACAGTGTGTGTCCCCTCTTCAAATCTACCCTCTCGTGAGTTTATGACCTTGCTGTTACCAACATTTTCAATAATGGTGTCTTCTATGTTTCATTTGCTTGATGTTTGATAATGACAAACAAATCTAACTTGTCCTCAAATCAATTCCAAATAATTTTTTGTTGACATGGATGTTTCTATTTACATCATCTATTGAATAGTGAAATACTGAAATGTCTGTTTTTCATGTGTTAGAAATAGCATCCAAGATAAGAGTGAAAACGACCAAGATAATGTTAATGAGTAGATAACAGATTTATGAGTATTATAAAAATTCAAGATAAGATAATTGAGTGGAGCACACCAAGAAGCATGGCCAAAACCAAAAATGGTAACTTGCCAGCACAAGCATTGCTAATAAATCTTACATTTTTTTGTTTCTGTATCTCAGTATGATACATTGCTTCAACATATATGATTTCATCGGTAACCGTAAAGACTAATCTTTCGTGTCAGATAGGACAACATGGGTAGCAAAGTTCTTCCCCTAGAGTTGGACGTTGTTGCACTCACAAGGATCAGATTTTAACAGAAACCACTAGCTAGCTAAGCTCAAAAATATTTAGACCCCCTCATCCAAACATTTTTTGAGTTTTCTGAATCATATTCTACAAACTTAATGAAAGGCTATAATGACATATTTAAGAAGAAAACAAAACTTCTGCAAACTATTCCTGTGTATACAATAAAATGAGTTGCAATCATACACAGCCAACAAAAAACTGACTGCAGAACTCCATTTCTCTAAATCTAGCCAGACCCTTCTCCTAAGTCGGTTGCAACTTCACCACTAGTTGGCCTGCAAGGTTTCAAAATATTTAAATAAAATCAGAAAATAGAGTATATATACCTTTGAAGTTTAGTACTTCAGTTTAATTTAGCACATTTCCTATGTGAACCTTTGGGTGTGTACACTGTGTAGTAAGATAAATGTAGGCCACAAAATGCTTATATTTCATTTTTTTTTATGGTTGATTCTGAGTTTATCAAATAAATTTGAATGTAAATTCAAACTATTGCTAGTCAAATGAGCTAAGTCCATCCCAGCCCCTTCTCGGTCCGGTGGGCTAGCACACATAAATGAACTGGATTGGGCTGGCCTGGTTGCTACATGGACAACCAAAATTGAGCCCAATCTAAACATTAACGAGCTATGCAGCCCGATGAACTAGTTTGGTCCGTATTTTAATATTAACATTTTTATCTAAAAAAGAGATTCATTGTACAACACAACTATTCTCTTTTATCAGACACCAAAAAGGATAAATGACACGAATTATTTCTTTGGAAGACTATATTTACTACAATATGTGTGCCATTTATGTGAAATTTTGATTGATAAGGAATGCACCAACATTATGCTCATATGCGAATCAATGCAAATAAATTGTATAGTTTGGGCCATTTATTTTTTAAACAGCTCGGCCCGAAACTATTTTTTTATATTTTAATTGGACCCGCACGAAGCCCGTGGACCAGCCTTACCCAGCCCATGATTAAATACAGACCGATTGGGCCAGGCTTTATTACATACAGGACACCTATGCAAACTTATCATCAGATAACACTCTTTATGACATTATTTTTTATTTTGTTTTGCATTATATTTTTTGTCCTTAATTATTGGAGTCGGAAGATAAAGTTCACTTCTTTCTAAAGCCAAGCCTTACACATATCCCTCCATCATTCTTAATAAATAGCATCTTTTTTCCATCTCGACAGTTAAAATTTCACATATTAATACGATCAACTCCCAGAATTCACATTATCCCTTCTTCATACTTCTTATAATTTGGATTGGGTCTAACTTAACCCCATAAAACCGACCTAAAAGGTGACATATGTCTTCCACTTAAAAACGCTGTTTTGGCCATATCACATCCAATATGGGACTCTCAACACAAACCCATCATGTCTAGGAATAGACATCTATAACATGACCCGAGTAGCTCGATAACAATTGGTCCAACGGATCTAGGATAGACTCTAATACCGCCTTAGAATTCAGATTGGATCGAACTCAACCTCACACAATAGGCTTGTAAGGCGAAGAAAGTCTCCCACTTATAAAGAATACTAATACAAGATCCCAAATCCTAATTAAATAAATAAATTATAATAATAACTAAAAAATATGAAACTCATCTAAAGGGATAATCTAAGATACTATAAGATTAGAAACTAATCATATAAGATAATCTAATATACTTTAAGATATTTTCATATATTCTAACAATACCCCTTAAATTAAAGCTTACTATATGATTGCTACAGATGTATTCTTTGAAAGTGAAAAATAACCAAATAATATAATTTGATTTTGAAAATTAGCAGGGACAAATAACATATGGAACAAGAATCGAGACCAAATTGCAGCTAAGACAGATGAAACTACGAAAAAATATTGATGCCTAACTAAGGGAGACCTAGGAGCCCCAACAGGCCCTAATGGAGCAAAGAATGAAGAAGCACTAAAGGACTTATGGGCGACGACTTTTCTTAATTATTTTGACCATATCTTGAGCTCTGAATATCAGATTGAAGAGTTATGTGATGCGTTTAAAAGCAACGAGAATTATTTACTAGTCGGTATTTGTAGGTTTGAGACTAATTTGGCTTCTATTATAGTGAAAAACTGAGATTGAAGTTGAATAGAAATTAACGAATTTCTTGTATTTTAGGCTAATGATCATATTTTTCTTCTCTCTTCCTCAAAGGAAGTCACTTGCGTTTGCGTCATTTACTTCCACAAGGGCACAACCTTTATTGCTTATTTCTTCGTCTCACTATTATTCTCATAGCTAAACAACAGTAAATTTGACGAGGACCCTTAAAAACTAAATTTGTCTACCAATGGATCACTTCACAAACCACAACTAAGACAAAAAACAATGGTGTCAAAATGCCAGAGACAAAAATACCATTGCCAAACTGCAACTGACTGAGACAAAACCAATGTGAAACCGCAACTGAGACAATATCAATATCAAACAGCAACTGAGACAGTATTAGTGTCAAACTACAGCTGAAAGATTCTTAAAGTGCGACAAAGATGAGAGGGCATAAGAGAGACTGTGAACATGCTGAAAAGATCACACAATTGAGGATAACTTAAAAACACAATATGAGGATGACATAACAGAGCAGAGCTTCAAAACACAAACAAAAGAAAACTTGAGATAGAGAGAAAAGGTTGGAATGCACACATAGTTGACAAGAAGAATAGTGTTTTCAAATTTTAGTAATTTCAGGCTTTAGGGAACTCGTTAGCAGATTAATGATTAGACAAATTGTGGAGGGCAATACCATTATAAGACCATGTTGAAGTTATAGTTATAGGGTTTTAGATAAAGAGGGAAGCAAAGAATAAGAACTTTGAAATATGAATATGGTTTAATATGATTGATGGATATGATTTGATAGAAAAAAACTAAACACTAACCCTTACTTTTTAATACAAGAGTCAAATCCTAAATAAATAAACAAATCACGATAATGACTAAGAAATATGCAAGTGACTGTAAGAGATAAACTATGCTCTGTTATAATTTCAAGATACTATAATATTTTTGTCTTGTTGTTAGGACTTAAGCAGATGCATGAAGAGAGCCCAACCCAAAAGACTAGTCCATTACGTGGGAGAGCCTCGTGACTTAAGTACTACATTTAGCCCTTTTATATACTCAGTGTGGGGCTGCTAACACATCTTTTAACCACAGTCAAGATCGTGATCTTACTTGTAAGATCGTACAATTATACGATCTTTAGATTTCATAACACTCAATTTGGCAGGTTGTAGTGCTTATACGTAGCGTCGGTAACATCAGATGACTTTCGGAACGATCATTACAGGAGCAATGCTCAATCAGCAATCATTTTTGTGGGTCTAGTTCTGCAACCTAGTTGCTAGAAAATCTATTTTTTCTGGATGAAAATGGAAGCCCTAACATGGGCATCTCTCGGTGCAGTTTCCCCTCCCTACCTCCCCCTCTCTCTCTCAACTCTAAGACTACTCTCTCCTGCACATCTCCGCGTATTTGTTAAAAACTTGGTGTTTTGTGTATTTGCCTATTTGGAGTTGTTAAGCAGCATGTATTACTTACTACTTTAGCTTAGGTTTATATCTTCTGACTAGAGTTATATATGACCTTATGGACTTTGAATTTAAGCTTGCTTAAGTGTTTGTAGTGATTGAAAGAGAGATAGAGAGAGAGAGAGAGAGAGAGAGAGAGAGAGAGAGACAGAGAGAGAGAGACGAGGTTATCAATTATGTAGGATCTTACGATCTTCACTCCCCTTTCCGATTCTAAGTAAAATCTTGATTTTAACTACTTTGCCTCTGACATTAAGGTTCACTTTCAAACTAAATAATCAACAGTTATTTCTGACTAAATTTCATTAAATTTTAATGGTCTATATCTTTCTCCAATTTTGTTCTTTACTATGTAATTGTCCACAGATAAATAATACTTAAACAAAAGAGAAGAATGCAACAGAGCAAACTATAAAAGAATAAATGCGACCTAAAAGTTTAGGAAGTAATGCACTTACAGTCCGCCTAAAACTTTGATAGTGTCGTAGAAAAACCATTGCAAAGTTATAGAAGGACCAACCAGCAACATTCTAATAGGAAGACTCCTGGTAAATAAATTGGCTAGCCCAATTTTTCTGATAGCCTGCCATAGAATAAGTAGAACGCAATTAGTACAAGTACAACAGAACAAGACTAAATGATAAATCAAATGCAATTGCAAAGAAGCAAATACCAGAACAAGACTCTCGGCTTTTCTGTTATAAAGAGAAGCTACTATATTGTCAGCAGGATTAGAAACAAAGCTACCAACGGATCCAGCGGTATAACCAGCTAAACATGTCACACCTAGCTGTTGAGCTTTTGAACATTCCTCCTTTTTTCTTTTGACAACATTGCGATACAAAAAATCAACAGAATGCTCGAATGTTGAGAACATAACCATGGAAACTGTCCAACAAAAAAAACAGGATACTCAATATTCAGTTCAATGATGAACATGTGCATGAGTTATAGACTTATAGCTCACTATCACTGAAACTACAAATTTCATCACCATCACAGGAACTTAGTCACAAGAACGTAGTTACAACAAAATAATTGCAACATAGTCCAGAAGAATATACTGAACACTCACCATGCTTAGCTTTAAAGAAGTTTATTGTTATTTTATAATTTATAATTCAACATCTATTTCACTATTACAACATAGTCAGAGGAAACATAATAATTTACAACATAATCCAAAAGAATAAGCTCATACATAGCTTATAAAAGCTAATGTTACTTAAGCATTAAAAATCTTTTGTTAGTTTATCAACCAACAGGTAACTAATGCCCTATAACCTGATCAATCAAATAGTTTCTCAGACCTCAGCATGTGACTAACAATAAACGATTCAGCAAAAGCAAATGAAGAAAAATTCCAGACATTATGTAGGCCAGAAATGATAAAGATACCAAAATATATACCAAAGAGAAAAGCAAGGCGTAAAAATTTAATAGATTTTTTTCAGGTAAACATCTTTAAGTCAACCAATTTCCAGCTAAACATCTTTAAGCATACAGTTATATTATATGCTGGAAGATTTCACAAGATAGAATGGCAGCCAGCATATAGATAGTGTTAATGTTTCGTTAATTTTTAAATATAAAGTTGTACAGCCCAAACTAGTGCAAGATTAAATAAAGTTTCAAGAGATAATGAAATTACATGGAATGTTTCGACCCAAAAGTGGAACAAGTCCACGGTAGAATCTGCAAGCAGCACATAAAATAGAAGATAAATAATCAAAATCGTCTCCTAAAGACAGATGCACATCAAGTAGTAAACGAACGTATTGAAATATTTCTTTACCCTCGTGCGCCTTCTGCTGCATATACCTTTGGAAAGCCGTCAAACATGCCCTTAGCATAACTAGGTTGTGCTTGAACCCTGACTTTAACAGCTTCAAATGGACATAGAGCTAAATTGGCAAATACTTCAGCAGATGCACTACTAAGAAAATATACAAGACTTCTGTGCTGGTCTACCAATACATTGGAGTAAAGTCCCTTAAAATATTCGTAGAGACCGAATCTGCACCCTCCTTGAGCACCATAGCCAAAGAACTTGCCTGTCCATCCTTTCCACAGGACAGAAGGCCCTTGTTCCCTCAATAATGTAGTAAAGCATGACGAAATACTGTAATACTTAATAGGGTGCACCTACATGTAACAACATCACTTCCTCCATTAATTAAATATGATAAAACGAACAACAAGATCAATTCTACACATTAGGGTGAAAAATCATTCTCATAAAGGGTGGCCAAAGATAGTCAAGTTTTCCACATTTTGTTCTGTCTTAACCCTCCAGTTCAGCTGAGAGGTAAGTAAAGTCTGACCAATCATTCTTCCAGTCAGGGTTCAAACTCAGAAACTCTCAATTTTTTCCACATTTTTTATGCATTAGTGTGAAAAATCATTCTCAAACATAAAGGTTAGCCCCGGAAGAAAAAAAAAATGTTTTTACACGTATTTTGTTATGAACATTAGGGTGCAAAATCACTCCCAGACCTCAAAGGGCAGCCCAAAAAAAAACTGTTTTTCCAAATATATTGTTAATAAACATTAGGTTGCAAATTCACTCTCATCCATAAAAGGGTAAACCATAAATATTCAATTTTCCTACATTTTTTGTCCATTAGTGTGAAACATAACTCTCAAACATAAAGGTATCCCAAAAAAACTAATGTTTTTCCATCCCACATAAATTGCTACTAAACATTAGGGTCCAAAATCATTCTCATCCATGAAAGGTTAGCCAAAAAAAATCAACTTTTCCACATATTTTGTCCATTAGTGTGAAAATCACTCTTAAACATAAAGGGCTTCCTAAAAAAACCTATTTTCCACATATAGTGTTAGTAAACATTAGGGTACAAAATCATACTCAAACACAAAAGGGTATCTAAAAAATCTAAAAAATCCAATTTTTCCACTTCCCCATTTCTAAAACCTAATCAAACAAACTAAAAATCACTCCATTATCATGAAACAAAGAAATTAAATAAAAAAAATGGAATGAAAATGCAACCAACCTGCATGTTAACTTTCAAAACATCAAGAGGAGTGGTAGCAAGATGAGTGGTACCAGCACTGAGCATTCCTCCAATGGTGCAAAGGGCATAATACCTTGGCGTTAATTCCTGTGAGATTCCTCCTTCCATGGCCGCCATGATCCTTTTCTTCAGTGTTAAAAAATCACGTTACTGTTAGCTCCATTTATTCCTTCACTGAACTCTTTCACGTGTTTTGATTGAAAAAAGAGAAAAGATGATTTTTTTATGCTTTGTGCTTTTCTAGAAAGGAAAATGAAGAACAAAATTAGAGGTTGTTAGAGTGACACAAAACATATAACAACACAACACAAATGTAGTATGAAATGAATCTGATTCTACCTGCTTAATGTTAATTGCCTCAAAAGTCAAAGAATGCCCCCATTTTGTTGGAACTTCTTAGGCCGTTCGAAAAGCTAGTACAGTTTATTGCCCCAAAATCATTAAATTACTTTTTTTTTTTTTTATTAAATCACTATTTGGCCGATTCTCGTGAACTTAGCTCCGTTGGTATGAACAATGTATAGTATATCCAAGTTCTGAGGTTCAAATCCCGGCCACCACAAAAAAAATATTATTTGGTTTGTTTTGTAAGTGTAACTCGATTGATAGTTACATAAATATTATTTAATGTTCGCAATGATCGGGGTTCAAACCTCAAACTTTTTTTTTGTTACGAATGTTATGTAGCCTACGTGTGGCGCATACAAGCTAACCTGAATGGGTAGCGGAATACTTAAGGTTGGGCTTAATACCCTAAGAAAAATTGATTTCTGCTCTTCCCCCAACACAAAACACCCGCGCTCTACAGCCATTCCAAAAATGCCCTTGTGCTAGTTAAGTAACGCAAGTGTTAAACTCTGCGTTACTTAACTCACGCTACGTGCTGTCTTAAACAAGGCAGAACACCTCATTTCCTCATTTCTCATCTAAAATCTCAAAAACCTCTCTCAAATCACCCAAAAACAAAATTCCTTCAAGTTCAAATCAAACAACACTCCAATAACAAGTAAATTTTCAGAATCAAACACCATTAACCTTTTATGTTTATATGTTAGATTTTTCTCTTAAATTAGAATTTTTTTAGACTTAGGGTTTGTATAAATTTTGGTTTTTTTGCCAAGAAATCATACAATGTTTACATGAAAAGGACTTGTGTTGCTTAATTGTTTAGATGTTTGCATGTTTATGTTGTAGTTTTGAGTTTTAGAGAATTTTTTTAGATTTAGCGTTTGTTTAAATTTTGATTTTTTTTTGCAAGAAATGACTATATTTACATGTAAATGACTTGTATTGCTTAAATGTTTAGATGTTTGCATGTTTATGTTGTAGTTATGAGTTTTAGGGTTTATGTATAATTTACAATCCAAGTGTTTGATGAAATGTTTGAATGAGTTTTTCATTGATTATTTTTAATTTCTTATTGTGTAGATTTGAAACAAAGGCCAAGTGGATCGACGTTCATGCACAATTCAACGGCGGAGAACCTCAGAGGTTGAAGGTTTGGTGCCTTGGTGTAACTTAAGATGTCTCAAGGATCAACTGAATGAATTCAACCAAGGAGTCAACCCCATAGACACAAGGAGGGTGGAATACGTTCGGTATAAACGTCCAACGCTCGACGAGGGGAGAATATCATTCACTTGGGTGGAATTAACGAACGACGAAAACGTGAAGAACATGTTTTGGGAGCACATCATGTTCCAGTGGATCGATATGCGGGTAGCGTTGCTGAGATCAACTGAAGATATTATCAAGTATCAACAGTCTGATTCCGCCAGAAGATCGTGATTAGGCAGGAAAATGCACCTCCCAACTACAACAATTGTTTTCCTCTGAATGGGGTAATTCAAACTTGTTAAACGGCATGACTCCAACATTCGACCGACATTTCTACTGATTCATTCAAAAGATTAAATTCTTGTTAGACTGGTTTAAATGAAGGTATTGAAGTGTTAAAGAATGGACCTCATTTTTTTGACACTTGAATACCGTCATTTAAACCAAGACTAACAAAAATTTAATCTTTTGAATGGAACAGTAGAAATATCGGACGAATGTTAGAGTCCTGCTGCTTAGCAAGTTTGAATTTACCCCATTCAGGGGTAAGATAATTGTTGTAGTTGTAAAGTATATTTTCGAATGTAATGTAATGTAATGTAATGAATTTATCACTTTTCGAATTTATTTATTCATTACGCAACTTTTATTCGAATTCACGTTGGACTTAATTAGTGTTTATTCGAATACACAATTTTTAATTGAAATACGCGACTTTAATCGAAATTATTCAATACGCGACTTCACTTCAAATTTAATCAATACGCAATTTCGATTCAAATTTAATTTAATCAATATGCAAATTTAATCAATGCGCAATTTCGCTTCAAATTTATTCAAAATCTTCAACTTTATTCAATAACAAAATGTTCCAAAATGTTCCAAGATTATTCAAAATCATTACAAGCCATTACATTATTTATTCATCTCCCTCATCGTCGATTAATCAACTTTATTCAAATTCAAGCTGAGTTTAATTAGGTCTTTTTTCAAAAAAAAAATTAATACGTAACTTTATTCAAATTTATTCAATACGCAATTTTTATTCTAATTCACGCTGAATTTATTCACGCTGAGTTAAGTGGCGCATAGTGACTATTTTTTAAATTTATTTACTATATTCAAATTATTTTATTTACTTTATTCTAAGTTATTTTAATTACTTTATTCTAAATTATTTGTTCGCTTTATTCTAAATTATTTATTTTCTAAATTATTTGTTCACTTTATTCTAAATTATTTATTTGCTATATTCTAATTTATTTATGCACTTAAAATAAATTCGAAATTAGAAAATAAATTTGATTTTATTCTAATTCAATATTTATTCTAATTTATTTATTCATTAAATACAAAATTAGAAAATAAATTCGATTTTATTTACTCAATATTTATTTATTCAGTACATAATCATAAACATAAAATAAATGCAAATATAAATACAAATAAAAAAACAAAATTAATAAATATAACTCTCATTTTATTAATATCATTCATACATTAAAATAAATGATACATATAATTTATTTGAATTCAATAATCTACTTATTTTCTTTTTACCTTCTTGGGGTAAAAAGTTCTTTTTACCCTCTTTGGTATACGGCGAGCAGCTTCTTGGGTAAATAGTGATCAATTCTGTTGTGGAAAAAGACATCAAGATCCCTTGGGGTAAATCTAAATTTGGTTCTTTTTATACACCAAGATGATTTTTTTTATCCACGGTAATGAGGAACTTTAGAGGGGTATTTATAGGTTCTTTTTATACCTGCAATGTACTAAGTTTGACAGGTCGGTTGGGTTAGCTCATTTTGACAGCTTTACTAGTTAAATATTTTTAATATGATCTTTCGATGTATTCTTTGATATAAAAAATTAATTTGGGGATATTTGAGTCTTTGAGAGAAGAAGAGATGAAGATTGAGTTTTTTTTAAATTGAGTATTTTATTTTCTATTTTCTAGGTTTGAAGATGGATAAAAGTGGATGAAGATGAAGAAAAAAAGGAGGGAAGAAGATGAAGAAATATATAAAAATATTAGTTGTTGGTGGTTTATTGCAGGATACAATAGACATGCATAATTCAACGATCCTCCTTTTTAAAAAGAGTTCAGAGACTGAAAATTTAAAAAATTAATAAGATTTATGGTGGACTGTCTACGGTATTGGTTTTTTTTTTGTTGTTGAAGGATCTATGGTATTGGTATACCTTATATATTTGAGATTAAAATTAACCACATTTATTGACGGAAACATATTTGAAGGACCAAAATGTAATGAGTGGTAGTTATAAGACCAAAATGAAACTAAAAAAGTAGTTAAGAGGACAAATATTTAATTTAGCCAAAAACAATATTTACAAAAAGTTTGAAAGAAGTTTAATGTGTACAATTTGAGAGATTTAATGTGAAATACTAATTGTGGTTGATACTTATGATTAATTTTTGTTGTTTACGTGGAGGCAATGAAGTTTGAACCTAAGACCTCATCCTTTACCACCCAAACCCCTCATCATTAGACCAATCTTAGTGGCTTATATGACGAGACATTTTGGTGTGACTAAAATATCAGTGTCAAAAAAATGTGTCCAATAAAATTAAAAACTATGTATTATTTCACTCTAAAAAACAGTTTTAATGATTTCATTAGGATTTGTTTTATTAACTCATATACATTTGTAACCCTAGCAATTGTTTTTTTGAATTGGAACAGAATGAATGATCAACCTTTTCTAACATTATATTTTTCCTATTGATTTGAAAAAATGTTCATCTTTCAATTGCTCGATAGACATCCTTCGTATGAAAGAAAAATTGAGAAATTTTTTGTGTGTCTATAACCACGCTTAGGCTTAGAGTGGATCCGGCCATGCCCTTAAAGACTAAAGAGATTGAGAATATTTTGAAAGATGCAGTATTATTTTCAAATATTATTCAAAGTACTGTTGACTTTAAACAAAATTTCTGAGTTATGCTTTAAAAAAATAATCATGAGTTATTCTGAAATATATTTTATTTTTATTAATACATAAGGGAGTGGGGAACTTCCTTCCCTCGATTTTTTTTTCTGATCCTATTGCCAAAAAAAATTCCAAATCTGACCCCCTTTGACATTTAAATACAGAAATAGAAATGTCTATTTAAAAAAATTAAGCAGTTTTAATGTCTATTTTTACTATGCAAAAGAAGTAGAAATGTATGAAAAAATGATTGTAAATTTGGATGAATGGTATATTGTTTTTATAATGCCAAAAATAGACAAAACGAAAAAATAAATGAAAATTCATTACTACAATTCCAAACTGCGGTAATGAATAAAAAAAAAATCAGTCAAACCTGCTCACCTGTGCAAACCTGCCATGCGTCAGAAAGGAAGCTCATTACCGCAATTTGAAACTACGGTAATGAGGAAAACGACAGAATAAAAAAAAAACCAGAAAGGGGGTCATTTCTGTGTTTAAATGTCAAAGGGTCAGATTTGGAATTTTTTTTGGCAACAGGGTCAAAAAAAAAAAAAATTCCCTTCCCTCCTCCCTGCATACTTTCTTAAAAAATTACCCGAGTTTTTTTTTAATAAAGTTACTCTCTGCAAAAATAATATTTTAAGCGTAATTTTCCCCAAAAATATACGTCTGAAAAGCTTAGTTTAATAAAGAATATTTGCATATTCAATTTTTTTTTTATAGAATGCATTTTCAATTTTTAAATCATGGTAAAAGGCTACAAGTAAAGAATATTATTTTGTTTATTCATAGACTATAAATAATGCGATATTACCTCCCAAGATTGTCAGCAACATGCATGCCTTGTGACAACATTCATTTTTCAGGGAAGGCTTTGTTGACTTGTCCAGGCATTATTATATATAGATAGATATAAGCTTGTCACGCCATGTTCAGTTATATATATATATATATATATATATATATATATATATATATATATATATATATATATTGTTGAGGTTATATTGCATTATCATGCTTGTATGAAATTAATACCTTAGTTAGCAAGTAATAACCTACATTAGTGATATTAGCCATGATTTTGTACGAAGTGATATGTGAGTTAATGAGTCAAGAACATGGTAAATATGATTGGTGTATGTTTTTTAGTTATTCTAAGTTTATAAACATCGATCGTAACATTCAACTTAACACACTCGATCTATTGAACAAATGACTACTTGTCTTTATGCAAGTCACTACTTACTTGAAGTTGAAGCCTAAAAGTTTCTTAGTTATTTTTTCTTCACCTTTCATGCAAACTTAGATGATAGTTCAACCTTCTGACACTAAACACTCTCTAGAGTAGTTTAGGAACCTGTAGCTAATAAACAACGTCTAATCATCCGGGCAAATGATGAATCAAGCAAACAGACAACTAACCATGTAAGCACATGACTGATTGAGTAGGCGCAATATTATACACAACGACAACAAATAAGTAGGTGGTAAGAGTTTATTTATAAACTCAAATTCACCTTTTAAGATTAAGTAAAATGTGATTTATTTAGTTCTTTGTGGCAGTATATATTAGATCCTGGTTAGGTGTAGCGGGTGCTGATCCTCGTTCCATCAGCGACCATTTCACCCTATTTATTTATTGCACAGGTCACTCAAGGAAATGTAGATCTTTTCTTCAACTCATTTGGCTGTTAGGAGTTTGGTTAAATGAGCGAAACAACATGCTCTTTAATAACATCCAAACTCCAATGGATTCTAGACAAAGTAAAATTTCATTCATATTGGTGGCTAAATGCTAAAAACACCATGTTTGTGTACGGTTCTCAGAGATGGTGGTCGGACCCTATGGTTTGTCTGGGATTCGTCTGACCTTTGTATTTGTAACTATGTTTTGACTATTGGCTTGGTGGAGTGGTCCCGTTAGTACACCTTGTGCTAGGGATATTATTACACTCCAGTGTTGTGTTATTATATTCCATTTTTTCTTCTTAAAAAAAAAAGATTAAGTAAAATGCGATGTGATGTGATAATGAGAATAATGGAGCGAATAGTTGGCTGAAAAAGAGAAGTAGCTCAAACATCAACACAATGATTTTAGGTCTTCTCAAATCTATTTATTTTTTCAAGAAGAATTCCAGTTCGCTCACGGTAAGAATTGAAATATCCTTATTTATTAATTTTGTTAGGTCTGCGGTAACTTAACCTAATATTTTCCCTCTAAAATGCTGCATTAGGTTAGCAGCAATTTAACCTAACAAATTCCATCAAAAATGCAGCGCATCAATTTAACCTAACAAATTCCCTCTAAAATGCAGCAATCCCTAATATTTCTCCTCACTGATGAGCTTTTCATTCCTATCTTTGTTGTGTCATCGTTTGTATATATTTATTTATTGTTTCTATAGAATTTTTTTTAACAAGTTGTTGTACACTTATTTAATACGTTTACAAACAGAATACCCTAATTTCCATACAAACTCGGCTACCCTAATTTCCATGCAAACTCAGCTATATATAGCAAACCCTAAACCATGTTTCTCTAAAAAAAAACATAAACCGTGGTAAATTACACAGACAGCAGAAACATCATATATTTTGATATTTTGATTTTTGCAAATGGAAGGACGTGACCTTACAATCTTCTTCCATGCAAACTCGGTTATATATAGCAAACCCTAAACCGTGTTTCTCTAAAAAAAAAAACTAAACCGTGGTAAATTACACAGACAGCAAAAGCATCATATATTTTGATATTTTGATTTTTGCAAATGGAAGGACGTGACCTTACAACCTTCCTCTCATACCACTGCTTAACTGGTATTCTAATTTAACATACATTTTATCGATATGCATATTTTTTTGAGAATTGGAATATCCTTTTTGTGTTTTTTGTTTTTAGTTTGAGATGATTACACCAATTTTGGCAGTCTTCCTATTTAGTTTTGTCGCAATTTCTTGGTCTATTATCTAAGGATTCAGACTGTGTCGTGTAATGTCATGTTTAATTTTTTGAACTTAATCTGAATTTTGTTTAGTTCAAAACCTTATTATGTTGTTAGCCTTTATCTCCTATTCATACTTTTATTATTTCTTTCTTTGCAAGCAAAGTTGTGCAACTGTGAATGAATTTTGAGGTGAGAATCACCTTTCATTGGATTGGATTGCATAAAGAGGAAGAGGAAAGTGATTCTGCAACAATACTTGGTGGTTTTTTGTTTTGTTAAATAAGTAGTCATTTATTTTACTGGTGGTCATTGTTTTTAACTAATAATATCATCATCAACTTAATTGTATTAATAATTATGGAACAACCGCTCAAAAAGAATTAATTATGGAACAAAATGTGTACGCAGGTGTTGTTTTATTAGATAGACACCTAAAAAAGCATGTTTTTCGAAGCATATATAACTTAAGTAATAGTTTTTAGATTGTTATTAGTACTGTTTTTTGATACCAATTTGACGTCTAACGTCGTATATGAGGAAGTATTTCGCAATGTGTGATGAAACTACATGCCAATGTACTAAAATTTTCATATTTCTTTTACCGAATTAGTGATAGGATTATCAGATTTTCTTTTATAATATTTTTAGATTTTATACATTTTATGAAGGACTATGTTGTGATTGTTCATCCTACTGTTGTGGATTGTTCCTATTGAAATGAAAATTAACTAATTATAAAAATAATAAAATAACATAAATGAAGATAAAAATAAGACGAAAAATCCAACAAAACACATTTATATATTGTTATGGATTAAATTTAAAATACATAAACCTTGTTATGTCTGCACTCTGCAGTTGCACTAACTGTCCTAAGAGTTTGTTTATTTGAATAATTGTTCGGTCATTGTGGTTGTTTAAGTTCTTCCAATATGTCTTGTGCTTGAAGGACTATTTGATTTTTTCTAATATATTATTGTAGCCTTTTAAAAAAATAAATAAGAATGCTTGTTTTTGTTACTCCACCAATGGCTGGTTTGGCAATCGTCGTGGTACTCAATCATAGTGTTGAAATTAAGGGAAATGGACAAAGGAATTGTGAGTAAGCTTTGTCCTCTGCCGAATATCTGTGCATAATACTAATAAAACACGAAAGTCCAGAATAAAAAACATAATGACAAACGTGCATAGCGATATCATGTTTGAATAAGATTGTGTAAAAGAAAGAAAGAACATGCTTGAATAAATAAGGAAAATAAAATATAGTGAACAATGAAACTCAATTAAAAATTAATGAATCCTATCATTTCCTAAATCTCCGATGAAAATGGCATTAGATTATGAAACACGTGTCCCGATATTATAGCTTGAACATGTCAAAAAATAGAATAGGGTTAAATATGTTTTTGACCCTTATAAATATACCAACTTTTTGTTTTAGTTTCTTTAAAATTTTCCTTCAACTTTTTGTCCTCCAAAAATTTTCCATCTTCACTTTTGGTCACTCTTTTAATGTAAACTCATATGTAGAATTCATATTTTTGAATAAAATTTTGCAGAAAAATTCATAATATTATAAGAATCTCTCCCATAAAAATTTAGAATTTTTTAACAAAACATGAATTTAATATGAATTTATATATTTTTTATGGTTAAAAATTCATATTAAATTTATGTTTTGTTAAAAAATTCTAATTTTTTTTGGAAAATATTTTTACAATATTCTAACATTTCTGCAATTTCATTAAATTAATACTAAAATTAACTTAAAAATAGGGACTAAAAGTAGTGATTGAAAATTTTATAGGGACTAAAAGTTGAAGGAAAATTTTAGAGGGACTAAAATGAAAAGTTGGTATATTTAAAGGGATCAAAAACATATTTAATCCAATAAAATATAATAAGAAGGCCATTGTTATTTTTTTCCATGTGAAACTTAATGGTAGGGATGATGTATATTTTTTGTCGAGAAATTCATTTTTAAGATAAATAAATAAAAAATTGTAATTTACACTTCAACTTTTATTATAATGTCTTTGTCAATTGAGTTATTCTCATTTCTCATAAAAATAGAGAGGACTGTGTCTTGGTCTTTAACGTGAATCATAAGATTTAAAGATTATTCACAAAAAGATTTATATATTTTTTTTAAAAGTTAAAATGGATTAAATTACCAAAAAACGCAAGGAGTGTTGGAGAAGAACTAAGAAAAGAAAGCATGTGTTACATCAAGTTTCTTAAAACAACTAAAACTAACGCTAAAACCATAATCGACTCGGCTAAGAATACCATAAAACTAAAACGAAAAGAAGCTAAGTAACAATTTCAAAAAGATGAGTCGGACTGAAATCTGCCACCTATGAACCTAAGAATTTTCATTTTACCTTGGACAAAAAATCACTGAACCAACTCTTGAAGTTAAAATTAAAAATATCTTCAATTTTCCAAGTTTTTCTTCTTTTACTCACTTGTCAAAAAACAGTTTTTTCCCCTTCAAATAAAACCACTTAATTTGAGCTCCACATCAATTGACTAGTCAATCAATATGTATGTGAAGAAGCAATGTTTACGGATGCCAGCTGCCATACAAATTATTGAAGGTTTTCTATCCGTGGAAAAAGAATCATTTTTTGACCCAATGTGTAGAAAAATCTTATAGAACTGTTATTTAGAAATGGATATAAATGAAGTACGATTGCCTGTGATGTTTTTTTTTTTTTGGATAATTTACATAACATTCAATAAAAATAAACATGAATAAATTTGTAAGTGAAGTAAAAATTTACTTACTAATTTATTCATGTGACTGAACTTTATTGGGTGTTTGCTGCATTATCCGTAATAGTCAACCTTTGCTTTATTTAAACACAATTTTTATATTAGGGTTCTTTAAGATTGTTGATGATCGTTCAACAATAGAACCTTAGTTGAAAGATCTGATTTAGCTGAAAGATTTAGGAAATTATCTTTGTATACTTATATCCAGTCTACACCATGTCCATGAGAGAGATAGAAAGACAAACAGTGATGTAATAAATGTGATAAATAGGTGAAGCGATAAGATGAGAGGGGTATAGAGAACAAAATAGGAAAATACTTGAGTGACTTTGCATTTTAGTGATTTTGGTGATTTTAATGTATTTTAGATGAGGGAGGATGATACTTCGGTAACACTTCGATGATTTTGTCTCTATCTTTCTCATAACTAATAATTTTCTCTCATCAAAATAATTTATTTTAATCACTCATCTAAAATACACAAAATACTTTAATGTTTTCATCTTCCATTTTTAAGAACCATCCCTCTTCTCAATTTCTGATATTGCAACGTGAAATAAACAAAGGGACGGTGCTAATGATTAGCTTGGAGGAAAGGTGTTGGAGTCATGGGTGCCACCGACGATTACAACACCATCGAATGAACGCCGTCGAAGATGTTACTTAGGATTAGGGACCACAAATCCACAAAACCAGAAATGGGTCGGCGCCATTCTTGTGCACCATATTCAGACCATTGACATATTCAGACCATTGACGGATTCTTTTGATGTCTCAGGCACCACCATCGAGAAGGGCTTTCAAAGGTCCTCTCTCTCTCGCTTTGTACAAGAAGGTGAACAAAAAAGAAGCCAGATTTTTTTTTCTCTTTTTTTAATAAGTTTAGCAACTTACACAACCGGTAAGGTTAAAAATATTAAAAGAGTGGATGAGGTGGCTAAATTTTAGTGGTGTGTTATAGGAGTGTGTTAGAGGGCATGTCCCTATCATTTCTCTAAATTTATATATGTATCCATTAAGTAACGATTAGTTAAAATATCCTTCTTCAAAAATATTTAAATTATCTGTCATGTCATGTGCCTATGATGGATTTCATCTGCGAGTATAATTTTTTGCCATCCTTACATCAAACCGATCCAATTTAATAAGTTTAGATTAGATGTCGTCGCTACTGCATAAACTCAGGTGTAATTTTAGTGTAAAAGTCATCCGATCTTGATTAGATAGTTTAAATTTTAAAGCAACTTGTGATTTTCGTTTAACATAAGTTTTTGATGTCAAAGTATGGTTCATTCAATCTGCAATCGCCGACTTGTGACTACACCTAAACCTAACCCAACTTAACGAATTTGAATTAAACATAGTCAACACTACATGCATTCAGGTGGTGCAGTCAATATATTAAAGTCAACTTATCATGAACAAGCATTTAAATTTTAAGGCAACCTTTGATTTTCGTTTAATATAGAGTTTCAATATTAAAATTTGGGTTGTTTTATCTTGACCATATTACCACTGATTTGCTGACTTTGTGCGCTCACGGACTTGTGACTTCACACAAACCCGATCCCAATATAATACCCTATCAATTAAAAAGGCTAGAAATTGTTTATTAAATAAATAATCATTTTCGTCCATGAATGAGTAACGAATAATCATAATAGTCTTTCAATTTATTGAAATTTCAAAATAGTCTTAATTGTGCAATCAGTTGGTTAAAATAGTCATTAACGTTAGATAATCTCTTAATGTTAGTCAAAATAGTTTATTATAAATATTCGTTACATATTCGGAGACAAAAATGATTACTTAGTCTCGTTTATTTATACTTTATTAACAATGCTAACGAGTCAGTGATCACTGGCGTGGGGATATGATCATGTTGCCGTGGAGATATGATCGTGGCACCTTGAAAATCATAGCAAACTCAGAGACACATCATTTTCACGTGTTAGCCACAAATTTGAATGGTAAAAAAACATAATACTAAAAATGTAAGCTGGCATATATCCTTTGACTTCCCGATTAATAATTGATTAAATTAAAAATAATTGAAAGGAAAAAGAAAAAAAACAGTTCACTGACAATCTAGTACAGCTTAGCCTTAAACAGTTAGATATTTTCAAATGTTGTTTGTTTATCAAAACATAACAAACAACAACGGAATTCGCTAAAAACCGTAAACCTCTGAAAACAAACACTGTCATGTTTCAACTCTTTTATTATTCTTAGCAACACTGATTCTTCATTGGCCCATCAATTTTATATTGTTGAAATACAAGAAATTGTTCGAAAGCTTCGATTTTGAGTGAAAATGATGGAGGTTGTGATTGTAGCAATTGCTGCTACACTTGGCAATCTACTTATTGGATGGGATAGTTCAACCATTGCAGGTTTAATATATATTCTTTTTTCAATTATTAATCATTAATTTGTCATCTACTTGTGTATTTTTTCAGTTAAAAAATTTGTTTTTTTTTTGTATTTGTATGGAAATCTCAAGCTCACGTATGGTTATAGGTTCTGGACAATGATTTATATGATTACCCTAACTCTGAAATTGTTTAATGAAAAATAAATGATAATGGACAATTTTGCAAAAAAAAAATGTCATGGATCTTATAACTAGTGTTAAGTATGGCTAATAGTTACAAGTGGACAGGGTCCATAGAGTGATCATGGTAAAGTTGTAATCTGGACCAGAGTATTTAAATTGTGTAACATTTCACACATAATTCAACCATTGCAGGTTTATTTATTTATTTTTTTCAATTATTAATCGTTAATTTGTTTGTCATCTACTTATGTTCTGTTTTCAGTTAAAAATGTGTTTTTTCTTTCTTTCTGTATTTGCATGAAAATCTCAAGCTCATGTATGGTTATAGATTCTGGACAATCATTTATATGATTACCCTAATTCTGAAATTGTTTAATGAAAAAAAAAATGATAATGGGTAATTTTGCAACAAAAAAAGTGTTTGATCTTATAATTATTTTTCAGTATAGCTCATAGTTACTGATTGAACAATCAGAGTAATGTTGTAATCTGGACCATAGTATTGAAATTGTACATTGTAAAACCTATTTTTTTCATATAATACAACGGAATTGCAACTTTATACAGCCGGAAATGATGGCAAAATTGGCTGAGCTGCGTTATCGTGTGTTCAATGCGTGTGTTCAATGATTGCATTTATTGGTTTTGAGTTGTGGTGTTGTTTTTGTCGTTGTATTCATGGCATTGATGTGTTTGTTCCCGTGTTTTTGTCTGGTTCTTTGTAGAGGTTGTCGTGGTTTTGGGTATCTATGGTGCCCATCCTGTTGTTATTTTGCAGGACCCTTTGTACTATTTTGTTTTCTCTCTTTATATATTATGTTTGTATTTCCCATTCAAAAAAATGTTTGCATTTATTGTTTCTTTATTCTTTTGAACTCGGTTGCTGTTCTAACAACTAGAATTGAACAAACAATTTTTGCCTCTTGTGCAGGAGGTATGACCTACATCAAACAAGAATTTGATTTGGAAAAGGATCCAACACTTGAAGGGTTAATTGTATCAATGTCATTTATAACTGGAACTGTTGTCACCATATTTTCTGGAACAATCTCTGATTTGGTTGGAAGACGACCTATGTTGATAACATCTTCTATTATGTTTATCATTGGTGGTTTGGTAATGTTGTGGGCTCCTAATGTTATGGTTGTTCTCTTGTCGAGGATAATTGGCGGCGTTGCCATTGCTCTTGCTGTTACTTTTAATCCTCTTTACATATCTGAGATAGCACCACCTGATATAAGAGGACAATTGAACACTCTTACTCAGTTTGCTTGTTCTGGTGGAATGTTTTTGGCTTACATTCTTGTATTCTCAATGTCCTTGTTGCCATCACCTAGTTGGAGAGTTATGTTAAGTATTATTTCTATTCCCTCTGTTGCTTATTTTTTGCTGGCTGTGTTTTATCTTCCCGAATCTCCTCGGTGGCTTGTTAGCAAAGGTCGAATGCTCGAGGCTGAGAAAGTTTTGCAAAGACTTCGCCGCGTTGAAGATGTCTCAGGTTACACTACATTTGCCTTTGTCTCTTATTTTTTGCTTTATATTTTCGTGTCGTTATTGTCCAACTAGTTGGTTGTGGTTTGGCCGTTGACAGGATTTCTAATAGAATATTGTGTATGTTTTGTTCCATTTCTGGAGGAGGCAAAATTGATTTCATAGGTGTAGAATTGATTTTGACATGTTTGGATGTTCTCTGACAGAATAGATTTTGCCTCTAGAATTGATTCTAACCTGACGATAGAATTTTGAAATTTTGCCTCGAATTTAATGTTCAACCCACTTTTTCATGGATGTATCCGAACAAATTATTTTACATGCAACTCACTTTTAGCCATAATCAATTCATTCAAAATCAATTTTTGTCACCCGAGCACCAAACACATCGTAGTTTGATCCATGTAGCCGACCGCAGTTACTAGGATAAGGTTTGGTGGTTGTCATGTTTTTCAACTGATTAGGAGTTAACTGTCTTTGATTTATAGGGGAGTTGGCTTTGCTTGCGGAGGGTCTTAGTCCTGGGGGTGAAGACATATCCATAGAAGAATATGTAGTTGCTCCAGCTAGTGAAATCCTTGTTAACCAAGAAGCAGGAAAAGATTATATAAAATTATATGGACCTAATGAGGGAGTTACAATGGTTGCTCAACCTGTGAATGGACAAGGTAGCATGCTATCGCGCAGTATGTTGTCTATGCATGGAAGCTATGCATCACGAAGTATGTTGTCTCAGCAAGGAAGCTTTGCATCTCAGGCAGCTGCTAATCTCAAAGATCCTATTGTCAACCTATTTGGAAGTTTGCAAGAGAGTACTCTCATCGAGAGCGGTGGTTCGCGCAGCATGTTAATTAACAATGCTGATAGTTTCTTTAACACGGGAGATCCAGAGTCTAGCCCGTTCGGTACCAGCGATAACCTACGTGCTCCGCTCATGTCATTTCAAGGTGGTGCTGATAGGGCTTTTGGATCTAAGGAGGTGTTGGATATGAGGAGCAATAGCAGTTTGGTTCATGGAAATGTCGTTGGAACACCAAGAAATACAGATATCGGTGGAGGTTGGCAATTGGTTTACAAGTCAACAGATGATGCCATGGGTGGGAAACGAGAAGGACTCCAAAGGGTATATTTGCATGCAGATACTTCTGCTGCTGCAGTGTCTCAGTCTCCGCATGTTTCGTTTGTTTCAACTTCTGGCTATGATATACCTATAGAAGGCGGCGAAGCTTTTCAGGCCGCTGGTATTGTCAGCCGGTCAGTACTTGGAACTAGTGATGCGTTGAGTATGCCAGAAGTTGCTGCTAAAGGTCCAAAATGGAAAGCTCTTCTAGAACCGGGAGTCAAGCGTGCATTAATTGTTGGAATAGGACTTCAAATTCTTCAACAGGTACAGTTAGTTTGCATTCTGTCAGTATTACATTACATCGCTCGAGTATATTGTATCATACAATAATTGATATTCCTTCCAAAAAAATGATTATATACTAACTTATTTCTATCTGATTCTGAAAATGTAATCTACATTGCAGGCTGCTGGCATAAATGGATTTCTATACTATGCTCCTCAGATTCTTGAGCAGGCAGGAGTAGGGGCTCTTCTATCAAATTTAGGCATCAGTTCAATATCTGCTTCTTTTCTTGTAAATATCATTACAACATTCTGTATGCTCCCTTGTATAGCTATCGCGATAAAGCTCATGGATGTTGCTGGTAGGAGGTATGTTTCAACTATGACTCACTTAATTACACTTATATCTTGCTTCTATCTCATGTATGAACCTACCCTTATCTGTATTACAACATTACAATTACTACAACAAGATTGTTCAATATGTATGTTTACATCTGTTTCATTATTTTATTTTTTCAATTGTCATAATATCTTTTGGCATTTGATGGAATATATTTTATAATCTAGACAATATACTATCAGTAGGACTTTTCATGGCTCGGTTAAGGATGGAAAATCAAACCAAACCAATACGACAGTTCGGTAAAACTGATTCAAACTGTTAATGGTCAGTCCCGAACCGAACTGGTATAAAGGTTTGGTGCACCGGTTTTGTTTTTGAACTAACCAAAACTACCTTTACAGAAAACTAAACTGTACCTTTTCGAACCAATTTGATTCTTTGTGAAGCAAACTATACTTATTGTTGTTATTAACTAATATTGGGACAGTAAGAAAAAAGAACATTAGGACTGTTGAAAAACCAAACTGCAAACTGCACCGACAGATAGTTCACGAACTGAGTTGGTAACCAATCCAGTTTGTAAATTTTCTATCACAATTCGATGTAGCCTTGTTCGGTTTTTTTTAATTTTTAACAGCCCTACCTATTAGTGCAAGCTTTGGTTTTTTCTTGTCCCTGCAAAAATCTCATATGTGCACCTCTGTTTGCAATGCTAGCTAATCTATCACACATAAAAAATCGGCGTAAAATGCAACATTCATGACAAATGACATTGTTTATTTCCTTATTACAGGTCAATCATGCTGTACACAATACCCATTTTGATAGTCTGTCTCCTGGTACTAGTACTGAAACAGTTTTTTCAACTCAGTTCTGTGCTAAATGCCGCAATTTCAGCTGTCAGTGTTGTGGTCTACGAAAGCGTCTTCTGCATGGGTCTTGGTGTTATTCCCAACATCATATGTGCAGAAATCTTCCCAACTAGTGTTCGCGGACTCTGCATTTCGCTTACTTCCCTTACATATTGGGTTTGTACGTTGGCCGTCACTTTGACATTCCCTTATTTGCTCCAATTGCTGGGTCTTAGCGGCGTCTTCGCTCTATTTGTTGGTGGCTGCATCATTTCATGGATATTTGTCTACTTGAAAGTTCCCGAAACAAAGGGCATGCCTTTGGAAGTTATTATCGAGTTTTTTGCTATTGGTGCAAAGCCTGGTACTGATCCTGCAGAAATAGGATTGAAAGACTAATTAATGTCTTAATGATATGAATATTATGATGATGGTCATCATCGTCAGAAACAGAAGCAGCGTTAATCATTGATAAATTTAGAACTATAGTTGGTTTTGATTCGGATGAAAGCGAGTTTAAGAGGATTTTGGTGGAAGATTGAAACTATATGCAGCACTTGAACATATATCAGTAGCTATCTTGAGGTTTTAAGAGAAGTCAATGTATTCTAGTAATTTATTATACATGCTACAAACAATGTTTTAGAGTAGTTCCTTTTATGTTATTCATGTTCATTTCTAGGCATTTGATTTTCTGCATGCTTTGCAAGGTGATGTGGTTTAATGAGATTTGAGGTTTGAAAATGTTATCATTTCAGACCCAAGAATCAAATTGGGACAAAATAAGACAAGTCTCAAGAAAGTGTGACATATCCATCATGGTTCTTTAGAAAGAACCATGACAAAAAAGAGTGAGATATTGTTGTGATTTGATTGGATGCATGTTTCACTATAATGTATTACAGTTAATTCTTTTTATTGGTACAAATATAACAGTTAATCTTTATTACTAATCACAGCAACAAGTAGTTTTCACTTTTACTTAACCTTTTGGGAAAAATACACTCACCTCCCCTCAACTCTATCAATATGTAACTCACATCCCCTCTATTTTCTCACATGATACAAACCTCCCTTGCTGTTAGCACCGTTACATTTCTGTCAAAGACAAAATAGAAACCTCTTATTTCATTCCCTTCATTCAAGCCTCTTCTCTTTCTTTTTCGTTTTTCCATTGAAGCACTGATTAGTATTAATAGTTGTCGGTTCCCTCGAAGAAAATAACACCTGAACCTCTCTTCTTCATCTTAGGGTCGCTTACGTTCTAGCTATGGAAGAAGCATTTTACAACACTTTAAACATTGGATATCATTCATCATTGTTGCTTTCATTCCAAAGTGCTTTGCCACTTGCATTGTTTTTTGTCTCGCCGTTGTTTTTGTCTCGCTGTCCTTTTCTGGTTGTTGTTTTTCCGTCTTGCCGCCGTTTTTGTCTATTTTATTTTCTGCAGTTCTACCGTAGTTCTCTTTCATTCTATGCATATACAGGTTTGTTTTGGTTCATTTTAATAGATTATAGTCAAGTTCCAATTCAAATTGTAATTAGATGTACTATACTATGTTCCTATTGTATAGGAATTTTGTTTGACTTATAATTGGAGCGTATATCTCCCATTAGTTGTATCAATTCTTGACCTATTATCAAATTAATCATTTTTAAAGAACTATAACAGGGAAAAGAATTGAATCCACATTTCATGCTATAATAATACGGAATTATGGTCAAGTTGTTATACCGGTGTTCTATGAGATAGAACGATTACATGTTCGTCATTAGAGAGTTATGAGAAAGCATTTTCAATATTTGTGAGGGAAAGCAAGCAGAATGAATCCAAAAAAGTGTATGTGTGGAAAGCTCAAACTGGACTCAGATTCTGCCAAGCAGGAAGAATGAATACTAGAAGAGAGAGGACTTTAACGGTTAACTAACTTTGTTAAGTTGATAAGGGAGGGTTGTATCTATTTTAATTGACCTCTGGGGAGATTGGTTTTAATTTTAAAACTAGAGGGGGTGTTTGTGTCATTTAAAGAGACCTCAGGGAAGACGAGTGTATTTTTCCCTAACCTTTTTTCCGTTTTGTAACTCTTCGGTGTGCACATCAAATTTAAATACCGATTATAAACACCTCAAATAAAAACTTAAATTAGGTGCTACTGGAACTAATCATTTTTTGCCTCAAGTGGAATGTAAAAGATGCAAAGCAAGATAGTTTGTCTCGACGGCTTTGTAGCATCTTGCAATGATTAATAGTGGTGAACAAAATATCCGGTCACATGAAGAAAATAACATCCAAAACCAAAACAATGTCTAAATAACCTGTGTTTGCACATAAAAATTAACCAATCAATTAAAAAATGGTCGGTCATCCGCTTTTATAACTTCAATTTTTTTGTTAGATGTCTAGATCTATAACCATTAACCATATCTAGTTTTTTTTTCCCTTGTTCTTTTTTTTAAGAGGAGTGTTGATTAGTTGAATCATAGAAACATATCCCTCTCTTTCCCTCCCTCTGTGTGTATTCATTTGAGCTTCCTTGTTTTCTTTTTCTTGGTTGAATAATATTTTTTACTGATTTATTTGGAACTCTAGTATTTGATAATTGGGTAGTATCATTTGGTGTAGGTTTGGTTTAGAGTTTTAAATCCATGGCAGCTGAAAAACCACGTCCCAATGCACTATTTAGTGGTGGAATGAGAAACTAGGAATTTCAACTTCACTCGAGACGTGCGTTTAGCCCTTCCAACCTCTTCACCAAGCAGAGGCTTAGTTTATTGTCTTATAATTCATTTATGCTCTTGACAGTGAGATATTCCACACACACAACAATGCTAAGTTCCTAACAATACACTGATTTATATACTTCCTATTATTTGATGATTGTTATGTGGTTTTACTAACTACTCACTCTGTTTCTTTTTTACGCGTTGTTTGATATTTAATTTTTTGTTTCTATTTAACTGTCGTTTTAAAAATCAATGGTATTATACTATTTCTTAATTACTCATACTTACCCACTTTCAATAAAACTAACTAATTCTACGTATTTAGAAAATTCAAGTTTTTTCTCAAACAAATTAAGTTTTTGTTATGTGCAAATTTAAACTTCCATGAAAAAAAATTTGTCACCTATAATAATGGTTTCATGAAGAGTTAAAATTATATAAATAAGTCTCCGTGAGCTTAGCTCAGTTGGTAGAGATATTGCATAATATATGCATAGGTAAGAGTTCGAACCTCTGACACCTCCCATTTAAAATATGTGAGCTTTAGTTGGCTACTTGACCAATTTTTTTTTTTATATAAATAAGATCAATAACATTGTCACAAATTTCAAGTCCAAAATAGAAGAGCGGTTTTGATGGAAAAACAAAAGGGATGGCGCAGGGGTGACCCTGAGCATGGACACGAGGGGCGGCGGCCTGTGACATAATTTTTTTTATAGACAGCAAAATTATTATTTCTACCCTAATTTTTAATAAAAAAAATTTAAAAACAAAGGTAAGTTTCTTCCCTAATTTTTTTTCTTCTTATTATTTGTAGCAAATTACTTATTTTGGTTCAACTTATTTTTCTTCGAGTTGACTTCAGAAGAATCTAATTATGATTCGGAGTACAATGTGATCAGCTGGTTCAATTGTTCTACTTCTACATAAAACAAGGATGAGTATCTGCAACATCCATACATGTAGGAGGGTCTGTTCCTTGATGATGGAATCAAACCTCACAAGGAATTGGAAGTGACAAGAAGCTGCATCCAATTTTAAAAATCAAAAGAAAGATTGATGTAAATGTCTTGACTTAGACTCTATTTAGTAGGGACAAGTAAGTAGCTTATGCAAGCAATTGATTGAGCTTAAGTGGTTGATAAATTTCATTTAAGGATAAATCGGTTGGAGAATTTGAATTTGAATCATAACTATAATAATCTTTAGTCAAAATTTACTTAGTCCAGGGTCAAACTTAGAATTACTAAAATTTATTCTTCCATAAATCTAAGGGTTAACTTACGACAAAAGAAAAATGAAAAATCTCTAGAACATAAACTCATACAATTAAAATAAAATTGTTTGGTAATTGAACTTTCCACACTACCTTATTCATTAAAATGTTATTTGATATTTACTTTAAATTTATTAATTAATATAATTGTTAATTTTATTTCATAAAAAAACACCATTAAATTTATCAAACACTTTAAATCTTATATGTTTATGTACTCGCTATCAATTATCAATTATTTTTAAGAAGCCAAATTAACCTACCGAAACCTGCGTCGAGGAGAATCGAACCTGAGACCTTAAAAGAATCAACTATCAATTTTATCAATTTTATGTCATTTTACTATCAACAAATTTATCGTTAACTTAACCATTCCTTTTTGTCAAATTGAGCCCAGTGGACTTGATTAGTTGATGTCTGAGATTGGGAATATGCGTACAAGCTAAAGACTAAAGTGGCCGCAAAGTTGGCAATGAAAATGGCTTCCATATACGGGGGAGCTAGTGAGAATTAAGAGCACATAGATATGATATAATCTGTTAGCTTTATGAGATACAATTTGAAATGTAAAGACAAGTGATGGATGTCATTTTTTGTAAGATTGCACTTTATAATAGCATCACATGGAAGTGGATGAGCAAACTTCTAATAGGACCATTGCTTCCTGTGTGCTTTGCTTCTGTTCCGTCCCATTCTTGGTGGCTCCAGAAAATCTTAACATGATTCAATATCAATTTTTTCTTATCCTGTCCATATCACAACTGTTTAGTAGATCATATCTTGTGTTGTGGGGTAAAACAAATAATGTGTCAAAGTTAAATATGTTGTAGACACTTTAAAAGGTAGACATTTTTTTTTTATTTTTATTTTATCAAGACATCTTCAACGATTAGTTAAAGACTAATTCTTCGAGATATTGATATTTATTTAAAGAGATAATGTTAAAAGAAATGTTGTTCTAAACACTATCTAATATCAAATCATGACTATATAATGTTTAAGAGACTCGACTATCTATCAATGCCGTACTTTAGGTCATTTTGGTTGGTGAAAGTGCTTTTCTAACCAACACTGAGGTGCACATGGAAGCTACAATTATTTAAAGTGAAAATAAAAGTGCTTGCTAAAATGATTATTTAACAAGCATGTGACAAAATAGAAAATAGGCACACTCAAATATTTAAATGTTACTCATTGATAATTAAGTCAGTTGGTTGACATGTTTTTATTTGTAATTTTCCTTGGCTAAAGGAAATAGTTTGAGGTTTCGTTTGAGTGTTTCAAATGGAAGTATTGGTATGTCAAACATGTATTAGAAATCTTATGTGGAATGGAATGTTGAATAGCATATAATTGAGAAGACAACATACATCATGTCTTAAATTTTAAAATGATGATATGATGTCTAAATTGTTTTTGTAGTTGCTCTTAGACAAATACATTGATTCTTTGATGTTTTAGGTTCCCCTTAAGTCCTACCTCTAGTATTAAAGTCTAGTTAGACTTTTGATGAGATGTAGGAGTGGATCCTGATATTGAATCAAGGATGTGGAGAGTCCCGCATTAGAGAGAGATTGTTGGTGTGTTAAGTGTTACCCCATTATATGAAAGAGTAGGTAATGAACAATATATAAGCAAGAGAACTTATATTATTTTATAATACTCTTAAAATTTAAAATATATTAATCATAAACATTTACTTTATATTCACTATAAAAACAATCCAATTCAAATAAGAGAGATATTTCTCTCTTTTCCCCTCATCCCCTCCCTCCAAAACACTATCATTTCCTTCCCTCCAAACTTTTGAACGAATCCCCGGTCTTAGTATCTTTAATATTGCAAAGTTTTTATTTGAAAGACAACATAAATCCTAGTTTACAGTGTTGATGTAGAAAGGAAGTTACCTATAATGTTTTCATCACTTCATGCCTCCTTGTATTTCTTAATATGCTACTCTCAGCTTTACCTTTAATAAAATGGCAATGCTTGGAAGAATTTAGGTATTAGTCATGTTAGATACTTAAAAAATGAGATATGGACAGTTGCTAGAGGAAGTGTAGGTAGCATAGTATGCAATCCAAGTGAACAAGTTGCCTGGAGATGTCATGTTTTGATAAGCCACAAAAAGTTTGGGAAAAGTAGGAAAAAAGAAGAAGAAAAAAAGTAGACAAAGTAACAAGTTATTGAGTCATCTCATCTCAACTTGATTAAAAAAAACACTAGGAGAAAGTGAAATGTAATTAAGAGTGACAACTGGATGTATGTAATCTCTAGCAACCTTAATTAGTGCTTTCAAATCATGTATCTAGTCTAGATAATTAAGGGTAAAATACTGTTTAATGCTTTCCAAGTCTCAACTTTCCGCTTTACTACTTATATTTTCACACTAAAAAGAGAAAAGAGGTAGGATGTTAAATTAATTATATATATGTCCTATCAAAATAAAAAAAAATTGAAGATGCCACCAATTATAAGCTTATATTATATAGTCCCTAATTAATTAATTAATTAGAGAGGTCTTAAATTAGATTAGAGTTGGGATAAATTTGGATAGGAACATATGGCCAAAAGACATCTTCACTTTTATTGTCTTTAGCCCCATGAATAAAATAAAAACACATGCACCACCTTTATTTCTACTTTTTGTCTTATCTTCTCTTTAAATTTGATTTTATTTTGATTCTTTGGACCATCAAAATATTTCCTTTTTCCTAAAGATACTTGTTTAAAATTGAAGACGAGTTTGAAAAAATCCACGGATAGTAGAAAAATCAAGCTTGGTTAGCAAGTTTGTCAGCAAAGTTTTAAATACCGTCACTCTTGAGTTGCAGTCTTTAATTTAAATTTGTAGTATTAAAAGTAAGAAACATTCTTTAATATCCACGGCAAATTGTAATGTGCAATAAAACAAAACAAAAATTTACTTAAAAATAATTAAGCCGTATGTTAAGTAACACACCTTATTGAATGAAATTCATGTGAATACCACATCCTAAAAATATGTCCACATAATGTAACAAAATATACATGATTTTACCCGATAGAAGAATAAGTGTTTAAATGATTGTTAAAAAGAATATTCGTAACATTTCTTCCACCATGAGAATCCAATCCCACAAAAGAAGGCAACATGCGTTGTGTGTTTGTTTGCAACAAAACAAAGAGAGCAGAGAGACACACAGGAAGTTAGAAACAAGCTGCGCTGCGCTAGTTGTTTGTTTGGATGAATTAACAATGGTGGTTAGGAATGATTGGTTGGCTGACACGTAAGCTTTCCTTTTCATCACTACGTTCTCTTTTGCAATCTTGTGAGTAAGCATAATGTGATTAGTATTACTAAATAAAGACATGACATATCAACAGTAAAACTTTTATTTCATTTGTGCGAATTAAATAAAGATATTCGATAATTTATGGGATATGGGACATGCATGATGAGAAAGAGTTGTTTTCACATGAATATTTACGAGTGAGATGAAATTGAGTTGTAAATAATTAAGTTTTATTGTTTGGATTGATGAAAGAGTTGTTTTTTTTGTCAAGTAGTATAGTGGTTAAAATTCACATTTTTCAAGGTGAATGAGTGGGGTGTCCGAGATTCGAACCTCAACCCTTGCATATAACAATGCATGTCTCTGCCAACTGAGCTATGTTCAAGGGGACAATATCATTATATCACCTTATTTCAATTTCTTGATATAAGTTACCATAAACGAATGCGTTAAGATACTCGTTGACGACCCATTATTTATTCAATGTCTTTCTCATATTAATGGCAAATTGAGCAGTACACGTTATTGTACTTAAGCTTCATAACTTTCCCTAGTCAAAATGAATCAATGCCTTGCGTTACTGTGTGAGCTGAGTCTCTTCGCAGTTCTATTCCAACTTTAATATTTCGGATATTTTCCAATTGAACATTAACTCTTTAATTATGATTTCAAATTGATGTCGTGTCAAATTGGTATTCAATTTAGATCTCAGAAAGATCTTCATGATAAATAAATTTGTACTTTTATGATATTTTATCATTTCAATTCATTTTTTATACATGTTTAATTTTAAATTATTTAACTGGTATTTTACTAATTAAATTATTTAACTTGTTCAAAAGAGATATTTTTTCCCTAAAAAAAGACGTAGTTTTGTTTGAATTAAGAAAAAGATAATTTATGAAAAATAAAAATAAACCTAATTAAAGTATAAATATCAAAAGTAGTTTACAAATAAAATTAGCAAAAGTAGTTATTTTCTATACATATCAAATTTTTGGGGTGAACAGTATATCATGTTACTATTCCTCAAAAAGTATATCATATAACTATTAAAATTCCTGTGTCATAGATTCATAATCCAATTATTTGGAGTACACCTTTAGGACTATGATATGCACTGGCAGAGTTTGAAAGATATTTGTGGGAGAAATAATTTGTTTAACGAGTGAAAAAATATATATTTTTTCTTCATTTTATTATAGGTTAATTCTAACTACTATTGACTTGTTTTCTTGTTAACAAGGGATACTATTGACTTGTTGAACGTGGTTGAGACCATGATTAAAGAAGAAAAAAAATGCAAATCTATGGAATTTCAACCTAAACATGATTTGGTATTAGTCTTATTTACCGCTTGGCCTCTATGTAAATTGATAATATTTGCAAAACAAAATATAATTTGGTAAAATTATACAATTCGTTCCTTAACTTAATTTTAAGTAACACTTTTATTGTTTATCTTTTTTTTGTTCCGACTTAGTCATTTATGTTATAAAATGTCATCAAAGTTATAATTTTTTTTATCAAAAAATTAATCAAAAACTTCAAAAGAAATCATAAAAAACTCATAAATAAACCCAAAATTTTCATCATACAAATCAAGTAACTCGAATTTTATTGAAAAAACCTCATTAAAAATGATAAGATATTGTCATTTTATAAAATAAAAGCCTAAATAAAGACAAATAAAAATAAAGGTAATAAATGTAAAAAAAATTAAGTTAAGGATAAATTATGTAATTTTGTCTATAAAATTATGTTATAACATACGGATACATCTTGTACCAAAAAAAATAAAAAACACACGGATACATCTTTATGATGATTTTTTTTATTGGTCGTGGCCCACCCAGACCTATATGAAACTCCAACCCCTACGGTAAGATATATAAAAAAATTCCCCTCTAATAAGATGAATAAATAAAATTTTCCCCATACTCTGTACTAATATTTTTGTGACAGTCAGAGTTTGAACCTCAAACCTTACATATTTTATGCATTGTTCATACCAACTGAGTTAAGTTTATGAGGATTAATATATGGTTAATTAAGAAAACCCTTTACATTTTTACTTTTAAATTAAAGTTACCTTTTTTATTTAAAAAAAATTAGTTTCTCACAATGATATACAACTTTTGTAAACATGCATCCAATTAAACTAAATTATTGTGTCATCTTATGTTAATTCCTTTTCTCAATGTCTGAAGTTCGATTCCTTCTAGTGTTAATTTTGGTGGGTAAGTACATACAGAGCAAACTGGCTTAGAACGAGCCCCCACAAGTGGACGGTGGGATTGGTCCTCTCAGATTAATCGGTCCTTGAATCAGATACCAAGTTTTCAAAAAAAAAAATTAATTCCTTTTGTAAAAAAAAAAAACTTTAAGTCAATTCCCAAAATATCCACAAAACATATACATTATCCAAAATTCCAATAATTAACTCGAGTGATTAATAAATGAAATGCAAGTCATTCAACAGTATTGAGTTTGAATTATGTTAAAACAACATATTTTACTTATACTCTTCTAATTAAATTTTAGATAAGAGTACATCTCCAACCGAGAATTAAAGGCAAAAGATAAAAAATAATGAAAAGCCAACTTCTCTAGGTAAAAATGTGATGTTAAAGAAAATGCTAAATAAAATAACCTGTACACACAATAAGATAAAAAAAAAACTATACAAGACAAGAAGCAGTACAATACTAAAAATTGTCCAAATTCAGATATCTTTTGATCATCTTGAAGGGTTAAGAAGAAAAAAAGTACAAAAATTAAAATATAAAAACCTACTAAATAAATACAAAAAAAAAAAAAAACTAAAAGTTGTTTTCTCTTCTTTAAGGCAAGAACCCACTGTTTCCACTATGATTGTGATGTGCAGAGTTATTACTACAACTACTAACACCCCCACTATTACTATTTGCACCGACATTGCCATCTTCTCTACCTTTCATCTCCGGTTCACTAACCGCAACTCCGGTAACTTCACCTCCGGTCGCCGGAAACCTACCACACTTCTGACACCTCGTCACCGCCAGAATCTGCCTACAAGAAGGACAAGACGAGTGTGACCCAAGCCATGTATCTATGCAAGCAACGTGAAAGCCATGTCCACACTGTGGTAGCACACGGATCTCATCGCCGGCGGCGAAATCCGATAAGCAAATCGCGCATTCCGTTGTTGCTAACCATTTTCCAGGGTTGCTATCGACGTAAGAGAATTTGGGAAGTGATTGTAGAACTTTTTTCTTGAGTCCTTTGTTGGCTAAAGCTTGTTGAGGTGAGTTTCCGGCGCCGGAGTCTCGTCGGAGCCAAGCGCAACGAGCGACGGCGATGAGTCCGACAACGCATATTAAAGCACAGAGTAAAGCTGCGAGAATTACAACGAAATCTGATTCTATAGCTACGGCTTCCGGTGGCGGCGCCACCACTACGGTGGTGGGCGTGGTTTCCATTGAAAGGAGAATTCTCAGCGGTCGAGTCATATTAGCGAGGGAAAGTGTTTGATGAAATGTTTGAGTGAAAGAAAGATGGGGAGAAGGTTTTGGTTGGTTTGGGGTGTGGAATGAATTGTGGGGCTTAAATAATAGGGGTAGGTATTAAATAGGTTGGTTGAAAGTGGTTTCGTCTTGATGATGATGATTTGAGAGAGAAAAATATTTGAGTTTAGTGGGTTTGTTTAGGGATAAGGGATTAGGGGTTGTAAGAGGATTTGAGTCAAGATCATGACTAGAAGTTAGAGAGGGAGAGAGAGTGATAGGAAGGTTCATGGTAAGGTAGGGTATGGTACAATTAAGTGGACCCTCCTTGGGAAGGCAAGTGGGTTAGGATGGTAAAGGGACAAAAGTGGACATAAGCTAAAACATTTGCCCCAAGATGTTTTGCTTTCAAATTTCCTACCTTATTAATATTTCTTTTATGTTTTTGCTTTCAAATTTCCTGCCATATTAATTTAGAGTTTAAATAAAGTTTTGTTCCTCCTTGACCAAAAAATAAAAAAAGAGAAAAGTTTTGTTACTCTATTTTAACATAATTACAATTTTAGTCCTTATTTTTAATAGCGTAATTTTATCTATATTCAAGAAATTTTGATCTTATAATTTGGTGATTTGGTGACATGATATGAAAACAAATAATCTAATTGACAAGAGTCTTCAAAATACGATGCTAAGTTAATTCATGATAAAAAAATATACAAATATAATATAGATCAATTAAAATGATAGAAGAATTTGAGAGTGAAGAATTTATTGTTTGTCATTCCTTAAAAAAAATTATTGTCGGTCATAGATTAGATAGTCAAAATCATGAATTGGTCAAAGTTTTTGACCAAAAATATGCAATTTGAAATATGAGACCAAAATTACAATTTTATCAAAATAAGAGGGTTAAGATCGCGTTAGAAACCTTATTTAGTTTAGAAAAATATATCAATACAATTCATTTAACATAACAAAATTTGGGATTGATAACACAATTAGTTTGTCTTGTAAAAAAAACACAATTAGTTTGAACTAAGAATTTAATGTTAATTTAACAACTAATTACTAATATTTATCATTAAAAAGTAAAATAAAAAATAGAACAAAATTTGATCCTTAATATTTTTGGTTATAGGTCAATTGTTCGGTTATAATTGATCCCTTATTTTTTTAGTCTCTTGATTCGGACGACACCACTAAAATTGTTCCCTAGATTCTCTCTTCTTTATGGAAGCAAGTTAGTATTTCCATTTCACCATTTGACCAACACGACTTGCTTGTAGATTTATATTTACTGATTTATTAGATTTTTTTTACGAAATAACTTATCTCACCAACCTGTCGGCTTTCCCTATCTTATTTTATGTAAATACATACAAACTATATATATGATAAATTGGTTTGGTTTTAAACTATAAATAATACATATGTAGATAACATGCAAGTCCCTATCAACATAATTATAAACTATAAGTCAAAGAAATTTCAGTCGGTTCTAGAGAATACTAATATTAGACAAAGGAGGGGTCTGTTTTGGGAGAATATTTTTGATCAGTTTCTTCAGAAAAAGATTACGTGGAGAAGAAAAAAATGTGAGTTTTGTATTCCAAAAAGTCATTTACATTTCAGTAGTTTAAAAATGTTACAAAAAATAGATTAGAAATTGGATTATATTTTGTCATATTATTATTTTCTTTTGACGGTATTTTGTCTTATTTTTATCATTACAGTATAAACGGAAGCTTTCCATCTCTTTAAGATTATAAGAAAATAAATACAAACGAGTTCTAAAATACATGATTAAGAATCAAATATAGAAAGGGAATGCTGGCAATACCGTTTTTAGCACATACATTTCAACATACTCATTTTATTTATGTAAAATTTATATCGGACTCATATAATTTAGTGTCGGCAATATGAATTTCAACAAATAAAAAAAAAAACGTTAAAAACACTTATTTTAACATTTACTCTCTTTAATTTAAATACATGTTGGTCACACTACTTTAAAAACGAATCTCTCATAGAATAATGATGTTCACATGTATTTAAATCAATAAAAGAATAATGTTAAAAAGAGAGCGTTAAAATGAGTATTTTCATCATTATTTTAAAAAATATGTAGATGGCACGTTCAAATAGAAAAGACATTAATTACACAAAAGAGTGAATATCATTTGCTAATCATGGTCAATTTTATCCAAAATTTTCTTTTGAAAAAACTCAATAATTCATTAATCTTTTATGTCATGTCATCAATTTACACCACACCATACATCATCATAGATAACACCTCTCAAAATTCATCATTGATAACATTTGAATCTAACATAGATATGAATCTGACGCATAAGAAATTCATACATACCGTGTAATTAATTGTAAAAAAATTAAAAGTGAATAAGCAACTTGTCCTCAATTTTGTAACCATTGTTCAATCAATGTTAAATAGCCTCCTATAAAATAAGAGATGATCTGACAATATGTTTATAAATGAGAACAATACAAGTCGATTTTGTGAGATTTTTTAAGATGATGTCAGAGTCTCCTTTAAGATCCATTTAATCATCCACCATCTATATCCACGCTCTAGATGTTCGGACATAGGCGTGAGGGGTACGTTAAATAGTCTTACATCGAATAAGAGATGATTTGAAATTTGTTTACAAGTGGGGGCAATACTCACCTCACAAACCAGTTTTGTAAGGTTGAAGACCAATCAACAATTTCTAAGAATTAATTCTTATTCTCCAACATATGAAAGTATACACTCATATATTTTCTTTCTAAATTCAATAATAATAATAAAATTAAATATTAATAGCATTGGACTCCTTTTGCATGCTAGCATTCGAAACCATGGATTAGATACTAAGCAAATCCAGCAAAAGAATGCGAATCTCTACATTTAGCACTTTAAATTCTAAATAGAAAAGACTACCAATTACGAGGAAGAAATATGTTCAATCTGATGCCACCAATTATATTCATATCACTAAGTTTGATGCAGTATCTTACCCGCTAACAGCTTTGATTTATGTAATTAACAACTTGTTGATAGTTTAGAAAATAATGCTGATAATTTAAATTAACCAAGAGTAGCAACTTAGCAAGTGGCTTTTGGCCCTTTTCGTGCTTCTTGGAAGAAAACATAAAGTATTGAGAGTTGAAATCTTTGGATTCTTTTAATATTCAGTGTATTTTAGAAGATAAGGTGAATGTGACTATCAAAAAAGTAATAGTAATTATAATAAATATATTTTAATAAATTTCATCATTTGCTATTATTTTATCTTTGAATGAGATATTTAAGATGACGATGATGTTAATAATAATAATATAAAGTATTGATTAAAGTGATCTTCTCTAGAGTGGTGAATACATGATTCCATTTCGATTAACCACGTCTGTATTTTTCTTTAATATTATGATTATGATATATATATTACTTTTTAATTAATAATTATAACTTTAATTATAAAAATGCATTATCTATTCTATTATACTTTCTACCTTATATTTCTTTCCACTCTATTTCAATTTTGTAATGATAAAAAGTGTAAAGTTAAATCGAAAAGCCATAGTACGCCTATGTTTAAACTGTGATGTGACTGTAATTAACTTATTGAAATTCTAACGGTCTTTTTTTTTTTTTTTACCAAGAACAAACTAATAATAAGATTCTCCACCAAAAAAACTAATGATAAGATGTTTATTTTAGAGCAAAAGAATTTTATTACTTTGAGTATAAGAGGTATTCAAACCTACTACAAAGAGTCCAATCAAATACATTAGAAATAAGAGAGTGAATTAACCTACCAATTAGCAAAAACAAGATTCTTAGTTCTTTTTCTTCTCTACAAATAAACCAAGACCATGCTATCCGCTCAATCCTATCAACCACTTCTATAAAATTTGCAACCTTTCGGTTATAAAGAATGTCATTACGCTCCAACTATATGCACCATGTTGTAGCTAACCAAATTAGATGAGACAACCTTCTGTCAATCTTCCCTTTTTAGACCTCTTTAGAGAGTAGAAAATTATCGATCAATTCATCTCCCCGCCTTATTGCGTTCCAATCCATCCACTTAAATATACGCTCTCATATTTTTTTGAATAAACAAAATTAACTCATCTAAATTGGCACCATAGATAATTGAAATTAAGACCATAAGGAGGAGAAAACTTCAAAATCCTAGACCAACACCACCAGACATACACTTTCATATTAGTTCTCGTTTTTTTAAATGTAGTTTGCAAATAAATACTCCATGTTTCTATTTCTCTAAAATAAAGCACACAATATTGTTGGTCTACATAATGCTTAACTCAACTAGATTTATACTAAATGAATCACAATTTTTCTTTCTTTCATCTTTACTAGTTGAAATTGAAGTGTGAGTAATTAACATAATATGAAATTAAATGGAATATGTATAAGTTAGTTAATTTGTATTTTCAACTCAAAGTTTTGAATAAAATGTGTTGTCAAAATATTTTAGGGGTTTAGATCTTTAGTCTTGTTACTCTTGATGCTCCCTCAAACTTTCCAACAAATTACATAATTTAATTGAGTTGCTCATCTCACATCGATCAACAATGATTCTTAATGAGAGGAATACTACATTAATTTTAAGAAATTGAGTGTACATATAGTGTCAAGAGGTATTGGTTGTCACATATTTAGTTCGTTAGAGTTATGTGGAAGCTTCTCAAACTCCTTATTGAGTATGACTCATAGTAATGACAAGTGTGCAGAGTTGAACGAATGGAGCTAGTAACAAATTTTCTTGAACTTGGTCAAGGATACGAGGGTTTAAAGGTAATGTTGTGATTATACCATGCAAAATATTCAAATACAAGTTGTATATATCTCTTACTAAATAATACAAAGGAACTACATATCCTCAGACACAATTGATCAAATTTCGTTATCAATTATCATGTCTTTTTGTTTTAAAGATAGTTTAGTGACTAAAATTCACTTTCTAAAGTGAATAAATAGGGTGTTTGATGTTCGAGCTCTGACCTTGCATATAACAATATATTGTCGTTGTCAATTGAACTATGCTCACGGAGACTCAATTATCACGGTTTTATTGTGCGTTTATTTGTTTCTTTACTATTTTGAACCGTGGTGTTGTACTAAGAATCTCCAACATCATGTATGTAGGTAGTCTCAAAGCATTGCTCTTTATGAAAAGAAAAGATGATATAAATCTCATCTCAAACAATAGGGTTTTGTATAGAGAAAAGTCTAATTTAAAGACTAATTAATCCCATCTTTTCGGCCAAATTCGGTTCTTCAATAAAGGCATTATTTTTAATTTCCCTTTTTTTAATTAGAGAAACACGGTGGAAAGAAACTTTAACGATGGCTTGAATTGATTGCACATAAAAATGTCCCCAATAAAGGGTTCTACATATTGTTTTACAAATCATATCATATAAAATATAAGATCATATCATATAATGTCCCACAAAATAACGAAATCTATGTGCTGTGACAAGAAAGAAAAAGGGTAAAGAGGAGAGAGTATTAATGCACCCAAAGTAGAGTGCGGCTTTTGAAGGTTTTTCCCACTTTGATAAGTGAGAGAGATAGGCACTATCCACTAAGCCTCATTCAACATGTGCTTCTGTCTGGCACAGCACTGTAAGGTCTAAAACTCATTTTTCAGTTTATAATAATGTTCCAAATAATGTCCAAATCAATGAATGATAGACAAAGGCTTAATCCGACGTGGAATTTCCTTCTTCCTCTATTAGGCAGTGGATAGTAACACAGCAAGAAAAAGCATCTCTAAATATTTGTTTATGTGAATCGAGTATTCTCAATTTATAATTAGATTAATCTCTTGAGTCGGATAAGACTGTAATAAATGACAAAATCATTTTTTTAAAGATTAATAATGTTACATTCCCATGATTAAATTAGAAGCACTTGTCAATGGTGAGCACGTGTCCATGTAAAATATATAAAAATAACTAAAAAAACCTTTAAAGAAACTAATCCCAAAAGAAGTGATAAGCTATAACACACTTTAATTAAGCACACTCTTTTCTTCAAATTAAAAAAAAAACTCTTTTTAATATAGTTTTTTATTGGTTAAAATTTATGTTTGTCCATCAATTTTATACGAAATTTGCATAATTTAGTGGCACAATTTTAAAAATAGTTGACGGAACTATTTGAATTTCAATCGGTAGTTAACATTATATTTGATGAGGGTGTTCAAGCACATATATATTCAAGAGCTCCAGAACTTAGATAAAGTGAGACTCCAATACAACTTCAATACCTACTTTTACATTTAATGTGGATCTTGTATCTAATTTTCACATTGTCATTATTAACCTAACACTAATACCATGAGAAATCAAATTGAATCCTGTTTTCAGAAGTTAACTTGATAAATAAGGGTGTCCAACCACATTAGCTCGAAAACCTTGGAAAAACGAGACTTCAATACAACTTCGATACCATTCTTTATGCCTAGCGTGGATCTGGATGCATTATCACTCTTAACCGATTATGATACTTTGCTTATTAGACTTGGATGTCACTCCTAAACACTTACAAGATGAAGGTGTCTTGTTAAGCGTGTATATACATCAGCAGTTTTAGAATTTCGATAATACGAGACTCTAATACAACTTCAATAGTATTAAAAAGATTATATTAAAAAGTATGTTGTTAACTAAACAAATATGTACAAACGAAAATCATTAATACAATAGTTATAAAATCCCAAAAAACCAGCTGGAGTAGTGACTGTAGTGTCTATTTTTATACAACTTTTTCTTGGAGTCCTTTTGTTTGCATTATTGAACATGTTGCTATAACTAATTCCTAGAAAAAGGCTTATCACTTTTAATTGAATAGTCACAAATTGTGCAAACTTGCATGCATAATAAACAACTGTGGCTAGGACAGACAAAAGGAGGTAAAACCTCCAACATGTTGCGATGGCTTATCCTTTAAGGAGGCCAATTGAACGATATTTAAAGAGAAATAGTGTCCAAATCCCAAACCATTCTTGAATGTTGTAAGATCAATCAGGTGGTGCTGTCCTTTTAGGTTGTACTCTTAAGAAAGAAGGCATGTCAGTCTTGAATGTTGGATCAATCAATCTATACACAAAGCAAAAGTTAAGTAGAATTAAGATTTGAAATATTTTGCGATAGAATTGTTTTTCCTAAGTGTTTCATTATGTTGTAATGTATATTTATACAATAATGTTGTTTTCTGACTTGGGCATCAAATATCTTTAACTAATATACAATATACAAATAATTTATATAATAAATAATTTATATTCTAATATTTTGCATCATTAACTTATGATAAATGATATCTGTACATTTATTTTGAGACAATTTTTGGAGAACTCTCTATCATACTCTCCTTAACTTATAAGTTATCATGTAGCCTAATTGACAAAAAGCTATCTCATAATAATTAAAAGATTTTTGGACTCCAATTGAAAGAAAAAAAATATCCTTGAACATGGGCAAGTCACTCAAAATTAGGATTGAAGTTCTATCTAGTATACTAGTTGATCCTTAGTTTAATACTAGTTGTTCTTTATATTGATATGTTCACTAAGGCCTTGGATTCAGCACATGTCAGAAGTTTAATTTCCTTCTCATTATTGATTCCTAGGAAAGAGCCTAATTGATCATTCAATAATGAGATGATTAGATTTACATATGCAGTAACACTCTGACCCAGAAAATATTTATAGTATAGTATTCCATTTAATTTCAAAAGATTCACAAACCCAAGGTGGCATTCTCTGTATATAATCATCTTATGTCACTGCAGTTTATTTTTAAATTCAATACAAGATGGTCTTTTTCAATTGATTCCTTTTCTAGTTTTGTCTATCTCAACGATTTTTGTGTAGCACAAATACTCATAGATATTGGTCATATAAATGCAGAAGATATCTAAGGGATCTTACTCCCTAGATAGCTACCAAAAAATTTCCACCGACCATCGAATTCAACATTACTGTGCTAAGTGAAACCATGTGATTTACTGCAAGGGTGAAGTTTCAAACAAATGATTTATCAAATAAAATATCAAACGTATTTGATTACCTCAGGTTTAAAATTACCATCACCTAGAAATAGTTAAATTTTGTTAGAAGGACCATGCAAACCAAAGAAGAAAGAAAAAAAAAATGTGAAAACTTTTAATACTTTAATTTATAGTTTAAGATAGTAATATTCAATTGCTGAACTTGAAAGTTAGTTGAGGATTCAACCAAAAATTCTCTTTAGTGATACCCTTATTTCATGGTGTTTTTTGATAACTGGTCCATACAACACTTTCTTTATGATCATACTTCAATGATTATAGACGTTTCCATTAACTTGAGCTAAACATTGGAGTATGAGTCTTTGAGGCCAAAGTGCTAATTTCATGTGCCTTTAACCAATTCTGACATCCCTACGACTTTCAAGAGACTCTTCAGACCTGAGAAAGATTTTACCCATCCGTGTTCGACTGTCTCTAGTTCAGCTAATCATTCATTCGGCTATACGAGCATCAACTAACCCTTAACTCGTTATAGGGCATTTATGACCAACAACTTAATTATGATTAGGCGCAAACACTATCACATTTATTTCTAAGGATTTAATTAGGTACATGCACAAATTTTTTTTTATAAGCAATTGATTAAAGTGAGTACAAGAGTTACTCAAAACTTATTATGAAAGACCAATTCATACACATTTTAGACAAACTAGTGGATTAATCCACCAATCCCAAAAAAAATAAAATTTTTAGTCTTGTCTTCCCTACAAATAAACCAAGACCAAGACAATCATTTAATGCAGTCAAATACCTCCATATTTTGATGTGGCAGATAAAATTTGTTAGACATTATTGTAAAAATTAAAAACAGGTATTAAACTAATCTTTTAATGACATGCTTGAAGAAAGTGAAATCATCATTATTGGCTTCTCCATCACTATGATGCCTATCTTCTGCTTCTTGCTCATCATGATCAACTCTTACAATCAAGTTAGTTTCCATCAACTCATTATCAGATAATTCATATTCATCTTGTTCATCAATGGTTGAAGATCGTGTTGAGTGGCCGGTAGTTTTGAAACGGTGAAGTGCTGGTCCAGGGGACTGCATTGTTGATCCAACAATGGTGCTGCCATCCATGGTTCCTATAGTAGACTTTCCTAGCTTTACATGCTTCTTTTTCACAGTCATGTGCCATTTCTTTAATGCCTTGGATGTTTGTTCATCAAATATTGATTTTTTCATCCTTGAACCCATCTACATGTGTTTGCAATGATTGTGGTCAGTTAGATCAAGTTCAATTGTTAATTCATAACGCATGCAAGTACAAAGAGATATTTAATAAATTAATTGCATTTGAATCATATATAATAAATTGTATTAGGCAAAATATGTTTACATTAAATCAAGATGATAAAATATGATTGAATATCATGTGTAGATTACTAATTTTTAATATTTTTACGGGCCAATCTTTTGCTCATCTTGGCCAATATCGACAAACGGTAATGGGAACTTCTTTTCCCACCCCCTCCAACTTTTTCTTAAGAATCACACTTGTCTATAAGTATATACTTTCACATCGAGATATAATTTATTTATTTTTTTGCAGTATAATTTCAAAAGTTTGTTTTTGAAATGTGTGTGGGGGTGGGAAACAAAGTTTCCAACGTCGTAAATTAGACTATTGTTGGTCTCGGACCTAAGCCCACATCTCAAACAACAAACTTAAGACATAATATCTGCTAAGCCGAAAAGTATGTTAGGTTTGAGACCAAGAGTAGTATGATCTATTGGCGCTTGGAACTTAGTTTTCCACTATCAATAGATCAAACTACTCTTGGTCTCAGAATATCTGTTAAGCCAATGTTTCAAAGAACAAACTAAAGACGGTTAGGTGGTTGGAGGTAGTTAGCTGTCATACCACACTTGTAAGTAGTAAAAATGTTGGAATTTAGTCACTTATTGTGTGATGTGATTGCCTTCTATTAAATCAATGCCTCCTAATAAAAACCTAACAAGAATGTTTCAAAACATTTATAGTGCTATTGAGGAATTAAAAACATGTATCTACCTGTGTTACAAGAGCATATAATGGAAGGGTAATGTAGCTGCAGAGGCATAGCATCACAATCCTGTAAACCCCATTGGAACTAATCAAATTGCTAGATTTTAGAGATGTAAAAATTAATTATAGATTCGATATACTAATTAGACTTTAGTTGTTCTCATTGGCTATACCCAAAAGCTACTTTTATAATGGCAAGCTTATAGTCCAAACGGAAACAATTTTCCAGCCCAAAAGAATACTGCAAAAAAATGAATAAATTATTGTTTCATCATTCAAAACTATAGACAACAAAAATAATTTAGTCAATGTTCAAGATTAAGGTGTACTAATAATTAAGGATCAGTACCCATGTCCACAAGATATATGTTATTTGGAATGAATTCTGCAAGTATAAGAAAATTAATTAGTTTATAACTTGATAAGTTTAATAGAATAAATATTTTGTTCCCTCTGGGAATAGAATAAATATTTTATATAAGCTTTTTAAATAATTGAATAATACCTGAAACAAAGCAAAATGGATAAGATGAAGAACTAATTGAGGTTGACCTAACCAAAAGTATCTATCTGAGCCTTGAACAAGAGGCATTCCTTGTACAACGATATGTCTCTCTGAGATTTCAAGAGCCATTCTTGCTAATATCACTTGAAGTTTTGTTCCAACAGCCAAAATTATCTGCAACAAATTAAATATTTTATAATGTAGATCTCAACCAATATGAAAATTTCATACAGAAAACATAATACTTACAATAATTGGAATCAAGAATGCCCATAGCAGAGTACGCCATCCTGAAAATTATACTGGATTAGCTTCCAACTATAATTTTTATTATATGGTTAAGTACGTTTTTAGTCCCCATAAAATTGCGCCTTGTAAATTCTATATAAGGACTAAACTTGAAAATTTGTGGCAGAAGTACTAAAAATATATTTAACTCTTAATTATGTTCATTTTAGTTTGCAAAAGTAATAAATTCTATATAACTCAATTAAGAATATAGTTTCTCACCATCAATGTTTAGGAGCAAGAAAACTACAGCTGATGCCCAGAGGACAGGACTGTTAAAAACAAAGTGGTCCAAGTTAAGCACTTTATTCAAATTTACTAGGAAAAACCATACATTATGTAGTGACAGAAAATTGTTACCTTACTCCCACAACTACCTTGAAGTCATCTTCTAATGATCTTTTGATATACTTTTGGAAATTAAATTTACTTCCAGGAGCTAGATGGACCTATACATAAGTTAAAGAAGGAAGGTAAATATGGTTTTGTGTTGTATTCCACAACTGCAATTGTGTCAGTGTAAAAGTTTTAGATGTTTCTGCAACAACAATTGCGCAAGTATTTTTGTTAAACATA